>Ga0116169_1000204_pt1 | contig 65827 bp, 49 predicted proteins | sample AD_UKC130_MetaG_FD_89796 | JGI IMG/M metagenome (GOLD analysis project Ga0116169, IMG submission 89796) | Active sludge microbial communities of municipal wastewater-treating anaerobic digesters from Canada - AD_UKC130_MetaG | ecosystem: Engineered > Bioreactor > Anaerobic > Digestate | place...
CATGATGACCGTGAGGATCGACACGGTGATGACGACGAGGATGAGCCCGAGCAGGAGTGGGTCGATGATCGCCATCGCGATGATCGCGCCCACAAAGAGGAGCGCGTTGCCAACCCCGTCGGCGAGGCCCTGGGTCAGCACCGCGTAGAGCAGCGTTGTGTCGGTGCCGACGCGCGAGACGAGATCGCCCGTGCGGCGGGCGTCAAACTCGCGGATGGGGAGGTGGAAGATGCGTGCGATCAGCTGTCGCCGTGACGAATAGACCACCGCCGTGCCGGTGCGCTGCAAAAGATAGTGCTGGTAGCCAGAAACGACGGACGAGATCACAACGAGGGCGATCAGCGCCCACACCAGCATCCCGAGGCCCTTGCCTTCACCGACGAGCTGAATCAGCTGGCCCACCAGCAACGGCTGGGCGAGCGACGCGGCGGCGCCAAAGATGCTGAGCACGACCACGACGACGAGGATCCGCTTGTGCTCGAAGATGAACGGCAGCAGCTGCTTGAGGCTCGCGCGGGGGCCTTCCGGTTCTTTTCCGCGGCGCCGCATGCCGCCCCCTCGACGTGGCCGACCGGTCGCCGGGGCTGTGCCACGGGCTGTACCACGGGATCGGGGCGCGGTGGCAGTCGGGTGAGCGGATGCCGCGGCATCCACTCGTGCCGAATCGGAGGGTGTGGCGGGCGAAGACATAACGATGTTCCTAGCGTCTGCGAGGGAGCGGGGCGAAACAGTGCGAACCGCACCTACGACCGTACTTTGTGTTGTCTGTGACGGAGGTGGCCGCGCGCGCTTTCTTGATTGAGCGGATGCCGCGGCCGCCGCGGCCGCCGCATTCAGGGAGCTTTCATGATGAATGTCCCCCCTGCTGGGTAGTGTGTGCGATACGAGCCGTCGAATCGTCCGACTCGGTATTGCATCGGATTGGGGAGGGTCGTTGAGCGCATCTTCGTCGGCACATGCCGCGCCGCCGGCCCGCGGTCGTGCATTTGGGCGGCCATCGTCCCCGGTCAGGCCCGCCGTCACACAGGGCCCTTCGCGTGGCCGTGCGGTCGCCAGCAGGCTCCCGCTCCTGATCGGCGCCGGGGCCACCACGCTGAGCCTGATCTTCGCGATCGTGGTGTTGGCGTTCTTGAGCGCACCGGCGCAGTTGTTTGCGGGCTTCTCACTGCCGCTCGTCTCATCCGGTAACTGGGCGCTCAACCTCGTCGGCTACGTGCTCACGCCGCTCGTCGTCATCCTCTGCTACGGATGGGACGTGGCATGGCAGCGGGGGGCCCGGGCGCACAACCGCAACGTGGTGCTGCGCCCCGGTTACACGCGCATGCTCAAGTGGTTGATGATCATCGGCATCGTGCTCGGTGCCTGGCACGTGCTGAACCTCGCGGTACCGCTGACAGAAGCGTGGGGGCTCGGATGAGGGTGCTGAGACGAATCGTGACCGGGGCGGCGCTCGCCGCGGCGATGGTGCTGGCTCCGGTGAGCGCGCTCACCGGAGGCATTGCTGAGGCATCCGCTGCGCCCATCCAGGTGCGTCCGATGGCCGCCGCGCCCCTCTCGCAAACTGGGCAGGCCGCAATCGACGACCTCCGCACCTGCCTCGCCTCTGAAGACGTACTCAACGTCTACTATCTGATCGACAATTCACTCTCGCTTGCGCTCGAAGACGACGGCGTCACGCCGGGTACCGACCCCGAAACGGTGCGCGCCGAGATCCTTGGCAACAGCCTGCAGCAGCTCGGCGCGCTCGGCGCGGGGCACCAGGTCAACTGGGCAGCCGGGTTCTTCAGCACCGATTTCACGCCCGCCATTGGCTGGCAGGGGTGGACGTCGCAGAGCAACGCCCAACTCGCCGACTCGATTCGTGGCAAGAAGCCCGGCGGGTACACCAACTGGCTTGGGGGCCTGCGCGGTGCACAGAACGCGCTCGCGGCTCAGGAGCGCGTCGCGCCCGGTTGCCAAGTGGTCGTGTGGCTCACCGACGGAATGATGGACCTCCCAAACAACGCCGACGAAGCCCCCGCGATGGCGGCCCTGTGCGGGAGCGGGCCGAGCGATTTTGGTGTGCTCAACGCGATGCGTCAGTCGGGTACCGTCGTGCTCGGCGTGCTCCTGGCAGACCAACAGGTCAGTGCCGACGCCGAAATCTTGCGACCGCTGGTCGAAGGCACCGGCACGGTTGGGGGCCAAGAAACCACGTGCGGACAGCAACCGATTCCGAGCACACACGTGCACGGCGCGGTGATCGAGGCGGCCGATCCTGCCGCGCTGGCGCTCGTCTTTCTTGAACTCGCAACCCGCATTGGCGGCGGGTATCCGGCACCCCTCGCGGCCGACGGCTCGTTCTTCATCGACGCGGGCGTTGCGCGGTTTCAGTTCGTGATCGGCGGTGGCGATTGGGTGCTCGAGGCGCCCCCCGAAACCGGCCTCTCACCGATGACAGCAGCGAGTCCTTGGCCCGGTGTCAAGATCACCCCGTCCGGTAGCGCGACGGTGATCGAGGTGCCGATCGGCGAGGCGACGCAGCTCGGAAAGTGGCGATTGGATGCCGGGGACGTCCGTGATGTGTTCCTCTTTAGCGACCTTCGCATCGTGTTCGATGCCCAGAACAAGATTGAGCTCGGTGCCGACGGCGCGGCCTCATCGACCATCGGCGGCACCGTGCAGGGCCCCGATGGCAAGCCCGCCGACCTCGCGGTTTATGGTGACGCGGCGTTTCACGCGGCGATCATCCCCGCAGACGGTTCTGCACCGATCCCGCTTGCGGGCGCTGAGGTTGATCCGACCTCGGGCACGGTGAAGATTCCGCTGCCCGCCGACATCGACTCCGCCGAGCTGCTCCTGAGTGCGTCCATCGACCCGCTGACGACGGCACCGCACGGCCTCGCGCTCGCGCCGGTGACCACGCAACAGCGGATTCCGACGGTGCTTCCCGCGTCCTTCCCCAGGATTCCCACCCTCCCCGTGAGACTTGCCGATCTCGTCGGTCGCGACGGGCTCGCGACCGGGGTGATCCGCGTCGAGCCCGCCCCCGATGGCAGCGCGACGCAGGTGTGCACGTCGGCCGATGTCACGGTGGCAAGCGATGCCGCCGAGCGTGGGCAGACCTGGGCGTGGACCGTGGGCGAGAGCGCAACGGTCGAGGCATCCTGCATCGCGGTCCCCGCGGGCACCAGTGTCGTCGAGATTCCGATCACGGCGGCCAACAGCGTGCCGGCCGACAGCGACGTTCGCGCTTCGGTGCCGGTGACTTTCGTCTCGGCTGCGGGCGACGAAATCGTCCAGCAGGTGCCGCTGACCTTTTCTTCGACGCGTCCGCTGAATGCGGCGGCGACGGGCCTCATCGCGCTCGGGCTCCTTGTGTTGGGGGTCCTGCTCCCACTCATCATTCTCTGGATCGTTAACTGGTTGACGACCACCCTGAGCATCGCGCGCAACACGCAACGAGGCATGCTGCCCGTGACGATCGACAGCGCCGGTGTGCGCACGAACGTCGCGATCGACGAGTCGTCGCTCGGGGCCACCGTGTTTCAGAACCGGCCACCAATCGAGCGCGAGCGCTCGATCCACGACCCCGATCTCGGGGTGCTTCGGGCCCGCGTGCCGTGGTGGCCAGTCAACGACACCTGGTTCGAAGTTGTGCCGCCCACTGGGTCGGCCATCGTGCTCGCCCGCACCAGCACTCGCGCGGGCTCGCTCGGTTCTCGAGCCAACCCCGACGACCGTGCTGTGCGCTTCTCGAACCTGCCGCTTGACTCGTTCACCGCGGTCGTGGTGAACGAAGAAGAACTCCGCCGCACGCGAAGAGGAGACGCGGTCTCGGCGCGCGTGGTGTTCTACCACCGGCCCGAGCCTGGCGTGTCAGACCAATACACCGCCAGGTTTGCCGAGCTGCAGGCCGAGTCAGACCTGCTTTCGCGCGTCGACCGGCTGCGCGAGAGCCTCGCTGCCGGCGCGGCAACGGCAACGGCAACGGCGGTAATGCCAACGGACGCGGGACGCGTACCTGCATCTGCACCCGCGCCTGAACGCGGGCGCGCGGATGCCCCGCCCCCGCGCAGCGGTGGGGGAGCCACGCCGCCGCCACCCGCGCGCGACGGCGGGGCGATCCCGCCGGGCCCCGGTGGCAACGGAGCGCCGCCCGCGCCAGGCGTTGGTGGATCGCCGCCCCCGCCCTCCCGGGGCGGCCCGCCCCCGCCGCCGCCTCCGCCCTCGCGCGGCGGGTAGCCGTGTACCTCGCGCATCCTGCGCCGGGCACAACTGATCTTGCACCTGACCACACCTACTCAGAAGGCGAAACCATGCTTAGACCGTTCCTCATCATCGGCGTCGGCGGCTCCGGTGGAAAGACTCTGCGCGGCATCAAGTACCAACTCGAGCTCAAGCTGCAGCAGGTGGGTTGGCGCGGTGGGATCCCGGACGCATGGCAGTTTCTGCACTTCGATACGCCGACGGTGCAGGACGGCATCGACTATGCCATCCCCTTCCTTCCGCCGCAGGAATACAAGGGGCTGGTGAGCGCAGGGGCGACCTACGACACCGTGTACCGCTCAATCGAGCGCGCACACGCCACGAACGCGAGCGTGCACAAAGACATCCAGCGGCAATTGCCCGACCCACAGATCGTGCGCGTCGACGTCACCAAGGGTGCCGGCCAGTACCGTGCCGTCGGCCGCGCCGTCGCGCTCTCGTCGACGAAAGAGATCGCGGCGGCGGCCCGTGCGGCGATCGGTCGCCTCGGTGACGCGCAGGCGCTCGCGCAGCTGCAGACCCTCGGCCGCGCCCTCCGTGCGCGCGACGACGGCGCCGCATCAAGCTCGCCCACGGTCATTGTTATCTCGTCGATCGCCGGTGGTTCTGGCGCGGGACAGTTCCTCGATGTGATCGAGGTCGTGAAGTCGACCGCGAAACAGTACCCCTGGTCGAACCAGTTCTTCAGCATGCTGTACGCGCCGGATGTGTTTGACCAGCTCCCGGTGACCGCCGGAATGCCCGGCAACGCCATCGCCGCGATCGCGGAAACGATGAACGGGTTCTGGACCGACACGCCCTCGCAGTCAACGCTTGAACTCCTCAAGAACCAGGGCATCGCGCCCTCGTATGGCGGGGCGATGGACAACGTCGGGGCGGCGTATCCATTCATCATCGGGCGAAGCAACTCGAAGGTGACATTCGCCGACCAGAGTGCCGTCTACGACGCCGTCGCGACCAGCCTCACGGCGTGGATGACCGACGACCGTGTGCAAGACGAGATCACGGCCTATGCCACCGGCAACTGGCAGAGTCGGGTGGGCGCCAGCGTGCTCAGCGACGCCACTGGCCTGATGAGCCCGGCGCGCAATTCGCCGCCGTTCTCGTCGATCGGCTTTGGCCGCGTGACGCTCGGCCGCGAGAAGTTTCTTGAATACTCGGCGGAGCGCTTCGCGCGTTCCTCGGTGGATCGCATGCTGTTTGCGCACATCGAAGACGACAAACAATTCATGCAGCGTACCGAGGAAGAGTGGGTTGCCGTCCGCGCCTCCGAGGCGTACCAGCGCTTCATCACCGAGCTGCGCCTGAACGAAGACACCGAGGAGCACAACGACGTCGTCGACGCGCTCCGCGCCGGCGACATGATCAACAACCTGGTGGCGAGCCTCGAACACGAGGTGCAGGCGCGCCTTGCCGATCCGGCACAGCTCGATCGCAACGGCGGGCTCGACATCAGCTCGTGGTCCGAGCGCCTGCTCATCGAATACACCTACCGTGCCCCGGCACTGTTGCTGCGTGATCAGCAGGCGCGACAGGCGAATTTGGATGCCTGGATCGCGTCGGTGCCCTCCAACATTCTGCACACGATTGCCCGCTACATCTCGAGCTCCGGGTTGCCCGTGGTCATCAAGATGTTGCACCAGCTCGAGGGCGACCTCAAGGCCGCGTCCGACAGTCTCATCGCCGAGGCGGGTACTCGTCACGGCTGGGTCCAGCAGCTCAACTCCTTGGTGAGCCAGGAGCTGCAGTCCGCTCCCAACCAGCAGTCGATTCGTCCCGATCAAGACGCGGTGGCGGGCGCCATCGAGCGCATCGGCCAGGGACTGCGCTGGGCGAGCGAGGCAAAGCTGCGGTCCTCGGCCGCGCAGCTGATCTCGGAGCTTCGCACCGACTTCTTGGGGCCGCTGCGCCACTATTTGCAGAGCACGCTTGACGAGCTTGGCCAGCGTGCGAAGGCGCCGAAGACCAGCGATGACCGTGACAACGGGTATCCCTTCTGGCCCACGCGCGAAGACACGACCGTGCCGCGCAAGTACGAACCGGCACCGAATGAGCGGCTCCTGGTCGAGCACACCGAATACCCGACGGAGTTCGACCGGCTCGTGCGCGCAAGCGCCGGTGGCCCTGCAACCCGCTTCGGTGACGCCATCCTTGGGGTCATCTCCGAGCTCATCGTCGGTGAGGCGCCCAACGATGTTGACCAGGATTCCGACACGTCATGGGCCCTGGTCTCGATCAACCGCACCTGGGTGCCCTCGGTCCTGACCGACGGAACCTCCCGCACGAAGCAGGCGCCGCGCTTCGCGATGGCCGCGCAACCCGATACCTACGTGCAGCGCGCGCGTGCGTGGATGCGCCGCGAAGGTACGCCCTTCAACGCCTATGTCACCGAAGACCTGATGACGTTCTTCGACGACGTCGAGTTGCCGCCCGACGTGTTCGGTCGCCGTCGCGAGAAGTATCGCGAGCAGCTCACGGCGGCTCTCGGCGCGAGCGAACCGCTGGTCAAGCTCAACCCGTCGCTCCTTCGGATCGTGCATGACAAGGCGATCGGTGACTCCACCGGGCTCGTGTTCAGCTCGATCCCCTTCAAGGAGGGCACCGAAATGTACGCCGTCACGAAGACGGTGCTTGGCAACATGGGCTTCTGGGATGACGCTGTCTCTGACGGTTGGTTCCATGACGCCCGTGTCGACGGCATCGAGGTATTCGCGATGTCTGGATTCCCCTACCAGCCGATCGTGATGGATTCGGTGATGGAACCCATCGCCCGGGACTGGCTTGCCCAGTCGCACTCGCAGGATGCCCGTGAATCGTTCTGGCAGTTCAAGAAGAGCCGGCTGCTCGAAGAAGCCATTCCGGCCGACCCGCAGGTCACGCGCGCGATGATTCGTGGCTGGTATGTCGCCAAGGCGTTGGGCTGGCTGAAAGCGCCAACCGAGACCAGCGAGCGTGGCCCGAAGCTTGGGGTGTGGGACTCGGAGCGTCGAAGCGACGTGTGGTTCCCGCATCCGCTTCTGCACCCCCGGAATGCACCCGCCGCGGACTTCCCGGGCGTCGTGATGCAGTCGCTCACGATCGCTTTGGCGCTGTGCAACTCGGAAGGCTCGCTCGAGCCGCTCGCGGGCTACCAAGCGCTCAAGGCGCTCGGTGGACCACGGCTCGAGATGGCGCCCGTGCTGATGAACTGGGTGCAAAATGGCCGGGTGCCCGAAGGATCGGCGTTGCCCGACGAGGGACGTGCCGGCGGAAGCGCGGGCAGCCTCGAGTCGCGTCAGCTTGCCCTGAGCGAGTTCTTCCGTCAGCAGACCGTCGCGTTCACGGAGGGCGTCGTCAATCACGACTTCCTCGAGTCGGTGTACGACTACCCGGTGAGCTGGGAGATTCGCGACCTCATCTTGACGGCACTCGACGACCTCACCTCCTCGGTGATGTCGACGCGTGCCCCGGACACGGGCGTTTAGCGTGACGCAACGGTTCTGGCCGGGCGGCAAAGCCAGTGTGATCTTGCTGCCGAGCGGCAAGCAGGGTCTCGCCGTGCTTGAGCGCGCCGCGCAATGGACCCAAATGGGTCTGCTCGGCCCGGCGCTGTGGGTGCTGCCCGAGCGGGTCTCCATCGGCACCGGCGGCCCCGCGGTCATCGGTGCAACCGTGCTGGGCGTCGGGCGTGAGCAACAACTGGTCACGCTCGAGGTCGACCTATTCGAGACCCTCGCGCGCGAAGAGCTCCGGCTCGTGCGCATGATCAAGCTGCGATCGGCGAGCGCATCGCGCGAGCTCGATGCTGAGCAAGACGGCATCGCCGACACCGTTGCCGCAACCCTCAGCCAGTCGATGCCGATGGCGACGCCCACCGCGAATGTGGCCGACCGTGCCACCGACCTCGCTCGGGTCACGCTCATTTGCGCCCCCAGCGAGTTTCAGTTGCAAACGCGCGTCGACTGGGCGGTCAAAGAATATGGCACGGTCGTGGTGGCCTCACCCGAAGACCGCTCGAGCCCGTGGTCAGGTGACGCGTTTGTGCGCGACAACGACCGTTTCGTCGGCTTTGTGTTGATGCACCTCGCGAGCGTTGCAGGGCTCTGGAGCGGCGTCGAGAAGGGCACCTTCGAGCTTTTCCCGAGCCAGACCTCAGGCGTCGGTAGCGTGTGGGTCTCGCGGGTCTTCCTCAACGCGGTGCTCACCGAATCGATCGGTCGACGGACCGCCGCCGGCGTGCTCGAAGAAGCAGGCCGCGCCGACTCGCTCCTGATCGATCCCAGCGTTGGATCACCACCAGAGGGCACGTTTTACATCGACGACGGTGACGTTGCCGGGTTCACCGCAGCGATGGTCGACGCGGTGCTCTCGCTCGACGCCGCCGCGCTCGCCTTTCACCCACCCGCGGTGGTGGCCGACCCGCCGCAGCGCCGCATCGGCATCGGTGCGCAGTTCGGCAGCTTCTTCTCGTTCTCGGGTGACAAGCTCGCGGGCATGCCGCGCTGGACGTGGCGCTGGGTCACCTCGAGCACGGCTCGCTCGCTCACACGTCGCCTCCACGGCGATGACGGCACGCACGTCGTAGGCGAAGACCTCGATCAGGCATTCGATCTGCGCGACCGGCTCCTGCTGCTCGAACGCGGACGCGTCCTCGAACATGAGCAGGCCGCGCGCGCCATGATGGCTGGTCCGGTTGGCGTCGGGCAGCAGCACACCACCCCACGCTTGTGGACCCGCCTGCGCGAGCTCGTGTTTGGCTCGCTCGACGGAAGTTCAGATCTGAGCGACCTCGGGTTCGCCGAGGTCGAGGGTAAGGTCCCGGTGTTTGGCCGGGTCAGCGATGTGTTTGAAGCACCCGACGAGCTGTGGTCGCCCCCCGACGGGGCTGCCCGGGCCGGCGGGGCGCCGATTGGCTGGCACGACATCGCGCTCGAGAACCCGCGCGCGGTGCTCGTAGAGTCTGCGGTGCGGAGCGCGAACGATCAGGAGCAGGCCGAGGCCCAGTTGACGCTTGCCCAGCGCACGGTCGCTGAGCTGCATCATCAGCGCGAGGTGGGCGAGTGGCAGAGCGTGCTCGACGGCACGATTTCGATCGCGATCGCTGAGTCTGACGCGGATGCCGCTGGCAACGGTGCTGCCGCGGCTGACGCCGCTCCGACGGCCGACGTCGTGAACGGGCCCGGCGTTTCACCCAACGACGACGACGCGGATGACAGCGACGACCGCGACGACACTGACGACACGAATGGCGTGGAGGAGAAGACCGAAACTCCCCTTACTCGGGCCGCGCTGAAAGCAGAGGCAGAAGCAGAAGCAGAAGCAGAGGCAGAAGCCGAGGCCGAAGCAGCTACCGATCCGGACACCGACACCGACATCGACAACGAAGCGGGTGTCGAACCCACGGCCGAGACTGCAACGAGCGTGGATGCCGAGGAGCCTGGCACGCCAGCAGCAGCAGCACCAGCACCAGCCGCAGCGTCAGCACCCGCCCGCGACCCGCGCCTCGAGGCATCCATCGCGGCTGCCGAAGCTCGACTTGCAGCGGCCGAGGCGCATGAGCGCGAAGTCGCTGCGGCGCGCATCGCGTCCGCCGCGGCGGTCGAGAGCTTCGACGTCTGGGCCGTGCGCCACGAACGCTCGTTCGTGTGGCGCCTGCTCGCACGCCTTGCACACGAGCGCCGTGGCGCCCAGGCCGCGGCCGACTCGTTCGCCCAGGGCATCGACGCGCTCGACGTGCAGAAGCCCGGCGCGCTGATTGCCCTGCGCAAGCGCTTTCACCTCACCATGCTGGTGGGCTGGCTGATCATCGTGGCCGTTGCCGCGCTCCTCATTCTGCTCCCCGTGTGGTTCGAAGACCTTCGCCCAAACGCGTCCTGGTACCCCAACGACCCGACCATCTTCACGGTGGCGGCGCTCGCCGCGGTTGTCTTGACGCTCATCGCGCTCGCGACGTACCACCGAGGTTGGTCACAGTTCCAACGGCGCATCGACCTTGCACAGGTGCATCTCACGCGGGTCTCGCAGGGCTCCGTGCACGCTCGCATCGAGGTCGCGCGCCTTGGGTCGCTGCACCGGCAGACGGTTGATTGGCTCGTGCTGCTGGCACGCGGCATCCATCGGCCATGGCTCGTCCCCGAAGAATGGTCGCAACGGCCCTCCTATGCGGGGGCGCGCGACGCGATGCCGTTCGCGATGCAGATCGGGCAGGTGCAAGACGAAGACCATGCGGCCGCGACCCGGCTCAAGCGCATGACGAAGGAGCGGCTTGTCGTGCGGGGCTGGCGCCAGCAAGCCTTTACGGCGCTGATCGCCGAGGTTGCCGCCGAACTCGGGCAGGGCTCGGCATCGTTCGGGCTCGCCGCGCTCGACGAGGACTTGCCGCATTCGTCGAACCACACCCGCGAGATGCTGCGCGAAAACATGGGCAACGAGGCCGTACTGCAGCGCGTCGCCGCACCGCGACTGCGCGAGCTGATGGCGTCGATCCAGCGCTCGGCGCTGCACGGAAGCCGCCCGCTTGTGCACCCGGTTGGCGACAACCCGCTGCGCGAGATTGCCTCCACGGACGTCGTGGGTGGGGCCGTCGAAGACCTGCCATGGGATGACTTCCTGCTCGGCTCGCTCGCCGGCCGCCGCGACCCGGTCACGCCGCTCAGCGCCGTGAGCATGTCGGAGCGGCAGGTGCAGGAGGGCTATCACGAGCACGTGCAGAGCCTGCTCGTGCTTCCGGAGCGACTCGAAGCCGACCTCGAGTTTCGGGCAGATGCGCCGGTTTCGCTCGTGCCCTACGGTGGTGGCGGCTCGGCCACGCTCGACCTGGTGTGGCGCGTCGACCTGGCGGGGCCGCTGCCGGTGTCGGCGATCCGGTTGTGGGATGCCGCAGCCGAGCCCCCGCACGAGGGCACGGGCGTGCAGCACCGCGAAGACTCGGGGGTGTGAGGATCGACCCCGCCAGTGACTCCTTTCAGCCGCGGCCAACGCCCGTGTTCGCCCCGAAGAAGCGCGCGCCAAGCCGCGGCCGGAGGCGCATGATTCTCGCGGCGGTCGCGGCCGTGCTCCTCGGTATCGTCATCGGGGCATGGATCGCGGTCGTTGCTGTGCAGCGCGAGTTGGCGCAGGTGCCGGCGAGCAGTTCGCAGGCGGGCCAGGTGACCGACACGCACCCATTGCTGTGCAGTGTGACGGCGTAAGCTGGGCCCTATGGACACAGTGCTCAGCATTCTTCACGTCGCCTCGGCGGTATTTATCGTCGGGCCAATGGCAATCCTTCCAATGACGGGTCTTCGCGCCCTTCGCTCCGGCAACGGTGCGCAGGTTCGCACGCTCGCCAAGTCGACCTCGATCTTCACGTGGCTCTCGCTACTCGTCTTCGTCTTCGGGTTTGGCATCCTCGGCATGTCGGGCAAGGCATGGGGCATCAGCTTCATGACGCCGTGGATCCTGTGGTCGGTCATCCTCTATGCCCTCGCGTTCATTCTCACGATGTTCGTCGTGGCGCAGATGAACAAGGCAGCCGCAGAGGTCGACGGATCGACCCCCGGCACGAAGCCCTCGGGCTACGGCGCCATCGCGGGGAGCAGCGGCGTGGCCGCACTGCTCCTGCTGGCCGTGGTCGTGCTGATGATCTGGAAGCCGTAACACGCACTTGAACGACGGGAGGGTGGATGCCGAAGCATCCACCCTCCCGTCGTTTTCTTGGTACTACGCGCCCGCGCGCAGGTCGCGCAACACCAGTGCGGTCGCGATCGCGGCGTGCGCCGACTCGCCGCCCTTGTCTTCTGCCGAGTCGGGGAACCCGGCGCGGTCGATGCCCTGCGCTTCGTCGTCGAGCGTGAGCACGCCAAACCCGACCGGCTTGCCGGTGTCGAGCGCGACGCGAGTGAGACCATCCGTCGCCGCGGCCGAGACGAACTCGAAGTGCGGCGTGCCGCCACGGATGATCACGCCGAGCGCCACCACCGCGTCAGCGCCAGCCTCAAGCGCGGCCTTTGCGGCCACTGGCAGCTCGAAGCTGCCCGGCACGCGCACGAGTGAATACGTGGCACCAGAGGCATCCAATTGCCGCACTGCACCCGCAATGAGGCCGTCAGAGATCACCTCGTGCCAGGTCCCGGCGATGATCACGACCCGGAGGCCCTTCGCGTCGATGTGTGTGCGCTCTGCTGCTCCGTGCCCGCTCATGCGTTGCCCTTTCGTGGCGCGCCGTCGAAGGCGTCGTTGAGTTCTTGTTCGCCGATGGTGTGGCCCATGCGCTCGCGCTTGGTGACCAGGTACTGGTGGTTGTTGGCGCCAACACCGACGAGCAACGGCACCTGCTCCACCACGTTCACCCCGAGCTCGCGCAGCTGCGCAACCTTGTCGGGGTTGTTGGTGAGCAGCCGGACGGCACCCACGCCGAGATCGCCCAGGATGCCGGCGGCCGCCGCGTAATCGCGCGAGTCGATCGGGAACCCGAGGGCAAGGTTTGCATCGACGGTGTCGAGGCCCTGCTCCTGCAGGCTGTAGGCGCGCAGCTTGTTGATGAGGCCGATGCCGCGACCCTCATGCCCGCGCATGTAGATGACGATGCCGCCTTCGGCCGCAACTGCGTCGAGTGCCGCATCCAGCTGCCAGCCGCACTCGCACTTGAGCGAGTGGAACGCCTCGCCGGTCAGGCATTCGGAGTGCACGCGCACGAGCGGCGCGTCGCCGATATCGCCCGAGATCACCGCGAGGTGATCGGTGCCGGTCTGGCGATCCTTGTACGCAAGAAAGCGGAACTCGCCGTGCGTCGTCGGCACGGTCGATTCGGCGCGCAGGCTCACGAGACGGCGGGGCGCGCCCTCGTCTTCGGTACGCGGCTCGTGCTCGTCGAGGTATTCGATGAGCTGCTCGATTGTGATGACGTGGATGCCGTCACGCTCGCCGAGCTCGAAAAGCCCCGGCATGCGCATCATGCTGCCGTCGTGGTCGACCACCTCGGCGATTGCTCCCACCGGGTGCAGACCGGCCAGGCGCATGAGCTCGACCGCGGCCTCGGTGTGACCGGCGCGGTCACGGACGCCACCATCGACCGCACGCAACGGGAGGATGTGGCCGGGGCGGATCAGGCTCGCCTGCGTAGAAGCGGGGTTTGCCAGCACGTTGAGCGTGTTCGCGCGGTCGGATGCGCTGATGCCGGTTGAATCACGACGGTCGGCGGCATCCACACTCACGGTGTATGCCGTTGAGCGCATGTCTTCGTTGCGGGCCACCATCGGCGGCAGATCGAGAGCATCGGCGATGTCGCCGGGCATCGGTGCGCAGATGAGGCCGGAGGTCCAGCGCACCATCCACGCGATCCACTCGGGGCTTGCGAGCTCGGCCGAAATGATGATGTCGCCCTCGTTCTCGCGGTTCTCGTCGTCAGCGACGATGACCGGTCGACCTGCCTTGAGGGCGGTGAGTGCTTCAGGAATTGTTGACAGGCTCATCGCGAGCCTCCTTCTGTGTGATTCTCAGGTGAGATGGATACATCGGGCCGCCCGAACGACAGCATTCGCTGTACGTGACGGGCAAGAATGTCGGTTTCAAGGTTGACGGAGTCGCCAGCAACGCGCGCGCCGAGGGTGGTGGCAACGAGCGTTTCGGGAATGAGTGAGACTTCGAACCACTGCGCTGGCTCGGCTGCGGGGCTGACCGATGAGACGGTGAGCGAGACTCCGTCGACGGCGATTGAGCCCTTGTCGACGACGAGCGGCGCGAGTGCGCGATCGAGCGAGATGCGAACGACGCGCCACGCGCCGCCCTCCTCGATCGAGAGGACCGTGCCGGTGCCGTCGACGTGACCCTGCACGATGTGGCCGCCGAGGCGATCGCCCACCGAGGTCGCGCGTTCGAGGTTGACGGCCAAGCCGACGGCCGCGGCCGAGAGTGTCGACATATCGAGCGTCTGCTGCATGACGTCGGCGGTGAACGTGTCGCCCTCGCGCTCGACAACGGTCAGGCATACGCCGCTGACCGCAATTGAGTCGCCGTGCGCGGCATCCGAAACGCTCAGGGGCGCATCGATCGTGAGCCGGGCGGCATCTGCCGTGCGCTCGATGGCCGTGATGCGGCCGAGCTCTTCGACGATTCCGGTGAACATATCAATCGTGCCCTTCATTGGGAGTGACTTCGCTGGGACTGGGTGCGCTGGGACTGGGTGCGCTGGGACTCGGTGCGCTGGCGGTACCGCTGCGCGAGGCCGCGGCATCCGCTGGGCTCGCAATGATCAGCAGGTCGTCGCCGACGCGCTGCACCTCGCTGATGCATAGGCGGTGCGCGTCGGTGATGGTGTCGACGCCGATGTCGGTGAGCGCACCGCGCGGTCCGCCGAGCAGCATGGGTGCTGTGTAGACGAGCAGCTCATCGGCGAGGCCTTCACGAATGAATGCGCTCGCGAGCGTGGGCCCGCCTTCGACGAAGACGCTCTGGATGCCCCGCCCATACAACTCGGCAAGCACAACCCGCAGGTCTGGGCCGGGCAAGAAGATGGGCTCGCGCGGGTGCGCCCGCACGGCCGCATGCGGGGGAACCGCGCGTGTGCCGACAACGACGGGCACGGGTTGCGTCGGAAGCAGCGCCCCGGCCGCATCGCGTGCGGTGAGGGCGGCGTCGTCGGCGAGAATCGTGCCGGTGCCGGCGATGACCGCGTGTGCGGCGGCCCGGCGGCGGTGCACGTCGGCGCGGGCTTCGGGGCCGGTGATCCACTGGCTGGTGCCGTCGGTGGCGGCCGCGCGGCCGTCGAGGCTCTGCGCCCACTTGACCGTGACGTGCGGGCGGCGGAGCCGTGCGGCGATGAGCCATGGGCCGAGCAGAGCCTCGCCCTCTTCGCGCATGACGCCGCACTCGACGGCGACACCGGCTTCGCGAAGTCGATCGCCGCCCCCGCTGGAGTCGGTGCCGGGATCGGTCACCGAGTACACCACCCGGGTAACGCCGGCCGCGAGGAGCGCCTCGCTGCAAGGTCCGGTGTGCCCGGTGTGGTTGCACGGTTCGAGTGACACCACCGCAGTTGCGCCCTGTGCGCCGCCCGCGGGCAACGATGCGAGCGCGGCAACCTCGGCATGTGGCATCCCGACACCGAGGTGCCAGCCCTCGGCAATCACCGTGCCGTTCGCATCGAGGAGCACGCAGCCGACCTGCGGGTTGATGCCGAGCGGGCCACGACGGGCGAGGTCGAACGCGCGCACCATGGCGCTGCGTTCTGCCTGCGTGATTCCGGTCATCGTTCCCTCTGTCTTGAGGCACTCCGGGGTTCACGCGACGCGCTATGGGTTCACAAAGACACCCACACGTGCGCCTCTCATCCGGACTCGCGCGCAACCTGGTTGCACGCATAACCGTCGGTTCCGGAATTTCACCGGATCAGCCGTGGCGATGCGTCGAAAACGCATGGATGCCTCGGCTCGCGGACTTTCACCGCCGGTTCGGACTCTCACCGACCCCGGAGCACGTTACTCATCTGAGTCTAGTCGCCACGCGGGGTGGTGTTGCGTTTCGGTCACCATCTTGGGTCGCGATAGGCGGGTCGGATGCCCGCGGTTGCGAGATCGGGGATCCCCACAGAAGATGGGAGGAGGCGCAATCGAAGGGGGCATCGATGACGGCAGGACCAGTGCGAAGGCGGGGCGCATTCGCAAGGCTTGTGGAGCGACCTTCAGCGCAGGTGCTGGTCATTGGCGGGGGGATCAACGGCATCGCCACGATGCGTGACCTCGCGATGCAGGGCATCGACGTCATGCTGATCGAGCGCGCGGACTACGTCAGCGGTGCGTCGTCGGCGTCGTCGCACATGATTCATGGCGGCATCCGCTATCTCGAAAATGGCGAGTTTCGTCTCGTGCACGAGTCGGTCACCGAGCGCAACGGGTTGCTGCAGATCGCACCGCACTACGTCAAGCCGTTGAAGACGACCGTGCCGATCTTCTCCACGTTCTCTGGCGTGCTCAGCGCGCCGCTGCGCTTTCTCCGGCACGGCGCCGGCAAGCCGCGCGAACGTGGCGCCGTCCTCATCAAGGTGGGCCTCGTGATCTACGACTCGTTCTCGCGGGGTGGGGGCCGCGTGCCGCGTCACGAGTTCTTGCGCCGCCGCCGCTCACTCGAAAAGCTGCCGCGGCTGAACCCCGATATCCGGTACACCGCGACCTACTACGACGCGTCGATGCACGACCCTGAACGCCTCGCGCTCGATGTGCTGCACGACGGAATGAAAGCGGGGCGCGCACCGGGTGCGCTTGGCCCTGGCGGTGCCGAGATGGGGTCGGGCGCGCTCGCGCGAGCGGCCAACTACGTTGAGGCGATCGGTGTGGATGCCGGGGGCATTCGCGTGCGCGATGTTGTCACCGGCGAGGAGGCTGTGCTGACGGCATCCGTCATCATTAATGCCTCAGGCCCGTGGACAGACCTCACCAACGAAGCGCTGGGCCGCGACACGCACTTTATGGGCGGCACAAAAGGCTCACACATCGTGCTCGACCACCCCGAGCTGTTCGCCGCGACCGGTGGGCGCGAGATCTTCTTCGAGCACAGCGACGGGCGCATCGTGCTGATCTATCCGCTCAACGGGCGCGTGCTCGTGGGCACCACCGACCTCGAGCACGACATGCACGACCCGATCGTCTGCACCGAAGACGAGGTTGACTACTTCTTTGGGCTCGTGCGTCACGTGTTTCCCGATATTTACGTGGATCGATCGCACATTGTGTACCGCTTTGCGGGCGTGCGGCCGCTTCCCGGGCACGGCGATCTATCGCCCGGCTTCGTCTCGCGCGACTACCGGATCGAGCGCGCGAGCCTCGCAACCACCGGCACGACCCAGGTGCTCAACCTCATCGGCGGCAAATGGACCACATTCCGCGCCCTCGCCGAGCACCTGAGCAACGAGGCCCTTGGCATCCTGCGGGCGCAGCGGGTGTCGAGCACGAAGGGCGTTGCGATCGGCGGTGGGGCGGGGTATCCGCGCACCGAACGCGCCCTGCGCCGCTGGCTCGCAACGAACTCTGCGGGTGTGGGCCGCGAACGTGCCGCCCGCCTGCTTGCGCGCTACGGCACGCGCGCGACCGAGGTCATCGCCGCAATTTCGGCTGATGAGACAGATCGTCCGATTCGGGATGCCGCGGCCTACAGCACCGCTGAACTGCGCCATCTTGCAGCCACCGAACACGTCGTGCACCTCGACGACCTCTTGCGTCGGCGCACGAGCCTCGTCTTCACGGGCGACGCGGGTGCCGAAACGGTGCGAGACGTGGCCGAAACGATCGCCGACACCCTCGGCTGGGACGAGGACGACATCGCACGCGAGGAGGAGGCCGTGCTGGCGATGCTCGAGCGGCAGGGGCGATATCGTGTCGAAGAAGAAGTGCCTGCGGGCGTGACAATGTGAGCAGGGGTGCTGTGGCGAAGTACGTAATGGCGATCGACCAGGGCACCACGAGTACGAGGGCGATCCTGTTCACCCACGACGCGACGATCGCCGGCGTTGCGCAGCGCGAGCACGAGCAGATCTTTCCGCGCCCGGGCTGGGTCGAACACGACCCGGCAGAAATCTGGGCGAACACGCAGTGGGTGATCACGGCGGCCCTCGAAACCGCCGGGGTGCAGGCGAGCGACCTCGCCGGCATCGGCATCACAAATCAGCGCGAGACCGCCATCGTCTGGAACAGGCACACCGGCACGCCCATCTACAACGCGATCGTCTGGCAAGACACACGCACGCAACCACTGATCGATGCACTTGCGGCGGATGCCGGTGTCGACAGGTTTGTGGCATCCACCGGTCTGCCGTTGGCGACGTACTTTTCGGCCTCGAAGATTGCGTGGATGCTCGAGCACGTGCCCGGTGCGCGTGCGGCTGCCGAGGCCGGAGACCTGCTCTTTGGGACGCCCGACACCTGGGTACTGTGGAATCTCACGCGCGGCGGCGGTGGGGATGCGGGCGCGGTGCACGCGACCGATGTGACGAATGCGAGCCGCACGTTGCTGGCCGATCTGCAGAGCCTCGATTGGTCTGATGAGTTGCTCGAGGCGTTTGGGGTTCCGCGGTCGATGATGCCCGAGATTCGGTCGTCGTCCGAGGTGGTCGGCCATGTGGTGCAGCCCGCGGCGGCGCGCGGGTTGCCGATTGCGGGCATCCTGGGCGACCAGCAGGCGGCGACCTTCGGACAGGCCGCATTTGGCGTGGGCGAGTCGAAGAATACCTACGGCACCGGCAACTTTCTGATCGTCAACACCGGTGAGCAGATCGTTCGGTCGCAGCATGGACTCATCTCGACGGTCGCGTATCGCCTCGGCGACGGTGCCGCGCACTATGCGCTCGAAGGGTCGATCGCGGTTACCGGTTCGCTCGTGCAGTGGCTGCGCGACAACCTCGGGATGTTCTCATCCTCAGACGACGTGGAGCGGTTGGCCGCCAGCGTCGACGACAACGGTGGTGCGTATTTTGTGCCGGCATTCTCTGGGCTGTTCGCACCCTATTGGCGGGCGGATGCACGTGGCGCGCTCGTGGGCCTCACCCGCTTCGTGAATCGTGGGCACATCGCCCGTGCGGCGTTGGAGGCCACCGCATTTCAGACCCGTGCCGTGATCGACGCCGCGGTGGCAGACACTGGTGTGCCGCTTCGCGAACTGCGTGTCGACGGGGGGATGACCCGCAACGGCCTGCTGATGCAATTTCAGGCCGACGTGCTCGGCGTGCCGGTCGTACGACCGAAGATCATCGAAACGACCGCGCTCGGGGCGGCATACGCGGCGGGGCTCGCGGTTGGATTTTGGTCAGGGCTCGACGAGCTTCGCGCACACTGGGCCGAGGACCAGCGCTGGCGACCGCAGATGGCGGAGGCGGAGCGCGCGCGGCTGCTGCGCATGTGGGAGAAGGCGGTCACAAAGTCGCTGGATTGGGTTGACGACGACGTCACCTAGTGCTGGCGCCTCGGGTTCGCGGGTCGTGCGCGCTCAGTATCGCCGGTGTGGATCGCCGGTGTGGATCGCCGGTTTGGGTGAGCGGTTGGGTGAGAACCCGGGTGAATTCGTTAGACCGCCGAGGTTGAACCGCTTCGTGCCACCACAACATGGGAGTGTCGGGTCGCTTCGACGGCGAACGGCGAGGTGCGCGGCGGGCAACGAACGCCTCGCGAAGCCCTGGTCTTTTGGGGCGTTCGTCCGGTAGGGGAGCAGAGTGAACGCACGGAGCCGCTGGTCTGACGTGATTTCGGGGCAGGATCCCGCGCACGCCCGGCTCACCGTTGCCCTCGCCGTCACGACCGGGGTGCTGCTCAGCGCGCTCTTTGGCGACTTCGCGGTGCGAGTGCTGCACGCCGAAACGAGCCTCTTGTCGGTGTCGATCATGCTCTCCGTGCAGGCAGGCAGCATGGTTACCGATGCGACGGCGCCCAAGCGCACGGTCACCTCGGCGCTGCTGATCCCGGCGCTCCTGCTCTCGGTGCTTGCCGCCGCGGCGCTGTCAGTGCAACCGCCGCTTGTGAGCGCGGGGTTCATCTTGATGACCGGTGCCGCTATCTGGGTGCGCAAATATGGCCCCCGTGCCGCGGCGATTGGGGCGATCAGCTTCATGGGCTACTTCTTCACGCTGTTCGTGAAGCCCGCACCCGACGAGCTCCTTGTCTTCTGCCTCATCGCGACCGTTGCCGCGGCTTCGCAACTGCTGATGCGCCTCGTGTTGCTGCTGCGGCGTCCGAGGCGCGAGCTTGAGGTGCTCTTGAAGGGGCTTCGCGCCGGGTCTGCGGCCGCGATCCATGCGGCGTTGCCTCCGCCGGGGCGCGTCGACGAGCGGCATTCGCTTCGCTTAGCGCTTGCTCGGCTCGACACGGTGGGTGCCGCGATTACGTCGTGGCAGGACCGGTTTCAAACCGAGCGGCACGTCGCCATCGGCAAACAGGCTCTGGCGGAGCAGGTTCTCGACGCCCGGGTCGACACCGAAGAGGCCTGCTATGAGCGTGCGCGCCACGCGCCGTCGAGGGTTGCGACGGCGTCGAAGGTCTTGCACGTCGTGAAGGGTTTGAAGGGGCCGGGTGGTTCGGACGGTTCGCCTGCTTCGGGTGCCTCGGGTGCTTCGGGCGTTTTGAGTGATTCCGGGGGTTCGGACGGTTCAGTTGCTTCGGAAGCTTCGGGCCCCACGGATGCCCCGAATTCGGCGTCGCGTCGTGAGGTAGAGCGCGCGGAACAGGCGCTGATGACGATTCTCGATGACCGGGCCGCGCCCTATCGGTATCGCGCCGCCCGCGACGTTGCGGCCGACCTGCTCCACCAGGGCGATACCCAGGACGGCGACCTCGAGGCGTATCTGCTCGCGCGCAGTGCGGTCGCCCATGCGCGTTTGCGCGACATCGACCTGTCGCATCCGCTGCACGAAAAAGCGGGCACAGCATCGGGGGGCGTGCCGGCGGCGGAAGTCGCGGCATCCGTCACTGCAGCGGGCGAGGCATCCGCGACGGCTGCGGGCGAGGCATCCGCGACGGCTGCGGGCGAGGCATCGGCGATCACCCAAGCCCGACCGGCGACGGCGCCGGCGATTGAACGGAGGCCGGCAGGGGCATCCCGATCCGGTGCGCGCAGATGGAGCTGGAAGCCGTGGCATTCGTGGGCACCGACCACTCGCATGGCAGTACAAGCGACGATCGCAGCACTGCTCGCGGCCGGCGTTGGCGAGATGATCTCGGCCTCTCGGTGGTACTGGGCAGTCATGACGGCTTTCGTGATCTTCATCGGCGGCAACACCCGCAGCAGCATTTTCACGCGCGCATACCGCCGCGTGGCGGGCACCGCGATCGGCATCGTCCTTGGGGTTGGCGTCGTCACGCTGGCGGGCAGCAACAACGCCGTCTTGATTGCGATTTGCATCGTCGCGGTGTTCGGCATGCGCTACTTCGGAACGCTCAGCTACCTGTATCAGGCGATATTCACGACCATGATGCTCGTCGCCCTGTACCGATTGCTTGGGGTGCTCGGGGGTTCGATCCTCGAGGTTCGGCTCATCGAAACGATCTCCGGCGCGGTGATCGGAGTCCTTTGTGCGTACCTGATTTTCTCGGCTACTTCGCGTCCCGCGCTCCTCACCAAGGTCGATGCGTATTTCGATGCGCTTGACGCCCTACTCAGCGCCATCGCGGCGGGGCAGCAGCGCGATCCCGAGCGCGTCATGTCGCTCCTCGGTGCCCTCGACGACGCGCAGTCTGCGGTCGACAAGACAGTCTCGGCGATGTCGGCGGCGTTGGCTGTGCGGGGCCCGCACCAGGGGAGCGACGCCGTCCACGACATGTTCACCGCAAGCCGGGCTGCCGCGCGTCTCGTACAGGCCGTGGTTGGCGAGCAGACACCGCAGGCAGACGAGAAGGTCGCCGAGAAGGCTCTGGGACAGGCGGTCGAAGAGGTCCGTCAGACGGCACGAGCAGCGCAGCGAATCCTGCACGGCGAGCACGTCGACGGCACCGCCGACTCAAGCGGCGCGCTCCCTCTCATCGTCGATCACCTTCGCGACGCATCGCTGCGGAGCCCGAGCTCCCTCGACGCGGTCCTGGCGCTTGCCCGCATCGACTGGGCGTTGCGCCGACTGCTCGAACACAGCGAAGCGGTCGACAAGCGATCACGCCTCGAGAAGTTTGAGCAGCTCGTGCGACCCGGCCGCGAAGACGGGTAGGCGCGGCTCGCTCAGTCGGGTGGCGCGTCTGGCTCGGCCGGGGCGGTGGACTCGGCCGGGTAGCTGCGGCCAGCTCAGCTGGGAAGGACCTGCCACACCACCGGTGTGCGGTCATCGGTGCTCAGGATGCCGGCGATCCATTCGTCAACGCGGGTTCCGTCCTTGGCGCGCGCACCCAGGCGTACCGCGCCCTCGAACCGAAACCCCAACGAGCGGGCCACCGACGCTGACCCGACATTCCCGCCGAGGGCGCGCCATCCGATGCGCTGCAACCCGAGCCCGTCGCTGGCGAAGCCGAAATCGATAGCCGCGCGACATGCTTCGTGGAGGAGCCCCTGGCGGCGAAACCGCGGGCTCATCCAGTAGCCGAGTTCGCCCTTGCCGTCTTCGACGGCGAGCAACGAAATCATGCCGATCAATTCATCATCGAGCCGCAGCGCCCAGGTCGCCTCGGTCCCGTCTTCCCACCGGGGAGCGACGACGCGCTCCACGAAACCGATCGCGTGCTCTCGGCGGTACGGTGAGGGCACGGTCGTCCAACGCTGCACGTCGGGGTCTTGGCAAATCTCGAAGATCGCGTCGACGTCGGCCGAAGTCGGTGCGCTGAGCTCAAGCCGCGCGGTGCTGAGGTTCACGGGAATCACCGGTCGAGTCTACGGCGCGCGTTTGGCCGGCGGCTACTGGGGGTCTGGCGGTGGCCCGCCGCCCTGCGATCCCTTGCCTCGTCCGGCCACACGGCTCAACCGTCCGGCTACGCGTCCATCCGCGCCCGGCTACGCGTCCCGCCCGCCCGGCTCAATGGCTCGGCTACGCGTCCCACTCGCCCGGCTCAACCATCCGGCTACGCGCCGACCCGCCCGACTTTCGGCCACGCGGCTCACGTCAGTTCTCCTGCACAATTGACCCCGCGGGCGATGACGCACGGATTGCTCGGGCCCGAGGCATCCGGCCCCGATTTCAACGCAGAGTTGTCGCATGGATCAGCGCGTATTCACCCGGGCCGAGCTTCGTGATGCCGGGCATACGAGGGCGTCGATCGCGTCGAGGATCGCGTCCGGCGAGATTGTGCGGGCGCGACGTGATCGTTACCTCGATGGCGGCGTAGCGCCCGAACTTGTCGAGGCGGTACGCGTCGGCGGGCGCCTGACATGCGTCTCGCTGCTCGCGCTGCACGGGGTCTTCGTGCTTGAGAGCCCGGGACTGCACGTACATTCCGGGCAGCACGCGAGCCGGCAACGCGCGCGTTGTTCCGCCGAAATCTTGCCCGACACCCCAGAACTGCTTCGCGCTCGGGAGGTGCGGCGGCATTGGAATCCGCTCATTGAACCGGTGGATGCCGCAACCCCTCATGTCGGAATCGTGGACGCGCTCGTGCATGCGGTGCGCTGCCAACCGCCGCGCGCCGCTGTCGCGACGCTTGACAGCGCGCTCAATAAGAAGCTGATCAGCCTCGAGCAACTGGATGACGTCTTCGCGGCGCTCTCGCGAAAGTACCGGGTGTTACGCCCGCTCGTCGACGGCCGTGCTGAATCGGGCCCCGAGACGCTGATGCGCCTGCTGTTACGTGCCCTGGGTTGCAGGGTCGAGCTGCAGGTGAGGTTCGCGGGGATTGGCCGAGTCGACCTGCTCGTCGATGGCTGGCTCGTCATCGAGTGCGACAGTCGGTCGTTCCATGAGGGTTGGGCGGCGCAGGAGAAAGACCGCGAACGTGATCTGGCCCTCGCTGCGCGTGGGTTTACGACGCTCCGGCCGACGGCGAACGCGATCATGCGGCGACCGGGCGAGGTGGCGGCCGCCGTGCGCGGATTGCTTGAGGCGCGGTCGGTTGTTCGGGGCGCGGAGCGCCCGGTCGCCCGCCACGCGCGGCCCTAACTCAGGAGCAGCGACACTCACTTGGGCGCCGCGACGCTAACTCAGGAAAACTGCGCGCGGAGCGCGGGCCGCCCCCGGAATTCCGCGGGTTGCTCGGGTGCGGCTACCGTTTTTCCTGAGTTAGTGTCGTTGGCCGGGTTGGCCGGGTTGGCCGGCGGGCGGGCGCGCGCGGTGCGGGTTCGCCGGGTCCGGTATTGCGGGGTTGCGGGGGACTGGCTCGGGTGCCGGTGCGCCTCGCGCGACACTAACTCAGGAAAACTGCGCGCGGAGCGCGGGCAACCACCGGAATTCCGCGGGTCGCTCCGGGGTCGCCACCGTTTTTCCTGAGTTAGTGTCGTTGGCCGCGTTGGCCGCGTTGGCCGCGTTGGCCGCGTTGGCCGCGCCGGCGCGACGCGCCACCGAACCCGGGGTGCTCGTCAATCAGGCACCCAGCACCAGCACCCAGCACCAGCGCCAGCCACCCCCCAGCCGCCGGCCATCAACCTAAAGATCACCAACAACCAACACCCGGCGGCACCAACCAACCCGCCAAACCCAACCACTACACCCGGCGGAGCAACCCCATCTTGTCGTACACGTCGGCGAGGGTCCGGTCGGCAACCGCGGCCGCGCGCTCGGCGTTCACGCCGAGGGCGCGGTCGAGCTCGGCGGGATCGTCGAGCAACTCGAGCGCGCGGGTGCGCACCGGCTCGAACTCGCCGACGACAACCTCGGCGAGGCCCTTTTTGAAGTCTCCATAGCCGCGGCCCGCGTACTCGTCCTCGATCGATCCCATCTCGCGGCCGGTGAGCGCCGAATAGATCACCAGCAGGTTGGATACCCCGGGCTTCGCTTCGCGGTCATATCGAACCGAGCCCTCATCATCGGTTACCGCGCGCATGATCTTCTTGGCGGTGGCCTTCGGATCGTCGAGCAACCAGAGCACACCGGCATCAGATTCGGCAGACTTCGACATCTTCGAGGTGGGATTCTGCAGGTCGTAAATGCGCGCGGTCTCCTTCTGGATGACCGGGCGCGGCATCGTAAACGTCTCGCCAAAGCGCGAGTTGAAGCGCTCGGCGAGGTCGCGAGTCAGCTCGATGTGCTGCTTCTGGTCATCGCCAACCGGCACCAGGTCGGTCTGGTAGAGCAGGATGTCGGCGGCCATCAGCACGGGGTAGGTGAAGAGCCCGACGTTGGTCGCATCGGCGCCGTAGCGCGACGACTTGTCTTTGAACTGCGTCATGCGCCCGGCCTCGCCGAAGCCGGTGATCGTCGAGAGAATCCAGGCGAGCTCGGCGTGCGCGGGCACGTGTGACTGCACGTAGAGCGTCGAGCGCGACGGCTCAATGCCTGCCGCAATGTACTGCGCCGCCGTGCGCCGGGTCTTCTGGCGCAGCTCTGAAGGGCTGTTCGGCTGCGTCAGCGCGTGCAGGTCAACGACCGAGAAGAACGCCTCATTCTCATCCTGGAGCGTGCGCCACTGCATGAGCGCCCCGATGTAGTTGCCGATCTGAAGCGAGTCGGCCGAGGGCTGCATTCCGGAGTAAAGACGAGGCTTGTTCACTCATCCATCCTAATGATCGGAATGCCGCACCCCGGGCGGGTGCCACAAGCTCCCGTTGTACACCCCGCCAAATCGCCCGCCCCGCACCACCTACAGCGCGTAATCGACCACGACCGGCGCGTGGTCGCTCCAGCGCTCGGCGTAGGCGGCGGCGCGCACCACGTGGTAATCGCTCGCGAGCGCGGCAAGGGCCGGGGTGGCGAGGTGGTAATCGATGCGCCAGCCGGTGTCGTTGTCGAATGCCTGCCCGCGCTGCGACCACCAGGTATAGGGCCCCTCAACCTCGCCGGCGTGCGCGCGGCCGATATCGACCCAGCCGAGGCCGACACCGGTAGAGCCGTCGACGCATGTCACCTCGGCGCCGAACTCGCCCATGAACCGGTCGAAGTAGGCGCGCTCGCGGGGGAGGAAGCCCGCTTTCTTGACATTGCCCTTCCAGTTACGAATGTCGAGCTCGCGGTGGCCAACGTTCAGGTCGCCGGTGACCACGGTGAGCGGTCGCTCGACCGCGAGTTCGGACAGGCGCTGGGTCATGGCATCGAGAAACAACCATTTTGCGTCTTGCTTTGGGGTGTCGACCGTGCCCGAGTGCACGTATGCGCTCACGACGCAGAAGATCTGCCCGTTGATGTCGAAGTCAGCCTCGATCCAGCGGCCGGCAGAATCGACGGTGTCGTCGCCCAGGCCGCGGCGCACTGCGACCGGCGCGGTGCGGCTTGCGATCGCGACGCCGGAACGGCCTTTCGTGTGCGATTCGTCGCTTTCGACGTGCCAATCAGGCAGTGCGACGGCAAGGTCGGTCGCGGCCGCGCGCACCTCCTGCAGCGTGAGGATATCGACGCCAGCGTCAGCCAGCCAGCCGTGCATACCGTTGCGCACCGCCGCCCGAATTCCATTGACGTTGACAGAGGCAAGACGAATCGCAGACGACATGCCCCAAGTCTAGAGAAGGGGTACGACACTCGCCGGTCACTCGAAGAGGCTGCCCGACTTCGCGGCATTTTGGGGCGCGGATGCCTCAACCCGGGCGAGCTCTGCCTGCGCCTCGCGCAGCTCACGCTCAGCCGCCCAGACTCCGTACCACGGCGCCCGCGCGCGGGCCGCGTGTGCTTCACGGAGCCGCACGTTTGCGGTGATCTTGAGGGCTTCGTGTTCGCGCGCGAGACGCTCCTCCTCGGTCTCCTGCGTGAGTGGGAGGTACTTGTCTTTCGACGCGGTTGCTACCCACGAGGCTGCGACGAGCATGACAACGCCCTGCAGCCGGAACCAGAGCAGGAGGCCGATGAAGATCGCAAACGTTGCAAGCAGCGGATTCGATGGGCTGTAGGTGAGGAGGAGGCCGGTACCGAGCTGGAGCACGGTCAGTGCCACGCCGCCGACGGCCGCGCCCGGCCAAATGACGCGCCAGCGGAGTGATGTGCCGGTGAGGAATCGGAACATCGCCGCCAGGGCGACCGTGTTCAGTGCAAACGAGACGACGCCCGAACCGATGCGCACGAACGCGCTGATCCAGGTCGAATCGATGGTGAGACCGAACAAGCTCAGCACCCAGTCGAGCGCAACCGAGCCCGCGGCGCTCAGCGTCGCACCCACGATCAAGGCAAGTGCAAAGAGGGCGGCCGCGAACAGGTCACGGGCCTTCAGGAGAAAATAGTTGCGGCGGTCGGGCACGAGGCCGAAAATGTCGCGCACCGCGCGGCGCGAGAAGGTGACCCAGCCGATGGCTGTCCAGATGAGGGCGCCAAGCGCCACGATACCCGTGATGGTGAGCACGCTGCTGGTGCTCGTCGCGATCTCGGCGGCGTGCGCTGGGGTGATGAGCCCGCCGGAGTCGCTGATCAGCCCCGGAATGTAGCTGTTGATGATCGCGATGACACCGTTGATCGCCGCGGGACTCGCGCCCAGCCAGATGCCCGCGGTCGCGAAGGCGACGTAGATGCCCGCGAAGAAGGCAAAGAGTGCCTGGTAGCTCACACCCGCCGCGAGCAGAAACCCATTGCGATTGAGGAAGTGCCGCCAGAGACGGACGGGAAATGTGGCGAGTGTGGCGCGCGTGATCTTGGTCGCGCGCGCGATTGGTTCGTCGAACCGATCGCGCAGTGAGTCTTCGCTGTCTTTGAGGCGGAGTCGCAGCGCCGACCCAAGCGCGGTGTCGTCGTCGCCGTGCGCTGGCGTCGCCTCCGCGTCTGGCGCGGCACCTTTCGCGGCGCCGGGCGCCGGTTCGCCGCGGTGGTTCTTCTCCGTCACGCGACCCAGCCTATCGAGACGACGGGTGTGCCGACATTCGGATCGCGGTGTGGGCGGGTGAACCGGATCGCGGACTGCGTGGGTGAAACGGATGCCGGTGCCCGAGCAAACACAAATGCACCGGACGTCGTGTCCGGTGCATTTGTGTTTTGCAGCTGCTGGTTAGCGACCGCCCGCGAGGACGGCCTGCTTGACCTCAGCAATTGCCTGCGTGACCTGGATGCCACGGGGGCATGCGTCGGTGCAGTTGAAGGTCGTGCGGCAACGCCACACGCCCTCTTTGTCATTGAGGATGTCGAGGCGCACCTTTGCCTCATCATCGCGCGAGTCGAAGATGAAGCGGTGGGCGTTGACGATGGCGGCGGGGCCGAAGTACTGGCCATCCGTCCAGAACACGGGGCACGACGAGGTGCACGCGGCGCAGAGGATGCACTTGGTCGTGTCGTCGAAGCGCTCGCGCTCGACGACCGACTGGATGCGCTCCTTGCCCTTTTCGGGCGTGGACTTCGCGATCAGGAACGGCTGAACTTCGCGGAACGACGCGAAGAACGGCTCCATGTCGACGATGAGGTCCTTCTCGAGCGGGAGGCCCTTGATGGCTTCAACGTAGATCGGCTTCGAGATATCGAGGTCCTTGATCAGCGTCTTGCACGCGAGGCGGTTGCGGCCGTTGATGCGCATTGCGTCCGAGCCACAGATGCCGTGGGCGCATGAGCGACGGAAGCTCAGCGAACCGTCGACCTCCCACTTGATCTTGTGCAGCGCATCGAGCACGCGGTCGGTGGAATAGAGCTCCACGTCGTAGTCAACCCAGCGCGGCTCGTCGTCGAGCTCAGGGTCGAATCGACGAATGATGAAGGTGACCAGGAACGACTGGACTCCACTGCTGTCGTCCTCAGCAAGCTTTGCGACGGCGTCTGGTTCGACAAGTGCGGTCGACATCAGTACTTCCTCTCCATGGGCTGGTAACGCGTGATCACGACGGGCTTCCAGTCGAGACGGATGTGGTCGTCTGCGTTTGCAGAGTGCGCATCGCCCGAGAGGTAGGCCATCGTGTGCTTCATGTAGTGCTCGTCATCGCGGTTGGGGAAGTCATCGCGCATGTGGCCGCCACGGCTCTCCTTGCGGTTGCGCGCCGAGAAGACGACGACCTCCGCAAGGTCGAGGAGGAAGCCCAGCTCGATTGCTTCGAGCAGGTCAGTGTTGAACCGCTTGCCCTTGTCGTCAACCGAAACGTTCTTGTAGCGCTCGCGCAGTTCGCGGATCACGCCGGTGACGTGAGCGAGCGACTCGTCGGTGCGGAACACCTGCGCGTTGCGGTCCATCTCTTCTTGCAGCGTCTTGCGCAAGACGGCGACGCGCTCGGTGCCGGTGCCGTTACGCACGATCTCGAGCATTTCGCGAACCTCGCGGGCTGGGTCTTCCGGCAGCTCGACGAACTCGGCGGTCTTCGAGTACTCGACCGCGTTCTGGCCGGCGCGCTTGCCGAAGACGTTGATGTCGAGCAGCGAGTTCGTGCCAAGACGGTTCGAGCCGTGCACCGACACGCACGCGCACTCGCCGGCGGCGTACAGGCCCGGAACGATAGTGCTGTTGCTGCTGAGAACCTCAGCGTTCGTGTTCGTCGGGATGCCGCCCATCGCGTAGTGCGCGGTGGGCATCACGGGAACGGGCTCGACGACCGGGTCGACACCCAAGTAGGTGCGTGCGAACTCGGTGATGTCGGGCAGCTTGGTCTCGAGCACCTCGGCGCCCAAGTGGGTGCAGTCGAGGTAGACGTAGTCCTTGTGGGGCCCAGCGCCGCGACCCTCGGCGACCTCTTGCACCATGCAACGGGCAACGATGTCGCGGGGCGCGAGGTCCTTGATGGTCGGGGCGTAGCGCTCCATGAAACGCTCGCCGTCGGCGTTGCGAAGGATCGCGCCTTCGCCTCGCGCGCCTTCGGTGAGCAGGATGCCGAGGCCAGCCAAGCCCGTCGGGTGGAACTGGAAGAACTCCATGTCTTCGAGCGGGAGTCCTTTGCGCCAGATGATGCCCACGCCGTCACCGGTGAGGGTGTGGGCGTTCGACGTCGTCTTGAAGATCTTGCCGAAACCGCCGGTCGCAAAGATGATCGACTTCGCCTGGAAGACGTGCAGTTCGCCCGTCGACAGGTCGTACGCGACAACACCGGCAACCTGCGTGCCGCCATTCTCATCCTTCACGGTGATGAGGTCGAGCACGTAGAACTCGTTGAAGAAGTTGATGCCGAGGCGCACGCAGTTCTGGAACAGCGTCTGCAAGATCATGTGGCCGGTGCGGTCGGCCGCGTAGCAGGCGCGGCGCACGGGCGCCTTGCCGTGGTCGGAGGTGTGGCCGCCGAAACGGCGCTGGTCGATCTTTCCCTCGGGCGTGCGGTTGAACGGCAGGCCCATGTTCTCGAGGTCGATGACCGCGTCGATTGCCTCTTTGGCGAGAATCTCGGCAGCGTCCTGGTCGACGAGGTAGTCGCCGCCCTTGACGGTGTCGAAGGTGTGCCACTCCCACGAGTCTTCTTCGACGTTGGCCAGGGCCGCAGCCATACCGCCCTGCGCAGCACCGGTGTGCGAGCGGGTCGGGTACAGCTTGCTGATGACCGCGGTGTTTGCTCCGGGGCCAGCCTCGATGGCGGCGCGCATGCCAGCGCCGCCGGCGCCAACGATCACGACGTCGAACTGGTGGTAGTGCACGCCGTTCTTCACGGTCGAGCCGGTGGTATCGGTCGTCACAGTCTGTCCTGCAGCTTTCTCTTTAGATCAGGGTGTGGAGTGCGCTAGGCGACGGCCTGGCACATCTTCCAAAGTGAGCTCTGCTCGGTGACCCCGAGGCAGGGGTCGAAGGTGAAGACAACCAGCGTGCCGAGCACGATCAGGATGCCGGCCGCAAGGCCAAGCGCCCAGATCAGGGCAACGCGCAACTGGCGTCCCGTCACGTAGTCGTTCACGATCGTGCGCATACCGTTGGCACCGTGGATCAGCGCAAGCCAAAGCATTGCGACATCCCACCACTGCCAGAACGGCGTCGCGAACTTGCCCGCGACGAACGCGAAGTCGAGCTGACTGATGCCGTCGTTGGTCATCAGGTTGATGAAGAGGTGCCCGAAAATGAGCACAACCAGGAGCACGCCGGAGATGCGCATGTACAGCCATCCCCACTTCTCCCAGTTCACGCCGCGTGCGGCGGGCGTGGTGTGTGGGCTCCGCGGTGCCGCGATGGTGTCAGCAGTCATCAGTTCCCCCCTCCCGCAGCGTGTGCGAAGACGTTGATGAGGTGACGCGGCGCGAAAGCGAGCATCGTCACGGCCCACAGGCCAATCACAATCCAGAACATCTGACGTTGGTATTTCGCACCCTTCGACCAGAAGTCGATCGCGATGATTCGCAGGCCGTTGAAGGCGTGGAATGCGATGGCTGCGACAAGCGCGACCTCGCCGATACCCATGAGTGGGTTCTGATAGGTGCCGATGACCGCGTTATATGCCTCAGGCGAGATGCGAATCAATGCGGTGTCAAGCACGTGCACGAGGAGGAAGAAGAAAATCGCCACCCCCGTGATCCGGTGCAACACCCATGACCACATGCCCTCGCTGCCCCGGTAAAGGGTGCCAGCGGGGCGACTTGAGGTGGTTTGCGAAATCGACGGTGCCGAGGCAGTCCTTGCAGACACGGCCGTCCTCCCTGGTTATACACGAGCGGGGCGGAATAAGCCCCAGCGTCACTCGGGCGCATCGCCCCAGTCTAGGGCCCCACCGTCAACGCATGCAGGTGAGGCGTACCTAACTCATTCGATCCTAGCGGGAGAGTGCATCCGCATGTCCGACGGCTATCCTGGCCATATGTCTGAGCCTATCGAGCATCTCTACGCCGTGATTCCCGCAGGCGGCGTTGGGAGCAGGCTGTGGCCGCTGTCGCGCGCCGATGCGCCCAAGTTTTTGCATGACCTCACCGGCTCGGGCCAGACCCTTCTGCGCGACACCTGGGACCGGCTCGTGCCGCTCGTGGGTGAAGATCGCATTGCGGTCGTCACTGGGCGCGCGCACCGCGCCGCGGTCGAGGCCGAGATTCCCGACATCCTCGATATCAACGTGATTCTCGAGTCAGAACCGCGCGACTCTGCGGCCGCCATCGGTCTCGCCGCCGCAATTCTTATGCGCCGCGAGCCTGACGTCATCATCGGTTCGTTCCACGCCGACCACGTCATCAAGGGGCTCCGCCTCTTCGAGCACGCCGTGCGGCAGGCGGTGGCTGTGGCATCCGCTGGTTACATCTGCACGATCGGGATTCCCCCGACAGAGCCTGCCATCGGGTTTGGCTACATGAAGCGCGCAAACGAGCTGATCATCGACGGTGCGCCCGAGGCGCGGTTTGTCGAGCGGTTCGTCGAGAAGCCCGACCTCGAGACCGCGCGTGAATACATTGCTGACCGGGATTATCTCTGGAACGCCGGCATGTTCATTAGTCGCGCCGACGTGCTGCTGGAGCAGCTGGCGCAAACGCAGCCCGAGCTGCACGCGGGACTGCTCGAGCTTGCTGAGGCGTGGGACGACCATGCGCGTCGCGGGCCGGTCGTCGACCGCGTCTGGCCGCGGCTGAAGAAGATCGCGATCGACTACGCCGTTGCCGAACCGGCGGCCGAGGCTGGTCGCCTCGCCGTGATTCCCGGCCACTTCGAGTGGGACGACGTGGGCGACTTCGCCAGCCTCGCCAAGCTCAATTCGGGCGGGCGCAAAGAGAACCTCGCCATCCTGGGCGAGAACGCGCGCGTGCTGGCCGATGCATCCAGCGGCATTGTCGTCAGCCAAACCAAGCGGATCATCAGCCTGATCGGCGTGAAAGACATCGTCGTCGTCGATACCGAAGACGCGCTCCTCGTGACCACGAGTGAGCACGCCCAGCGAGTGAAGGGCGTGGTTGACGCGCTCCGACTCACTGGGCGCGGAAACGTGCTTTAGCCCGACGAGAGTACGAAACGGGGTGGATGCCCCGGCATCGCCGTGCCCGCTTGTTCGGGTCGCGACATCCCCTCTATTGCGTCTTGGTAACCTTTGCCCGCTGGCGGCCTGCGAGGGGTGCAACTTCGGTGACACAGTCGGTAACTTGAGCATCAATCCCGTGAGATCCGCGGGTCCAAGCAACGTGGAGGCGTGAGTGTCTACCTCAACTTTTAAGAAAGTTTTCGGTGCTGTTGCAGCTGCCGGACTGCTCGTCGCACTGGCGGGCTGCGGCTCCGCACCAGACGCCAAGCCGTCGGGCGGGGCATCTGGCGGGGCCACTGACGGCTTCAAGCCCTGCATGGTCTCTGACGAGGGCGGCTTCGATGACAAGTCGTTCAACCAGAGCGGGTACGAAGGGCTGACCCGCGCCGCAGACGAACTCGGCGTGAAAATCTCCAAGACCGAGTCGAAGACGGCCAGCGACTATGCCGCCAACCTTGACGGCCTCGTCAACGACGGCTGCACGCTCATCATCTCGGTCGGCTTCATGCTGAGTGCACCGACGGTCGAGTCGGCGCTGGCAAACCCCGACATCGAGTACGCGATCATCGATGACTGGGCAGACAACGACTTCGACGGCAAGACCGATGCGCCGAACATCAAGCCGCTCGTCTTCGACACCGCTCAGGCCGCGTTCCTCGGTGGCTACTCGGCCGCTTCCTACACGAAGTCGGGCATTGTGGGCACCTTCGGTGGCGCCAAGATCCCGCCCGTCACGATCTTCATGGACGGCTACCAGCTCGGTGTTGAGTACTACAACGAGAAGAACGGGACCGACATCAAGGTGCTCGGCTGGGACATCAAGACCCAGGACGGCCAGTTCACTGACGAGTTCAAGAAGAACGACAAGGCAAAGCAGATGGCTCAGGGCCTGATCGACCAGGGCGCCGATGTGCTGCTCCCGGTCGGTGGACCGATCTACCAGTCCGCTGCTGAAGCGATTCGTGACTCGGGTGGCAACATCGCGATGCTCGGCGTCGACGCCGACGTGTTCCTGACTGACCCGACTGTGGGCGACCTGCTGCTGGTCTCGATCATGAAGGGCATCGACATTGCTGTGTACGAAGCCGTCATGGAGGCATCGGCGGGCAACTTCGATGTCGCGCCGTTCGTTGGCACGCTGGCAAACGATGGTGTGAGCCTGTCGCCGTTCCACGACTTCGAGACGAAGATCAACCCTGATCTGCCCGGCAAGCTCGACGAAATCGCAGCAGGCATCATCGACGGTTCGATCCCCGTCGACTCGCCCGCTTCGCCGTAACACCTCAGCATGACCGTACGGCCGGACAGGCGCATTGCATCTGTCCGGCCGTACTATTTTTCGGCGTACTGGTCCTGGCCGCATCGGCCCGACCCGTGCGTAAACCCGCACTTCTCGATAGGTTTGCGCTATGAAGCTTGAGCTCCGCGGTATTACGAAGCGCTTCGGCGCCCTCGTGGCCAACGACCATATTGATCTCGTGGTGAGACCGGGCGAAATCCACGCGTTGCTCGGCGAGAATGGCGCTGGCAAGTCGACGTTGATGAACGTGCTCTACGGGCTCTACACGGCCGACGAAGGCCAGATCATCCTCGACGACGTCGTGCAGCACTTTCGTGGCCCGGGCGATGCGATGGCAGCGGGCATTGGGATGGTGCACCAGCACTTCATGCTCGTGCCGGTATTCACGGTTGCAGAGAATGTGATGCTCGGCCATGAGACCACCCGGTTTGCGGGTTCACTCGACCTGCCCAGGGCGCGCGCCCACGTTCGCGAGGTCGCGGCCCGCTTCGGTTTTGAGATCGACCCTGACGCGATCGTGGGCGATCTTCCCGTGGGCGTGCAGCAGCGAGTCGAAATCATCAAGGCGCTCGCGAGCGACGCGAAGGTCCTCGTGTTTGACGAGCCCACCGCGGTGCTGACGCCGCAAGAGACCGACGAGTTGATGGGGATCATGCGCGCCCTGCGCGAGGATGGCACGGCCATCGTCTTCATCACCCACAAGCTGCGCGAGGTGCGAGAGGTCGCCGACCGGATCACGGTCATCCGCCTTGGCAAGGTCGTGGGGGAGGCCGAGCCGACTGCCACGAACGTTGAGCTGGCATCGCTCATGGTCGGCCGCGCCGTCGAGCTCACCGTGCACAAAGATCCGCCCCAGCTGCGCCCCGGCGGGCTCATCGTCGAGGGACTCCGCGTGCTTAACGCCGACGGTCAGCTTGTCGTGAACGATGTGAGTTTTGCCGTGCAGCCGGGCGAAGTACTCGCGATCGCCGGCGTGCAGGGCAACGGGCAGACCGAGCTGACCGAGGCGATCATTGGCCTCCAGCAAAACGTCATCGGCTCGATCCGCCTCGACGGCGTCGAGTTGCTCGGCAAGAACGTCAAGCAGGTCATCGATGAGGGCGTCGGGTTCGTGCCCGAAGACCGCACGGTCGACGGCCTGGTCGGCGACTTCACTGTCGCCGAGAATCTCATTCTTAATCGTTCAGCTGGCGCGCCATTCTTCCGTGCCGCAACGCTCGACCTCGGGGTGCTCCGGCAATTTGCCGACGACAAGATCACCGAGTTCGACATTCGCACGCAGAGCGCCGAAAGCAAGGCCGACGAGCTCTCTGGTGGCAACCAGCAGAAGGTGGTGCTCGCCCGCGAGCTGAGCCGTCCGCTCAAGCTGTTCGTTGCGTCTCAACCCACCCGAGGTATCGATGTCGGTTCGATTGAGTTTGTGCACAAGCGCATCGTCGAAACGCGCGACTCGGGGGTGCCCGTGATCGTGGTCTCGACCGAGCTCGATGAGGTCTCGGCGCTGGCCGACCGCATTGCCGTGATGTATCGCGGCACCATCGTGGGGATTGTGCCCGGCAACTCCCCGCGCGAAACACTTGGCCTCATGATGGCCGGAGAGCTCCCGAACGAGGTGATCGCATGACTGTCAACCCCCCTGAGTTGCCCTCGGTATCGGGTCCGATGACTGGGCATGACGCCGTGCAGTCCGCGCCGCGCGAAAATCGGCTTATCGCCGATTTGATGCGCGGCAGCGTCATGACCACGGTGCTCGCGATTGTGCTCTCGATGGTGATCGGCGGCATCCTGATCGCGGTCACCAACGAAGAGGTGCAGCGCACCGCCGGCTATTTCTTCGCGCAGCCGATGGACATGCTCGCCGCCGTGTGGAACTCGGTGAGCGGCGCGTACGCCGCGCTCTTCCGCGGCGCGATCTTCAACTTCGACGCCCCGAACTTCGTGCGTGCGATTAAGCCACTCACCGACACCCTGAACTTCGCCACGCCGTTGATCGCCGCCGGTCTCGGTGTTGGCCTCGCGTTCCGCGTCGGCCTGTTCAACATCGGTGGTCGCGGGCAGATGCTGATGGGTGCGGCCGCGGCCGGCTTCGTTGCGTACTTCGTCGAAGCACCCCTGTTCATCCACCTGCCGCTCACGATCATCGCGGGAATGCTCGGGGGTCTCGTATGGGGCGGCATCGTCGGCCTGTTCAAGGCCCGTACCGGCGCGCACGAGGTGATCATGACGATCATGCTCAACTTCATCGCCTACTACTTTGTGTCGTGGCTGCTCTCGACCCCCGGGCTCCTGATGCGCCCGGGCGGTACGCAACCCATCTCGCAGGCGACGCCGCCGAGCGCGCAGTTTCCGAAGCTGTTTGAGGCGCCGCTCAACGTCAACTGGGGCTTTATTGTCGCCATCGGCGCCACGGTCTTCGTGTGGTGGCTGATCGAGCGATCGAGCCTCGGATTCCGGATGCGCGCGGTCGGTGCGAACCCCTTTGCCGCTCGCGCCGCGGGTGTCAACGTCGAGCGCATCCTGATCTACGCCATCGCCTTCGCGGGCGCGCTGGCCGGTCTTGCCGGTGTCAATCAGATGGCCGGAACGATCACCAGCGGGTTTGCGAGTCACATCGACGCGGGCATCGGCTTCGATGCAATCACCGTCGCGCTGCTCGGACGAAGCCGCGCGTGGGGCGTGTTCGCAGCGGGCATCCTCTTCGGAGCGCTCAAGGCCGGCAGCTTTACCATGCAGATTTCTGAGGGCATCCCCGTCGATATCGTCCTCGTGGTGCAGGCCCTGATCGTGCTGTTCATCGCGGCACCGCCCCTGATTCGAGCGATCTTCTTCCTTCCAAAGGACGAGGCTGAGCGCTCGCAAGCAGCCAGCCGCAAGGCCAATCGTCAAGCGGCGAAGAAGGCGGTGGCGGCATGAGCGCCAAGCGATCCCTCGCGACGGGACCTATCGCGGGCATCACCATCGACGGGACCATCAAGCTCGAAACCGTGCGGGCGCGCCAGTGGAAGCTCCCGATTTCGCTCGCGATCTTCACCGTGCTCATTGCACTGCTGGCGTTTCCGTTCAGCAGGCAGGGCACCAGCACCTTCCGATTGAGCGACCGCACGTCATCGGTTGACCTCGGCGACATCGGGGTGCCGACGGCATCGACGTTGATCGTCTGCGCTCTCATGATGCTCCTGCTCACCGCCTACGCCGCCTGGATGGCGAGCCGGTATGCGCGCGCGGGCATGTGGGTGGCAATCGTGTTCGGGCTGATTGGCGTTTTCGCCTTCATCACCTGGTCGGCCGCTGGCGGCCTGGTCCCCGTGACCGGCCTGCTCTTCGGTGCGCTCTCGCTGTCGGTGCCGCTCATCTTCGGAGCGCTCGGCGGTGTCATCGGCGAGCGCGTCGGCGTGGTCAACGTTGCGATCGAGGCACAGTTTCTCTTCGCCGCCTTCACGTCGGCGCTGATCGGCAGTCTGACGGGGAGCTTCTTCCTGGGGCTGCTTGGCGCGGTGGTGGCGGGCGCACTCGTGGCGTCAGTGCTCGCGGTGTTCTCGATCAAGTACTTCGTCGATCAGGTGATCGTGGGTGTCGTGCTGAACGTGCTGATCACCGGCCTCACAAGCTTCCTGCACGGCGCGGTCATGCAACCGCACACGGCCGCGCTCAACAGCCCCGAGCGTTTTCCGCGTTGGCCGATTCCGTTCCTCAGCGACATCCCGATCATCGGCCCTGTCGTGTTCAACCAGACCCTGATCGTCTACCTGATGTACGTGATCGTGCCGCTGGTTGCATGGGGGCTCTATCGCACCCGCTGGGGCCTGCGCCTGCGCGCAGTGGGCGAGCACCCGACGGCCGCCGACACCGTGGGCATCAAGGTCAACCCGACGCGATTCTGGAACGTGCTCCTGGCCGGCGGCATCGCCGGAATCGGTGGCGCGTACTTCACGCTCGGCTCGGTCGGCGGCTTCGATAAAGAGATGACGGGCGGGCTCGGGTTCATCGCCCTCGCCGCCGTGATCTTTGGCGGCTGGGACCCGATCAAGGCAACGCTTGCGGCGATGCTCTTCGGCTTCGCTACCGCGCTGCAAACCCTGCTCAGCAATCTGGGTTCGCCGATTCCGAGCGACTTCATGGCGATGCTGCCGTACCTCGTGACAATTCTCGCGGTGGTCGGTTTTGCGGGTCAGGTCAAGGCGCCGGCGGCCTCAGGCAAGCCATATATCAAGGGATGACCCGGGTGCCCGTGCGTTTAAGCGTTGCGGGACGACGGGGCGAGGCATCCATTCTTCGCGTGTGAAATGCACCGGGTGTGAGGAGCAAGCATGACGGATATCGATTGGGAAGAGCTGCGGGTCGCGGCCGTTGCGGCGATGGAGCGCGCGTACGCCCCGTATTCACGCTTCAAGGTGGGGGCGGCGGCGCTGGTCAGTGACGGGCGCATCATCTCGGGGTGCAACATCGAGAACGCCTCGTACGGCGTGACGCTGTGTGCCGAGTGCACGATGGTTGGCGAGCTGTTCATGACCGGTGGCGGCCAGCTCGTCGCATTCGTCTGCGTCGACGGCGAAGGCAAGACGCTGATGCCCTGCGGGCGTTGCCGGCAGCTGCTGTTCGAACACGCTATTCCAGGCATGCTGCTCGAGACACTCTCGGGCATTCGCACGATTGACGAAGTCCTGCCCGATGCGTTCGGGCCACGCGACCTAGAGGAGGCAGCGCGATGAGCGCTTCACAGATCGAACCGTTTGACGCCATCGACATCATCCGCACGAAGCGCGACGGCGGTGCCGTCGAAGAGGGCGCGCTCCGCTGGATGGTCGACGCCTACACCCGCGGTTTCGTCGCCGATTCGCAGATGGCGGCGTTCGCCATGGCGGTGTTGCTCAACGGCATGGAGCGCGACGAGATTCGGGTGCTCACCGACGCGATGATCAACTCGGGCGAGCGGATGAGCTTCGCGAGCCTCGGCAAGCGCACGGTCGACAAGCACTCCACGGGCGGCGTTGGCGACAAGATCACGCTTCCGCTCGCGCCGCTGGTCGCCGCGTTCGGCGTCGCCGTGCCGCAGCTGTCGGGCCGCGGCCTCGGCCACACCGGGGGCACGCTCGACAAGCTTGAATCGATCCCCGGCTGGCGCGCGGCGCTCAGCAACGAAGAGCTCTTCGCGCAGCTTGCCGACATCGGTGCCGTGATCTGCGCGGCCGGGACCGGGCTCGCCCCGGCCGATAAGAAGCTCTACGCGCTGCGCGATGTCACGGGCACGGTCGAGGCGATCCCGCTCATCGCGTCGAGCATCATGTCGAAGAAGATCGCCGAGGGCACCGACGCCCTCGTGCTCGATGTGAAGTTTGGCGGCGGCGCCTTCATGCGCGATATCAACGACGCACGCGAGCTTGCGCGCACGATGGTTGCGCTCGGCACCGACTCCGGCGTCGCGACGACCGCACTGCTCACCGACATGAACGTGCCGCTCGGCCTTGCCATCGGCAACGCGAACGAGGTGCGCGAATCGGTCGAGGTGCTCGCAGGCGGGGGACCAAAAGACGTGGTCGAGCTGACCGTTGCCCTCGCGCGCGAGATGCTGGCGCTTGCCGGGCAACCCGACGCCGACGTTGAGGCCGCGCTCGCCGACGGGCGCGCGATGGACACCTGGCGCGCAATGATTCGGGCGCAAGACGGTGATCCGGATGCCGCATTGCCCACGGCGCGCGAAACCCACACGGTCACGGCCGACCGTGACGGCGTGCTCGCCGAACAGCTCGCGCTGCCGTTCGGTATCGCGGCCTGGCGGCTCGGAGCGGGCCGTGCCCGTGCGCAAGACCCGGTCCAACATGCGGCAGGCATCGACCTGCACGCCAAGCCGGGCGACGAGGTGCGGGCGGGCCAGCCGCTGTTCACGCTGTCGGCAGACGAACCCTCACGATTCGAACGCGCACTTTCGGCGCTGGATGGCGCATGGCGAATTGACGATGCCGGCACGTATGAGGCATCCGGCCCGCTGATTCGCGAGCGCATCACGGCGTGACGGAGCAAGCACGATTCTAGGAGTGCCGTGCCGCGCGCCGCGCGGTAAGGTTGACGGTTGGCAATGGGGACGAGAGAGAGCATCACATGGTGAATACGATTGAAGACTTTGAAGTGCAGGGCACTTCGTTGCGCTCATTGCCGAAGGTGTCGTTGCACGACCACCTCGACGGTGCTGTGCGCCCGCAGACGATCATCGAGCTCGGTGAGTCGATCGGGCTCGAGCTGCCCTCGACGAACCCCGCCGCGCTTTCGGAGTGGTTCACCGAGCAGTGCAATGCCGGCTCGCTCGTCGAATACCTGAAGACGTTCGACCTCACCACGGCGGTGATGCAGACCCGCGAGGGCCTGACCCGCGTTGCGCGCGAGTTCGTGCAAGACCTCACCGCGGACGGCGTCGTATACGGCGAGGTGCGCTGGGCTCCTGAGCAGCACCTCGCGGGCGGCCTCTCGCTCGACGAGGTCGTTGAGGCCGTGCAGCTCGGCATCGAAGAGGGCGAAGACGACGCCGAGAGCAAGGGCCACAGCATCCGCGTCGGTCAGTTGGTCACCGCGATGCGCCACGCAGACCGCGGTCTCGAGATCGCAAAGCTTGCCGTTGCACACCGCGAGCGCGGTGTTGTCGGGTTTGACATCGCCGGCGCCGAAGACGGGTTCCCCGCCAGCCGCCACCGCGACGCGTTCGACTTCCTCGCCAAGAACTACATGCCGGTGACCGTGCACGCGGGCGAGGCAGCGGGCCTGGAATCGATCCGCGGCGCGCTGTTTGACGGCCGTGCGCTGCGCCTCGGTCACGGTGTGCGCATCGCCGAAGACATCGAAGTTGTCTCGCGCGAGGGCGAAGAGGTGCTCGTGCAGTTCGGCGAGCTCGCCAAGTGGGTTCGCGATCGCGAGATCCCCCTCGAACTCTCGCCGTCGTCGAACCTGCAGACCGGCGCGATCGCCGCGTGGGGCACCGAGCTCATCGATCACCCGTTCGACCTGCTCTACCAGCTCGGCTTCACTGTCACTGTGAACGTCGACAACCGCACGATGAGCGGCACCTCGCTGACCCGCGAACTCGGCCTGCTGGCCGACACGTTCGGGTATGACCTGGCCGACATCGAGGCGTTCCAGCTCAACGCTGCCGCCGCGACGTTCTTGACGGTCGAGGAGCGCGAAGAGCTCATCGAGATCATCGCCGAAGGCTTCGAAGAGGCCTAGGCCCGTTCGGGCTGGCCGGCTCGATCGATCCGGCTCAGCCCGTTCGAATCGGTCGGCCGGTCGGCCTGCTCAGCCCGCGAACAGCGCGAGCAGACCGCGGACGAGCACGACCGTGGCGCCGACCCACGCGACAGTAAGCATTGCGATGCGTGCTGCACGCGCGGGCACGAATCGGAGCAGCCACGTGCCGAGCGCGATTCCGACCACCGTAGCGACCCCCATCAGCGCAATCTCGCCGATGGGGGTCGTTGGCATTGGGCGGAGTGCGACCGCCATCACGCTGAAGACGCCAAACACGAGCTGCACCGAGGCGACGAACGAGCGCTGGTCCCACTTGTCGTTTACCGCGTAGGCGGCAAGGGGCGGGCCTGAGAGCCCGCTCGTGATGTGCAGCATCCCGGCGGTCGCCCCAGCGATGCGCGCCCCGCTGGTGCCGGTGAGGGCGCTGAGCAAGACCGGCATGCGGCCGACGAGCAGCGTGCAGTACGCAAGCAGCGCGACCATCAGCAGGAGCGCCGGTTCGGGAAGCGACCACACGAGCACGGCGCCGAACGGCGCGGCGATGAGGCCCGGCCAGATCAGCATCCACGTGCGCTTCCAATCGATGTCTCGCCACACGAACGGGATCGCGGTGAGCGCCGCAATCAGCGCGAGCTGCACGGCGATCGTCACACCCTCAAGCCCGCCGTACAGCAGCACGATCGGGCCGATCAACGCGAGCACAAACCCGAGCCCGGTGATGCGCTGGATCACCGCCGACACCGCCGCGGCGACGCAGCCCGCAAGCAGGATCACGAGCGCTGGGTTTCGGTCGAGGTTTCGGGGCCGGTTGCGTCGGGGGCCGATGCCGCGGGGCCGGTTGCGTCGCCGTCGGATACCCCGGGGGCGGCAACTTCGGGGCGGGATGCCGCGGGCCGGGGCATCGCACGGGTCGCGACGTCCGTGTTCTGGCCCGTCGCGCCCTCGGCCAGCACGGGCAGCTTGCCGCCCAGCGCGCGCAGTGCGTAGAGGATCGTGGCGAGGTCGACGAGCTCCTGGACGAGAGCGCCGGCGACGGCCGGGATCGCGCCCGTGGCCGCGACCAGCATGAGGCCGACGCTCAGCACGATGCCGATCCAGATCGCGGTGTAGGCGACGCGCAGCGTGTGGCGTCCGATCGCCACGGCCTCGACGACCTTGCTGAGCGAGTCTTTGAGGATGACGGCATCGGCAGCATCGCCCGCGGCCGTCGAGCCCTTGGCGCCCATCGCGATGCCGATATCGGCCGCCGCGAGCACCGGGGCATCGTTCACACCGTCACCGACCATGAGCATCGGCCGAGGGCTCATGCCTGCGGCGAGCGCGACCTTGTCGGCGGGCAGCAGCTCGGCGTGCACCTGCGTGATGCCCACCTGTGCCGCGATCGAGTGCGCGGTGGTGCTGGCATCGCCGGTGAGCATCGCAATCGGGGCGACGCCGTTTGCACCGAGCCAGCTCACGACCGAGGCCGCTTCGGGGCGCGGGTCGTCGGCGAGCACGAGCGCGCCGGCATAGACGCCGTCGACCGCGACGTAGGCGGCGACCTGGCCGGCACCCAGCTCGGTCGCGGTCACGCCGGGCGCGAGCGATGCGATGTAGGCCGGCTTGCCGACGACCACCGTGCGGCCGTCGATCACCGCGGTCACCCCGTTCGTTGCGACCTCGCTGGCAGCTTGTGCGGCTTGAATCGGGATGCCCCGCTCCTCCGCCGCGCGCCGCACACCGTCGGCCAGCACGTGGCTTGAATACTGTTCGGCCGAGGCGGCAAGCCCGAGCAGGGTGTCGGCGGTAAATGGAGCGTTCGGGCGCACGTCGATCAGCTCGGGGCGCCCGGCGGTGAGGGTGCCCGTTTTATCGAACGCGGCGGAGCGCACGCGCGCAAGCTGCTCGATCACGGCCCCACCCTTGACGATGATGCCGGCCTTTGCGGCGCGCGAGAGCCCGCCGAGGAACGCGACGGGGGCGGCGATCAGCAGGGGGCAGGGTGTCGCCAGCACGAGCACCTCGGCGAAGCGGGTCGGGTTGCCCGACACAGCCCACGCGACGCCGGCGATGGCGAGCGAGACGGCGGTGAACGGGATGGCGAAGCGGTCTGCGAGGCGCACGACGGGCGCGCGTGAATCCTGGGCGTCACGCACCAGGGCGACGATCTGCTGGTATTGGCTGTCGTGGCTCGTTTGGGTGGCCCGCATGCGGATGGCGGTGGGGCCGTTGACGCTGCCGGAGAGGATCTCGTCGCCGGTCGCGCGCTCTGCCGGGAGGCTCTCTCCGGTCAGCGACGACTCGTCGAACGACCCGGAAGGCGAGAGCAGCACTCCATCGACCGGGACGAGCTCTGCAGGTCGGACCAGCAACACATCGCCGATGCGGACGTCGTCGGCCGCGGCATCCTGAACCGCTTCTGAAGACGCGTCGTCGGGGTCAATGATGACGTGCGCGATCTGGGGGGAGCGGTCAAGGAGTGCGGTGAGCTCGCGCTTGGCTCGAAGCGCGGCGAAGTCTTCGAGCGCCTCACCGCCCGAGAGCATGAGCACGATGATGAGCGCGGCGAGATATTCGCCGACGGCGAGGGTGGCGATCATCGCGACGACGGCGAGAATATCGAGCCCGAGATGGCCGCGGATGATGTCGCGGATCATTCCGATCGACGTCCACACGATCACGAGCGAGACGTAGATGGTCGCAATCCACTGGGCGGGGCCGCCCGGCGCGCCCGAACCCGAGAGGTCGATCACCAGCACCGTGACGCCGATGACGAGGGTCAGGGCCAGGATCGGATACCGGCGAAACCACTGCAGAACGCGCATGTTTTAACCTTGCCCGTTCTGGCGCGGCGGCGCTAGCGAGCGTCGCCTACCCTACGGAGCCGCGGGGCTCCTGCTGCTCGAGACCTGGTGGGCGGCGCTGAGCGCGCGACGGCCGGCGGGCAGCACCAGCGCGAGCCCCATGACAACGAATGTCAGGATTCCAGCGGCGACCAGGAGCGCCTCGACCGGCATGACATCCGCCATGGGGCCGAAGATCGCCATGCCGAGGGGCATCGCGAGCGCGGTCACGATGCCCACGAATCCGAACACGCGCCCCTGCCGGTCGGGCTCCACGGTCTCTTGCAGCAGCGTCATAGCAGAGGTGCCAAAGAACGGCGCGACGATGCCGAGCACGCCCATGCACGCGAAGAACACCAGGATGTTTGGCGAGAGCCCGAGGCCGATCGACAGCGCCCCGAACCCGAGGGCCGCGAGCACAATGAGCATGAGCCGGTTCTTCGGCCCGCCCCACATCGCGATCACGACACCGCCGAGCACGAGGCCCGCGCTATACGCGACCTCGAGCACCGCGAGGTTGAAGACGTCTTGCGACTCGGTGCCGCCGAAGCTGCGAACGAGCATCAGCGGTGTGAGGTTCGCCGGGGCGACGATGAGGATGAACAGCCCCGCATAGACGAACAGCAGCCAGCGGACGAAGCCGTGGCTGGCGATGTAGCGCACCCCGCCGATGAGGTCGGCAAAATAGCCCGCCTCGGCGTCGTCGGTGCGCGCGATCTTCGGCACCCGAATGAACGCGAGCAATGAGATACCGAACGCCGCGGTGACGACGTCGATGAAGAAGATGGGCACGAGCACGCTGGCTGGCGGCGGGGCACCAGAACCGTCGGATGCCGCAGCCGCCGCAAACCCGAACACGGTGCCGGCGAGGGCGGGGGCAAGCAGCGCCATCGTTGCCTGCACCGACTGCATCAGGCCGTTGACACGCATGAGGTGGCGGGTCGGTGCGATCTGCGGAATCATCGACGACATCGCCGGCATCTGCACCCCGGTGCCGGCGGAGCGGATGGCGAGCGTCAGAAAAATGAGCCACACCGCGTCATAGCCCGACAGGATGATGAGCGCCAGGGCCAGCGTGCTGAGCGCAATCGCCGCATCGGCCCCGATCACGAGGTATTTGCGATTGTGCCGATCGGCCCAGACCCCGCCGAAGACCGAAACGATTGCCTGCGGCAAGAACCCGACGACCGCGACGACCGCGATGATGACGCCGGACTGGTAGACGATCGTCATGTACCAAAGCACGGCGAACTGCACGAGCATCGAGCCGAGCAGGCTCACCATCTGGCCGCTCATGAACAGCACCACCGACCGGAGCCAGTTCGGTGGGTCGCGGGTTTCGCGAACAGCTTCTGCGGTGGATGCCCCGGTCACGGCTTGCCCTCTCAAGAACGGTCGTGAAGTGCGAGGCTAACAGCCAGCGCGGCGTGCGCCCCGACTATGACGGGTGCACGCCGCGCTGGCTAGGGCCTTGGCTTCGGCGTCGCGACGGTTATGCGCGTTCGTTCAGGAGGGCGCGCACGGCCGCCGCGAGGTCGGCGACCTGTGCCGACGCGTCGGCGGACGTGTCGCCGCGCACGTCGAGGTACGCCTTGAGCTTGGGCTCGGTGCCGCTCGGGCGCACGACCACGCGGGCGCCGCCCTCGAGGCGGAACCGCAGTACGTCGCTCGCCGGCATGCCCTCGATATCGCCGCTGGCGAGGTCGTCGACGTCGAGCACCTCGGTCGCGCCAAAGGTCACCGGCACCGACGCGCGAAGGCTCGCCATGATGCGTGTGATGACCCCGAGGTCGTCGACGCGGATCGAAATCTGGTCGCTCGCAAAGTGCCCAAACGTCTCGCCGAGGGCATCGAGGGCGTCGGCGAGGGTCTGGCCGCGGCCGGCCGCGCGGGCGGCGAGGTGCAGCATGGCGACGGCGGCCGAGATGCCATCCTTGTCGCGGACGGTCTCTGGGTTGACGAGGTATCCGAGTGCTTCTTCAAACCCGAAGACGATGCCGGGGGCGCGGGAGATCCACTTGAACCCGGTCAGCGTCTCGTGAAACGCGAGGCCGTGGTGCTCGGCGATGACCTGCAGGCCGGGCGACGACACGAGCGAGCACGCGAGCGCGGGCCTGACGCGGTCGGCAGCGGCCTCATCGGCCTCAAGATCGGCGGCAGTTGCGGCGCCGCCCTCGTCGTCCCACCGCTGCTTCGCGAGCCCCGACGCGAGCCGCGCGGCGCGCCAACCCAGCAGCAAGCCCACCTCGTTGCCGGTGAGGCGGCGATAACCCGCGGGCGCGCTGGCGTCCGGGATCGCGACCGCGAGCCGGTCGGCGTCGGGGTCGTTGGCGACGATGAAGTCGGCCCCGGCAGCGCCGGCGGCGGCGAACGCGAGGTCCATGGCGCCGGGCTCTTCGGGGTTTGGGAACGAGACTGTCGGGAATGCGGCATCCGGATCGCGCTGCTGCTTCACGACGATCGGCTCTGAATAGCCGGCGGCCTTGACCACGCGCGCGAAGGTTTCCCAGCCGACGCCGTGCATCGCCGTGTAAACCCAGGTCAGCGCCGAGGCGCCGACAGGTGCGGGTGCGACGGCGGCGGTGGCGGCGATGTACGCGTCGACGACCTCCTCGCCGGCTGTGAAATACCCGACCGATCGGCGAAGCTTCGAGGCCGGAATGGTGGTCGCGACCCGCTCGATCTGCGCCGCGATCTCGGCGTCGACCGGTGAGACGATTTGGGCGCCCTCATCGGCCCCGCCCAAATAGACCTTGTAGCCGTTGTCGTTCGGTGGGTTGTGGCTGGCGGTCACCATCACGCCGGCGTCGGCGCCGAAATAGCGCACCGCGAACGCGAGCACCGGGGTTGGAAGCAGCCGGGGGAGCAGGATCACGCGCAGCCCCGCGCCAGCGAAAATCTCGGCAGAGTCGATCGCGAACACGCGCGAGTTCTTGCGGCCGTCATAGCCAAGAACAATGGATGCCACCGGCTCTGCGTCGACCGGCCACGGGGCGTCGAGTGCCTCTGGCGTGCCGCCCGCGGCCGTGACCGCACGGGCCCGCAGGAACGCGGCGAAACCTGCCGCGGCCTGCGCCACGAGCACGCGGTTCATGCGGTTGCTGCCCGCACCGATCTCGCCGCGCAGGCCGGCGGTGCCGAACGCGAGGCGACCATTGAAGCGGTCGGCGAGGTCTTCGATGCTTGAATGGACCCCGGCATCCACCCGCCTCAGCAGTGCGGCAAGCTCGGCACGCGTTTCGGGGTCGGGGTCTTGGGCAAGCCATGCCTCGGCGCGGGCGCGGAGGTCGGCCGTATTGCTCACAGCTGGCCCACGATCTCGGCAAGCAGCGCGCTGATGCGGGGCGCGGCGGCGGTGCCGGCCTCGATGACCTCGGCGTGGCTCAGCGGCGTGGCCTGGATTCCCGCGGCCATGTTCGTGATGAGCGACATGCCCAAGATCTCCATGCCGGCCTGGCGGGCTGCGATCGCTTCGAGCGCTGTCGACATCCCGACGATATGACCGCCGATGATTTTTGCCATCTGCACCTCGGCGGGCGTTTCGTACTGCGGGCCGCGGAACTGGCAATAGACGCCCTCGTCGAGCGAGGCATCCACTCTTCTCGCGACATCGCGCAGGCGCGTCGAGTACAGATCGGTGAGGTCGACGAACGTGGCGCCCTCGAGTGGCGAGGCGCCCGTGAGGTTGATGTGGTCGCTGATCAGCACAGGCTGCCCGGGCTTCCACGTCTGGCGGATACCGCCCGCGCCATTGGTGAGCACCATTGTGCGTGCGCCGGTGGCGGCGGCGGTGCGCACGCTGTGCACAACGCGGCGCGTGCCGTGGCCCTCATAGAAGTGGGTGCGTGCGCCGATCACCAGCACGTGCGAACCGCGTGCGGTGAGGATGCTTCGGAGCGTGCCGCCGTGCCCCTCAAGCGCCGGCCGGCTAAAGCCCGTGACCTCGGTCGCGTCGAGGGTTGCGATCGTCTCGCCGATGAGGTCGGCCGCTTGCCCCCAGCCGCTGCCGAGAGTGAGCGCGATGTCATGTCGCTCGACGCCCGTGAGACGGGCAATGTCAGCGGCAGCCTGCGCGGCGATCTCGAACGGGTCGGCGGCAGGGTCGTCCAGCGGGTGGGGTTCGTGTGACATGCACCCACTCTATGAATACGGGCACCCCGGGGCCAGTCCACTTCGTGTGTCAATTGCCGCCGCGAATCACCCGATGGGCACCAAGTCGGGCTCGTCCGGGAGACAATAGATGCATGTCTGTTTCGTTCGAACGCACGCAAAGTGTGGCTATTCTCGGTGGCGGTCCTGGTGGGTATGAAGCGGCGCTTGCAGCCGCGCAACTGGGCGCCGATGTCACGGTGATCGAGCGGGTCGGTGTCGGCGGTTCTGCCGTGCTGACCGACGTAGTACCGTCGAAAAGTTTGATTGCCACGGCAGATGCCGCCGTGGCAATTTCTGAGGCCAGCGACCTCGGCGTCGAGTTTTTCGTCCGCGGTGGTGACGGCCGGCCGTCGAAGCCGCAGGTGGCGATTAATCTCGCCGCGATCAACAAGCGATTGCTTACCCTCGCACGGCAGCAATCCGAAGAGATGCGGTCGGCACTGGTTGATGCGGGTGTCCGCATCATCTCGGGCCACGGACGGCTTGAAAGTCGCACCGCAGTTGTCGTGTCGACGGGCCCCGGGGGCACCGACTTTGACCGCATCGAGGCCGACACACTTGTCATTTCGGTTGGGGCATCCCCCCGCGAAATTGCGAGCGCACCGCCGGATGGCGAGCGGATTCTCACGTGGACGCAGCTCTACAACATGAAGGCGATGCCCGAGCACCTGATCGTGGTGGGGTCGGGTGTGACCGGTGCCGAGTTCGCATCGGCGTATATGAACCTTGGGTCGAAGGTCACGCTGGTTTCGAGCCGTGACCAGGTGTTGCCCGGCGAAGACGCCGACGCGGCGCAGGTGCTCGAGCGGGTGTTCAAGCGCGGCGGCATGACGCTGCTTTCGAAGGCTCGCGCCGACAAGGTTGAGCGCGTCGGCGATGGCGTGCGTGTCACGCTCGGCGATGGCCGCACTATCGAGGGCAGTCACTGCCTGATGGCGGTCGGGTCGATCCCCAACACGGCAGGCATTGGGCTCGAAGAGGCCGGCGTGCAGCTGACCGAATCGGGGCACATTCGCGTCAACCGGGTGGCCCGCACCTCGGTGCCGAACATTTACGCTGCCGGCGACTGCACCACGTTCGTGCCGCTCGCGTCGGTGGCCTCTATGCAGGGCCGGATGGCGGTGTTCCACGCGATGGGCGACGTTGTGATTCCGCTTGATCGTCGGCGCATCTCGGCGAACATTTTCACCCAGCCAGAGATCGCGACGGTCGGCTGGTCGGAGCGCGATATCGAAGACGGCGTCATCGAGGGCGTGGTGCGCAAGCTGCCGCTCTCGGCCAACCCGCGCGCGAAGATGATGGGCATCAAGGATGGCTTCGTGAAGGTAATCGCACGCCACGGCAGCGGTACCGTGATCGGCGGCGTCATTGTCGGGCCCAAGGCGTCCGAGCTGATCTATCCGCTGGCGATCGCCGTGGAGCGTCGGCTCACCGTCGATCAGGTCGCGCGCGTGTTCGCCGTGTACCCCTCGCTCGCCGGGAGCATCACGGACGCGGTGCGCGCGATGCACGTCGTCGACGACAGCTAGGCCGGCGCGCGCTGGCGCCGTTCGTCGTTCCCGCGCGCGCGGGCTGCGGCGCGGGGTGCTCCGGGCGCGCCGCCATGCCCGCCCGGGCTCCCGCGCGGGGTGCTCCGGGCGCGTCCGCCCATCGCTTAGCAGTCGCGTTTTGTCGCTAAAACGCCCCGCGCACGGCGATTCGCGACTGCTGAGCGATGGGTGGGGCGCCCGAGCTCCGCTCCGCAGTCGCGTTTTGTCGCGACACGCCGCGGGAGGCGACAAAACGCGACGGGTGAGCGAATGGATGCCGCTGCCCGGCGTGTGGGCGGGCGCCGTTCGTCGTTCCCGCGCACGCGCGCTGCCGCGCGGGGTGGCTCCGCTATGCCCGCCCGCGCTCCCGCGCTGGTCCAGGCGCGTCCGCCCCGGCGTCGCCCTTTCGCTTAGCAGTCGCGTTTTGTCGCTAAAACGCCCCGCGCACGGCGATTCGCGACTGCTGAGCGATGAGTGGGGCGCCCGAGCTCCGCTCCGCAGTCGCGCTTTGTCGCGACACGCCGCGGGAGGCGACAAAACGCGACGGGTGAGCGGCAGGGGAACGGCAGGGCAAGGGGGAGCGGACGCGGAAGGGCAAAGGAGCGGACGCGGAAGGGCAAGGGGGCGCGCCGGAGCAGCGAGGCGCCGCCGCGCGCGGCCCTACGAAATCGTGAGGAGCTGGTGCCCCGACGGCACCATCGCGCCGGCGACGGCGTCGACAGCCCCGACCACACCATCGCGGTGCGCGAGCAGAGGCTGCTCCATCTTCATCGCCTCGAGCACGACGACCAGGTCGCCCTTGACGACCTGCTGCCCCTCTTCGACGGCGACCTTGATGATGGTGGCCTGCATGGGCGCGCGCACGGCCTCGCTCGACGACGCTGCCGAAGCGGTCGTGGTGCGGCCACGGCGTGACGGCGGTGCGGCGGCCGGGCGGCCGGCGGTGCTGGGGGCTCCGATGACGCGCGTGGGTAGGCTGACGGTCAGGCGCTTGCCCGAGACCTCGACCACGACGGTGTGCCGCGCTTCGGCGACGCTGACGGGGGCGAGCTCTCCGTCCCACGGGTCGATCTCGCCCGTGAACTCGGTTTCGATCCAGCGCGTGTGCACGCCGAATGTGCCGTCCGCGGCGGTGAATGCGGGGTCGCGAACGACGAGGCGGTGGAACGGCAACACGGTCGGCAGGCCCGAGACCTCAAATTCGTCGAGGGCGCGGCGGCTGCGCTGCAGCGCCTCCTCGCGGTCCTTGCCGGTCACGATGATCTTCGCCAGGAGCGAGTCGAACGCGCCCGAGATCTCGTCGCCAGCGGTGACGCCAGAATCGAGACGGATGCCGGGGCCACCGAACGTCTTAAATGCGTGAATCGGGCCAGGCTGGGGGAGGAAGCCCCGACCGGGGTCTTCGCCATTGATACGGAACTCGAACGAGTGGCCAGACGGCTTGGGGTCGTCGTAGTCGATGAGCCCGCCCTCGGCGAGGCGGAACTGCTCGCGGACGAGGTCGATGCCGGTGATTTCTTCGGAGACGGGGTGCTCGACCTGGAGGCGGGTGTTGACCTCGAGGAACGAGATTGTGCCGTCCTGGCCGATCAAGAACTCGCAGGTGCCGGCACCGACATAGCCGACCTCGCGCATGATCGCCTTCGACGACGAATAGAGGAGGGCGTTCTGTTCGTCGGTGAGGAAGGGCGCGGGCGCTTCTTCGACAAGCTTCTGGTGGCGCCGCTGCAGTGAGCAGTCGCGCGTGGAGATGACGACAACGTTGCCTGCGGCATCCGCAAGGCACTGCGTTTCGACGTGGCGAGGGCGGTCGAGGTACTTCTCAACGAAGCACTCGCCGCGACCGAACGCCGAGACGGCCTCACGGGTTGCAGAGGCGAAGAGTTCGGGGATTTCGGCCTCGGTGCGCGCGACCTTGAGGCCGCGGCCGCCACCACCGAAGGCGGCCTTGATCGCAACGGGCAGGCCGTGGACGGCAACAAATTCGAGGACCTCGGAGGCATCGGCGACCGGGTTCAGCGTGCCGGGCGCGAGGGGTGCGCCGACCTTTTGGGCCACGTGCCGTGCGGTGACCTTGTCGCCGAGCGATTCGATCGCCTCGGGTGACGGGCCGATCCAGATGAGGCCGGCGCCGATCACTGCGCGCGCGAAGTCGGCGTTCTCCGCGAGAAACCCGTATCCCGGGTGGACAGCGTTTGCACCGGAACGACGCGCAACCGACAGCAACTTCTCGATGACGAGATAGGTGTCGGCGCTGGTCGTGCCGTCAAGAGCGTACGCCTCGTCGGCCAACCGCACATGCATCGCGTCGCGATCCTGATCGGCATACACAGCGACAGAGCTAATGCCCGAGTCGCGTGCCGCGCGGATTATGCGGACGGCGATCTCCCCGCGGTTAGCGATGAGAACCTTCGAAATTCGAGCCACGGATGCCAGCCTAGCGAGCCGAATCGCGCTCGCTTTGCGTACTGTCAACAAGAAACTGCGTAAATCGTGTCGCGAGGTCTACAGGTCGTTGCGGTTCCACAGGTCGGTCCACTCCACGCCGAGTTCACGAACCAGGTGGCGCAGCGTCGGCAGCGACATTCCGACAACGGTCGAGGGATCGCCCTCGATCCGCGAAATGAACGGGCCCCCGAGGCTGTCGATCGTGAACGAGCCGGCCACAAAGAGCGGCTCGCCGGTGGCGACATAGCTCGCAATCTCGGCGTCGCTGATGTCGTCGACGAATGAGACAGTGGATGCCGCGACCCGCCCCGAAGCCAATTTCACGTCTGCCCGCTCGGGCGTGTCGGCGGTACCGGGGGCTGCGGCATCCGTTGTGCCCTCGTTGCCCACGCGAATCACCCAGTGCCCTGAGTGCAAAACACCCTTCTTGCCGCGCATGGCGTGCCAGCGAGCGGTGGCGATCTCGGGCGTGTGCGGCTTGCCGTAGACCTGGCCGTCGATCTCGAACATCGAGTCGCCGCCGATGATCAGGCCATTGAAGCCGGGGTGCTCCTCGTTGATTCGGCTCGCGACGTCTTCGGCCTTGAGCCGTGCGAGCAGCAACACGGTGTCGTGCGGGCTGAGCGGTCCGGCTGCGGCGGCTTCGCCTGCTTCGTCGACGCGCGGCGACGCGGTGAGCGGTTCGATTCCCGCCGCCCGCAACAGCGTGAGGCGAGCGGGCGATGTAGAGGCGAGGCAAAGGCGCATTGTGCTCCGGGAGAGGGGAGAGGGGAGAAGGGAGAAAGGAGAGGCGAGAGACGAGAGAGACAGTCGTGGGGTTCGCGCTGCGAAGACAGGCGGGTTCACAACTACCGTACCGCCGGGTGTGGGATGCTCTCTAAGTGAATACTGGCGCCGAAATTGACCTTGATATTACGAACGTGGCGCACGGGGGAGTGTTCGTCGGCCGCCATGAAGGCCGAGTGATCTTCGCCCCCGACACTCTTCCCGGTGAACGGGTGCGCGTCCGCCTGACCGAAACCGGCAAGGCGTCGTTCTGGCGCGCCGAAACGCTGGAGGTGCTCGATGAGTCGCCCCACCGTTTGCCGCACATCTGGCCCGATGCTGATATCTCTGTCGCCCCCGAACTGCGCCCGGGTGGCGCCGACTTCGGGCACATCGCCCTCGCGCACCAGCGCGAGCTCAAGAAGTTCGTGCTCGCCGATTCGTTGCAGCGGATGGCGGGACTCGACGTTGACCTCGAGATCAAGCCCGCCGGCTCGACCGAACCGGGCGCAGCCTCGGCAGACGAAGAGTCGCTCGACGGCAGTGGCTGGCGCACGCGCCTGAGCCTGCACGTTGACGAAAACGGCAAGGTCGGCCCCTATGCCGCGCGCAGCCACCGTGTGATCGAAGTCGGCTCGCACCCCTTAGCGGCCCCCGGCCTCGAGTCGGTCGCCCTCACGCTGCAGGGCCTTGAGCCCGGTCGTATCGACCTCGTCCAGGGCGCCGACGGCATGATTCGCCTGCTTCAGCGCCCCGAGACCACGGGTCGCCGCGGCAGTGCTGGTGCGGTCACCGCAGAGTCGGTCGCTCCTGCACCAACAGGCGCCGCGCGCGGCAAGGGCAAGGCCAAGGGCAAGGGGCGCCGCGTGCGTACCCGTCCGGCCGCGGCTCCCGTCGATCCCCAGCTCTTCGCGACGCTCATTGAGCGGGTCGGCGAGCGAGAGTTTCAGATGGATGCCGGTGGCTTCTGGCAGGTGCACCGCCTCGCTCCTGCGACCCTGACGGCAGCGGTGCAGGCCGCGGTTGCGACGGTCGACTTCGACGCAGAGGCATCCAATCTTGATCTGTATGGTGGCGTCGGACTGCTGGCCGCCGCGCTCGGCGATGTGGGCGGCGCGGCAACGCGTGTGACCAGCATCGAGTCAGACGCGCGTGCCACCGATCACGCTGGCGAGAACCTGGCCGAGTGGGTCGGGGCCCGGGCCGAGACTTCGCGTGTCGACCACTACCTCACCCGGCTGCTCGCAGAGGGGACGCCGATTGAGCGTTCGCGCCTGCGCCGCGGCACGGTCGTGCTCGATCCGCCCCGCTCGGGTGCGGGTGCAGCGGTCGTGCGTTCGCTTGCGCGTGTGCAGCCAGAAGCCGTGATTTATGTCGCATGTGACCCCGTTGCGCTGGCCCGCGACGTGGCGACGTTCGCTGAAGAGGGCTACTCGCTGCGGTCGGTCACGGCCTACGACCTCTTCCCGAACTCGCACCACGTCGAGGCCGTGGCGGTGCTCTCGCGCTAAGCGCGCCGTGCGCTGGCGCGCAAGCGCGAGGCGCGAAGCGCAAGCGCAAAAGCGCAAGCGCGCGAGACCCGCGTCAGGCGCCCCGGGTTGCCCGGGTGAACCTGACCGTGTCGGCCGAGCGTGGGATTGAAATCGCAAGGATCACCGCGAACAGCGAACCGGCGATTGCGATGCCGTAGGTGAGGCCGAACCCGGTCCAGGTTGGGACGGGTTCGGCACCATTGACTGCGGGGAACGCGAAGGCGACGAGCATTCCGCCCGTGACGGCGCTGGCCATCGTGAGGCCCAGCGAGCGCAGCAACGAGTTGATGCCGTTTGCCGCGGCAACCTCGCCGAGCGGCATGTTCTTCATGATGATTGTCGGTTGTGCGGCGAATGCGAGCGCGGTGCCGGCCGAGAGTGTGCACGAGCCGATGATGATGGCGGCGACGCTGCTGTGCCAGGTGCTGAGGCTGATGAATCCGCACGCGACGACCGACGCGCCGACGATGAGCATTGTTCGTGAGCCCACCCGGTTGATGAGCAGACCGCCGATCGGCGAGATCGCCGCCGACACGAGCCCGCCGGGCAGCATCGCAAGCGTCGCGCTGAAGGCGTTGAGCCCGTGCCCATAGCCCGAGTCAAGCGGCATCTGGAGCTGATAGCTCACGAGCAGGGTGTTCGACATCATGCCGAACCCGAGCATTAACGAGTAGACGTTGGTCAGCATGACCGGGCGGTTACGTAGCGTGCGGAGATCGACAAGCGGATTGCGCACCCGCGTCTGGGTCCAGAGCCACACCGCGCCGACGACCAGCGCGGTGCAAAGCAGCGTGATCGTGGGCGTGCTGAGCCAACCGAACTCGCCGCCCTTTGAGACGACCACGAGCAGTGCGGCGACGCTGATCGCCAGCAGGATCGCGCCGAGAATGTCGAAGCGGCCGCCGCTGCGGACGGGCGACTCGGGGATGATGAAAATCGCGAGGGTGATGAGGATCGCGCCGAGCGACGCGACGACGAGAAACGCTGACTTCCACCCGAACGAGACGAACAGCCATCCGACGAGCGGCAGCCCGAGTGCGCCGCCGACGCCCATCGTGGCGCTCAACATCGCGAGCGAGGGGGCGAGTGTTCGCGGGGGAAAGCGCTCACGCATGATGGCGATGCCGATGGGGATGAGTGCCATCCCGAGCCCCTGCATCCCCCGCCCGATCAGAAGAATCGGGAGCAACGGCGCGGTGACGGCCACGATCGCGCCCACCATCGTGAAGCTCACGGTGATGATCAGCATGCGCTTCTTGCCGTACATGTCGGCCATGCGCGTGATGATCGGCACGCTGACGCACCCGGTCAGCAGCGTGAGCGTGACCAACCACGAGACATCGTTGCGCGAGGCGCCGAGAATTTCGGTGAAGTGCGGGAGGAGGGGGATGACGAGTGTTTGCTGGATTGCCATCAGGAGGCCGCCAAGCAAAAGCACCGCCAGGATCGCCCAGCGGGGGCGCGTCGTCGTTTCGGGCATCATTGCTCCAGGTGTTTCGCCGAGCAACTGGCTGTGGGAAACTCGCGATTCCTTGAAGCGTCGATTGCGCCGTACGTCTTTCGACCGTATCGCGAGAATGCGGCGCGCTTGACCATATTGCGGTGCTGTGTCTGTCGCCCGCGGCGTCGGCGCGTCCGTCACGACACGCGCGAGGCGCGCTCGCTAAGCTGGGCGGCATGACCCGAGTGGCCCTGATCGATGATCACGAATCTGTGCGGCTTGGCCTTGAGGCCGCGTGTGCGAAGGCAGGTACGACCGTCGAATTTTCGGGCGCAACCGTGAGCGATTACGTGAACTGGCGCTGCAAAGACGGCGGAGCCCCGGTCGATGTCGTGGTGCTTGATCTCTCGCTTGGCGACGGCAGCACGGTCACCGGCAACGTCAGCACGCTCATCAACGATGGCTCCGGTGTGATCATCCACAGCGTCGCCGACCGCCCTGTCGCCGTGCGTGAGGCGCTCGCCGCGGGTGCGGCCGGCGTGGTCAGCAAGGTCTCGCCCACCGAAGATGTGATGCGCGCGGTGCAGACCGTGGCACGTGGAGAAGCGCTCAACAACGTCGAGTGGGCAAGTGCCGTTGACGGCGATGTCGAGTTTGCCGCGGCCCAGCTCTCGGCCCGCGAGCGCGATGTGCTTCGACTTTATGCCGCGGGACTGCCGCTGAAGGCGGTCGCCGAGCAGCTCGGTGTGGCCTATTCGACCGCGAAAGAAAACTTCACCCGCGTGCGCGTGAAGTACGTGAGCGTCGGGCGCCCCGCACCCACGAAGGTCGACCTGCTGCGCCGCGCGATGGAAGACGGGATCGTTTCGCGCCCCGAAGGCGACTTCAGCGAATGAGCCGGCGGTCGAACGCCGACACTCTCGCCGAGGCGTGGTGGCTGATGCCGCCCGCAGCGCCGGGTGCGGGTTCGGTGGGTGCGTTCACGTCGACGCGCATGAACCGCACGATCAACCTCATCGCCGGGCTTGCTTGCATGGTGCTTGGCGCCCAGGCATTTCTCGCAGCTCTCGGCAGCGAAGGCCTCCTTCCGGGGTGGAACGAAGTGCTGATCCTGGTGTCATTCGTTCCGTTGCTGATCATGTGCGTGTGCACGTCGATCAACCGCTTCGTCGCGCCAATGACTGCGGTGTTTGCGCTGCTCTACCCCGTGGTGCTGATCGTGTGGCCCTTCGTGCTCGATGGCCGTGCCGTTTCGGTCTCGCCCGAACCGTGGATCTGGTTTCTCATCAACGTCGCCACCGCCGCCGCGGTGCTCGCGTTTGACCTCCCGGTGCAGATCATCTGGACCCTCGGGATCCCCCTGCTTTACGGCCTCGTGCGCCTCATCACCGGCGGATTTGCGCCCGAGTTCTGGGTTGCGATCGCCTTCGAAGTGCCGTTCGCCATCATTCTCGGTGGTGTCATCTTGACGCTGGTGTTGGTGTTCCGTGGTGTTTCGGCGAATGTGGATGCCGCACGCTCGCGTGCCGTCACCTCCTACGCATCGGCGGCCGAGGCCCAGGCGACGGCCGAAGAGCGGGTCGAGATTGCGGGCCTGATGCACGATTCGGTGCTCGCGGCCCTGATCGCCGCGGAGCGCGCAGAGAGCCCGCGCGAGCGGGCGCTGGCGGCGAGCATGGCGCGCGAAGCGCTTGCGGGTCTGGCAAGCGCCGAAAGCGGTGACGACTCTGAGGAGCTCGACCCGATGACCCCGAGCGAGCTGGCGATCGCGCTGCGCGATATCGCCGCCGAGGCGGGCACGAGGGTGCCCGTCACGTATGCCGAACCCGTGCAAGGAAAGCCGGTACCGGGGCGGGTCGCGCGGCAACTCCTGTTGGCAGCCGGGCAAGCGATCGCGAACGGTGTGCAGCACGCCGACGGAGTCGGGCTCACCGCCCATATCGAACCGGTACTCGGCGACGGGGTCTTCATCTCGGTGAGCGACCGAGGGCCAGGCTTTGACTCAGCGCATATTCCACCGGACCGGCTCGGGATTCGGGCATCCATCGTTGCAAGAGTCACGGCCGTCGGCGGCGTCGCCGAAATCGAATCGAGCGCCGCGGGCACCCGCGTGACGATCCACTGGGATGGGGATGCAGCATGGTGAGCGTGCGTCGTGTGCTGGTGGTGCTCGGGGTGGCTTTTACGATCTATCAGGCCGCGCGCGGCATGATTTGGACTGAGCCCCCGGCGCATCCGTGGCTGATGGTTCTTGCGGTTGTGCTCTACCTCGTCGTGACGGCGCTGTGCCTGTTCACGACGCGTACTCCTCCGCCACTGTCGCCGGAGGGCGAAGAGACTCGGGGCGAGCTGGTCATGCGCCGCCTGGGGCGGCGGGTGTCGAGCTACCTCCCGCTGTGGGTCGGGTTCTTGGCGCTTGCCACCACGTTCATCGTGCCGACCGCGGTGGGCATCGCGGTCGGGCCGAAGGCAGAACTGCCGACGTATGGCACCTGGTATATCGGGGGTCTCGGCGCCCTCATGGTGGTTGTCATGGTGCGCCGGCGGCACCTGATCGCCTGGGGTGGGACCATCGCCCTCACACTCGGTGCCCTCTATTGGATGGGCCCCGACGCGCTTCGCCTCGGCGCAATCGGGTCGATCGTGTGGGTGGGCGTCGCACACCTGCTGCAATGGTCGACCGATCGTGCGGCCCGCGACACCGCGACGCTCGCCGAGCTCGAGAGCGCGGCATCCGCCTGGCAAGCAGCGCAGGAGGGCCGCGACGGCGAGCGCCGTGTGCAAGTCCAGCGGGCGCTCGCGATCGCCGGCCCCGTGCTCACACGAGTGATCGTGCATGAGGGCGCGCTCTCTGAAGAAGAACGCCAGGTTGCGGGCCTTGCCGAAGCGCGCCTTCGCGATGAGCTTCGCGGCATGCGTCTGCTTGACGACCGGGTACGCGCCGTCATCCAGGAGGCGCGACAGCACGGCGTGCAGGTGACGATGTTCGATGATGGTGGTCTTGATGGGGTGGATGCCGCAGCCCTCACCGCGATCCGTGCACAGCTTGCCGAGACCATCGCCACCGCGCGGTCGCGACGCCTGATCATTCGTACGTCACCACACGAGCGCGTGGCCGTCACGATCGTGGGGCGCTCCGATGGGGCGCAACCGGAAGAAGACGACAGCGTTGACCTCTGGCACGAGATCGAGCACACCGGTCGTTGACCGAGCGCACCGGCCGCCGATTGCCACGGCTCAAGTGTTGGGGGCGAGGGGCGGCGAAGCCGCCTGCCCCTCGCCGCGAGCAGAGCAGTTACCCGAAACCACTCTGCTACCGGCCGCCCACTGCCTACCCTGTGACAGCTAGCCCGGACGCAGACACGATAGTCATGCGCAGGTCTAGTCTTGCCGAGCCGCGTCGCTGTGTCTGTAGGTACTTTGGTGGACACGGGGGCCCGAACCTGCTACCTCCCGTAGCGCTCCCAGGCACCGGGACCGTGCGAAAGGGGTCGGCGCATCTCGCGCTGTGCCCGCGCCCACGCGCTCGCGGGCGGGGTGTCGTCGGCGACCGCGCCCACCACCTCGGCGTCATACGCCTCGGTCACGACGGCGATCAGCGCCGCAAGCTCATCCTCGGTGGGGTTGCCGCGCAGCACCGAGATCTCGATCGGCGCTGGTTCATTCGCGCTCGCGGCGGCCGCGGCATCCAGGCTCATAGCGGAATGTTTCCGTGCTTCTTGGGTGGCTGCGTTGCGCGCTTGCCGCGCAGGGCACGGAAGGCCTTCGCAACCGAGACGCGCGTGGTGGCCGGCTCGATGATGCTGTCGATCTCGCCGCGTTCGGCGGCGAGGAAGGGGGAGGCAACGTTGTAGGTGTACTCGTTCGCGAGGCGCGTGCGCACCGCGGCAACGTCTTCGCCGTTCTCTTCGGCGGCCTTGATCTCGCTGCGATAGAGAATGTTGACTGCGCCCTGGCCGCCCATCACGGCGATCTCGGCCGTGGGCCACGCCAGGTTCATGTCGGCACCGAGCTGCTTTGAGCCCATCACGATGTAGGCGCCGCCGTAGGCCTTGCGCAGGATCACGGTCACCAGCGGCACGGTGGCCTCGGCGTACGCATAGAGCAGTTTGGCGCCGCGGCGAATGACGCCGGTCCACTCCTGGTCGGTGCCGGGTAGGTAGCCGGGCACGTCGACGAGCGTGAGAATCGGGATCGAGAACGCGTCGCAGAAGCGCACGAAGCGGCTGGCCTTCTCGCCAGCCTCGATGTTCAGCGTTCCGGCCATCTGCGAAGGCTGGTTCGCGACGATGCCGACCGAGCGGCCCTCGATGCGACTGAAGCCGATCAGGATGTTCGGGGCGTACAGCGGCTGCACCTCGAGAAACTCGCCACCATCAACGACATGCGAGATGACCGTGCGCATGTCGTAGGGCTGGTTCGGCGAATCGGGGATGATCGTGTTCAGCACCCGATCGGCGTCGGTGGTTTCGAACTCGAACTCCGACTCGTACTTGGGCAGCTCGGCCATGTTGTTGTCGGGGAGGAAGCTCAGCATCGTGCGGACGTAGTCGAGCGCTTCGTCTTCGTCTTCAGCGAGGTAGTGCGCAACACCCGAACGCGTGTTGTGCGTGTAGGCGCCGCCGAGCTCTTCCATGCCCACGTCTTCGCCGGTCACGGTCTTGATCACGTCGGGGCCGGTGACGAACATCTGGCTGGTCTTGTCGACCATCACGACGAAGTCGGTGAGCGCGGGTGAGTAGACGGCACCACCGGCGGCGGGGCCCATGATGATCGAGATCTGGGGGATCACGCCGGAGGCGGCGGTGTTGAGGCGGAAGATCTCGCCGTACTTGCCCAGTGCGACGACACCCTCCTGGATCCGGGCGCCGCCCGAGTCGAGAATGCCGATGATCGGCACGCCTGTGCGGAGCGCGAGCTCCATCACCTTGATGATCTTGTCGCCGGCCACCTCGCCGAGCGAGCCGCCAAACGTCGAGAAGTCTTGTGAATAGACCGCCACCTGGCGGCCGTGGATCGTGCCCACGCCGGTGACAACAGAGTCGCCGTAGGGCCGCGCGCTGTCCATACCGAAGGCCGTGGTGCGGTGGCGCACATACTCGTCGAGCTCAACGAAACTGCCCTGGTCGAGGAGCAGCTCGATGCGCTCGCGGGCGGTCATCTTGCCCTTGGCATGCTGCTTCACCTGCGCGTTCGCCTCGGCGGCCACGACGGCGTCGTTGTATCGCTGGCGGAGGTCGGCGATCTTGCCGGCGGTGGTCGGGAGATCGGGTTGCACGGTCACGATTTCACTCTATCGGGGGGTGACGGACTTGTGCCCTTGCCGTATCTACACAATGGCGTGCCGGTTCTGTTGTGGGTCGGCGCAGTTTGGGGTGCGGCATCCGCTTTCACGGTGCGGTTCCCGGGCGCGTCGCGAAGCTACGATCAGAGCCATGGATGCCACCACCACGACTTTTGCGCACTGCCTCGACTTTGCGCCTCGCCTGTTGAACCTCGAATCGACGGGATCGACGAATGCAGACCTGGTGGCAGAAGTGCGTGCCGACCCCGAAGAGTGGCCCGAAGGATCGGTGCTGCTCACCCAGGACCAGCGCGCCGGGCGTGGGCGCTTGGATCGTGAGTGGACGACGCCGCCAGGGAGCGCGCTCGCGGCATCCGTCGTGGTCGACGCGGAGGGCGTTCCAGCCGACGCGCGCGGCTGGTTGCCGCTCATCGCCGGCGTCGCGATGACCCGTGCCGTGACCCGTGCCGTGCGCGGCACAGGGCACAAAGTTTCGCTCAAGTGGCCGAATGACGTGCTCGTTGACGGGCAGAAGATCAGTGGGATCCTCGCCGAAATGGTGACCGGCAGCGAGCGCGATGCGATCGTCGTCGGCGTGGGCGTCAACACAGCGATGACCGTCGAGCAGTTGCCAGTCGACACCGCGACCTCGTTCGCGGCGCTCGGGATCGATGCCGACGTCGACCTGCTGCTTGTGGCCTATCTCTTCACCATCAGCGAGCGGTGGGACGCGCTGCGCGCGACGCAGGGCAACCCGTTCACCGCCGGCGTCCACCACGAGGTCGTCGCGGTCTGCGGCACGATCGGCACCGAAGTGCTCGTGCACCTGCCCGGTGGCGACGAACTGCGCGGCGAGGCATTCGGAATCGACGAATTCGGCCGGTTGCAGGTGCGCACCGCCGACGGCACCGAGACCGTCGTCTCGGCCGGAGACGTCGTGCACGTGCGCTAATTGCACGGCCTCGCCTGCGCCGTTCTGTCGGCGCGGGCGGGCACAATGGTGGAGTGAGCCAGCCGAGTACGTACGGGGGACGACCCCACACGCCGCCGCCTGGCGCGCCCGTGCCCGAACTGCTGGTCGCACGGTTTCACGGTCATGCGCGCAGGCTCTTCTGGTGCGCGCTCGTGCTCATCGCCGTCGCGGGCGCCGCGGCATATTTCTACAACAATGTGCCGGCACCGTTTGAGAATTGGATGGTGCTCGCCGCCGCCGCGCTCGTGATCTTGGTCGCCGTGGTCTGGCCGTTTCTGGTCTGGCTCACCCGTGGCTACACGATCACCACGCGCCGCGTGATCGCGCGTTCGGGCCTGTTTCGTCGCCAGAGCGCCGAGCTGCCGCACGCGCGGGGCTACGCGATCGCGGTGCGGCGTGGGCCCATCCAGCGCATGTGGGGCGCGGGCACGATCATACTCAACAGCGGGCTCGATGTTCCGCTTCGCCTCGTGAATGTGCCCTCAGTGGCGCTCGTGCAAGAGACGCTGGCCGATCAAATTGAGGTCGGGCAGATTCTTGCGCACCGCGATGAGCAGGCCGCTTCGGGCGCGATGGCGACCGAACCGACCGAGTTCCCCGGCTCGCAGCCGAACGCCTAGCCGGAGCGCTCGCCGCGACTTCGCCGAACCGTGCACGAGGTGCGCTCGAGTGCGCGAAGATAGATCGGGCGAAGGGAAGCATCATGGTCTTGCGTGTCGGAGTAGTAGGTGGCGGACAGCTGGCGAGGATGATGATCCCCGCGGCGGTCAACCTCGGGATTGAGATTCGGGTCTTGGCAGAGGCCGAGGGCATGTCGGCGGCGTTGGCTGCGACATCCGTCGGCGATTATCGCGACCTCGCGACGGTCGCGGCCTTCGCGGCCGACGTCGACGTGATCACGTTCGACCATGAACACGTGCCGCAGGCGGTGCTGCGTGCCCTGACCTCCTCGGGCGTTGCCGTGCACCCTGGGCCCGAAGCGCTGCAGTTCGCGCAAGACAAATTGCGCATGCGCGAGCGGCTCGCCGCGCTCGGGACGCCGCAGCCTGACTGGGCGGCCGTCACGAACGAGGCAGAGCTTCAGGTGTTTCTTGACGCCCACGGTGGCCGCGGTGTCGTGAAGATGCCGCGCGGTGGCTACGACGGTAAGGGCGTGCGCATCGTGTCGGGCGCCGCTGAGGCGGCGGACTGGTTTGCGGCGGTCGCAGGCGACCCGGCCGGCAACGCCCTCTTGGTCGAAGAGCTTGTCGATTTTCGCCGCGAGCTCGCGCAGTTGGTGGCGCGACGCCCGAGCGGCGAAGTTGGGCACTGGCCCGTCGTCGAGACTGTGCAGATCGACGGCGTGTGCGCCGAGGTGTTCGCGCCCGCGCCCAAGGCGAGTGCGCGGCTGCTCGAGGTTGCCGGCGAGATCGGTGACGCCATCGTCTCGGGGCTCGGTGTGACCGGCGTGATGGCGGTCGAACTGTTCGAGACGTCTGATGACCGACTGCTCGTCAACGAGCTGGCGATGCGCCCCCACAACAGCGGGCACTGGACCCAGGACGGCGCCGTGACGAGCCAGTTCGAGCAGCACCTTCGCGCGGTGCTCGACCTGCCGCTCGGCGACGCCGGCGCCACCGCGCCGTGGACGGTCATGATGAACATTCTTGGTGGGCCGTCCGAAGGCCCGCTCGACGCGCGGTACGTCAGCGCCATGTCGGCGGTCCCGCACGCGAAGATCCACAACTACGGCAAAGACCCGCGCCCCGGCCGCAAGGTTGGGCACATCAACGTGACGGGTGAGGTGCTCGACGACGTCACGTACGACGCGCGCGAAGCGGCGGCGGCGTTCCAAGACTGAGCCGAGGCATCCGCAAGACACACCACCGGGCTCAGCATTCTCTGGGGTCTTGGCGCCTACCCTAGACGGGTGACCCGTGGACTGCATGAATCGAGCGAGCCGCTTGTCGGCGTCGTGATGGGATCTGACTCGGACTGGCGGGTGATGAGCGATGCATCGCAGACGCTCAGCGACTTCGGCATTGCGCACGAGGTTGAGGTGGTCTCTGCCCACCGCACGCCCGACAAGCTGATCAGCTATGGCCGCGAGGCGCGTGCGCGCGGCATCAAGGTGATCATCGCTGGTGCCGGCGGCGCCGCACACCTCCCGGGGATGCTCGCGTCGGTGACGCCGCTGCCCGTGGTGGGCGTGCCCGTGCCGCTCGCGACCCTTGACGGCCTCGATTCGCTGCTGAGCATCGTGCAGATGCCCGGCGGGGTGCCCGTTGCCACGGTGTCGATCGGCGGTGCGAAAAACGCCGCGCTGCTCGCGGTGAAGATTCTCGCGACGTCGGATGACGCACTGTTGAACCGACTTGAGGCGTACGCCAATAACCTCGCCCTGGAGGTCGAGGAGAAAAACGTGAGGCTCAAGGCCACGCTGCGATGAGCACGTTCGTCTCGAGCCCGATTCGCTACCCGGATCTCGGCTCGCCAGAGCTGATGACTCGGCGCGGCTGGTGGCTCGTGGCGATGAACTTCCTCCTGCCCGGCTCGGCGCAGTCGCTGGCCGGGAGTCGCAAGCTTGCTCGCATCGGCCTGACGGCGACGCTGACGATGTGGGCGCTCGTGCTGCTCGCGCTCCTCAGCCTCCTGCTGTGGCCGCAGCTTGTTGTCGGTATCGCAACCAACTTCTTTGGCCTCCTGCTGATTCAGGTGATCCTGATCGCGTACGCCGTGCTGTGGGTGGTGCTGACCTTTGACACCCTGCGGCTCGTGCGATTCGTGAAGGCGCGGCCAAAGGCCAGGCCGGCGATCGCCGTGTTGTCGGTGGTGCTGATGGTGGTGGCATCCGGAGGCGCGCTCTATGCGTCGTATCTCACCGGCGTCACCCGCGGAGCGATCGAAGCGATCTTTGGCGACGGTGGGCCGAGTGTCCCGCCGAGCGACGGCTACTACAACATTCTGCTGCTCGGCGCCGATAGCGGCGACGGCCGCGACTCGATGCGGTTCGACAGCATCTCGGTCGTGTCGGTCAACGCCGAAACGGGTGCGGCGACGATCACCGGCATCCCGCGCGATATTGCACACACGCCCTTCGCGCCCGGGCCGATGCAGGAGCGCTACCCGAACGGGCACGAGAGCCATAGCAACGTGAACTGTGGGTGGGGGAGCGGAATCAACCAGCTCGTCACCGAAGTTGAGGTGTGCGGCGACGGCGATGCGATGTATCCGGATGCCAGGGCCAACGGCTCGACACCCGGCATAGAAGCAACCAAGGACGCGGCCGAGGGCATGCTCGGCATCACGATTCCGTACTACGTGCTGATCGACATGCACGGTTTTGCGGCGCTGGTCGACTCACTCGGTGGCGTCACAATTAATGTGACTGAGCGCTTGCCGATGGGCGGCCCGCAGTACCCGACGCAGCCTGTTGATGAGTGGGCGATCGGGTGGATCGAGGTCGGCGAGCAGCACATGAACGGCGACACCGCCCAGTGGTACGCGCGCTCGCGCTACACGACGAACGACTGGGACCGCATGAAGCGCCAGCGCGAACTGCAAGAGGCGATTCTCACGCAGTTCAATCCCGCAAATATTCTGGCTCGTTTTCAGGATGTCGCGGCCGCCGGTAGTGACATCATTCAGACCGATCTGCCGCAGTCAATGCTCGGTTACTTCGTCGATCTTGCCGTGAAGTCGCGCGCCCTGCCGGTGCAGACGATCGAGCTCACGCCCGCGAGCGGCGTCGACCCAGAGAATCCCAACTACGAGTACATCCAGCAACTCGTGCAGCAGGCGCTGCACCCGCCCGTGGCGACTGAGGGGCCG
>Ga0116169_1000227_pt1 | contig 61652 bp, 67 predicted proteins | sample AD_UKC130_MetaG_FD_89796 | JGI IMG/M metagenome (GOLD analysis project Ga0116169, IMG submission 89796) | Active sludge microbial communities of municipal wastewater-treating anaerobic digesters from Canada - AD_UKC130_MetaG | ecosystem: Engineered > Bioreactor > Anaerobic > Digestate | place...
ATTGTAATATTAAACTGAGCCATGGTTCATCCTCCTCGGTTTGATATTTGGTGGTGCTTATATTTTAACCGAGGTATGAGTTATGGCTCAACTCATTTTTACACCATTATATAGACTTAATCAAGCACAGGCTGACTCACGCGCCAGCCTGCTTGACTCACTATATTATAATTATACCAATAAGCCTAGTCCAACAATGAATACTCTTCGACCCATTCGTCGATCTGGCCGCTTGCGATGAGCTCTTCCAGCACCTCATCGATGACCTTTTTCAGGTCATCATCGCCCTTGCGGACAGCCATGGCGTATTCCTCGTCCTCGCCGGCTTTTTCTTCGAGTATCTTGAGTCCCGGGTTCTGGGCGACCAGGTACTGGGCCGGCAGATTATCGATCACGATGGCATCTATCCTGCTGTTTTTCAGATCAAGCACAGCCTCCATCGGACTCATGAACCTGATGACCTCGCCGCTTTCTGAAACCAGTTCGTCGGAGGCTATAAAGTCACCTGTCGTGTTCTCCTGCACACCGACCTTTTTGTCAGCCAGGTCGTCGGGACCATTGATATCTGTATTGTCTTCCTTAACGATTATAACCTGTACTGCTTTGAAATACTTTTTGGTGAACAGGACCTGCTCTTCACGCTCAGCATTTACAGTAAAGCCTGCACCTATGAAGTCGATCTGCTTTGCATTCAATGCGCTGATGAGGCCTCCGAAGTCCATATCCTCTACTACCAGCTCAACTCCCAGCTTTTCGGCCACTTTTTTGGCGATCTCAGCATCCACGCCTATTACCTTGTCCCCGCTCCGCATCTCAAAGGGCGCGAATTCAGCGTTAGTACCCCAGACGATCTTCCCCTCTTTCTGTATCTTGCTCATGGTTTCACTTTTACCACCGCATCCCGCGATCGTCAGGCCAAGGGCCAGCGCAAGAATCATAACGAGTATCTTTTTCATAACCTAAATCCTCCCCTGAGTTTTCTTTCGTATATTATATATGCATATTTATAAATTTTCAATGCATAAATATAAATTTCTCCTTAAATTTTTTTTCGTCAAGAAAATGCAAAAATCAAATTGCAAAAATTCATGCTGTGGTTATGTGGACATAAAGCATGTGGACAATGTGGATAAACCTGTGCATAACCACTGAATCCAAAGTTTCAGATGTGGAAAAGATGAAAATGGTCAGGGGAACGCATATTCTTTTGTCGATATTTATCTGTATTTCTTACATTTCGACATGAAAAATCCATGCTTTAGACAGGGTAAAATGACATGAAAGTTGCATAATCCCAAATCAACTAAACATCGATATATAAATAATCAAAATATTGTTGGCAAAATGTGGTCGTCAATCTGCAAAATAAAAACCCCGGATAACCGGGGTTTTCTGACCAATCCTTGCGATCTTTCTAATTTTGTGACCGAGCTTGGGGATTACCTACGAGCTTGGTAGCAGTCGCTGCATAATATTGGTCTGTCGTTCTTCGGTACGAAAGGTACCTGGGTCGGAGCTCCGCATTCTGCGCATACGGCGTCATGCATTTCTCTCTGTTGTGTCTTTCTGCCTTTTCTGGCATCACGGCAGGATTTGCAACGAGCTGGTTCGTTTTGGAAACCCTTCTCGGCATAAAATTCTTGCTCGCCGGCAGTGAAAACGAATTCATTACCGCACTCTTTGCAAACTAAGGTTTTGTCTTGGAACATGGATCTAATCCCCTCGCTTTAATAATGATATTGTGCTCTCATCTTAGCTGACCTGGTCTTTGCCCCCACACTCGCCGTCTGGAAGCCTCGCTCAAGGCAACTGCCTCCCACTACTACTCCTCGCTATAGTCTTGCCGGGGTGAAGAGTGCATTCAGTGCCTTTTGTTCGCGAACCTGTGCCAAACTCATACAAGAGAGAACAGCTTGGGGATATGAAATCCATATCTTTCGAAAACTTGACAGAACACCTTAGGATCTTCATCCTAACAAACACTATAGGCCGGACTTACATCTAAGTCGCACCATGCTCGTCGAAGTCTGCTTCGACTTACGTGGATCGTTTCGCCTGCGACTGGCATCGATTTTCAACCACAGACCTAAGATTAGAACATACAATGATAGTATAAACCTATTTATGCCATAAAGCAATAGGTATTGTAAAAAATCAATAAAATTAAGCTAAATATTTCTGCCAGTTGCCAGAGTCAGGACATATACTGCACCCGCACCGGCATTTTTGAGCGCCTTGCTGCAGTTGTCAACGGTCGCACCGGTCGTATATATGTCGTCGATCAGCAGTATATCCTTGCCTGCTATTTTGGATGGCTTCACCACATGAAAAGCATCCCTCAGGTTCTCCTCCCTTTCCCGCCTGCTCAGCCTTGTCTGGGTACCCGTGTCGACTCTTCTGACCAGCACGCCGTCTAGACAGGCTATGCGGCACTTGTGTGCCAGGTACTCAGCCAGGAGCAGGGCCTGGTTGAAGCCCCTTGTCTTCAGCTTGTTTTTATGCAAAGGGACCGGGATCGCGATCTGAGCCTTCCAGCCTGAGGCTCTGTAAAGCTCTGCCATAAAGTATGCAAGGCTCCTGCCCAGATGATATTCCCTGTCATACTTGTACCTGTGTACAAGCCCTCTTACAGGTTCAATATACTCAAATACCGGCAGTCCGGCTTCAAAGGCATGCTCTATGGAAAAGCAGTCAGGGCAGAGCCTGTCCGCCTCAGTTTTCAAGGGCTTTCCGCATTTATGGCACCTGGGGCCTGCAATAAAGGGCAGGCTTGCATGGCAGGTGCCGCAAAACCCGGAATGAGCGCTTTTTTCAAGAGGCGAGCCGCACAGCTCGCAGTATACGCGTGGGTAAATCAGATCAAGGGCTGCGCTTATGATCAGGTTTATCCCATTTTTCCGGCCTCCTCCTTTGTGGGCTCGGTCCATATTATCAGGCGTAAGCTTACGCATCCTAGCCGAAAATATCGAAGCGCAGGCTATATGCTTTCAAGCGTCTGTCCAATCCCGAATAGCGCTTTTCAATATGGTTGTTGTTCACCATCCTGCTGATGATCTCTTCCTTTCCGACGATGACCACGAGCTCCTTTGCCCTGGTTACCGCAGTATACAGGAGATTTCGTGTCATAAGCATAGGCGGTCCGTACACAAGAGGTATGATCACTACCGGAAACTCGCTGCCCTGGCTTTTATGAATCGTAATGGCATAGGCAGGCTCCAGCTCATCAAGCTGGCCGAAATCATACACTGCCAGCCGGTCATCGTCAAACAATACCGACAGGGTCTGTTCTTCGTAGTCTATGTGCTGAATTATGCCCATATCGCCGTTGAAAACGCCCTCACCCTCGTAGAGCACCTCCCTGGCTTTGAGCTTTGACCATTTGAGGCTGTAATTGTTCTTGATCTGCATGACCTTGTCATACTGGCGAAAGATGATCTCTCCTACACGTTTTTCACTCTTGTCAGGAGAAGGCGGATTCAGGGCGCTTTGAAGCTGTATGTTCAGGTTGTGTACGCCAGCAACACCCTTGCGCATGGGCACCAATACCTGTATATCCGTTGCCGGATCGTAGCTGCCATAACCGGGCAGCCTGCGGACTACCAGATCTTTAAGCACCTCCGGCAGGTCCTCCGGGTTTTCCCGCCTGTCAAAGAAAAAGTCCTTGTCCTTGACGTTCAGCAAGGGCAGCTCTCCCTGGTTTATCCTATGGGCATTCACTACTATCATGCTCTCCCGGGCCTGCCTGAAAATCTCCGACAGCTTTACGACCGTGACCGTACCGCTGTTTATTATGTCCTTAAGCACATTGCCGGGCCCGACAGAAGGAAGTTGGTCCACATCGCCGGCCAGCACCAGCCGGGTGCCCGGTACCGTGGCCTTGAGCAGGTTGTAAATGAGCAGGATATCCACCATAGACATTTCATCGATGATTATGGCATCGGTTTTTATGGGGTTTTCCTCATTCCGCTGAAAGCTGCCGCCGTCATCATCACTATAGACATACTCCAGCAGCCTGTGGATGGTTTTGGCTTCGTAACCTGTCGCTTCGGTCATACGCTTGGCTGCCCTGCCCGTTGGGGCTGCCAGCTCAAATTTCAGCCCTTTCTGGATCAGGAGGGAGATGATGCAGTTTATGGTGGTCGTCTTGCCTGTACCAGGCCCACCGGTTATAACGACAATGCCGTTCTCCATGACCTGGATCACGGCTTCCTTTTGCCTGTCGGCCAGCTCTATATGGTGCCTTCGTTCAAAATCTCTGATCTCCTTGTCTATGTCATCGAATCTCACACTGGTCCCGGCTCGGGCAAGGTCTGACAGAAGCCTGGCTGTATTGGCCTCAGCCCTGTGAAGTGACGCCAGGTATACCAGTACACCATCTCCGGTATCCTCCATCACGACAGATTGATTGACAGCAAGCTGCACCAGGGCATTTTCGATCAGGATCCTGTCGACCAATAAAAGCTTTGCAGCCTTATCCACCAGCTCAGCCTTGGGCAAGTACGTATGTCCGTCGGATGCGGCCTGGGCCAGCACATACCTTGTGCCCGCAGCGGCCCTGTCTATGGAGTTTGGATCTATGCCCAGCCTGGCTGCGATCGCATCTGCTGTCTTGAAGCCGATCCCTTCAATGTCTTCAGCCAGGCGGTATGGGTTTTGTTTGATCAGCCCTATCGTATTGCTCCCGTACCTTTTGTATATCTTTACAGCCATAGCGGTTGGTATGCGGTAGGCCTGCAGAAATATCATTACCTCGCGGATCTCCCTCTGCTCGGCAAAGGAGGATGCGATCAACGCAGCCCGCGTCTCGCCGATGCCTTCGACCTCGGTCAGGCGGGATGGGTTGAGCTGGATTATATCCAGCACATCGAGGCCAAAATGCTCGATAAGCTTTCTGGCCGTAGAAGGGCCTACTCCCTTTATCAGCCCGGATGCCAGATAGTTTTCCATCCCGGTCAGCGTTGACGGCGCAACAGTGCTGTAGGTCTCCATCTTCAGTTGGCGCCCGTACTCCGGGTGCCTGACCCATTCACCGGTGAGCCGGACCCTTTCCCCGATGCTGAGAAAAGGAAAGCTGCCGACAGCAGTAACTATACTGTTTGTGTTCTCATCCCGGATCTCCACCACTGAAAACCCGTTGTCCTCATTTCGAAAGACTATTTCTTCTATCAGGCCTGTTATCTCTGCCATATGCCCCTCAAATACCGCTCCTTGCTAAATACAGCATGTATCCTCTATAGGATATCCTATAGGAAAATCCTGAAAAACACAATACGAAAACGGCGTTATGTTTGCAGGTAAGCGGAAAAGGACAAGCATGACAGCAGGCCTTTAAAACCTTCAGTCATGCGTCATGGCACAGATTATCTATGGCATGGGCTAAAGCCTGGATGGACTGAGTAAGGGTTTCCATGCGGTTTTCTATCCTGACGAGCAGGTATACGGATATCACGATCGGAAAGCCTATGTTGGCGATCATGGCAAATAGCTGTTCCATAGGATCCTCCTTTCCCCGTTTTCCTGACCTGGCGGCAAAACAGGCTGCCAGTCAGTATTTGCCAGGGGAGCGGAAAAGCCGCTCCCCATATAAGGCTTTATGCAAAGATCACAGGTTCTACATTGGTCGTCACGATCTGCGCGCTGTCGACAGATGCCAAACCTCCCTCAACGGCAAATATGTTCCTGGATACGATCAGATCCATGGCTGCCTCTACCTCTGCGGGAGTAAGGCCCGGCTTCGGATCATCGACTGCCAGCCTGAAGGTCTTGCCTGATCCGGTTTTGAAAAACATCTCAAGGATGCTGTTCACTGTCAAACACCCCCTTTCTCATGATTCTTACGCATCCTTAGCCCTCTACTCCTATAAGCTCGGTCTGATCTACCTTGCGGACTGCGATGACTCCATGGGACTGGAGCCCGGCTAAAGCCATGGCCACATCATAAACATCCTGGTCAGTAGCTTCCGGATCTATGCTGCTGTAGGTCCTGGTCCGTGTGATCCTGCGGCCGTCCTCATTCTGACCGAGGTCCAGCTGAAGCTGCAGCCTGGTGTTCAAAGGCCTGCTTTCAAGTGCCATAAATCTCACCTCCTTAAAGCTTATTTGGCGGCATGCAGCAGCCTACACCATTTAGATTTCATAAGACCGAAAAGAAGGGACAGCCGGATCCGGTTTAAAATAAAAAAGCCGTGCACCCCGCCCTATCAGGCTCTGGATGCACCGCTTAGATCCATATGGCTTAAGCTTGTATATAGCATGGTGTTCAACCGGTCCCGGTACTGTCATATGTATGTAGCATGCCCTTCAGATAACCCTCTGCTTCCTCAGGCCGCAGAACCTTCACCACCGGATAGCTGTATGACAATCTATCCATTATTTTAGGTGTTTCGTCTGTTGAACCGTAATCCAGCAGGATGACCTTGAGAAACTCATCTCTAAGAGCATCCGTTTCTACGCTGGACAGAAAATCCCTGACTACGCCTTCTATGGTATCCTCCCGGTTCTTTGCTGCGATTATCAGGGCATAGGCCTTCTTATGCCTGCTAGTGGTTATGCTCCTAAGAACATGCCTGGCAAAACAGATAAGGCCAAAGGCAGCAAAGGCCCAAAGGGGTATGGCTATGTACGGTTCTACATACACCTGTCTCACCTGCCCTTCCGTTGATGCTGCATTATATGCAGGCAGGAAGGGCAATGTGAATGAAGGCTTATAAATTAAAAGCCTGCGAACGCAAGGTTTCAGCCTTGTCAGTCTTCTCCCAGGGCAGATCGATGTCCGTCCGGCCGAAATGGCCATAGGCAGCGATCTGCTTGTATATAGGCCTTCTAAGGTCCAGGTCCCTTATGATGGCAGCGGGACGCAGATCAAAGTTTTTGAGTATGAGATCCTTTATTAGCTCCTCGTCCACCTTGTTGGTGCCAAAGGTGTCCACCATCACGGACACAGGTCTGGCAACGCCTATGGCATAGGCCAGCTCTATCTCGCACTTGTCCGCAAGGCCTGCGGCTACAACATTCTTAGCCACATAGCGGGCAGCATAGGCAGCCGACCGGTCGACCTTGGTCGGGTCCTTGCCTGAGAACGCGCCTCCGCCATGGCGGGCATAGCCTCCATATGTATCGACTATGATCTTGCGCCCTGTAAGGCCAGAGTCACCCTGAGGCCCGCCGATCACAAACCTGCCGGTAGGATTTGTCAGAAAATTGGTCCTGTTGTCCAAAAGGTGGGCCGGAATGACCGGCTTTATCACTTTCTCGATGATGTCATTTTCTATGGTAAGGGTGTCGATAACGGGGCTGTGCTGGGCTGATATGACAACAGTATCCACCCTCACCGGCCTGCCGTCCACATATTCGACGGTCACCTGGGATTTGCCATCCGGGCGGAGATAGTCGAGGGTCTTGTTCTTGCGCACAAGGGCAAGCTGCCTGGTAAGCTTGTGGGCAAGGGAAATAGGCATGGGCATCAGCTCAGGGGTTTCGTTGCAGGCAAAGCCGAACATCATGCCCTGGTCTCCTGCGCCGGTAGACAATAGCTCGTCAGCAAGGCTGCCGCCCCTTGTTTCCAGCGCCTTGTCCACACCAGCCGCTATATCAGGGGATTGCTCGTCAATTGAGGTGATAACGGCGCATGTATCAGCATCGAAGCCATATTTTGCCCTGGTATAGCCTATATCCCGGACTGTTTTGCGCACTATGCTCGGTATGTCCACATAGCATGAAGTAGATATCTCGCCCATGACCAGCACCAAGCCAGTGGTCACGGCAGTTTCACACGCCACCCTGGCGTCCGGGTCCTCTGCCAGTATAGCGTCCAGTATCGCATCGGATATCTGGTCACATACCTTGTCCGGATGTCCTTCTGTGACCGATTCTGAAGTAAATAGTTTCCTGCTCAAATATATTCCTCCTATGTATATTAAGTCTCCGGTATCCAGAGATGGATAGTATGTAGATCCAGAAAGAAAAAACCCAGCTCAAAAGATGGGTTTTTATATATTTAACCTCATCTTTCAGGAAGACTATCCTGCGGGAATTGGCACCTGGCTTATCGTATAAGCTGGTTGCCGGGTTTCACTGGGCCCGTCCCTCCACCTCTCTGGATAAGGCACTATTTAGTTTGTTGGCTATCAATAATATAGCCTACTACTCGAATTATGTCAAATATTAAATAGAACCTTAGAAGAAAAAGTTGCTGAATGTCATCACCATGAGCCCTGCTATCAAATCTCCGACAGCTATCGCACATAATGCGTGGGATATGCGCATGCCCAGGAGCGCTGCTATCGCAGACCCGGTCCAGACCCCAGTGGAAGGAAAGGGTATTGCTACAAACAGGCACAGGCCTATCAGGCTCAGGTTTTTGATCTGCTTGCTCTTTTTCATCGTACGGTTTTCCAGCCATACCGCAAACCAGCGGAGTAGCTTCGTTTCCTTCAGATAGTTTACGACAGGGCGCAAGAAGTATAGAAGCAGCGGCACCGGTATGAGAGAACCTATCAAGGCCAGTATGAACGAATGCCACATGGACAGCCCCATGGCCATGCCCACCGGTATAGCTCCTCTCAGCTCTACAACCGGTATAGCTGCAGTACCTATAACAACAAGCTCCCTTTTGATAAGAGCAAGAAACTCCAGTAAAGCCTCCATCACAAACCCCCAAACGACATGATCAATCACTAATATACACTACTATGCCATTTTTGTAAAAGCATTTTTAAATAACGCACCTCTCAATAGAACCCTGTATTTTGATTATATCAGCAGTGATCCGCATTTATGTATGCAATAAAGGTTTTCTTCCATATTATTCGGTCACTTTGGTACAATACTACCTATAAAAAGCTCAGCTGTGTACTGTTCGGTTCAGGAAACTCGCTGAGATACTCGAATATCTCCCTGACATCACACATTACGCCGTTCGCCTTGCATTCGGCATAGAATATCTTCATCAAGGCATTGTTGTTTTCACTGGTAATGACATATGAGTATCCATATCTGCGATGATATTTTTCCCTAAGGCCCGGGAAATGCTCATCCAGCTTTTTATAGAAGTACTCCCGGTCCCCCTCCCGCAAGGTCATGCCGATCCCAAAGCAAAGGATGCCCTTGACTCCTGCTTCAAAGCAGTAATCCAATATGCCACGCAGGTTTTCTTCAGTGTCATTGATGAAGGGCAAGAGGGGCGACAGCCACACGATGGTCGGAATACCGTTGTCCCGCAAGGTTTTAAGGGCTTCAAACCGTTCTTTTGTGGTGCTGACATTGGGCTCAATTATCCTGCACAGGCTTTCGTCATATGTGGTGAGTGTCATTTGCACCACGCATTTCGCTTTACTGTTTATGCTTTTAAGCAGGTCCAGGTCGCGCAGAACACGGCTCGATTTGGTGATAAGGGCAGCACCGAACCCATACTTGTCGATGATCTCCAGGCATTTTCGCATCAGGCCGAGCTTTTCTTCACAGTGCATATATGGATCGCACATGGAGCCTGTGCTGATCATACACTTCCTGCGTTTGCGACGCAAGGCCTCCTCCAGCAGCTCCGGGGCATTTTGCTTGACCTCGACATCCTCAAAATCGTGCTTCATCTGATAGCTTGTGCTCCTGCTGTCGCAGTAGATACAGCCATGGGTACAGCCCCGGTAGATGTTCATACCGTTCTTGGCGGAAAGTATCCCTTTTGCATTTACAAAATGCATGACTTCTCCCTCATAGTGATAAATTTGATTATGTACCGGCAGTATAAAAAACGTCAACCAAAACAGATGGTTGACGTCCGGTGCGGGCTTTTAGGTTGATTCCTTTAGAATCGGCCTTCTGCCTCCATTTTTTTCAATGCCTTTAGGCACGCTTCAATGCCTTCGAAGGGGGTATAAAGCTTTTCGCTCTCATATTCCACTATGAACCATTCAGTGCCGCCATGCTTCAGGCACCAGGCCATAAATTCAGCCCACGGCACATCGTCCTCCCCTATCATGGTGTCATAGCCGTCATTCAGGTCCATGCATCCAAGCTTGTAGGGCTTCAGATGTACCGACTTGGCACGGCCGGCATAGGGGGTTATCGCAGCCATCACGTCAGCGCCGCCGCGCAATACATGGCCATTGTCAACCTGAACGATCACATCTGGCACCGTGTTGGAAAAGAGGATATGGAAGGGCTGCTCTCCATCTATATAGAAAAACTCCGAAGCATGGTTGTGATAGCCTATCCTCATCCCATGCTTTTTTAGCTTTTCCGATAAGCGGTTGAATTCCTCTGCTATCTTCAGCCAGGCCTCCTTGGAATTGGTCAGCTCCCTGGGAAGCCCAGGTATGATCACATTCTGATTTCCGATCTCCTTAAAGTATGCGACTGTCTCATCAAACCTGTCGTCCTGTACATAGCTCCAGGGGGTATGCCATCCACAGCAGATCAATCCGGTCTTGTCAAGAGCCTCCTTGATCACCCGGGCAGGATGCTTGAACTCCCCGAAAAACTCCACTGCTTCATAGCCCATATCCCTTACTTTCTCCAGTGTCCCGGTCAGGTCCTTCTCCAGCTCGCCCCTGACGGAATACAGCTCCACTGCATACCGATAACCCATTGTCTTTTCCTCCTTTTTTGCATTTGCACCTGTAAACCAGGTGCTGTGCATATCCTGTTATCATTACATAATTTTAGCACACTTCCATGGCTGCCGCCATATGGTTCAAAAGAAACAATTGCATGATCAAAGCGGCAGGAGGGATGGAACAATCAAATAAAATGCTCTCGGACATCGTTCAGGGACATGGATTCCTTATGCTCGATCTTCTTCCATTCCACCTTGGCAAAAACCGCCGCAAAGGTATTGGGAACATAAGTGAACATGAAAAGAGGGAAAGTGAAGGTGTATAGTATCTTTTTAACTGCAGAGCAGTAGATTTTCTTCCATTCTGTTATAGTAGTGATCAAGCCAAGCAGATAAAACATGAAATATGCCTTGTACAAGGACTCCCATAATGCTCGCACGACAAGGATGGCATTCCCGTGCAGGATCAGCTCGTAGCCTATCCCGATCAGATTGACGAAAACGCTGAAAGCCGCTAAGATGATCGCAACGGAGACTGTCATTGACATATCATAGTTGGAGAAGCTTTTGAAAATGGATCTTGCCATCCTTGCACCATACTTTTGGCTTACCTGCATATTTCCCTTTGCCCAGCGCATCCGCTGATTCCAGGACTGGCTGAAGCGGACAGGCTGTTCGTCGTATATCACTGCGGATTCACAGTAAGCTATTTTTTCACCGTTTACTATGTTGTGAATGCTGAATTCGATGTCTTCTGTCAGCAGGAAGTACTTCCAGCCTCCTGATTTTTCAATGATGTCCCTGTGGACCAGGAAACCGGTCCCTGAGACGGCACAGCTTGTCCCCAACAGCATCCGTGACCGGTTCATATATTGAGACTCCCACAGAAACCACAGGGCGGTGCCGGCTGAGATCCAGTTCTTGCCGTAATTCTTGGAATTGCGATAGCTGGTGATGATCCGGTTGCCGTTTGAAAAGGATTTGTTCATTTCAGATATATAGTTTTCATCCAGCAGGTTGTCTGCATCGAATATGAAGTAACCGTCAAAAGGGTTTTCCGGATACAGCTCCCCTATCTTCTGAAGCAGAAAATCGATAGCATAGCCCTTGCCGACCTGCCGGTCATCGAAGCGCTCCCATACGGTCGCTCCTGCAGCCCTCGCCCTGGCGGCGGTATCATCAGTGCAGTTGTCAGCCACAACAAAGATCTCTACAAGCTCGGAGGGATAGGTCTGGTCGTGGATGCTTTCGATCAACCTGGCTATTACAGCTTCCTCGTTTCGTGCTGCTATGAGCACGGCATATTTGTGCAGCTCTGATTGTTCATATGGCTTTTTCTTCTTGATGAAGGGAACTGCCATGTATATCAGCTGGTAGGAGTAACAGACAAAGATCAAAGCCGCAAGTATGTAGTTGATTATTGGTATGACTTTCAAGGATATCCCCCTTTCATGCTCCGCTTTTGGATCCCCTGGAATGAACTACTGAAGAGCTGCCAAACAACACTATATCAACATTATATGGAATTGTGATGACAATTACAATAAGCCAAGCGACAGAAAACAACAAAATCGGTTTATTTTATGAACTAGTCAGCAAATTGTTGAAGATTTGCTTCAAGCAAATGCAGCAGGATAGCGCAGCAAAGTTAAAATAAATAACCGCAATACAGGGATCTGCCCTTCTATTGCGGTCATGGTGGAGGAGGGTGGATTTGAACCACCGAAAGCTGAGCTAACAGATTTACAGTCTGCCCCCTTTGGCCACTTGGGTACTCCTCCAAATATTTGATTAGTGCTGACAGTTAACTATTATAGGACATGGTTATGTCAATGTCAACTGTAAATTTGTAATAATAAATTTATTGCCTGCTGGATATAATTAGTATTATGGAGAGTTGAGTTCCACGGCTTATTTTCCGGCAGGGAGTGAGCGGTATTGAGCAGTATCCATATAGATAGCTTTGCAGGCAGGCATGTCCACTTTATAGGCATCGGCGGCATAAGCATGAGTGGGTTGGCTGAAATACTGAAAATGAAAGGCTTTACCGTATCCGGATCCGATCTGAAAGCCACACCGATCACTGAACGGCTCAGACATAACGATATAAAGGTATACATTGGTCACACTGCACAGAACGTAAAGGATGCAGATCTGGTCGTTTATACGGCGGCAGTCAAAGAGGACAATCCTGAGCTTGTTGAGACTATAAGGCAGGGCATCCCGAGCATAGACCGCGCATCACTCCTGGGCCAGATCATGGAGTCCTACGAGTATTCCATAGGCATAGCAGGCACCCATGGCAAAACGACCACAACATCCATGCTCTCCGTCATCCTGGATAAAGCCGGGCTCGATCCGACAATCCTGGTCGGCGGTGAGCTGGACGCGATAGGCGGCAATGTGCGCATTGGACAAAGCCCATATTTTGTGACCGAGGCTTGTGAATATGTGGGCAGCTTTCTGAAATCCAGGCCCTATATGGCCGTGATACTCAACATCGACATGGACCATGTTGATTATTTCAGAGATATCGAGCATATATATCAGACCTTTCTTGAATACGCCAGGCGTGTACCGGAATCGGGATACGTGATAGGCTGCAACGACGATCCCAGAGTCAAAAGGATCATGGGGGAGGTCAAGTGCCGCACGGTCAGCTTTGGGCTTGAGCCAGGAGCCGACTGGACAGCCCGCGATATATGCTACGATGAAATGGGCTGCGCTTCATTCAATGTGATCAGACATGATTATGATATGGGCAAATGCAAGCTGAAGATCCCGGGCAGGCACAATATCCTCAATGCATTGGCGGCTGCAGCGGCAGCCTATGCCTTAGGGGTATCTGCAGATACGATAATCGAAGGCCTGCTTGATTTCAATGGTACCCACAGGCGTTTTGAGATAAAGGGCAAAACGGAAAAAGGCGCTGTCGTGATCGATGACTATGCCCATCATCCCACTGAAATCAAGGCTACCATAAAGGCTGCGCTGAATTACCCCCATAAAAGGATCTGGTGTGTATTCCAACCCCATACCTATTCGCGGACCAAGCAGCTGTTCGATGAGTTCACAGAAGCCTTTTGGGGCATAGATCACCTCGTGATAGCTGATATCTATGCTGCAAGGGAGACGAATACGGAAGGGATCCATTCTAAGGATCTGGCTGATGCGATACGGCGGAAGGGAATGGACTGTATATACATAGATGGCTTTGACGGCATCGCAAGCTACTTAAAGCAAAATACCGAAGCAGGCGATCTGATCATGACTATGGGAGCAGGCGACATATACCAAGTAGCAGACGCAATAGTGATTTAAAAAAATTGGCTGTATAAAAAAAATCAAAACAAGCAACATAAAAATGAGGAGGGATGGCTTTGAAAAAAATCATAGCAGCATGCCTCATTTTAGCGTGTTGTGCAGTACCCTTTACAGCTAAGGCCGGATCAGACGCCGGTGAAATAGGCTCTGTTGACAGGCTTGTCAGCGAGATCAGCAGGAAGACGAAATGAAGGACACAGGATATCCGATTGCTGGCCGCTGTCATTTACGGCGAAGCAAGAGGTGAATCCTATGAAGGAAAAGTGGCTGTCGCAGCTGTTGTCATAAACCGTATGAAGTCACCTCAGTTTCCCAATACCTTAGAGGAGGTTGTATATCAGCCGGGTGCCTTCACCTGTGTAAGCGACGGCCAGATAAAGCTGGAGCCCGGCCTGGAATGCTACTATGCAGCCTTTGATGCCATATTGGGAAACGATCCGACTTCGGGATGCCTGTTTTACCTGAACCCAAAAACCGCAACCTCGAGATGGATGCTGAAAAGGATGAAAACTGAATCCGTAACCGTTATCGGTAACCATGTGTTCACCAAATAAGATGTGAGAACAGCAAAAAGCCGTATCCTATATACCGGATACGGCTTATGTATTTTATACGAGGTTTTGAAGCAGCTCCATCAGTAAAACGGGAATAATGAATGCCAAAGTCACGCCAACAGAAATCAGAGCTGCTGTCACTCCGCGTCCTATCTCCGAACCGGCAAGCCTTCTCACTGCTGCTTCCCTCGCTTTCCGTGTGATTTCTCTCAGTGCTTTATCTTATGTTCTATTATAACCATTTATTATTAAAAAAGTTTTACAAAACATTTATATAACTATTAATAACCGCTTAATATAGTTCATATAACCATATTACGCATTTGGCATAAATATATTGCTGTAAATTCGTTTATTTATAGGTATAAACATCCATCATCACCCCAGTATCCTGCTGACGATTTTATCGACCTCGTAGTGCACCCTGTCCATATCAATGGTAGTCAGCTCCCTGCCTGCCATAAGGATCCTGCCGTTGACGATGACGGTATCTACGTCCTGGGAGTATCCGCTGTATACCAGGTTGACCTCCCTGTCACCTTTTGGGAAATAATGCGGCTTGTTCGTATCGATCAGGATAATGTCGGCCTTCTTGCCCTTCTCCAGGCTGCCTGTTACTTTGTCAAGCGACAGAGCTTTTGCCCCCATAGCCGTAGCCATCCTCAGTGCAGTCTTTGCCGGCAGGGCTGCCGGATCACCGCTTTGCCCCTTTGCTATCAGTGAAGCCAGGGTCATTTCCTTCCAGACGCTCAAGTTGTTGTTGCTGGCAGCCCCGTCAGTCCCAAACGCTACACATATCCCCCTCTCGAGCAGCCTGGTGACCGGTGCAAAGCCGCTGGACAGCTTCAAATTGCTGGATGGGTTGTGGGAGACCCTGACACCGCTCTCTGCCAGAATTTCGATATCCTCGTCGTTGAGGTGCACACAATGGGCAGCCAACACAGGCAGATCGAAGAGACCGAGCTCCATAAGGAGCCTGACCGGTGTGCACCCATGCTCCCTTATGCAATCCCTGACCTCCTGTTCAGTTTCAGACAGGTGTATATGGATCCCGACCCCATGCTTTTCGGCCATGCCCTTACATACCTTCAGGTAGTCCCGGCTGCAGGTGTATATGCTGTGAGGTCCTATCATGGTAGTTATCCTGCCCTGGGCCCTGGTACGCCATGTACGGAGCTCCTCTACCTCCCTGTGCCGCTCATCGGTGGACCCGTCAGGACCAGAAAGGCCCCGTGCAAGCACCGCCCTGATACCGCAGTCCTCGACAGCCCTGGCAGTCTGGGTCATAAACATATACATGTCTGCAAAAGTCGTCACACCGGCTTGTATCATTTCAGCAGCACCAAGCAGGGTCGCCCAGTATGCATCCTCCCCTGTCAGCAGCTCTTCCGCGGGCCAGATCTTTTCGGCCAGCCAGTCCCACAAGGCCATATCGTTTGCATAGCCCCTGAAAATGGTCATCGCTACATGTGTATGGGTATTGACAAAGCCAGGCAAAGCCAGCATACCATGACCGTCCACCCGCTTTGCATCCGGGTGATCGGCTTTGAGGCCTGATTTTGCTCCTGCATATTCTATAGTGTCACCGTCAATCACTATGACCCCGTCCCTGTAAAAATGTCCGGCTTCATCCATGGAAATAATATCGATGTTGTCGATGATCAGCTTCATAGCACCCCGCCCTTCTTTAGTCGTAGATAATGTACTGTATTGATGAAATGTTGAACTTCTTGTTATGTATTGTATTATTATCACATATAAATCTACTTATGGAATGTGATATCTGGTATTCCTAATTTGTACATGTTATGATATAATATACATGCAACCCCGCAGCTGTTATTTTAAATTTAATCAAATACAACATACAATAAAGCATCATTCTCAAGCGGGAACTATTATAAAAGGGGATGGTAGAATGGCTTTACAGTATGTAAAACAGTTCAATGCTGACATGGGGGAACTGTCACTCAACTTTGGTGACAAGCATTGGAAAAGGTTCCCGGCACAAAAGATCAAATCCATACAAAATACAAAGGTCACCAAGAAGGTCTTGTTCTTTAAAAAGCAGGTCGATTGCATCGAGATCCATGTCAACGATGAGCCGGAGCCCTTTGTTATTCAGAGAGGTGTCATCGCGGACGATTTTGTATGGGTCAAGGATGTACTCAGATCCTTTGCAGCAAAAAACAAGGTAAGCTTCGTAGAATAAAGTCCGGGTGTTCTTCTGCCCGGACTTAAGCTTCTCTGCTCCTTGGCTCTGTTTCCATCAGGTCGCATCTACAGGCCTTATATCCGCTCAGGCCGCACGTAAGCCGTGCGGTCGTTTTCCATACTAAAGCCTTACATTATTATACCATTGCCATTAACATTTTAAAATAAAAAGGTGAAAGCTCTTGCGCCTTCACCTGGACTTAAGTACATTGATCAGTAGTAGAAGCTGCCCTGCAGATCATTGAAAAGCGATGATATAAAGGAACCGGTAGCAATCGTCACTACGACGCCCACCACACCTAATACCAAAGCTATGATTATAAGTATTCCGTTGAGCTTGAAAAATCCGCCCAGCTCATAAAGAAGCATATTGAGCCTGCCTGTATCTGCGGCCGGATCCTGAGTGGCAGCCAGCTCAGCAGAATGCTTCCTGGCGTTTCTGAGCTTGATACCGAGCAAGATCATGAATACGCCCTGCAATACGCCAACGATCGTAATGCAGAACAGCACGCCTCCGATAATTGACAAGGTGCCCAGAAAACCTGCCCATGAGCCCAGACTTTTGATATTGGTCCTGTCTAGCATGATATACCCCCCTGTAAAATATTTATTTATAAAATCACATAATACCTATATCCGGTTATTATGCAATCATATACTTAGCTTATGCCTTCTGGCTTTCATAGAGCTTTCCTGCATATTTCAACAAATCTTCTTACATTTTCCTCTTCTTCGGCAGCCCTGACCCTATCCATATTGCCTCTTCCCATTCTGTCACAGTAGCACAGCAGGGCGATCTCATCCAGGTCAACCTCAGCGAGCATCCCCCGTATATCTGCAAAGGGCAGGTCCTTGACAACATACAGGATCTGCATATGCCACCTTACCATGGCTGCAACCTTTTTAATGAAGCTCTGATCCTCACCGAAAAAGCCAAGAAAGTCTGCAGCTAGTGCCGCTCCCAGCTTGTCATGATCATAGGCGGTTATTTTACCCTTGCGTATCCTTGTAGCAGGCACCTTGCCCAGATCATGAAGAAGGGCTGACCACATCAAAACCCTTTTATTGCTGCTTTTATCCCTTTTGAGCGCTGCCTGGTCCACGACCAGCAGGGTATGGTTCCATACATTGCCCTCAGGATGATGCCGGGATGATTGTTCGATCCTTTCAAGGCTGCTGAGCATGGTGAAGGGGTAGTCGCCCAGCAGCCCTTTTTTCAACAAGGAATCCAGATATTCAGAAGGAGTGTCATCTACCATCAGGTGTCTGTCTATTTCATAATACAAGTCAGCCCTTGCCATCCACAGTCTCCTTACAGGTCATCAGTTCTGCTATTAGACTATAACAAGGAATTTGATTTTATACTGACATACTGTACTTTGCTGTCTGTGCCGCCTGTATTAGGCCATGTGAAATATCAAGAGATGATAGACAAGTCGGTCTGTTATAGTAAAGAAGGTTGGCATACTGCTTTGCAAAAACAGGGCTGTCAACCTCCTTGTAGTTGTAGATCTCTATTTTCTGCCTACATAAGCTTATTGCCGCATTCACCGCAGAATCTGGTGTTGGGCGGGTTCTTGGTGCCGCATTTCTGGCACATGCTCTTCACCACTCCCAGCCTTGCCCCGCATTCCTGGCAGAACTTCATGCCTTCCTCATTCAAGTAGCCACATTCAGGGCAGGTACGCTCCTCGCGTTTTACCTCCTCCAGCCTCTGTTTTTCTTCCTTTTCCTTTTGGGCTACTTCAAGGCTGGCCCTGACCTGCTGCTGCCTGCGCCTGTTGCTTTCAAGCTCATCGACTATATCAGCGAATTCAGGCCTGCTGCTTATGCTGCTGAACACCTTCCTGCCGATCTCAGCATAAAGCTCTGTCTCCCGCTTTTGCAGATCATTGAGCTCAGTAGTTGCGTTGATTATCTTGGTAGCCGGATCGTCCTGGGGCATAAATGAGCTGAAACCCTTCACAAGCCCCGAAAGTCCGCTAAGGCCTTTGAAAATGTCATCTGCCATATGATCCACCTCTCATAACTTTATTTGATAAAGCCTATAGCCTTGTTCCGCATTCACCGCAGAACTTGACTCCCTTTGCCACCTGCGCGCCGCATCCCGGGCATATGTTCATGGACAGGTTCGCTCCGCAGTTATTACAGAACTTGCCCTCGCCAGACGGCTTGTTGCATACAGGACAGATAAGGGTCTTGCTCTCGATCTTCCCTGTGAAAAAGCTGCCGGCCTCTGCCTGCTCGACTATCTCATCCATGATCCGGTCCGACCTGGCCTTGGCTATCCGGACATTCTGCCTGGGTGCACATTCGACGCAAAGCCCTACATCCTCGTTGAAGTCAGCATCGCATACCCACTGCCGGCAGTTGTGGCACCGGTTGAAATGGCGCTGGGCCTCGTTCTGGGCCATCTCAAAGGCTTTTTCATGCTCCTTCTGCCATTCGGGGCTCATACCATGAAACCGCTCTGACAATACATTTGAACCGTGGGATACGGTGTATGACAGGTTATGGAGCTTCCCGCCCAGCAAATGTCCGAGTGCCGCCGCTCCGCCTGCGATACCCCGCATCAGCTTGCCTTTCTTATAGGTCTCAGACTCGATAAAGGATGATTTGAACCCGTCATGGCATAGGTCACAATAAAATGTAAACTGAAATCCTGCTTCCGTACTGTTATCCTCATAATTCCTGGTAAAAGCTTTCAGCATGGGTAAACCCTCCAATACAGAATATGGGAAAACTACTTCCTTTTCTTGATCTTCTTACCGCATGCAGTGCACTTTTCAGTATCATAAAACTGAAACGCGCCGCACCGCTTGTTTGGGCATATTATCATCAGATCTGCATTGCATTTCTCGCAACGGTCCTGCATAAAGGTGGTCTCCCCGCATACGGGGCAAACAACATGGAGCTGGCGGCCGCAGCCGGAGCATACCCTGTCATCCCTGCTTATCTCCCGCATGCAGGTAAAGCACCTGTCTCCAAACGGGATCCTGCTGCCGCATTTGGGACAGCTGCGCACATCCGGGTCTATAAGCGCTCCACACCTGATGCATGTCTCTTTGTAAAAGGCCATTTTCATCCCCCGCTAGGCTGTGCTGCCGGAAGGCAGACATATTTGAGGTCACGAGCATGGAAAAGGCAGAAGACATGTCTCCTGCCTTCCATATCACGCTTTATAAGCTTTGATCAGTCTTCATTCTTCAAATCCAATGTGATCTGGATAGTCTCATTGGGAATCGAATACACTACGCCGACCACCGCTTTGCCCTTGTAGGCGACATAACTGAGAGTGGATCCCTGAACCTCATGCTCCTCGGGTTCCTCTACAAATCCTTTCTGCTTTACTTGCTGGACATATTCCCTGTAATGCTCCTCTTTGACATTTGCCGCTGCCACCGCCAGGCCTTCATCAGTATTAATGGCAGTGATTATCTCGCCATGGCTGAATTTTGGCAGATGATCTGCGGCAAGGCCTGTGGGCCATTTGCCTCCGCCTATGGTTACTTTGCCCTCTTCATCGATGATGGTAATGCCGTCATCGTCGACTTTGATATCCTTACCGAAGATGCCTTTCAAAATCCCGTCGGTGATCTTCTTCTGGATATTGCAGGAGGTCAGAGCACCCAGCATAAATACAGCCAGAAGCGCAGCTATGATTCTTTTGTACACGATAACCTCTCCTTTTAAATTACTTACAGGTCACCACCCTCTGTATCGGTCAATCCAGCACAAATGTATCGCCTACAATGCTGCCCGAATAGTTGATGGTATAGCCTGCTTGCTCGAAAATCCTTATGGCATCCGCCTTCATGATATCACCGTGATCCGAGATCAGGATATTGTCATAATCAGTGCCCTTTTCGGATTTGGCCACAACGATATGAAACTGCCCCCGGCCGTTTCTGACGTACACAACGGTAGAAGACGGTCTCTCGTCACCTCTCGCATCAAAGAGGTTTCCGGACTGGTAGATGCATACTATGGATCCGTCGCTCATTACCTGAAAATCAGTATTGGTACGGCTGATTTTAACACTATCCTGTTCTGTGTAGTGCTCGACGAAATAGTGACCGTCCTCGAGCTGACAGTTGCCTTGCTCAACAAGCCTGTCACCGGCTTTATCGCTGGGAGCCCATCCATCATCCTCGCGAATGCCTTCATATCCGAATGTAAAATTGGGGCCATGCTTCTCAACGAAGCCGTCCCAGCCTGCCAGTAGCAGCTTCCCCTCGAAACGCCCTTCCTGGTTGAACAGGTTGAGCATGTCGTATTGGCCTGCTGTAACAAACGACATGGCGGGGTAGGCTGCCTCCAGCAAGAACTCCTGTGACTTGCTCAGCACAGATGAGTTCTCATCGTAAAGGTCAGTCCAGAGGTCTGCGAAGGATGACAGTCTATACTCTTTCGTCCCGGGGTCCTGTGATGTGCCAGGCTGCTCCGTATTAGGACCCTGTGTATCGTTCGGCTCATCTGTATCGTTTGGATCATCTGATTGCCTGCCTCCGGGGATATTCTCTTCGATCGTATTGCGAAGCAGACCGCAGGATGTCAATACAAGCAGCAGGCATATCAGCAGAGCCAATGCTGCAAAAGCTTTTTTCATACGATTCACCTCAAAATTTAATAAAACTTAAGTAGTCTTGTCGACTACTTGATGATCCTGAACTTCCCAAAGAGGGGCAATTCTTTTGCTTTGCCGTTAAGCCCGTTTATGAACCCGATTATTGCGAATACGAAAATCGCAATGGAGTAGAAGGGGACAAGGAACAATCCCACAATTGTAATAGTAAGTATGAAAGAACCGGCAAATGCTACTATCAGCAGCAGTAGCCCCTGGTTTGCGTGGAAACGGCCGAACTTGGAGTCCGGGCATACTATTAGCGGAAGGAAGAACAAAATATAGGCTAGAGCGGCCATAACCTTGTTCTTTTCAATGTCCTGGGGGTCAAAGGTCTCGACCTGGGGTGTCTGGGTGTTTACGTTTGGTTCTGTCATTGGTTTTCCTCCTTTGAATTTTGAGTTTGATAGGGTTTTATAAATGTATGCCGAGTTTATTGTATATTATAATTACTCACATGTAATCACCCTGCAGGTGATTGCGCCCGAAATAAGCAGGTCATACCAGGTATGATTTTTCTTGCAATGATCGAATTTATATGTTTTGTTGTTTATTATTACTATGATATAATTATGTTAGTATGCTTAGTTTATAGGTACATTTACTGATTTATAGCCCTTTACCATATATATGAAAGCAGGTATGCCTGAGGATGAAGCGTATACTTTTTATTTTTATTACGATCGTCATGATGCTGTTGTCAGCATGCAGCCTCCTAAGCGGCTCCAGGGACCCGGTCACACTCACCCTATGGCATAACTACGGGGGCCAGATGAAAAACACGATGGATGCGATGATCGATGAGTTCAATGCAACGATAGGGGCAAAGGAAGGCATAATCATCAGCGTGACTTCCATATCCGGCAGCCAGACTCTCCATGATAAGCTGACAATGGCTGCTGCAGGCGACCCCGGCGCACCTGACATGCCAGATATAACCACGGCATACCCAAAAACCGCGCTTATCCTCGCTAAAAAGGGCTTGCTCGTAAACATGAGTGAAAAATTCACAGCTGATGAGCTGTCAGCCTATATTCCCCAGTTTGTCGATGAGGGCAGGATCCTTGACGGTCAGCTTTATGTATTCCCGACTGCCAAATCGACAGAGGTCCTCTTTGTGAACACAACGATTTTCAACAGGTTCGCAATGGCTACAGGCATCACCCTCGATGAGCTTGCCACCTTTGAAGGCCTTGCCAGGGCTGCTGAAGCATACTACCAATGGACAGACGACATTACGCCTGATATCGAAAATGACGGCAAAATGTTTTATATGTCCGACTCCCTCTTCAATTTCGCAATGATCGGCACAAACCAGCTCGGGGTCGATATGTTCGATCAGGACAAGTTGAGCCTGGAGTCACCGGCTTATAGAAGAATCTGGGATTTGTACTTCAAAGCCGGGATATCAGGTCGCTTTGCTGCCTTTGACGGATATGCCACCGACCTGGCCAAGACAGGGGACATTGTATGCTCGACCGGTTCTACGGCCGGAGTACTGTTTTTCTCACCTACCGTGACCTATGAGGACAACACATCTGAGCCCGTCGAGCTTGCGATCCTGCCTTATCCGGTCTTTGAGAGCGGCAGGAAGGTCGCCATCCAGCGCGGAGGCGGCATGTGTGTCATCAAATCGGATAAAAGGCGGGAGGATGCAGCAGTGACCTTCCTCAAATGGTTCACCAGGCCTGAAAACAATCTGCGGTTCGTATCATCCACAGGCTATCTGCCCGTTACTAATGAAGCCTTTGGTGAACTGATGAACACAGAGATCAAAAACATAGAGAATGACCGAGTCAAAAAGCTGCTCAAGACATGCAAGACCATGCATGATGAGTATGACTTTTATATCCCTCCGTTATTTGACAGCCTGGACGAGCTGCAGGAAAAATATGAAAACCTGTTCATTAAAGCAATAAATGATTACCGGGATGAGTATATCACCCTGCTTGAAAGCACTGATGCCGAAACGGCGTTGAAAACCGTTTCCGAGGCTGCGTATAAAGATTTTGTCAGTCAGTTGCCCAATAACTGACTCGAGGAGGATTGGCCGGTTGTGAAAAGCCCCAGCCGCCAGGCAATTGTAAGCAAATTTGAATACGCCTCTAAGAAATTAAGCGCATTGAACATGTCAATGCGCATTAAACTATTTCTCTTCCTTGTTGTCCTGGTCTTGACCATGATACTCGGGGTCATTGCGGTCCTCCTGGCGACCGGCAAGTTTACTGCCGGCCTGTTGGAAAGCGAAACCTTGTTGACCAAAGAGCTGAATCATGTCTACCAGGGTATGTCCAAAAATCTTGGCCAGCTTTCGGCTCAAGCGGTGGAGTTTTCAAGATCTCTGTCCAGGGGTATAGAGCATGAGCTGAACAAGCTGTCGATCGCTCCGGCTGAGCTTGCCGCTCATCCTGAATATTTGGAGAGGATAACGGATTCCCAGTTCGATAATGCATACTTTTACCTTCTGACATCAAAATGCAGCGGGGTATTCTTCATCCTGGACGCAACCATAAACCCCCTGCTGGATTTTGCGCAAAGTTCAAAGGCAGGACTTTACATAAAAAATATGGAGCCTAATATCATAAGCTCCTCGTCGCCGACTATCGTGACCCTGCGGGGTTATCCCTCGGTCAGCAGGGAAAGGGGATTCGCCCTTCATACCCAATGGAAGATGGAATTCGATATCAGCGATGCCGCCTACTATCATATCCCCTTTCAGGCAGCCCTTGAACACAGGGATAAGTCACTTTCACAGCTATATTACTGGACCCCTGCCTTCCTCCTGCCAGGTACCAGTGAAGAGGTCATATTGATCTCTGTCCCGCTTGTAGACTCCAACGGAGATGTTTTCGGCGTATGCGGCTTTGAAGTGAGCTCTATGCTGTTCAAGCTTTCATATATGCCTGATACGAGCATCTTCAGGCGGATCTTCTGCACCTTGTCCCCTTATCATGGCAAGTATCTCGACATGAGCAATTCCCTCTTTGCAGGTGGATACTCAGCCAGGACCTACTCCTCAGGCAGCCCGAGGCTGGAGCTTGCCGATATGAGCGGCGGCCTGTGGGTATATGAGCAGCAGGATGACAAGATCTATCTGGGCAAGCACAAGGAAATCCGCCTATATCCCGACAATTCGGTCTTCGCCGCAGATAAGTGGGCAACTGCCGTGCTGGTCCCCAGGGAGGACATGGTGGGCCATATCTCCAGGCTCAATACCACCCTGTATTTCGGACTGGTAATGCTGGTCATAGCCGGCATGGTCGTTTCCTATGCTTTGAGCCGTAAGTTTATCCAGCCCATTTCGGTGGGGATAGACGCAATAAAGTCCGATGACTTTGATTCTGTACCAAAAACAAGGATCATTGAAATAGATGACCTTATAGCATATCTCATGTCACGTCGAAAAGAGCTCGCCAGAAGCGGAGGAGTCCAGGACAGCTCAATCGTAATGCTGGACGAATTCCTTGAGAACATCAACAAGCTGTCCCCTGCGGAGCGCAATGTGTTCAACCTCTACGCCAAGGGCTTGAACGCCAAGGAGATCGCTGATATCCTCTACCTCAGCATCAACACGATCAAGACCCACAGCAAGCGGATCTACGCCAAGCTCAATGTGACCTCCCGGGAAGAGCTGATTTTGTATGTCAATATGCTCAAGGAGCTGGGAAAGGACATAAACCATCTCTGATTCGCTTATATGGCATTTATATCCCTTGGCGCAGCCGCCCTGACCTCACCAAGGGTGAATCTGAACAAAAGCGGTGCAATGATGGTCATCCATATACCCATGATGAAGTATCTGATAAAGTCACTGAGCAGGCTGTCAGGCAGCACGAGCTTGCCAACCTCCTTGATGACCAGCAGACCTGCCAAACCTACGACATATTTTATGACCTGCTTCCATACCGGCCCTTCTGTCCTGAAGCCAATGAACCTTGTTTCCACGATATAACCCAGCCACAGGCCTGTTACAGTCCCTGCGACCTTGAAATAGGTTTCCGTCTGGAAAAAGAACATGCCTGCGATCGTTGGTATGATAAGGGCAGCAAGCAGCTCCGGCATGTTTTTCTTTTTTGACAGGTCGTACAGCCAGTTGGAATACATAACACAAAGAAAGGCTGCTGCAATCCCCGCCAGGACATCAAAAGGCCAATGGACGCCAAGATAGATCCTGGAACATGCTACAAGGAATATCGCGACAGTACCAGCAATGTAAAGCCATTTTTTCCGGAGCTTCATCATCAGCGACATGATCAGCGCAGATGCCTGCTGAGTATGTCCGCTGGGGAAGGAATAGCCACCGGCAGTCTCAATGCGCATCGGTTCTATGTCAAGCACTTCGAAGGGCCGGGGGATCCGCATCAGCTCCTTTATCCACATGTTTATAAAGCCACTGGTCAAGTAGGCGAAGCCCAGCTTGTAGCCGAAGTCCTTGTCCAGGCACCAGTAAAAACAGGCTACTACCAAGATAAAGAATATGTCTTCGCCTATCATGGTTATCAAGGTGAAGATGAAATCCAGGACAGGATTGCGCAGTGATACTGCGAACTCCATCACTTCCGCCATTATCTCCAATGTGATCACACCCCCGAAACAAAGTATCTTTATGTGACCATTATACTATAAAAATACCTTATTTGTACAACCATGGAGAAGGGATCCTAGGCCAGGGCTGTGGCCATCGAGTACTTGTCACTGAGGCCCACTTCCTTGATGCCTTTCCTTACGTTTTCATTGCTCATGAACAGGTCCCACACAAGGCCTGACCGGTAGTTTTCGATCATCAGCAGGGTTATGCCCTTGTCTATACCGATCACATAAGGTGAATACCAGGCAGGTGACACATCAAGATTGTATGCGTCCTTGAGCCCGTACCGGCCAACCAGCCCGGGATGTTCCCTGTAATAGTAGAATAGGGCTTCCATGCTCTCATCGGGCGTAAACACGATCGAACCCAGAGCGCCCGCAGGTGGCACCGTGCCGTCGATAATGTGCTCATCGTTGGCCAGGGCGGAAGGTGCTGCCCCGTATCTGCCCTGATAGCCCCAGGGCCCTTCACAGGCAGTCAGCCCCCATGAACGGGCATGCAGGGTTTTAAAATAGGTCCTCATGCGTATGCAGTATTCCCGATTGGCGATTGATGCGCGTACCGAGTTTTCAAACCAGTCCACTCCCCATTTATCAGTTTTGTTCCTGAAATCTATCCAGGCATGGGAAAACTGATGGGTAAAAAGAGAGCCAAACCAGGAATGTATGAATTCTGGCTTCGTATCCCTGCTTATGCGCCGGTTGAAGGAATAGAACATGTCGCCGGGCACCGGGTGGGTATCAGAGCCTGCAGCCAATATATACATCATAAGCTGCTCTGCATAAAAATCCCACCAGCCGGAAAAGCCCTTTTCCGGTGTATACCCCATGTAGAACCGGTTTTTGCCTTCGTCCCTGAACCAATTCCAGTCAATGCGTCCATAAAGCTGTGCAGCCTTCTCTGCAACCTCCCCGCCAAAGTACCCGCCGGCCGTAATAGCACCGCATACGGCAATAGCAGTGTCTATCACAGAGACCTCACTGCGTCCGTATCTTTTGCCCGTGTCCATATGCATAAAATGATAGAAAAACCCGTGGGTGTGCTCCGCCTTATACAGCAGGGTATCCAGACTGGCGGATGCAAGCTTTCTGGCCTGGTCACGGGAGATCCAGCCCCGTTCTGACCCAATTGCGTAAGCTGTCAGGCCAAAGCCTGTCGACGCTATGCTTGCTATATCATAAAAGTCCGGCGCTCTGTCCCTTATCAGCCCAAAGCCCGGAGTATCCATATCCTTGTTGGCTTCAGCCAGAAAAAAATCAAAGCAGCCCTTGGACTCTATATCCAAAAGCCTGGTGATCTCCATTGAGTAAACCCCCTTGCAATTACCACCTGTGCAACTTTTGTATAGTTTACATAATGTCACGTATAGTTAATGTAACATATACACAAGGGTAATGCAACAGGCATTAGTTTGCATATTCCTTTGGGGTTATCTTTCTTATTTCACTTCCCATATTTGCTTTAAAGAATTTGACTATATCATCAAACATGCCTGAGCTGATAGAATGCCCTATTCCTTTATATATATGGAACTGATAGCTTTCACCATATCCCAGGTCATTGATTATATCTATCTTTTTATTCCACTTGTCCGGGAAAAGCTCTGCTCCGAACAGCTTGCGCATCGCAGCCACATATTCTTTCCCGTTCTTATCCCATTCATCTGTTACACCGTCATTCCTGTCCTGGTCCCCGGTATATATATATTTTGCTACCTTCCGAAACTCTGCGGCATTGAAGGGTTTGCCCGTGAAATTTTTAATATCCGCAATACCCAGCGGATACTTGAGGGTAACGCCTTCATACGAAGCTGCAGGGAATATCGTCGATGTACTGGATGCAATTGCTTTCACCAGCTCCGGATACAGCACTGTAAACCTGTTTACGAAATCCCCGGAAGCCGAGAAGCCTACCATAAACACCTTTTGCTCAAGCGCTATACCATACTCTGCCAGCAGCCCTCTGGCATCATCTATCATGGCGATAAGCTGCTGATCGACTCTCTCATAGGGCTTGCCCTTTATCGTCATAGCCTCTCTGTCCAGGGCATGGGTGTAGATCCCGGCGCCGTCCTCGGATGTTGGGCGAGGGAACACGGGCATCAGCAGCGGTGTCTTTAGTTCTGTGGCGACCTGATATCCGCCCGCACCGCCGGACCAGGTGCCATAGTCCCGCATGCAGATCCTCACATCGATCTCATGGAACAATAGTGAATCCGATGGATATCCGCTGTTGTTGGGCTCAACGACCAGGTATTTCTTTGATGTGTCCTCAAAGGTGCCCTTAGGTATCAGCAGGTAATAGGGATAGTTGTATCCTTTGTCGGGCTTTGCGGATATCTTGATCACACTGTTCTTACTGTTGCTGATAACGATATCATCCTTTGCCGTTGCTTTTATCTGATACCTCTTCCTGCTGCCTGTGAATATTCTTATCGTATAGACCTTGCCGCCGATCAAATCCCTTGAAGGCTTTATATAAAGCCTGCTGCCCTCGAAGCGGAATTCCGATGCCTGCATACTGCCGGATGCATCCTCCAGGGATATGCCTGCAACATCAGCTTCTGCTATCGTCGCCGGCAGGGTCAGGACAGATTCCTTGGTTGAGTATAGAGATCCATTTGCCTTTATAGTCTCAAAGGCTGAAGTAGAGTATGCGAAAACAGAAATAGTCATCAGTATGATAGCAGCTGCAACAACAGCTAACCATATCCTGGTCCTTATTTTCATATTATCTGCCTCCTGTTTCATACCTGAAATATCCTGAGCCATGATGCATTTGCTTATCTACCGGAATTCCAGTATTCGTTGCTGTCAAAGTACCATGCATCTTCAATGGCATCGATTTTCGTTATTTTTGCTCCATGGTTGGCCTTGAAAAATCTCACGGCATCATGCAACGACGCAGGAGGTATACCATGTCCTATCCCCACATACACATGGAACTGGATATTGCCGCCAAAGCCCAGGCTGTTCATATACTGCTCTTTTTTCTGCCATATGACCATGCAATCCTCGGTTTGGTACAGATCATGCATCACCCTGGCATCATATGCATTGTAGTCCTCTGCTGTCTCATTGATCTTGTCATTCTTGTCCTGATCGCCAGTAAATACAAACTGTGAAACCTTTTTATACTCTGCAAGGTTGAACTGCTTCCCTGTCAGCTCCTTTATATCTGCTGTGCCCAAGGGGAAATACAGTGTATTGCCGCCCAACCTGTCAGTGGGATACATGGTGAAGCCGCCATGGAAGACAGCCTTGACCCACTCAGGATGCAATACGGTGAACCTGTTGACAAACTGGCCTGAAGCCGAGAAACCGGTCATGAATACTTTCTTTTCAAGGACCAGGCCATGCGCTGCCAGAAGCTCCTGTGCATCCTTTATCATCGCAATGAGCTGCAGGTCTACTCTTTTCCCGTCGCCCGATGTCTTTTCCATAACATCTCTCGACAGAGTGTGGTAGTAGTTGTCCCAGAACTCAGTCAGAGGCCTTGGGAACACAGGCATGATAAAGGGCATGGCAAGCACCTCTGCCGTTGATGCGCCCAGGCATGCGCCTTGGGCATCCCTTTTGGCCAGCTCCCTGTGCAGCTCCAGGTCATCGCTGACCCGTCCCGAGTTGTTTGGCTCTACGATCAGCCGTTTATATGCGCTCTTGTCCGCACCTCGCGGGACTCTTAGATAATACGGATAGTTGAACCCTTTTTCAGGCTTTGCCGGTATCAGGAACAAGGAATCCTTGGAAAAATCTATAGCTTTCACATCATAAGCCCTTAGCTTCAGCTCATATTGCTTTTCTTCTGAAAAGATCCTTATTGAATAGTAGCTTCCATCCTTCAGATACTCTGCAGGGTATATGTATAGTACATTGTTTTTGATACTCATTTCTGCAGGTATGAACCGGTCGCCCAGCTTCATCGAATATCCGTATACCGTGACACCCTTGAATGAATCAGGCAGCTTGATCTGAGAAGAGGTAACAGTGTTCAGATAGCCGGAAACCTTCAGTTCGACCTTGTCATATGTCAGGGATGGGTCATCGATTTTGCTTCCGCCCGGAGCACCCGTCGGAACGACTGTTGGTTCCTGCCCTGTAGTATCTGTCGGCCCTGACGTTGGACCAGGTCCGGGATCATCAGTCGGGTCTGGTGTGCCATTATGCGGATCCGCGGTCGGACTATTTGACGGGCCTGTCGATGGACCATCTGACGGGTCCGGGACAGGTGTGTCAACTGGATCTGCTGTCGGGCCCAAGCCCGGGGTATGGGTTGCGTTCTGACCATTATCTGTACTGCCGGTCCGATTACATGATACGCATCCAATAAGCACAAAAAAAATAAGGGCTGTAGCAACCAGCCGGATGATTTTTCGCATACTTATCTACTCCCCTATGTTGCAGAATTGAAAATGCCTGATCTATAAACCAAGAGCTGAAGCTTCCTTTTGCATGCCCTTGATCGTATCCTCAATGATATCATATAGCTGCATTCCGAGCATCTGTGCGCCTTCCTCTATTATTTGCCGGTTGACACCTGCGGCAAAGCTCTTCTGCTTCCACTTCTTTATGACCGACCTGACTTCCAGACCTTCTATCCTTTTATCAGGGCGCATCAGTACAGTGGCAGTGATAAGACCTGTAAGCTCATCGATAGTGTAGAGTACCTTTTCCATTGTATGGTCCGGCCTGACTTCTGTACAAATTTTATAGCCATGACTCTGGACGGCATGGATATAATCCTCGGGCCAGCCTTCGCTTTCAAGGATCTCCCGCGCTTTGATGCAATGCGCATCAGGGTACATTTCATAGTCCACATCATGTATAAGGCCTATTATGCCCCACTTCTCCACATCTTCACCTAGTTTTCCGGCGAAGTGCCTCATAACAGCTTCAACAGCAAGAGCATGCTTCAGAAGGCTTTCACTTTTGTTGTACCTGGTCAACAGCTCCAATGCTTTATCTCTAGTTGGCGTAATGCTCATCCCAATCACCCCTCTCCAAATACATCACAGATATTTCAATATGATCTTCCATTCCTCGAGCTTGTCCTGCCATTTCATCACCCTGGCCGGGCTAGGCGATGGAAGCCTGTGATATGCGATACAGTAGTCCAAAACCTTGTCCCTGATGAACCTGTTGTACAGCTCCTCTGCTTTCACGCTGTCACAAAACACAGCCCTGATGCCCGGATGATCCGACAGCAGGCCGGGGATGTCATTGGGGACAGGGTTTCTTATGGCGCTGTCGCTGCTGCCTTCCCGGTCGCAGCATTTCAGTACGTCCCATAATGCAATATGATGCTCCAGTAAAAAGGCGCGCCTTTTACTGTACTCCTTATCCGGAGTCCTGTTAAAGAGACCGTAGATCAGCTTCCAGAAATGATTTTGGGGATGTCCGTAATACTCCGCCTTTTCCAGCGACTTTATGCTCGGCATGGTGCCCAGGATGAGCACGCGGCAGTTTTCATCGACTATCGGCGGGAATGATCTGATCATACTGCAAATACCCTTTCCGTCGCAGCTCTTTTTATTATATAACCTTGATAAATAGTAGTCAAATTATGAAAAATGAACATCCATAGCTGGATAAAGACTTATCGATATGCTAAACTTAATCTGAAATATATTCATTTTGGCAAAGGGTGACAAGAGGTGGACTGGTTCAGAAGATTCATGGCCGGCAGATACGGCGTTGACCAGCTTTATGTGGCCTTGATCATACTCAGCATGGTGTTTTTGATGCTGTCTTCGATCACAGGCTGGCCTTATTTTTCGGTCGTTGCGCTGCTCCTTTTTGCCTATGCCTACTTCAGGGTTTTGTCCCGAAGCATATACAAGCGCTCGCAGGAAAACCTGATGTTTTTAAAGCTGCTGGACCCTGCCAGCAGGTGGTCAAGGCAGACTGTCCGCCGGATCAAGGACCTCAAAAAATATAAATACTTCAGGTGTACAGGCTGCGGCAGGAGCCTGCGGGTGCCCAGGGGAAAGGGAAAGGTCAGGATCACCTGTCCCATATGCGGCACGGCGTCTGTTAAGAAAACCTGACATAAAATGTGAAACGGTTCACGACCAGGAAGCATATCCTTTATCGTGAACCGTATTTATTTGCCCACCGTTCATGGCTGCCACTTTTCCAAACAGAAGCCCTAAGAAAGCTGTCAGGTGGTCCTCTCTCCGGGGCTGATCCGATTTTCGGATACACGTATTATTTTCGGTAAAATGGCAATAATAGAGATAAACCCCCTATATTGTATGGCGAAGGTTACGCATATTTCTTAAGTAACCTTCGTTTTTTTGCTTTCTATCGGACTAAACTGCCGCAGCTATTGAGGAATCTCAGTATAAATACCAAAAGGACGATGTTTGCCACTACAAGAACGATACCGATGAAAGCGAAAAAGGGTATCCCCGACAGCAGAAATACGGCTAAGCCTGCCAGGGCAAGGCCCATGTAATACTTCCAAAGCTGATCCGATTCGCCTGCCAGGGCTCTCTGGCCTGACATGACGCACATCTCCTTCATGCCCATGAATATATAGTAGACGACCAGGAGGTTCAAGCAAATAGTAGCCAGGGCTATCAGGTATTTGATCGGGCCAATCAGGACCAGCAAGCCCCTGTGTATTTCAAAGGCTGACAATACTGCCAGGACGATGCTCAAGGGCCTGGCTTTATCAAAGCATTCGCTCCTTCTCTCAAGCTCACCCAGTGCCAGGACAAACAATATGTAGCCGATGATATCGGGAAGCAGGTCAAATCCGTTGATGACAATGTCGACCATGATCAGCGCGAAACCCCAAGCCAGCTTCGTCAGGCTTTGTCTCAGCATAAATGCACCTCCGCTTTGATTTTGCATATGAATGCAGAATGCATCAGTTATGGCCTGCATCCACATTTCATATCCATATTGCGCATCCACATTTTACATCTTTATTATAATTGTAACATATTGCTGTATGATTAAACATAAGTAATCGTAAAAAGAACCTCAGGCCAGCCTGATAGCCCAAGGTCCTTTTTTTTTGCAGATGCAAAGGCTATTCAGAGGTACCGAATATTCCTCCGCGCTTGTCTGTCAGTAAGGGAATGAGTATCAGCAGAACCAATAGAATCAGGATAATCTCAGACCCGCTGTCCTTGCCATAGCCTTCTGTGCTAAAACCAAAACCCATGTACGCACCCCTTCCGAAATAGAATTGCAGGTAATTTCCTATTTCATAATATGTAGATTGCACTATTATGTGCTTTGTTATATACTGGATATGGCAAAAGGCATGTTTGAGATCCGGACCTTACGTTTATATATGTATCGAAAAAATATTTAAAGGTATGGAGGTATACTATGAATCTGAAAGGTACAAAAACAGCTGAAAACCTTATGAAGGCCTTTGCAGGCGAGTCCCAGGCAAGAAACCGCTATACATACTATGCCTCGGTAGCCGACAAGGAAGGCTATAAGCAGATCCGCAACATCTTTATCGAGACTGCTGACAATGAAAAGGAGCATGCCAAACGGTTCTACAAATTCCTGCTGGCCGGCCTGGGCGAGCTGCCCGCAGAAGTTGAAATAACCGCGACCTTCCCCGTAGCCCAGGGCAAGACCCTTGACAACCTGAAGGCAGCCGCTGCCGGCGAAAATGAGGAATGGGCAAAACTTTATCCGAAGTTTGCTGAAGTAGCTGATGAGGAAGGCTTCAGTGAGATAGCTGAGGTTTTCAGGAAGGTAGCTGATGCCGAGAAATGGCATGAGATCAGGTACAACAAGCTGCTTGAAAACATTGAAAAGGACAAGGTGTTTGTAAAAGAAGAAGTGGTACTGTGGAAATGCGGCAACTGCGGATATGTCCATGAGGGCAAGGAAGCCCCCGATGTCTGCCCGGCATGCGCCCACCCCAAGGCCCACTTCGAGCTCTATGCCCAGAATTATTGATCGGGTTGGGCTCCAAGCTTAAAAATCTATCAGTTGCAAAAATACCGGAGGCACAGCTAAGTGCCTCCGGTTTTTTTTTGTTATGCTTTATATTATTTTTTATGTCATGCTGCTTACTATTCTTCTATAGCGGCCTTCTGCGTATTGATAGCTCGTATGATCCCAGGATCGAACTTGGGCCTCCGGTCATAGGTATAGAGCCCGTTTACCTCCTGCTCTATATCATATAGCTGTGTATAGCAGAAAGCACATATGCTCCTGTTCCTGAGCAGGACCTCGGTCAGGCCCTTGTAGCGGGCAAGGAACTCCTCTTCACTGGCAGGCCGTGAGCCGTAGCCCCAGCCGCTTTTGTTCTCAGGGTTCCACCAGATGCCGCCGTACTCGCTCACAAAGTAGGGCTGGCCTTCGTATTTCTGCCTGTCAGGATAAGTCACATATACCCCGGTGCCCTCCTGCATCGGTTCAAATTTCGCAGCGAAGGATGCGGGATCCTGGTCATAGTCATGGATATCGAAGATATCCGTAACAACATGGAAATTACCGCTGGTATCTATGACAGGCCTGGTGTGATCCATGGCCTTGGTCACATTGTACACGATCCTGAGCACCTCATCATCCTGTCTTGTGCCGTTCCTGTCCCAGGTCTCGTTGAAAGGACACCAGCCCACTATAGCCGGGTGGTTGAAGTCCCGTTCTATTGCCTCCATCCATTCGGGCAAAAAGTGCTCTAGCCCTGCGGGGCCGGTTATATCGAGCCCCCAGTTGGCGTGCTCACCCCATACAAGATAGCCTAGCTTGTCAGCCCAGTATAAAAACCTGGGCTCGAATATCTTCTGGTGAAGCCTGGCACCGTTGAACCCGAGGCCCATGGAGATCTCGATGTCCCGTTTAAGGTCTGCGTCAGTCGGGGCAGTGTATATGCCGTCCGGATAAAAGCCCTGGTCCAGTACCAGCCGCTGGAAGACCGGTTTGCCATTTATCAGTATGGCCTTGTCGCTTAAGGATACGGACCTTAGGCCGAAATAGCTCCTGACCGCATCCAGTGTACCGCCCTGATCGGCAAGTACCAGCTCCAGGTCATAAAGCTCAGGCTTGCCCGGCTCCCAAAGGTGGACCTCAGACAGCTTCAATGTAAGCTGGCACCTGTCACCCGATGCTTTAGCCTGACCTTCACCGACAGACTTTCCCTTATATGCAGCTCTGGCCTTCAATGTCAGGCCTTGAGAGGGCCCCTTGACCCTGGCCTCTATATGTACACTTTCATTTTCCGGATCCGGTACCAGCCTGAAGGAGGATATATACCTGTCGGGCACCCATTCCAGCCATACCGTCTGCCAAATACCTGTCGTCCTCGTATAGTCGCAGCCCGAATAAATGAAATGGTGCTCTTCTCTTTGCTTCCCTCTTGGCTGCCTGCCTGACCGTACATCGTCTTCGACATAGACCGTCACCCTGTTAGTCCCTTTGTGCACCAGGCCGGTTATGTCAAAGGAGAAGGATGAATACCCTCCCTTATGGCTGCCTGCAGGCTGGCCGTTTATCCAGACCTGGGCATAATAATCTACGGCACCGAAATGTATGAGGACCCTGCCTCCCTGCCAGTCCTCAGGCAGGTCAAACTCCCTTTTGTACCATACAGCCGGAATGAAATCCGTATATTCGACCCCGGACAGCTTGCTTTCCGGGCAAAAGGGCACAAGGATCGTGCCCGATAGTCTGTCCTTGTTGTAGAGCTGCCTGTCCCTGCCGCTCCTGCCAAAGTCCATCTCAAACTCCCAGGTGCCGTTCAGGTTCATCCACCTGTCTCTGACCATCTGTGGCCTGGGATATTCCGGCCTGGGGATCTGAGCCTCAAGTTTGTCTTTCAATACAATAGCTCCTTTCTGCTTATGTCCCGATATTTTTAATGTGGATCCTCAAAACCTTTCGAGGAACTTAGCTACTTCAGTCTCGGCGCTTTGGTTGATTATGCTTATCTTCTTGCCTGCCAGCCTGGCCCTGTAGACAAATTCGTTCACGGTCGAGGTATAAAAGGATGTGCCCACAACAAGCACTTCCCGGCTACTGCCGATCAAGTCTATAGCATCGGCGTAGTACCTTATCATGTCCCCGTACAGGACAACATCAGGCTGGAGCAGCTCACCGCACCTGCTGCAATATATGGAGTCCCTGATCACATAGAAATCGAACCTTTCATCGCACTTCCGGCATATCACCTGCTCCAGATTGCCATGGACCTCAAGTACCAGCCTGCTGCCGGCCTTTGAATGGAGACCGTCAATATTCATCGTCACCACAGGGATACCATGCTCTGCCAGGGCCAGGTGGGCCGGATTGGGCCTGGCCCGGTCAATGGTTTCCTTCATTTTTAAAAGGCCGTCATAAAATTCCCCGGGATGGGCATTGAAGTAATCCCTGCTCAGCCTGCTGCGCAAGTCCCCCATTTCCTCGAAGGTAGGAATGCCACTGGCTTTGGAGATACCTGCGCCGGTTATGGCTATAAGATCATGCATAGGAGCAGCCCCCTTTTTTGACCACCAAATCTATCTGACGCCTGAATCAGCCTAACCGTTCCTCTATGAGCCTGGCAAGCTTAACAGCGTACTCCTCGATCTCCTTCTGGTCAGCCCCTTCGATCATGACGCGGACCAAAGGCTCCGTGCCGGAAGGCCGGATCAGGACTCTGCCCTCATCCTTGAACCTGGACTCTATTTTACCTATTTCCTCCCGGATGACCGGGTCATCTGCATAGCTGTGCTTCTTCTGCTCTGAAACCCTGGCATTTACAAGTACCTGGGGATATTTCTTCATCTGGGCCGCCAGCTTTGAGAGCTTGTCACCGCTTCGCTTCATGACCCCGAGCATTTGCAGGGCAGTCAGCAGGCCGTCTCCCGTGGTGTTGTGATCGAGGAATATGATGTGGCCTGACTGCTCCCCACCGATCGAGAATCCGCCATCAAGCATCTTTTCCAGGACATACCGATCGCCCACCTTTGTTTTTACGCTTGTGAGCCCTGCTTTTTTCAATGCCAGATCAAGCCCTAAGTTGCTCATTACCGTAGTTACTACAGTGTTATCCTTAAGTACGCCCCTTTCGGACATGCACAGGGCACACATGACCATGATCTGGTCTCCGTCCACTATCTCGCCTTTCTCATCGACGGCGATCAACCGGTCTGCATCGCCGTCAAAGGCCAGACCAACATCTGCACCAAGCTCCTTGACAAACTCCTGCAGCTTTTCAGGATGGGTGGAGCCGCAGCCTGCGTTGATATTGACCCCGTTAGGTTCATTGCTTATTGTATGTACCTCTGCGCCAAGGGCTTCAAAAAGCCTGGGCGCTGCCTCATACGCTGCCCCGTTGGCGCAATCCAGGGCTATCCTGAAGCCCTTGAGATCGCCTTCAATGGTACTTTTTAAAAACTCCACATATTCATCGACAGCATCATCTATCCGTACTATCCGGCCCAGGTCCGCCCCTTCTGACAGGGGAAGCTCTTCAGCCTTGTCCAGTATGATGTCCTCTATGCGGTTCTCCAGCTCGTCCGGCAGCTTGTAGCCCTGGCTGTTGAAAAACTTGATCCCGTTGTATTCCATGGGGTTGTGGGATGCGGAGATAACCGCACCCGCATCGGCACCGTAGTGCCGAGCGAGGTATGCGATAGCAGGAGTGGGCAGGACCCCGACCACAATGGCATCTGCCCCGACCGAGCATATGCCTGCTGCCAGCGCTGCCTCCAGCATATCGCCTGATATCCGGGTGTCACGGCCTATGAGTATCCTTGGCTTGTGCTTTTCCCCGGTCAGCACATAAGCCCCTGCCTGGCCCAGCTTGTATGCCAGATCACAAGTCAGCTCCCTGTTGGCCAAACCTCTGACTCCATCTGTTCCAAATAGACGCCCCATAACAACTCTCCTTGCCATATAGATTTTCTACTTGAATTTCTCCACGATATATCTTTGAGCCGATACAGCTGCCACTGCGCCGTCGGCTGCAGCTGTCACCAGCTGCCACAGGGATTTTTGCCTAATATCCCCGGCAGCAAAAACACCGGGTATGTCTGTCGCCATGGTTTCATCCGTCAACACAAAGCCCGCTTCGCTCATTTTGAGCCTTCCCTTAACGAGCTCGTTGTTCGGCCTTATCCCGATGGCGACAAATATGCCGTCGGCCTTTATCTCCCGCCGTTCCCCGGTCTTCAGGTTGACGATCCTGACTCCGGTCACGCTATCCTCGCCCAGGATCTCTTCTACTACGGAGTCCCAAACCTTTTCTATCTTGTCATTTTTAAGTACCCTGCCCGCCGAGATCTGGTTGGCCCTCAGGCTGTCCCGCCTGTGTACCAGATAAACCTTGTTCACGTACTGGGACAGGAATAGTGCATCCTCAGTCGCGGTATCGCCGCCTCCTACCACCACGACATCCTTGCCCTTGTAAAATGCCCCGTCGCAGGTGGCACAATAGGATACGCCCCTGCCACGGAATCTCTCTTCCTTGTCAAGGCCGAGGGTCTTGGGCTCCGCGCCCGTTGCCAGGATCACAGCCCTGCACTGGTATTCCCCCTTGTCGGTATATACCTTCTTTATATCACCCTCGAGCTTTAGCTCCTTTATCTCGTCGTACTGTATAACAAGGCCGAATTTCCTCGCCTGGTTTTCTATCTTCATCGCAAAATCCGGTCCGCTGACAGGCTCATCGAATCCGGGATAGTTTTCGATCATATAGGTGGTAGATGCCTGTCCTCCAACGAACATCTTTTCAAACAGCAAAGCATCAAGCCCGGCCCGCTTTGCATAAAGCCCGGCCGTCAGCCCGGCAAGTCCGCCGCCGATAATTATGACATCGTACATTTTAGCCCTCCTTCTTTAGTCTGCTGAATAGACTGAAATATATTTATCCGAGATTCATTATACTAATTTATGGTATAGGTGTAAAGCATGAAGAATGACCTTCGGCCGGCACCAAAAAGGGCTCTCCAAAGAGCCCTTTCTGAATGCTTATAAGATAAAATGATACCGGTAAGGCATTTATAATGCTATTGTTTTACGGAGCTTGTCGAATACCTCGAGCACATAATCGATCTGCTCATCAGTATGGGTCGCTATATAGCTTGTCCTCAGCAAATCTGACCCCACAGGCACTGCCGGGCTGATCGATACGTTGCAGAATACGCCATGGTCAAAGAGGAACTCCCAGGCAGCTATGGTCTTTTCCCTGTCCCCGATCACGATCGGTATGATCGGCGTCTGGCTGCCCCCCGTGTTGTAGCCCATCCTGTTGAGCTCGTACCTTACGCGGTTGGCTATGTCGTGCAGCCTCTTCCTCCTTGCGTGATCGTTCTTCAGTATCTTCAGTGCTGCAAGCACCGTTGCCACCGATGCCGGCGGCAGGCTGGCGGTAAATATGAAGGACGGGCATGTGGCCTTTAAGAATCTCACCATCTCCCTTGACCCAGCGGCAAAGCCGCCAACGCATGCAAAGGATTTGCTGAATGTGCCGGTAATGACATCAGCCCCGTCGGTCATTCCGAAGTGTTCCTCCGTGCCCCGGCCGTTTTCACCAAGCACGCCTATGCTGTGAGCATCGTCCACAAGGACGTAAGCATTGTACTTTTTGGCCAGCCTTGATATTTCAGGCAGGTTGCAGATGTCGCCGAACATGCTGAATACTCCGTCGGTGATGATCAGCTTGTTCTTGTCTTCTTCGAGCGATGCCAGTACCTTCTCCAGGCTCTCCATGTCATTGTGATGATACCTCTTCATGGTCGCCCTGGACAGCAGGCAGCCCTGAATGATGCTGGCATGGTTGTCGCGATCGCATATTATGTAATCACCGGGTCCCACCAGGGTCGATATGGTACCGGAGTTGGAGAAAAAGCCCGTGCTGTACACTATGACAGCCTCTTTGCCTAAAAATTCAGCCAGTTCGGCTTCTAGCTGCTCATGGAGGTCAAGGTTGCCGTTTAGCAGCCTTGAGCCGGTGCAGCCTGTACCGTACTTTTCGACCGCCTTGATCGCAGCCTCTTTGACCTCAGGATGGCTGGTCAGACCCAGATAGTTGTTGGAGCCTATCATGATCTTTTCCTGCCCCTGGATGACCACTGTGGCATCACTGCCGCCCTGGACCACCTGCATGAAGGGGCACCGGTCCATCCTGCCTTCATAGAAGTCATACAACTCCTTCATCTTGAAGCGCTTTGAAAAGTCCAATTTATTCAACCCCTCACTTGATAATATAAGATAATTGCGGATAATAATTATATCAATTCTATGAGTGCATCAGCAATCCTGCATTTGGACAAAAAAATACCCGTTTTGAGAAACAGGTATATAATGTATATTGAATTTGCTTAGTTGTATTCAAGCCTTATTATGTCGTAATATCCCCGATCTTGAGTGTCTCTCAAGCCCTGAAGCGTCACGCCTATATGCTCGCCCTTCTGGATCGCCCTGTTGAAGCGTATGACAATTGTTTTGTCATCCGCCCATATGATATTGCCGGTAAGCGGCGCAGAATCGACCTGGGACTCTATGGAGATCCTGCTTTGGGCTATATCCTCCCTCATGGGCTCACTGAATCTGAGCATGATCCTGTTGTCTGCATTGTTGATATCCTCAACCGAACCGCTCCTGGGGTAGATTTCAACAAGGTGCGAAGAGGTGACATGGTCCTTGAGGGAGCCTGAGAGCGCTGTGATCAGGATGCCTATGACAAGGCAGGGGATCAACAAACCCGACAAGGAAAGGCTCTTGTCCAATATATCTTGCTTGCTGCTCTCAGCCTGGCCATCCAGTATATCCTTTACCCGTCTTTCTATATGGCCCTTCCAGAGATATGCAAGCCCGGCTCCTGCCACCGTCCCCATGAGATTCAACAGGTTGCTTATATGCAGGCCCTTTATCAGGTTGGCGATCGTGACCGCAAGCCATGCAGCAGCAAGCAGAGCCAGGCATATATACAGGACCGGGTCCGAGAAGATCCTGCGCTTCAGTTTCCTGATCGAATACAGCAATATTAGGAAGACTGCCGGGGCAAAGCTTAAGGCAATGGGTGATATGCCATTGTCCCAAATGCCGAATATAAGACGCAGCAGCAACGTGAGAGCCAGGGAAGACCCAACGAATGCAAGAAACCTTATAGCACCCAGGACTCTTTCAGCCAGGCAACCGAACAGCAATATGATCAGCAAATTCAGTACAAGGTGGAACAAGGGGTCCATCAGTGCCGGAGGATCAAGCGATGTACCGTGCTGCAGATAATTGGTCAGGTACTGCCATGGATAGAAGACGGGATCGCCACCGCCGAGTATATCATAGTATTCAGGCCTGAAATACACGATCAGCGACGCGAGTATGCAGCTGTATGCGATCGACAGCGAGATAAACGGGAAACCGGTTTTCTTTCGATAGAGCAAGTCGGAAACCAAACGATCACCTCTGGAGATGTAATTGTATACCCGGTTACCATTCTACACCACTAAGTATATCATGTCTATGGGTTTATCTAGATATTACTTGATTATATCTATAAGTATATGGAAGTATACCAGGTACACAAACAAGCTGTAATGCCTAGAACAAGCCCGTGATCACGCCTGATGCATCTACATCGATCTTTTCCGCTGCCGGGACCTTTGGCAGTCCGGGCATGGTCATGATATCACCGGTCAAGGCGACAACAAAGCCTGCCCCGGCAGAAACCTTCACATTACGGACAGTTATCCTGAAGCCCTTTGCCCACCCCAGCTTCTTTGGATCATCCGACAGGGAATACTGAGTCTTGGCCATGCAAATCGGGAACTGCCCAAAGCCATATGACTCCAGCATCGCCAGATCCTTCAGGGCATTTGGCGCAAAATCCACTCCGTCAGCGCCGTAGATTTCCCTGGCAATAGCTTCGATCTTCTGCTTGAGCGGCTTATCATCCTCATAGGTGAACCTGAAATCACTATGCCCTTCTTCTACAAGCCTCATCACCTCTTCGGCAAGCTGTATACCTCCTTCTCCGCCTTTCGCCCATACCTCGGACAAGGCCACATTGACACTGAGCTCCCTGCATTTGTCCTCTACAAGCTTAAGCTCAGCCTCGGTGTCGGTGGGGAAACGGTTGATGGCTACCACTGCAGGCAGGCCGAACTTCACTGTAATATTCTCGATATGCTTTAGCAGGTTGGGGATACCCTTCTCCAGCGCAGCCAGGTCTTCCTGGGCCAGGTTCTCCTTTAGCGCGCCGCCGTGATGCTTCAGTGCCCTTACGGTCGCAACGATCACTACTGCTGACGGTTTGAGCCCTGCAATGCGGCACTTGATGTTGAGGAACTTCTCCGCGCCAAGGTCAGCGCCGAAGCCGGCCTCGGTCACCACATAGTCACCCAGCTTCAGAGCCATCCTTGTGGCCATGATGCTGTTGCACCCGTGAGCTATGTTGGCAAAGGGGCCTCCATGGATGAAAGCCGGCGTATGCTCCAGGGTCTGGACAAGGTTGGGCTTGAGGGCATCCTTAAGCAGGGCCGCCATAGCTCCCTGGGCATTGAGCTGTCCGGCTGTCACAGGCTGGTCGTCCCTTGTATAGCCGACGACTATCCTGCTGAGCCTTTCCTTCAGGTCCTCGATATCCTTTGAAAGGCACAGGATAGCCATTACCTCGGATGCCACGGTGATATCGAATCCATCCTCGCGGGGGACGCCGTTGGTCCTGCCGTTGAGGCCGTCTATGATGAACCTGAGCTGCCTGTCGTTCATATCGACACACCGCTTCCAGGTGATCCTCCGTACATCTATCCCAAGCTGGTTTCCCTGATAAATGTGGTTGTCGAGCATGGCAGCAAGGAGGTTGTTGGCCGCACCGATCGCATGTATATCCCCTGTGAAATGCAGGTTTATATCCTCCATAGGGACGACCTGGGCATAGCCGCCGCCCGCAGCTCCGCCCTTTACGCCAAATACAGGCCCCAGGGAGGGCTCGCGCAGAGCTATGACCACCTTCCTGCCAAGCTTGTGCAAAGCATCGCCCAATCCAATAGTAGTGGTGGTCTTGCCCTCACCTGCAGGAGTCGGGTTGATGGCTGTGACCAGGATAAGCTTGCCATCCTGCCGATCCTTCAGGCTTTTCAGGATATTGTAGTCCACCTTGCATTTGTAGTTGCCGTAAAGCTCGATGTGTTCCTCGTTTATGCCCAGCGACGCCGCGATGTCCTTAACAGGCTTCATTTTGACGCTTTGAGCTATTTCAATATCGCTCTTATACTGCATTTTGCTTCCCCCTTATCTTCAAATCAGGTCTTGACCTTTCCTGGTACAGGTAAGCCAGCCAGTAGCTCATCCCTACGAACAAAGCCCCTCCGGCTATATTGCCCAGGGTCACCGGAATAAGATTTTTAGTAAACATCATGACTATGTTTAGTGTCTCCAGTTTTTCTGCTGAAACCCCCATTGACTCAGCAGCCTGCACCCAGGCAGGATCGCTTTTTGCCATGATCCCGGCGGCTATATAATACATATTGGCAATGCTATGCTCAAATCCGGATGTGATGAACAGCCAGATCGGAAAGAATATAGCCAGGATCTTGCCTGCCATGTCCCTTGCCCCGGCTGACATCCATACTGCCAGGCAGACAAGCCAGTTACACAGGATTCCAAGGAAGAATGCGCTTTCAAAGGACAAGCCTGTCTTGTAAACAGCCGTTTTGATCGTAAATCCCCCCAGGGCTCCGTCTGAAGCATTCCACTGGCCGGATCTATAGACCAAAAACGCGACCAGGACAGCGCCTATGAGGTTGCCCAGGTATACCAGGAACCAGTTGCGCAGCAGGCCTGACCACCTGGATCTGCCGCTCAAGCAGGATATTATGATAAGGCTGTTGCCGGTGAACAGCTCCCCGCCTGCCGCGACGACCAGTATGAGCCCGGCTGCGAACAAGGCCCCTGCCAGGGTTTTCGCCAGGCCTACGGACTGGATGTTGTGGATCGCATAGCTTGAACCTTGAGAAGCCAGGGCGATAAAGGCGCCTGCCAGGATACTCAGGATAAGGAGGCCGCGCGCCTTGCTGCCCGTTTTTTTTGCCCCTATTTCAATGAACTCGGCTGCTATTTCCGGCGGGCTCAAAATCAGCTTTTCCATAGATCAAACCTCCAGCCTGCCCTCGCGGAATGCTGTCAGATAGTTCATGCAAAAATCATCCCTGCCTTGCAGAAGCTCGGCGTAGTATACAAAGGACATGATCCTTTTATCCAGAGGATCCAGGATGGCACTGTCAAGGCCGGCTGCTATCGCAGAGATCAGGAAGGCCTGATTGATGAGCTTGCGGGCAGGCAGGCCAAAGGATATATTGCTCAGCCCACAGGTGGTATGCACTCCCGGGAATTCGGCCATTACCCGTCTGATAGTTTCCAGGGCCACGATGCCGTAATGGGTCCCTGTGGATACCGGACGGACCATCGGGTCTATATAGATATCATTGATATCAACGCCGCCCTTCGTCATGGTGTTGATCAGCCAATCGGCGATCCTGACCCTTTGCTCGGCTGTTTCAGGCATCCCGTCATCATCCATGCACAGAGCGATTATTGAAGTGTTGAACTCTTTGACAAGGGGAAACACAGAGTCAAACCTTTTCCTTTCAGCCGTTACGGAGTTTATTATGGGCTTTGCGCCCTTGTAGACAGACAGGGCTGCCCGTAAAGCCTCTGGGTTGGCGCTGTCGATGCACAGGGGCAGGTCAGTGACCTCCTGTACAGTGTTTACCAGCCACTTAAGCAGATCCGGCTCCTTATAGGGGAAGGTACCACAGTTCACATCTATGTAATGGGCTCCTTCCTCAGCCTGCTTGACTGCGACCTCCTGTATCGTCGCAGCATCCATGTTTTCCACTGCAGGCCTTATAGCCTTTATGCTGGTGTTGATCCTTTCGCCGATTATGATCATCTACGTATCCTCCTTAAGTATTCAAATCCTTTTTGGGATCATGACTTGGCCAGCTCATTCATTATCTCGGGGATTATCTCAAATATATCGCCTACTATGGCAATGTCCGCCATCTGCATCATCGGGGTATCGGGGTCCTTGTCTATAGCGACGATCGTTTCGCAGGACTGCATCCCAACCAGGTGCTGGATCTGCCCGGAGATCCCGCAGGCAATATATAGCTTTGCCTGAACTGTCTGCCCGGTCTGGCCGACCTGGTGAGCATATGGGATCCAGCCGGAATCCACGGCTGCCCTGCTGGCGCCGACCGCTCCTCCGACCCTGAAGGCAAAGTCCTTGAGCAGCCTGAAGCCTTCCGGCCCCTTCATACCCCTGCCGCCGGCAATGATCACCTGGGCGTCGGATAGGTTCAGGGCACCTTCCCTGCTGTGGAATATCTCTATGATCCTTTTCATCTTGTCTGCATCCGTATCAAGGATGCCTTCCCTGATGATCCTCCCAACGCGGCTTATATCCGGCTCAAGGGCCTTCATGACCCTGGGGCGGACTGTTGCCATCTGCGGCCTATGATCGGGACAACGGATCGTGGCAAGTATGTTGCCCCCGAATGCAGGCCTGGTCTGCAGCAGGTCGCCGTTTTCAGGATCGATGGATAGCCTGGTACAATCAGCGGTCAGCCCGCAGTTGGCCATTACCGCCACCCTGGGGATCAAGGCCCTGCCCCTCGTGGTAGCACCGCATAGCACTACCTCGGGCTTGTATTTCTTGATCAGCCTGACCAGGACCTTGGCCTCGATCTCATCCTGAAACCCGTCAAGCCTGGAGTCATCTACGACTACTACGGTGTCTGTCCCATAGGCAAAAAGTGATCCTGCTCCGGCGCCTGCTCCCGCGCCTATTAGGACAGTCCAAACCTCACATTGTCGTGCATCGGCCAGGCCTCTTGCGGCTCCGATGAGCTCATAGGTGACCGGCTGTATCTCACCGGACAAAAGCTCGCCGATGACCCATATGTTGCGGTACTCTGCCTTTTCTATATATGTTTTGGCGATCATCCCTATCCCCCTTCTCTACACCAGGCCGCGGAATTTAAGCTCTCTGACCAGGGCCTGGGCACACTCCCTTGGTGACCCTTCGATGCGAAGAGTGTCTGTCTGCCTCGGTTCAGGCGGCTGGGTCTTCACTACCCGCGTGGGTGAACCGTTAAGGCCGAGCTTATCCGGGTCTGCCCCTATATCCTCAGGCTTTAAGACCGGTATCTCGCTTTTCTGCGCAGCCAGCCTGCCTTTTAGAGTCGGGACCCGCGGCGTGTTTATATCCTTGACTACGGTAAGGACTGCGGGCAGCCTTAGCTCGCAGACATCATAGCCATCCTCATGCATCCTTTTCACAGTGATATTGTTATCTTCAATGCTGTCGACTGCCATGACGTAAGTGGCCTGCATCCAGTCAAGGTGTGAGGCGATCCCGGGGCCAACCTGGGCAGTGTCTCCGTCTATGGCCTGCTTGCCGCATATGACCAGGTCCACGTCCCCTATTTTTTCTATCGCCCTGGCCAGGGCATAGCTGGTAGCCCAGGTATCGGAGCCCCCGAATACCCTGTCGCTCAGGAGGATGCCGCGGTCCGCGCCTGCTGATATGGCCTCCCGCAGGACAGCCTCAGCCTTAGGCGGCCCCATGGTCAGAGCGATCACTTCGCCGCCGTATTTCTCTTTCATCCGGACGCCTTCCTCAAGGGCATATGTATCAAAGGGGTTCATTATGGCCTTTTGGCCCTCCCTTATGATCCGCTTCGTTTCAGGATCGATTTTTGCATCATTTGAGGCAGGTACCTGCTTGATACACACTACTATCTTCATCTGACTTCCTCCGATCGCAGGCTACTTAGACCCAAAGGTCCCGTATCAGGTCATACTGGGTTTTGAAGCCGAGCAGCGACAGATAGAATCCGTTTTTCGGATAAGCCTGATGCAGCAGCTTTAGGGTAGCGATAGGATCATACTCAGTGTTTTCCGGGATAGTGTAACCCACCGCATCAGAGAGCAAATGCAGCTTTTTGCTCATCCAGGCTTCGACTATCACCGGGACATCAGGATACTCGGCTATCAGCTTGTCAACAACGGCATTCTTTTCGATTATGGGCTGGGTGATGATAAAGGATGCCCCTGCCCACAGCTTTCTTTTTAGCTTGGCAAATTCATGGTCTTCGGGCTCATACGGGTTGAAGGCGACCCCCAGCACGAACTTCCCCGGATACTCCCTGGTTATGTACTGCAACAGCTCAACCGAGGTAATAGACTCAGTACCCTGTACCCCGATATCCGAGGGCTTCAGCCTGGGCAGGCGCTCCGAACCGTCACCGCTTACTACAAGCAGGTATTTGATGCCCTTTTCTACGCAGTAGCTGAGGATATTATCAAGGTCTTCCCTGGTGTGGAAAGTGTTCAGGTGGATCATCACCTGCTCCGGTAATACAGGCAGCCCCAGCTCCTCGATCATTTCAGTCCCCTGGAATGAAAGATGGCCCATCGCATTGTCGGTTATGCAGGCGCAATATCCGCTGTCCATGACCCGGGTATACTTTTCTACAAACACATCCAGGTCCCTTTCAAGATTTTCAGAGTCCTGCTTCGGCGGTAGTATTTCAACGTGGTAGACCTTGTTTTCGATATGATATCGCATCTTATATCTCCTCCTGAAGTAAGAATTTGCCAGGCATACAGGTAGTATTCGTCAAGGTATGCTTCGTGTAACTTAATTATATAGGCAAATACTATACTAGCCAATGGTTTGGCTGATAATGGACCATATCCTCCAGTTTAGTGCAAGATATTACATATTGATAAAAAAAAGTCAAAGGCGGGTTTGCATGGCTTGCCCTTGACTCGATCTATATTTATCAACATTATGATCAATCCAATCATTATTGCTTTTGGCATTAATATATATGAGAAATCACCGCTTATAAATTTTCCCTGCAATTGGTCAATAATAATGACAAGATAAGCAATATGACTAGCACAAAAAAATGCGCCTAGATGTTTATAGATAGCTGCTGCATAGCAATCACCTCATATGGGGTTATCCGTCAGGATCGAAAGCGGGCTTCTGGCATTTTGCAGTGATACAGAGATTGCTGCTCCAGATGCGTAGCAAAGTAAGAACGCATACACGCCCGGTGTGGCAAGCTGGGCTATACCCTCACGCACAAGCCATAACACAGCGGCGGGCAATGTGCCAAATAGCAGCAGCAAAATCTGTTCTCCGAAAATAGTGCCGAAGACGCGCTTTTTAGACACACCCAGACCACGCATGAGCCCTATATCCTCCCTTCGGCTGTTGACTGTGAGGTAGCCAGTAATGAGCGCAAGGATGCAAACGAGCATAAGAAGCACAGGATAGAGTATCTCCAGGTATTTGCTGCGCTGTGTGATAGAGCTTATCGTTTCGTTGAACCGTGAATCCTCCAATAACACAAAAACATTGATATCCCTGCCCATTTTAGGGCCTGAAAAGCCCATTCCCTCGAGCTGATCTTTTAGTTCGCAAAGCTTGCGCACCTGACTGGTAGTAAAGGACAGGGATGAAACATACCGCAAGTCAAGGAGATAATCCAAAAATTGCTGCTGGGTCAACCGGTCGATCATATCCGGGCTGCCTATACGGTCGTAATAACTGTCCGTTTCCAGGGGAGGAGCATAATCGCCGCCAAGTTCGTTCAAAGCAGACCGATCAGGGTCAAGCGCCCCGAGGGGCAGGGGGCAGTAGATGTTGTCCCGGCCAGATGCACGTAAAAATGAGCCCACGACCAGCATATCGATGTTTGTGAACATGATATAATTCTGGTGGAAGTAGACATAGACCCTTATCGTATCACCCGGCTGTATGCCATGCTGCGCCATAAAATGCGTGGATACAATGCATGGCAGCCTGTCCCATTCGCGGCTTGAAAAACGTACTTCATCCCACCCTTCCATGAAGGAGCCGTGGAAACCCCGATATCGAAATTCTGGAGCGTTTTCGGCAGAAGAGGTGAAAACAAGGAAGGGCTCTGTGCTAAGCTTGTTTTTCTGGTTTTCAAACGAGTACACATCATTGGGGTTTGGCACAGGATCCGGCTCCCCCTTTGTACCGTCTGCATGCTCAACAATGCCGAGGTATCCATAATTCATACGGTAGGTGAATGACACATTTTCAAAGTAGTCAGCTTTAACAAGCTTGATCGCATGTTTATTGGGAATGAACAAACCGCCCGAATACTTTCCGCTCATCGTGCTGCAATAACCGCTCAGCTCCGTGGTCTCATAAAGCTCCTCCCGCGCCGCAACATAGGAAGCGCGAGTTGCCTGCAGGGAAGCTGTGAACAGGAGTGCGGCCGCACTAAGAACCGGTATGATGAAAGTCCGTACCCCGCCTCGCCTAATGGAGAGCAGAGCATGGCGAATCACACCTGAAAATGCGGTCGATGACCTTTTAGGCGGTCGCCGGGTGCCTATGGGCAACTTGAGAGCAATAAATGACCCGCTAATGGTTTTCTCTGCAAAATAAAGGCAAACGGAGAGGGCTAAAACGAACACTAACGCGCTTATCGCTACCGAAAGCGGGACCGGATCCGCTGCCATAGGCGCAAATTCCTTTATCAGGCCTATGTTTCCATCGCTGTATCGCATATCTACGGCCTGCAGCTCAGATACGAACCTATATGCTGCAGTTACCAGTTTCTCGGAAAAGCTTACGCCGGTCAAGAAGCCTGCCACAATGGCCACTAAGGCTATACAGCCTGCTCCAAACAGAAGATAAAGCCGAGTCTGTGGCTTGCTAGTGCCAAAGCTGCGCATTATTTCAACAGCCTCCTGCTGCTGGCGGGTATACAGATAGGCAAACAAGGCCAGGGCTACGACCGCCAGCACGCAAGCAATAATAGTGAGCACTGCTGCCGCGTTCCTGATAACGGCAAACGCATTTGCCGCAGCCTGATAGCCTTGATCATACACGTTCACAAAAACCCGCTCGGAAAGCATAGGCTTTATATCGTTTAAAAAGGAGCCCGCCGTACCGTTTCTGACCGTAGCCTGGCCAAGCATGGATGCAAAACGCACCGGTGTTGGAGAATCGGGTGCATATGGCACATAGACATTGAGGAAGTAGTCCTCATGATAGCTTACTATACCGATCACCGTATAGCTTTCATGCCGGGTCAGCTTATCTCCCCACACATAAGCTGAGGCTGTCTCATCCTCCTGCATGCGCAGAAGGAGGGTATCGCCCACGCTTAGCCCCCTGTTCCTGGCAAGCGTTTCGGAAACTATGCATACTTTAGCGCCCTCTGCTGCTTCCTGCCTTGTAAACAAGCGGCCTGAGACAAGGGCTATATACCCCTGGTGGAACTCTTCAAGCTCTAAGGTCTCTTGAGTGCGGCAGATAGAGACCTGGTTGTTGATAACGGCATTGTAATGCGCAATAGCTTTGTAAATGTTGCTTTCATCCGCATGCAAGGCATCTGCAGACCTTATTCTATAAGCCGGGGCTATCGCCCCACAATCGATGCCCGCCTCCTGTGCGGCAAGGCTTGAGAAGCGCTTTTAGCGTACCTCCAGGTTGTAGGAATACAAGCCCATATTATAGCCATGGATCACATATGTAGCGTCCGGGTCGGGGTCAAGCTCGATCCCCTCGTTTGAATTTTCATAGACAAAGATGGTACGTCCCGCATTGTATTCCCGCGCCGAATACAAGGTCTCAACCAGCTTCCCTGTGAATGGACCGTTTTCCCGTGACCGTTTCAGCTCTGTTACCAAAAGTACACAATAATTGCTTTCCTCATTGCCCTTGCTGTTAGGCGCATATCCATCCACAATACCCACAGTCACATCCGAGGGCTGCCATAGGAGCACGTTTTTATTTGAGGCGATCGCATCAAAATCAATGCCTGCAATGTCAGCAAGCATTGCCTCTTTGTCTGTGCCAATATATGCTCCCGCGTCCTCTAGGTATTCCATGGTCACAATGGTCGTGCAGGCTTCGTCTCTGTCACGCAGCATTGCTACGCTTGCTGCCCATGTGCTTGAACTCAGGCACAAAAATGCTGTGACTGCCGAGATCAACAGCACCGATAAGACTGTTTTTACAGGTGTACGAAGTACGCTCTTTAGGCTGTTGCGAAATATCATAGCCTTTCCTCATCCTATCATCATGATTATCCTTCAGGTTGCCTCTTCAGCTATATTTTAACATCTACACTAACCTAAAACCAGAAAAACAAAATAAGAAAGCCATATTTCTGCAGCCCTCTCTCAGAACATAGATTGATCCAATATGCTTACAGGTAAATCTTATCATATATCGGGATATTATATATGACTGCATGCTGAAAATAAAAAACCCGGAAAGCTGTGTTTCCGGGTCTTTCGTATGCCTTGCATTACCTCTTTGAGAACTGTGGTGCACGTCTTGCTTTTTTCAAGCCGTACTTCTTTCTTTCCTTCATTCTCGGATCGCGTGTCAGGAAGCCTGCCTTTTTGAGCACAGGGCGAAGCTCCTCATCCGCTTTCAGCAGTGCACGGGAAATGCCGTGACGTATAGCACCGGCCTGGCCTGTAAAGCCGCCGCCATGTACATTGACCACAACATCGAACTTGCCTATCGTATCGGTCAGAACCAGTGGCTGGCGGGCTATAACCTTCAGGGTCTCCATACCGAAATAGTCGTCGATGTCCCTGTTGTTGATCGTAAACTTGCCTTCACCGGGTATCAGCCTTACCCTGGCAACTGATTTCTTTCTTCTTCCTGTTCCGTAAAATTGAACTTTGGCCATTCACATTTCCTCCTTTCCGTGCACCTTATAGTTCAAGCTCTTCGGGCTTCTGTGCCTCATGCTTGTGGGTGGGGCCTGCGTAAACTTTCAGCTTTTTGAGCATCTTTCTGCCCAGTGGTCCTTTGGGAAGCATTCCTTTTACAGCCAGATAGATGACCCTTGTCGGATCCTTTTCGATGAGATCGCTGAATGTGATCTCTTTCAGGCCGCCCGGATAGTGGGTATGGTGTCTGTAAAGCTTCTTGTCAGCCTTTCTGCCGGTAACCTCGACCTGTGCGGCATTGACTACGATAACAAAATCCCCAGTGTCAACATGAGGTGTATAGGTGGGTTTATGTTTTCCTCTCAATATCTTCGCAATTTCAGATGAAAGCCGTCCAAGAGTCTTGCCCTTGGCATCGACTACATACCATTTGCGGTCAACGGTCTGGGCGTTAGCCATGTAGGTCTTCATCAATGGTTTCCCTCCAATTTCAAATCAAATAGGTTCGAATCTTAAAAACGTGCATTTATCTTAAAGATCCGGGGCTAGTGGACCTTAATTAACGCCAAACTATATTCTAATACATGCATCCGGGAGTGTCAAGGAATATTTGAGCATCAATAATAGACCTCTTCCAGAATCAAACCGTGTGCGGGAGCTGTGATGCCGGCCCGCCTTCTGTCCCGTGATAAAAGGATCTCCGGTATCTCATCAGGCTTTATCTTGCCCTTTCCTACATAGATCAATGTGCCTGCCATTATTCTTACCATATTATACAGAAATCCATCGCCCTTGACGACAAAATACAGATACCTGCCGTCCCGCTCAAGTGAAGCATCAAAAATCGTGCGGACAGTGGATTTTACCGGGGAACCTGTTGCCCTGAAAGCGGCAAAATCGTGGGTCCCAATAAAATGCCTGCATGACTGTTCCATGGCTTCGATGTCCAACGGCGGTGTTATGTGGGCATAGTACCGGTGGCCTATAGCTGTGCCATGAGGACCTACGACCATACAATACCTGTACTTTTTACCCTTGGCCGAGTATCTCGAATGAAAGTCATCCGCCACCCTTTCAGAGCTGACTACCCGTATATCCGGAGGCAGCAGGGCATTGAGCGCAAAGCTGTACTTCTCCGGAGGGATGCTTGATCGGGTATGGAAGTTCACTGTCTGTCCCCGGGCGTGAACGCCGCTGTCCGTACGGCTTGATGCTATGACGGTGATATCCTCGCCTGTCAGCCTGGCAAGCGCCTCCTCAAGGACCTGCTGGACGGTAATGGCGTTGTCCTGCCGCTGCCAGCCTGCATATTCAGTTCCGTCGTATTCCAGAATGAGCTTGATGTTACTCATAACAACGCAACTTTCAGTGTTTTATCACATATAGGCATTCATAAGCACTGCTGCTACCAAAAGGAGCGCAACGCCGTAGGCGGCATAGTCTCTGGCCTCGACCTTCAGCACCTTCATCCTGGTCCGGTTTTCACCGCCCCTGTAGCAGCGGGCTTCCATGGCCATGGCCAGCTCATCCGCCCTCCTGAACGCGCTTATGAACAGGGGCACCAGCAAGGGTACAAGGGCTTTAGCCCTCTGGATCAGGTTGCCGCTTTCGAAGTCAGCACCCCTGGCTGTCTGCGCCTTCATTATCTTATCCGTCTCCTCAAGCAGGGTAGGTATGAAGCGCAGGGCTATGGTCATCATCATGGCCAGCTCGTGGGCCGGGAACCTGATGACCCTAAGGGGCTTTAGAAGCAGCTCTATGCCGTCGGTCAGGGCTATGGGCGATGTGGTCAGCGTCAGCAGGGATGTACCGGTAACCAGGAATATGAGCCTTAGGGCCATAAATATGGCCTGCCTTAGACCCTCCTGGGTTATCTCGATCTTCCACCACTTCAGAAGCACAGTGCCTCCGCTGGTGAAAAAGAGATTTATCAAAAAGGTCAGGATTATTATGAACAAGAGAGGCTTCAGACCCTTTAGCACATGCCTGACCGGTATTTGGGACAAAGCCAGTATCAAGGCCAGAAAGGCCAGAACATACAGATAACCGGTATAATAGCGAACGAAAAATATGATTACGATGAATATAAAGGTTATGACCAGCTTGGTCCTGGGATCAAGCCTGTGTATGGGCGAGTCCTTGGGATAGTATTGTCCCAGCGTAATATCCTTAAGCATTCCCCGATCCCCCCAATAACTTCCTCAGCACATCCCTGGCCTGTTGTACGGTGTATATGTCGACCGGCACATCCATGCCCTTGTCCTTCAAGGCCCGCATAAGGCTTGTGACCTGCGGCACGCCAAGGCCCATCTCCAGGAGCCTGTCGGCATGGCTGAACACTTCTGCCGGAGTACCGGTAAGCTCCACTCTGCCCTTGTTCATCACTACTATCCTGTCGACCAGCCTGGCCACATCCTCCATGCTGTGGGATACAAGTATGATGGTGATACCCTTCTTTCTATGCAGCTCTTTTATCTGCCAGAATATCTCGTCCCTGCCCCGGGGGTCGAGTCCGGCAGTAGGCTCGTCCAGCACAAGAATGCTGGGCTCCATGGCAAGGACTCCTGCTATGGCTACCCTCCTGCGCTGGCCTCCGCTCAGCTCAAAGGGCGACCGATCCTTTAGCGCATTTATATCAATACCGACAAGCCCGGCCGCCTCGGTCACTCTCCGGTCTATCTCATCCTCCGGCAAACCCAGGTTTTTAGGCCCGAAGGCTATGTCCAGATAAACAGTCTCCTCAAACAGTTGGTGCTCGGGGTATTGGAACACCAGACCGACCTGGTGGCGCAAGGCCTTCAGGTTTTTACTGTCCTTGTCCACTTTGATGCCATTGACATATACTACTCCCTCGGTGGGCTTCAAAAGCCCGTTCAAATGCTGGATGAGCGTAGACTTGCCTGAGCCGGTGTGGCCTATCAGCCCTACGAACTCACCGTCATCTATCTCAAGGTTGACATCCACTATTGCCTTGGACATAAAGGGAGTGCCGGGCATGTATATATGGGTTACGTTCTCCAGTTTTATCGGCATATAGCTTCCACCATTTCTTCTATGTTGAGCGGCTCACCCTTTATGTCAAAGCCTTCCTTTTTGAGCTGGTGAGCCAGTTCTACTATCTGTGGCACATCAAGGCCTATGCTTCTCAATGTGTCGACTTTGTTGAATATTTCCCGGGGGGTACCATCTGCTGCTATCCTGCCGTTTTCCATCACCACGACCCTGTCGGCTTCGACCGCCTCATCCATGTAGTGGGTGATATGCACGATGGTTATCCCCTCATCCTTGTTCAGGTGACGGATCGTCTCCATTACCTCCCTGCGCCCTGAAGGGTCAAGCATGGCGGTAGGTTCATCCAGAATGATTATTTCGGGCTTCATCGCTATGACCCCGGCTATGGCTACCCTCTGCTTCTGCCCGCCGGACAGGAAATGGGGGGCTGACCTGGCAAACTCCATCATGTTGACCGAGCGCAGTGCCTCATCCACCCTGCTCCGTATCTCGGCAGGAGGGATGCCCAGGTTTTCAGGCCCGAAGGCTACATCCTCCTCAACCACGGTGGCCACCATCTGGTTGTCCGGGTTTTGGAACACCATGCCCGCTGTCTGGCGTATGCTCCAGGTGTTCTCATCAAGCCTCGTATCCATGCCCTTTATGAAGACTTCACCTGATTTGGGCTTGAGCAGCGCATTAAGATGCTTTGCTAGGGTCGACTTGCCTGAGCCGTTGTGGCCGATTATAACAACGAATTCACCCTTGTATATGTCTATTGAGACCCCGTCGAGAGCAGCGGTTTCTTCACCTTCACCGTTTATATAGTCATAGTGCAGGTCCCTTACGCGTATGATAGGCTCCACGATCCGCCCTCCTCCATAAAAAATATGGATTAAGCTATAGGTAAAACATCCCATGAACTTAATCCGTTTATCCAAAAGCTTCTGTATGAAAATTGTGCCTATACAAGCTCTATTATGACCATTTCAGCCGCGTCGCCTCTGCGGGGTCCCTTTTTGAGGATCCGTGTATAGCCCCCGCCCTGCTTCTGCTTTTCGTTTCTTTCCCTGTACCTGGGGCCGTATTCGTTGAAAAGCTTCTCAATCAAAGGATGTTTGACCTCACGCAAACGCTGAGCGTATTCTTTTTTGGTTTCATCTTCCTTGCGCAGCTCTTTCAAGTCATACAGCAAGGCCATCATCTTTCTTCTGGCATGAAGTTTTGAAGGCTTGTCATTGGTGACCTCGATGGTGACGGTCTGGCCTTTCTCGTTGTTGACTTCCTTTTTGACCTTTTCTGTATTGTCATACTCCTTTACGGCAAGGGTTATGAGCTTTTCTGCCAACTTGCGTATTTCCTTGGCACGGGCTTCAGTTGTTTCTATCCTGCCATGCCACAATAGATCTGAAACCTGGTTTCTCAGCAAAGCCTTGCGTTGGTCAGTAGGCCTGCCTAATTTTCTATGTCCGGGCATATTCTCCCTCCTTGTCTATGCTATTCCTCGGTTTTCTTCAAACTCAAATTCAATGCTGCCAGCTTGCGCTGAACCTCTTCCAGAGACTTTTTGCCAAGGTTTCTTACCTTCATCATTTCTTCTTCCGTCTTCTGCGTCAACTCCTGCACCGTGTTGATACCCGCACGTTTCAGGCAGTTGTATGAGCGCACCGAAAGGTCAAGCTCCTCTATGGTCATCTCAAGGACCTTCTCCTTCTTGTCCTCTTCCTTTTCAACCATGATCTCCACGTCATTCACATGCGAGGTCAGGTTCACGAACAGGGATAGATGCTCGCTCATTATCTTGGCTGCAAGGCTGGTGGCTTCGTCTGCTTTGATGGTACCGTTGGTCCATACCTCAAGGGTAAGCTTGTCATAGTCGGTAACCTGGCCTACCCTGGTATTTTCCACCGAGAAGTTTACCCTGCGGATGGGGGTGAATATCGAGTCCACAGGAATAACCCCTATGGGTGATCCGGGCTTTTTGTTCCTTTCGGCTGGAACATAGCCCCTGCCCCTCTCCGCACTGATCTCCATGTACAGCTTTCCGTCTTCGTTCAAGGTGGCGATATGCTGTTCAGGATTCATGATCTCAACTTCCGAGTCCACTATGATATCCGCTGCTGTGACCCTGCATGGCCCCTGGGCATTGATTATCAGGGTCTTTGTCTCATCGGTATGCATCTTCAGGCATAATTCCTTCAGGTTGAGCACGATCTCCACAAGGTCTTCCTTGACACCCGGAAGGGTGGTGAACTCATGGAGGGCCCCGTCAACCTTAATTGACGATACAGCAGCGCCCGGCAACGAAGAAAGCAGCACTCTGCGCAAACTGTTCCCCAGGGTTGTCCCAAAGCCCCTCTCCAACGGCTCGACGACAAACTTGCCATACCGGCTGTCGGGACTTAGCTCCACAACCTCTATGTTGGGCTTCTCTATTTCTAACATGAATAAAAACCCTCCTCATAACTTATTTCCAGATCCGTTTATTCGAGGGCAACTGATTCTGTTTATCCGGTGATTAAGCTATTACTTGGAATACAGCTCGACTATGAGGTGCTCCTGGATCTCTATGTCTATATCAGACCTTGCCGGCAGTGCCTCCACTTTTCCTTCGAGCTTTTCATAATCAACCGACAGCCACTGTGCTACCGACTTGCCGGTTCCCTCTCTGAGAGCCTTGAAATGCTCTATTTCAGAAGCACTTCTCTCTTTAACGGCTATCACATCGCCCACTTCGACCAGATAGGAAGGGATATTGACCTTCTTACCGTTGACAGTGATATGGCCATGACGTACTATCTGTCTTGCCTGCGGCCTTGATGAGGCGAATCCCAGGCGGTATACCACATTGTCCAGCCTGCGCTCAAGCAGCTGAAGCAGGTTTTCACCTGTGATGCCCTTCATGTTCTCGGCTTTTCTGAAGTAGTTCTCAAATTGATTTTCAAGCACACCATATATTCTTCTTGCTTTCTGCTTTTCGCGGAGCTGAATCCCGTACTCGGACTGTTTCCTCCTGTTGCCGCCGTGCTGACCGGGTGCCTGTGGCCTGCGGCTTACTGCGCACTTGTCGCTGTAGCACCTGTCGCCCTTCAGGTAGAGCTTGACGCCTTCCCTGCGGCAGAGGCGGCATACTGCTTCTGTATATCTTGCCATCTATTACACCTCCATACCCTTATACTCTTCTTCTCTTTGGCGGACGGCATCCGTTGTGGGGAATCGGAGTAACGTCTTTTATCATACTGACTTCCAGCCCTGCTGCCTGTAGTGATCTGATAGCAGCCTCCCTGCCGGAGCCAGGCCCCTTTACATAGACCTCAACAGTCTTCAGGCCATGTTCCATAGCAGCCTTGGCCGCTGCCTCAGCTGCGGACTGAGCTGCAAAAGGAGTACTCTTCCTTGAACCTCTGAAGCCAAGAGCGCCGGCACTGGCCCAGGACAGCGCATTGCCTTCAGTATCGGTTATGGTAACGATCGTATTGTTGAAAGTCGACTGAATATGAGCAGCGCCGCGTTCAATGTTCTTCTTCTCACGGCGTCTCCGTGTTCTGCCAGCTTGCTTTGCCATTCATGTCCCTCCTTATTTCTTTCTCTTGGCACCGACAGTACGTTTGGGCCCTTTGCGGGTCCTGGCATTCTGCTTGGTGCTTTGTCCGCGGACAGGCAACCCTTTGCGGTGGCGAATACCCCTGTAGCAGCCTATCTCAATCAGGCGTTTGATGTTCATCGATACTTCTCTTCTCAAATCGCCTTCCACTTTGACATTCCTATCGATATACTCTCTCAGCTTAGAAACTTCTGATTCGGTCAGATCCTTGACGCGGGTATCCGGATTTACTCCTGTGTTTGCCAGGATTTCACTTGCTTTTTTCCTACCGATACCATAAATATAGGTCAAACCGATTTCTACCCGTTTTTCTCTGGGCAGGTCAATACCGGCAATGCGTGCCAATAGTCACACCTCCATATGTTAATTATTGCTTAATTTGTTCGTTTCTAAACACCTTGAAGGCCTTTGAAGCCTTGGGCTCAGCCCTGTTTCTGCTTGTGTCTCGGATTTTCACAGATCACCATGACCTTGCCTTTTCTCTTGATGATCTGGCATTTTTCGCATATAGGTTTTACAGACGGCCTAACTTTCATGATTGGCTACCCTCCTTATTCCTTTCCCCGCCAGGTGATGCGCCCGCGGGTTAAATCATAGGGCGAAAGCTCCATTGTGACCTTATCGCCTGGTAGGATCCTTATGAAATTCATTCTGAGTTTGCCTGATATATGGGCCAGCACCTTGTGCCCGTTAGGCAGCTCCACCTGGAACATCGCATTGGGCAGCGCCTCAGTTACTGTACCCTCAACTTCTATAACATCGTCCTTAGCCAATGAATACCACCCTCCTTATTTCTCATATCCCAACGATCTCAAGCTTTTTCTAAGCTCTGCGTCAAAAACCTTTTTACCGCTTATAAGCTTTTCCCCGATCGCCTGAGCGATCTCGGGCCTTTTCTCCAGATGCTTTATCTTTTTTTTCTTCGGTTTCTCGACTGTTCTTCCCACACCGTTTGCTATCAGAACATGATCGCTGTCCAGCCGGCCTATGACGATAAAGGCTTTACCCTTATCCCGTCCGGCCTTGGCTACTACTACCCGGCCTATTTCTAACTCCTCACTCAACATCTTGCTTTACTCCTTCAAAGTCAGAATGACAGGCTCGTCTTCTGTTATCGCTATCGTGTGTTCATAATGGGCGGACAGGCTTCTGTCTGCGGTCAATACCGTCCATCCGTCCGGCATGAGCACCACCTGGTCTGTACCCTGGTTCACCATCGGTTCGATCGCCAAGGTCATCCCCGGGCGCAGACGCGGGCCTTTGCCGGGTGCTCCGAAGTTCGGTATCTGGGGATCCTCATGCATCCTTTGCCCGATTCCATGTCCCACAAAAGATTTTACCACTGAAAAACCTCTGGATTCAATATAGCTTTGAATCGCATGGGATATGTCCGAAAGACGGTATCCCGCACGTGCAAACTTGATTCCTTCATAAAAGGATTGTTTTGTGACATTTATCAGTTCAACAGCTTCCGGGCTGACCTTACCCACAGGGTGCGTCTTTGCGCTGTCCCCGCAGTATCCCATGTAAAAGGCTCCGATATCTATGCTTATTATGTCACCTTCCTTAAGCTCCCGCTTCCCCGGTATACCGTGTATGACCTGCTCATTGATCGATGTGCAGATCGAAGCCGGGTATCCGTTGTAGCCCTTGAAGGCGGGTATCGCATCATGAGCCCTGATGTACTCCTCAGCGATCCTGTCCAGCTCCTCTGTAGTGATACCGGGCCTTATGCTCCTCCTTACGGCTTCATGGGCGCCGGCGACTATCGCACCGGCCTTTCTCATCAGCTCAAGCTCTCTTTCTGACTTTATGATGATCATTTTACTACCTTATTTCAGGAACCCTTTATAATGCCTCATGAGCATTTGGGATTCCAGTTGTTTGGATGTTTCCAGCGCAACCCCGACCATGATCAGGATCGAGGTCCCCCCGAACGCCATGTTTATCTTCGTCACTGCCGCTACGGCAATGGGGATTATAGCAACAACTGCAAGGAACAGCGAGCCGACTAAGGTCAGCCGGGTCGATATCCTGGCAAGATAATCAGCAGTGGGCTTGCCGGGACGGATACCCTGTACGAAACCGCCGTACTGCCTTAAGTTGTTGGATATCTCAATGGGGTTGAAGGTTATCTGGGTATAGAAGAATGTGAAGAATATGATAAGCAGCGCATAAACCACAGCATAAGGCCAGCTTGTGTAGGACATCCATTTGTCCACCCATTTATAAAACCCGCTGTCCGTTGATGTAAACTGGGCTATGGTTTGAGGCACGGACAGTATCGATACAGCAAATATTACCGGAAGCACTCCGGAGGAGTTGACCTTCATCGGTATATGGGTACTCTGTCCGCCGTACATCTTGCGCCCGACCACCCGCTTGGAATATTGGACGGGTACTCTTCTTTGCCCCATATCAATAAAGATGACGCCTGCTATAAGCAGAACCATGAACACTGTGATAAAGGGCAGATACAGCCAGTTGATCGCTCCTTGTACTGAGGCGACGACCAGCCTGAATATCTGACCGGGAGCCCTCGATACTATGTTTACGAAAATCATGAGGGAGATACCGTTGCCGATACCTTTTTCGGTGATCTGCTCGCCCAGCCACATAAGAAAGGCCGTACCTGCAGTCAGTGTAAGCGCAACAAACAGGTATACGAATATGTTCTTATAGACCAGGGCTTGATGGGCTAGACCATAGGTTATGCCGAAGGCCTGGAGGAATGCCAGGATTATAGTGGCATACCGTGAATACTGGGCGATCTTTTTCCTTCCCTCTTCCCCTTCCTTGGCAAGCTGCTCCAGCCTGGGGATGGCCACGGTCAGCAGCTGCATGATGATCGTAGCGTTGATATAAGGGGTTATCGACATCGCAAATATCGTAAAGTTTTCCAAGGCACCACCGGAGAGTGTATTGAAAAAGCCAAGCAGGCCTTCTCCGCCTTTTTTAACGATTTCTTGGATCACATCCACATCCACAAACGGGATCGGTACAAAGGAGCCCAGGCGGTATACAAGCAGCATGATCAGTGTGTATATGATCTTTTTTCTGATATCCTCGATCCTCCACGCATTCCTGAAGGTCTCCAGCATATTATATCACCTCTGCCTTTCCGCCTAAAGCCTCGATCTTTTCCTGAGCTGATTTGCTGAATTTATGGGCTTGTACGGTCAGCTTCTTCGTTAACTCCCCTTCTCCCAGTACCTTGACACCGTCATTCAGCTTCCTGATTATACCGTATTCCATTAAAAGCTCAGGTGTAACCGTTGTATCCGGCTCAAATACTTCCAGGTCTTTCAGGTTCACGATCGAATAGACCTTGGCGAATATATTTGTAAAACCGCGTTTGGGCAGTCTTCTCGTAAGAGGCATCTGTCCGCCTTCAAAGCCCGGCCGTACACCGCCGCCGCTTCTGGCTTTCTGTCCCTTATGTCCGCGCCCTGCAGTTTTGCCTTTTCCGGAACCAACACCGCGGCCTTTCCTCACGGGGTCCTTCACTGAGCCTGCAGCCGGTTTCAATTCATGCAATTTCATCGGGTC
>Ga0116169_1000238_pt1 | contig 61140 bp, 57 predicted proteins | sample AD_UKC130_MetaG_FD_89796 | JGI IMG/M metagenome (GOLD analysis project Ga0116169, IMG submission 89796) | Active sludge microbial communities of municipal wastewater-treating anaerobic digesters from Canada - AD_UKC130_MetaG | ecosystem: Engineered > Bioreactor > Anaerobic > Digestate | place...
CATTGATTATTCCTATATGAAATTTGATGCTATTACAGGAAAAAATGCATGTATTTTTAGGTAAATATGTAGGTAAACATTGTAACTTATTGATAACTAGTACCATTTGCGGAAGCTGGGGGATTCGAACCCCCGGTACGATTACTCGTACGGCAGTTTAGCAAACTGCTGGTTTCAGCCACTCACCCAAACTTCCGAAGGATATTCTTAAAAATCGCTCGCAAATATACGAGTTTGTTTTCAGCTTATCAAAGAAAATTCAATTTTTTATAGAAATATTTCTACATTTGTGGTGTTTTTATGGTAAAATTGCTTGAATGCAAAAGGAATCAAACAGAAAGCGACATAAAACGGCGTGGTGTATTTTTTCTTTCGTAGTGTTGTTGATAGTAAGTAGTGTTTTTTATTTAAAAAATACTGTTCTTAAACCTTTTACACCGGATACAACCGTTTACATCTATATTGATGAAAGAAAAGATTTCGAAGACATTGTTCATCAATTGAAGGAAAAAGCCAATTTGCCGTCGGAAAAAATTTTCAGCATATTGGCCAAGCGGATGAACTATTTGTCCAACATTAAAACCGGGTGTTATGCTGTTAAAAATGGCATGACCATGATGCAGTTAATCCGTATTTTGCGTGCAGGAATGCAAACTCCCGTTAACGTTACTTTCAATAATATACGCACCAAAGCCGATCTTGCTTCTCGCCTTTCGCAACAACTCATGGCGGATAGCATTTCTTTGATAAGTGCCTTGAATGATCCCGGAAAAGTTGAGGAGCTGGGATTCGATACAAGCACGGTTGTATGCATGTTCATTCCTAATACGTATGAAGTATATTGGGATATCAGTATCGACAAATTGCTTTCGCGAATGAAACGCGAATACGACGCTTTCTGGAATGATGAGCGGAAGGCTAAAGCTCAAAAGATAGGCTTGACACCGATAGAAGTTTCCATCTTGGCATCCATTGTTGAAGAAGAAGCTACTTATCCCGACGAATATCCTGTTATCGCGGGGCTTTATTTGAATCGTTTGCACAGAGGGATGAAACTTGAGGCCGATCCGACGGTGAAATTTGCCGTTGGTGACTTTTCGTTGAGGCGCATTTTGTTTAAGCATTTAGAGGTTGATTCGCCTTATGATACGTATAAATATGCCGGGTTGCCGCCTGGCCCTATCCGCATACCTTCTATCGAAGCCATTGATGCTGTTCTTTCACCTCAACAGCACGGTTATCTGTTTATGTGTGCCAAAGAGGATCTCTCCGGGAGGCATAATTTTGCAGCCACCCATACTGAGCATGTACGTAATGCAGTGCGTTATCAGCGAGCGCTCAATGAAAGAAAAATCTATTAAAATGTAATTTCGTCGGGGTGAGACCCTACGCGTTGATCTCTATTTAATGAATTAATCCGTTTCATATCCTCTTCCGATAGTTTAAAATCAAAAATATCCAGGTTTTTTTTCTGGCGTGATAAATTTGATGATTTGGGGATCACTACGATGCCGCGTTGAATATCCCATCGCAAAACTACTTGTGCCGGGGTTTTGCCGTATTTTTTGGCTATTTCTTTAAGAATGGGTTCTTCAAGCAGATTATTTTTTTTAGCGCAAAAAGGACTCCATGCTTCAGGGACAATATTTTTCTCATGTAAATAATTCACTAGTTTTTCCTGAATCAGATAAGGGTGAAGTTCAATTTGGTCTACTGCAGGAACTACTGATGCTGTTTTGAGCAGTTCGTTAAGATGATGCTCGAGATAATTGCTGACACCTATAGCCCTGGTTTTTCCTCCGGCATAGATTTTTTCCATTTCTTTCCAAACCGACACATATTTTTCTTTCACCGGCCAATGTACCAGATATAAGTCGATGTATTCTGTCCCCAGCCGTTGCAAACTAGCTTCAAAAGCTCCTTGTACATTATTTTTTCGGATATCGTCGTTCCATAATTTCGTAGTTAAAAAAATTTCTTCGCGTGGAATGCCGCTGTCTCTGATGGCTTTTCCTACGGCTTCTTCGTTTTCGTATATCATTGCTGTATCGATGTGTCGATATCCAACATCGAGAGCCATTCGTACTGTTTCGTACGCAATTTTATTATCGGTTAACCGAAAAACACCTAATCCCACATAAGGAATTTTTATTCCATTATTTAGTGTTGCATATTCCATATTATGTTTCTTTTTAGTTGTTGAGTTTTTCCATTACGGCAATTTTGTCTTTCCTTATTTGTTCTACCAACGATTTCACACTGTCAAATTTTATGTCTGGGCGAACAAAATCAACAAATTCCACTGTCAACGATCGATTATACAGATCCCCTTCAAAGTCGAAAATATTTACCTCCATGCTAATTTCGTTGTCGTTTTGTATGGTGGGGCGTGTACCGATATAAAGCATTCCTTTGTAAATTTCGTTTTCGAATCGGACAAAAACCGCATAAACACCTAATGCAGGAATTACCTTATATGTTTCCCATGCTTGAATGTTGGCTGTAGGGAAACCAAGTGTGCGACCTACTTTGTAACCTTCAATGATTTTACCGGAAAATTTGTAATTATAAGAAAGCAATTTATTTGCAAGCTTAATTTTTCCTTCGGAAAGTAAGCGCCGTATCTGAGATGAGCTTACATGATAGTCTTCAAAACGTAGTTCGCTTGCCTGTATAACATCAATTCCAAGTTCTTTGCCATACTCTACATAATCAGGAAATCCTTCTTCTCTGTTGTGCCCAAAACGGTGATTGTGACCTATAAGTAAGGTGTGGACATTTATTTTTTCTTTTAGTACTTTTTCCATGAATGCTTTTGCCGTCAATTGAGAAAGCTCAACGGTAAAAGGCATGCTTATGCAATAATTGACTCCTGTAGTTTCTAATTGTTCCAGTTTTTCTTCATATCCACATAGAAGTTTAGGTTGATAGTCCTGTTGTAAAACTTTTCGTGGATGTTCAGGGAAAGTAACTACCGCTGCCGGCAAATTTAACTGCTTTGCTTTGGCTTTCACCTGAGTGATTAAATGTCGGTGACCTATATGGACGCCATCAAAAAAACCGATAGTAGCAACCAACGGCTTCTGTTCAATAGAGTAGTCTTTTTTTGATAAATCGATACGTTCCAAAACAAGTGATTTTTTTTTGCTTTTGTTCAATAAACACATGACACCCCTTTTTAGTTTTAAAAACAAGGGGGAAAATTCTCTTAAAAACGTTTTTTCTTCTTTTTTCATCGAAAATACAAAATACTATTCAATATTTCTTTATCTTTGCGAAAAGGTGAAATTAATTGACCTATATTTCATTAAATAATATAAAAAGAGAAGATCATGAAAACGAAACTTTTATTTGTATGTGTTGTGATGGCGGGAATATTTTTTGTTTCCTGTCAAGGCGGAGAAAAAAATAATGTATTGACGAAAGCTGAAGAAGCTGAAGGATGGAAATTATTGTTCGATGGTAAGACATTAAATGGATGGCGCGATTACAATGGCGAATCGTTAACTGCCCCATGGACAGTTGAAGACGGAACAATTCGTGCATTGGGTGGAGGCAGTGATGCGAGTGGTTATATTGTAACCGATGAGGTTTATGAAAATTTTGAATTGGTTTGGGACTGGAAAATTGCCGAAGGCGGGAATAGTGGTGTCTTATACCATGTTGTTGAACATCCCAAATTTAAGGTTCCGTATATTACAGGTCCGGAATATCAGTTGATCGATGAGGAAAATTTTCCCGAACCTCTTGAAGAGTGGCAGAAAACCGCAGCTGATTATGCCATGTATGTACCTGATCTCAGCAAGAAAAAATTGAAACCTGCCGGAGAATGGAATACCTCGAAAATTGTTTTCGATAACGGTCATGTTGAACATTGGCTTAACGGTGAAAAAGTACTTGAATTTGAAGCTTGGACAGACGAGTGGTTTGAGCGAAAAAATAGTGGTAAATGGAAAGATGCTCCCGAATACGGATTAGCTCACAAAGGAGTTATTTGTCTTCAGGATCATGGTTCGGCTGCCTGGTTTCGCAATCTCAAAATTAAAGAGTTGCCCAGAAAAACGAAAGAGGTAACGCTTTTCAATGGTGTCGATTTGCATGGTTGGGAAGTATACGGAACCGAGAAATGGTATGTTCAAGATGGCATTTTGGTATGCGAAAGTGGTCCCGAAAAAAAATATGGTTATCTTGCAACCCGCGAATATTACGATGATTTTGATCTTACTCTCGAGTTCAAGCAAGAATCCAATGGGAATTCGGGCGTCTTCTTCCGTTCGTTTATCGAGCCGGGTGAGATTATTAATGGTTGGCAAGTGGAAGTGGCACCCAAAGGGCATGGTACAGGTGGTATTTATGAATCTTATGGAAGAGGTTGGCTGGCGCGCATCCCGGAGGAAAAAGAAGATGTTTTGAAAGAGGGTGAATGGAATACATTGCGCATACGCGTACAAGGCGATAATGTAAAAACATGGCTCAACGGGGAAGAAATGGTTGAGCTGAGCGATGAGAAAATTGGTAAGGCTCAAGGTCGCATTGCCTTGCAAATACATGATGGGGGTGGTATTAAAGTACTCTGGAAAAATTTTCAGCTGAAAACGTTATAGAAAGATAATTTCTCTTTAATTAACCCGTTGAGCGACCCCGAAAATGCTCAACGGGTTTTTTTGGCATCTTTTTTGTACACAACATTTAAAACGACGAAGGTTATTTTCTTAGATGATAGTTTTTTACGAAAAAACAAACTATCTTTGTATTGCTAATTTACTAAAACAGCGAATGAGAGAAAAAGACAGATTATTAGAAAGCATAATAAGAGGAATACAGGAGAAAAAGGGGAAAAACATTACCACTATAGAATTGAAAGAGATTGCAGGATCTATCTGCGATTACTTTGTTATTTGTGAAGGAAAGACCCCTATGCAAGTTTCAGCTGTTGCTGAATCGATTGAAGAAATTGTATGGAAAAATACAAGAGAAAATCCGCTCAGGATTCATGGTCAACAACGGGCAGAATGGATTGGCATGGATTATGGCACTATCATTGTGCATATCTTTTTGCCTGAACTGCGTGCTTTTTACGATATCGATCATTTGTGGGCTGATGCTTTTCTTGAGAACATTCCCAATTTAGAATAAAAACTTATTTCTTTCAAAAGTGTTACATTCGTAGGTCATTAATTTTTTTTCTTGGGGAATAATAATAAATGGATAAAAAAACAAAAATTCGAATAGACAATCGCCCTTGAACCCTAATAAAGATAATAAACCTCCAAAATCATCTTTTAATGCTTACTGGATTTATACCATTATTTTTATAGCATTGTTGGCGTTATACTTTTTTGGAGGGAATTCTTCGGTAAAAGAAGTTTCTTGGTCTGATTTTCAGAAATATATCAGTGAAGATCGGGTCGAGAGTATTGTTATTTATAGCAATAAAGAAATAGCCGAAGCAAAAGTAAGAAGGGAATCTGTAGACTACATTTTCGGAGAGAACGCCAATGCTGCCGGAAAGAATCCGGTTATCACTGTGCGTATCCCATCGGCAGAAGGAGCTTCGGAATTTATCGATAAAGTAAAATTGGAAAAAGGGTACAATATTGAGGTGCGTTTTGACACAACATCCGAAATATGGGGAATTCTGCTTACGGCTGCTCCCTTCATTTTGTTGATTGTTTTCTGGGTATGGATGATGAGAAGGATGCAAAGCGGAGGTGGAGGTGGAGGTGGAAATATCTTCAATGTTGGAAAATCCAAAGCACAACTTTTTGATAAAGATGCGGGAGTAAAGGTTACTTTCAAAGATGTTGCAGGACTTTCAGAAGCCAAGGAAGAGGTTAAAGAAATAGTGGAGTTTCTTAAACATCCCGATAATTACACGAGTTTAGGCGGGAAAATTCCAAAAGGAGCATTGCTGATAGGACCTCCAGGAACAGGAAAGACCTTGTTGGCAAAAGCCGTTGCAGGCGAAGCCAACGTTCCTTTTTTCTCCATTTCGGGTTCCGATTTTGTTGAAATGTTTGTCGGTGTGGGCGCATCGCGTGTACGCGATCTCTTTCGTCAGGCGAAAGAGAAAGCTCCCTGCATTGTCTTTATTGATGAAATTGATGCTGTGGGACGTGCTCGTGGCAAGAATGTCAATTTTGGAGCAAATGATGAACGTGAAAACACCTTAAATCAGCTGCTAACCGAGATGGATGGGTTCAGTTCGAATAGCGGGGTTATCATTCTTGCAGCAACTAACCGTGCCGATATTTTGGATAAAGCTTTGCTTCGTGCGGGCCGTTTCGATCGCCAGATCTATGTTGAATTGCCCGATTTGAATGATCGTAGAGAAATATTTAATGTGCATCTTCGTCCGATTAAAATTGATGAAACGGTCGATGTTGATTTCTTAGCTCGTCAAACACCCGGTTTTTCCGGAGCAGATATAGCCAATGTGTGCAACGAAGCAGCATTGATTGCTGCTCGCAGGAAAAAGAAGTTTGTTCAGAAAGAAGATTTTTTGAGTGCTGTTGATCGCATAATCGGTGGATTGGAAAAGAAAAATAAAATTATTACACAGGATGAAAAACGCTCTATTGCGATTCATGAGGCCGGTCATGCAACGTTGAGTTGGTTTCTAAGATATGCCAGTCCGTTGGTTAAAGTAACTATAGTTCCGCGAGGAAAAGCATTAGGTGCAGCATGGTATTTGCCCGAAGAACGGCAAATTACAACCAAAGAACAAATGCTCGACGAAATGTGCGCATTACTGGGTGGACGTGCCGCAGAAGAATTATTTACAGGAACCATCTCTTCGGGAGCAATGAATGATTTGGAGAGGGTTACCAAACAGGCATATGCGATGATTATGTATATGGGTATGAGCGAGAAATTGGCAAATTTGTGTTATTATGATTCTACCGGTCAGGAGTATTCTTTTTCTAAACCATATAGTGAAGAAACGGCTAAATTGATCGATAGCGAAGTAAAAACCATGATATCGGAACAATATGAGCGAGCAAAAGTTATTCTTTTAGAGCATAAGGAAGGTCATGGTAAACTTGCTGAAATTCTTTTAGAAAAAGAGATTATTTTTGCAGAAGATTTGGAAATGATTTTTGGTAAACGTCAATGGGTGTCGCGTTCGCAAGAGATCTTGGAAATGAGCAAGAGTATGAAACCTGACGATAACCTCATTCGTTCGAAACCGCAAGAAATAAATCCTTTCGTAGACACAGATACCAATTCTTCCTCAGCACCTCACTTTTCAAAAGAAGGGGAAACAAAAGTAGAGGAGTTTTCTGAAAACGAAAAGGGAGGCGATATATCTAAAAAAGAAAAATAATCCTTTTTTATAGCTTAACAAGGGCATCCAGAGTTGCTTTGGATGCCCTTTGTTGCTTAATAGGTATTTTCTTTTTATTGTTTTTAGTTTTTCTTAATAAGAATCAATCTAAATTATTCTGAACAATATACCTATCTTATTCGTTATAACCTTAGACGTCACGTGTGACTAATAAATGTATTCTCTTATGTGGCAATAGGACAATTGAGCATGCTGATGTGCCATAATTTACGTACTCAAAATAGAATATTAACTCTAAAAACAGTAAAAAGTATGAAGTTCGAAAAAGTACCTCTTCCTTATGCACCCGATGCTCTTGAGCCGGTTATTAGCAAAACAACAATTGAATTCCACTATGGCAAACATCATCAGGCTTATGTGGATAATTTAAATAGACTGATTGTAGGAACAAAGTTTGAAAATGCCGATTTGGAAACGATTGTAAAAGAAAGTGACGGGGCTATATTCAATAATGCAGGACAAGTCCTGAATCATGATCTTTACTTTACGTCGTTTTCTCCAAACGGAGGTGGCAAGCCAAAAGGCAAATTGGCTCAAGCGATTGATGAACAATTCGGTTCATTTGAAAAATTTCAAGAATTATTTAACGAAGCCGGAGTTTCATTGTTCGGTTCAGGTTGGGTTTGGCTGGCTAAAGACGGGAACGGCAAACTTTCCATCGAAAAAGAAAGCAATGCCGGCAATCCGATAAGAAAAGGATTGATTCCGATCTTAGGATTTGATGTATGGGAACATGCTTATTATCTCGATTATCAGAACCGCCGGGCAGACCACCTGAAAGAACTATGGAAGATCATAAACTGGGACGTTGTCAGCCAACGTTATTAATTGAAAGCAGTTTATTCCGGTAGTGATACGTTTGATAAGGAAATAGAGACGCCGACAGCCGACGTCTCTATTTTTTTAGGTTACAGGTGTAAATTTTTTTATTTCAGCATGATTCCCGACAACATCCTACCGCAATAAACGGATTGTCGGCGGGCGGAAAAGAATAAATCCGAGTTTTCATAAGTGCACAGATCGGTTTTTTCTATCCGATTTTCAGGAATTCCTAACCGGATGAGTTCAAGTCGATTGATTTCTTTCAGGTCAATATGAATGTGGGATGAAGTACTTTTTCTGCAAGATGTTGTTGACAGATCGAATTGTTGTTTTGAAAATTCGATCTTGACATTTTCTCCTATTTCATAATTTTTCATCGAGATTGCCGGGCCAATACCTGCTATGATATTATGAGGCGAAGTGTGGTAGTTATTCATCATTTCGTTGATGGTTTTTTCTACGATTCTTCCAACAGTTCCTCGCCATCCGGCGTGAATGGTTGCAATAGCTTGGTTTTTTGTATCATATAATAGGATAGGCACGCAATCGGCTGTTGTTACACATAAAAACAACCCTTTTTCTTGTGTAATGAGTGCATCAACACCGTAAAGAAGTTTATTTTTTTCGAATGGAGAACGCTCGAGAAACGTTTGATCGATGGTTCTTACATTGGTTCCATGTGTTTGATGAGGAACAATGAAATCGCTTTGATCTTTATGCCACATGCGGGCAAGAATATTTCGATTTTGGTAAATAGTAGTCGTATCGTCTTCAGAAAAATTACCGAGATTAAAAGATGAAAATGATCCTTTGCTGACACCTCCTGTTCTTGTTGTTGTAAAGTGTTCTATAGCTGATTCTTTTTCCAATAAATCAAACTGAAGCAAATTGGAATATTCGGGATGAGCTTTCACTATGGCATTCGTTTTTTATTAAAGCTCTTCTTCGTAATAAGAGGTGTTTTCGTCTTCGTCTTCGTCTTCGTTTTCCTCCTGCTCCTCGTGTTTAAGAGGAGTTATGTCTAGATTTCGATGAACCAGTGTGTCCTTTATTATTGCATTAGGATCAAAATCCTCAAAATCGAGTGTTTCCCAAAGAACATCTTTTAGCTTTTGGATACCAAAACCTGTAATGGAGGAAATAAATACATAAGGAATATCGGGTAAATCTTGTGCAATCCTTTTCATTTGCTCTTCGTCGACCATATCCGATTTCGAGATGGCCAAAACACGACGCTTATCTGCCAGTTGGGGATTGTATTGGATCAGTTCGTTTACCAGCGTATCGTATTCTTTGCGGATATCTTCAGAATCGGCCGGAATAACAAAGAGCAGCAAGGCATTGCGTTCAATGTGTCTCAAAAAGCGCAAACCGAGACCTTTCCCCTTACTTGCCCCTTCGATAATTCCGGGTATGTCTGCCATTACGAACGATTTTCCATCCCGGTATTCCACCATTCCTAAATTTGGTTCTAACGTAGTGAAAGGGTAGTCGGCAATTTTGGGTCTTGCTGCAGAAACTACCGATAGTAGGGTCGATTTCCCCGCATTTGGAAAACCTACCAGCCCTACGTCGGCCAGAAGCTTTAGTTCTAAGATCACCCAACGTTCTTCCGATGGCTCACCGGGTTGTGCATATCGTGGTGTTTGATTGGTTGCCGATTTGAATCGGGCATTCCCTTGTCCGCCCCTGCCGCCTTTTAATAAAATAACTTCTTGGCCATGTTCCGATATGTCACACAAAAATTCCCCTGTATCGGCATCGTATACCACCGTTCCGCAGGGTACTTCAATGATTTTACTTTCTCCTTTTTTCCCTGAAGATTGGTTGCGCGACCCACTTTCTCCGTGTCCCGCAAAAATATGGCGTTGATAACGCAGGTGCAGCAACGTGTGGTAATTGCGGTTCCCTCGAAGGATGATATTTCCCCCGTCACCGCCATCGCCTCCGTCAGGTCCGCCTTTGGGAAGGTATTTTGCTCTATGGAAATGGACAGAGCCACTACCTCCTTTCCCTGATCGGCAAAATATTTTCACATAATCAACAAAATTAGATTTTGTCATTCTGTTTTCTCCACCACAACTTTGTCAATTGCTTCTGCGATAGAAGAAAAAATTTCTTCTATTGAGCCTTTTCCGGGAATTTCTATCAGTTTGCCTTGTTCGGCATAGAATTCCTTCAAAGGTGCAGTTTGGTTATAATAGACTTTCAATCGCGATTCAATGGTTTCGCGGTTATCGTCGGAACGCCCCATCAATTCGCCTCGTTTGAGTAGTCGGTCGATGAGTTCTTCATCGTCAACTTCAAGGCTGATGACTATTGATATTTCTTTTCCATATTTTTTTAGGATTTTATCGAGAGCTTCACCCTGAGCCAGCGTTCGTGGGAATCCGTCGAAAATAAAACCTTTTACATCCGGATTCTTTTTGATGGTATCTTCCAACATGTCGATGACTACTTCGTCGGGAACCAATTGACCTTTAATGATATAACTTTCGGCCGATTTCCCTAAATCGGTTTTTGCAGCGATCTCTGCTCTTAACAAATCTCCTGTCGAGATGTGTATCAAATTGTATTTATCCTTCAGATAGCTGCTCTGTGTGCCCTTTCCCGAACCGGGTGCTCCAAAAATAACAATATTCAACATAGTGTGTCGTTTAATGATCGTAATATATATTTTTTCTTTTCCAAAGATACACCATTTGTTTCTTTTTTAAGGGAACAAACGCGAAAACGATTGAAGTTTTTTATTTGAAAAATAAAAACGACACTTTGAAGTGCCGTTTTTGTTTGTTCTGGAGGTACCTGGCGGATTTGAACCGCCGTAAACGGTTTTGCAGACCGCTACCTAGCCACTCGGTCAAGGTACCAAGTGATTGGTGATTGCAAAGATAATACAATTTCCTGATTCAATAAAACAAAAGACGTTATTTTATGCAAATAGGCGTTTGAAAGCCTCCTCGACTTTTCGTGCCGTTTCGATTGTTATCACTGGTTTTGCTGTAAATCCTTTCAGGTTATTTGCCGGGATGAGAATCTGTGAAAAGCCGAGTTTCTCTGCTTCAAGGATACGTTGCTCGATGCGGCTTACCGGCCGAATTTCTCCCGAAAGCCCCACTTCTCCTACCAAACAAATATTTCTGTCAATTGCGATATCGAGGCTTGACGATAAGATTGCGCTGATTACCGATAAATCCAACCCGGGGTCGCTTATCCGCAAGCCTCCCGCTATATTTAAAAAAACATCCTTTTGCGAAAGTTTGAAACCTGCTCTTTTTTCCAATACTGCGAGCAGCATGTTCATTCTTCGAATATCGAAACCGGTAGAAGAACGTTGTGGTGTACCGTAAGCTGCGGTACTTACCAGTGCCTGGGTTTCGATTAAAAAGGGGCGGATACCTTCGATGACGGCAGCGATGCCTACGCCGCTTAGACCATCATGGTTTTGGGTGAGCAGCAACTCCGAGGGGTTGATTACTTCGCGCAATCCCGAGGAGTTCATTTCGTAAATGCCGACTTCGGATGTACTTCCGAAACGGTTTTTTATACTTCGCAGAATACGATACATGTAATGTTGGTCGCCTTCGAACTGCAAAACCGTATCCACAATATGTTCCAGAATTTTAGGTCCTGCAATGTTGCCTTCTTTGGTGATGTGTCCAATCAGAATCACGGGTATACCCGATTGCTTCGCAAACTTCAAAATTGAAACGGCACATTCGCGCACCTGCGAAATGCTTCCGGGCGACGATTCCAGTGCGTCGCTGTATACCGTTTGAATGGAATCGATGACAACCAATTGGGGCAACGTGTTTTTGATATGTGTGAAAATCTGATCGAGGTTAGTTTCGCAAACTATAAGGCAGTTATCGTTTTGTATTCCGATTCTGTCTGCACGGAGTTTTATCTGTCGGGCACTTTCTTCTCCCGACACATAGAGCGACCGAATGTGTTGCAGTTTCAGCAGAGTTTGCAGCACGAGGGTCGATTTTCCGATACCCGGTTCCCCTCCGATCAATACCACCGATGCTGGAACGAGTCCCCCGCCAAGCACGCGGTTCAATTCGTTATCGATAAGATTGATGCGTGGTTCCTCGTCGGCTTTTATTTCGCCAAGAGGCAATGGTTGACTTTTTATACCGGAAAAAGCACGCATATCTTCCTCTTTGGCGAGATCGTTTTTGCCAATGAGTTCTTCTACGAATGTTCCCCATTCGCCGCATGCCGGGCAACGCCCCATCCATTTGGGCGATTCATTGCCGCAATTGCTGCAAAAATAAACCGATTTGAGCTTTGCCATAATTCTTTCTCGGCAAAGTTAGGGAATATTTGCAAGTCGAACGGTTAAAATGGGGGGTATATACCCTCGTTTTACCGTAAAAACCTATAAATTATCATGAAATAAATTTAATTCGAAATCGATAGGAGATTCCTTTTGTCTCTATTCGTTTGTTACTAGAACAATAAAAAGAGTGCTGCAGCTTTTGCAGTTTACGACCTCGTATTCTATTTGTTTGTAATTAGAACAATAAAAAGTGGTTGACGGTATGTCCTTTTAGAATTTGATTTTCAATTGTTTTTCAACCAGTGTAAAACTTTTGCGGTGGTGTGGGGTGATGCCGTATTTTTTGATTGCCTCACGATGTGACGCGGTGGGATATCCTTTGTTTTGTGCCCAACCGTAATCCGGAAATTCGTTGTGAAGATTTTTCATGTATTCGTCTCGGTAGGTTTTTGCCAAAATGGAAGCGGCCGCTATCGACATGTATTTTCCGTCACCTTTTATGATACACGTATGAGGGATATTTTCGTATGGACGAAAACGGTTCCCGTCCACCAGAATATGTTGTGGTCGCACAGTAAGCTTGTCCAAAGCTTTGTGCATGGCTTTTATGGATGCCCTGAGAATATTCATTTCATCGATTTCCTGTGGGGAGCATGAAGCCACGCCAAAGCACAAGGCATGTTTTTCGATAAGGATTCGCAGTTCGTTGCGATCTTTTTCCGAAAGTTGTTTAGAATCGTTGATTTTGGCACATTCGAAACCGGGAGGGAGGATAACGGCGGCGGCAAAGACAGGTCCTGCAAGACATCCACGTCCTGCTTCGTCGCAACCTGCTTCCGTGCAATTGCTATGCATACAGCATGCCAGATGGGCAAGGGCTTTTGATTTCATAAGGCTAGTTCCACATTGTTGTCGGCAGGCGGGTAATCCAGTTGGAACGACGTTGGGTCGATATTCTCCTGCCCCATTATTTTACTGAACATTTTTACTGTTTGTACCATTTCTTCTGTAAGTTGTTCATCGCCGCAAACATGCAGCAGGTTCATCTGAACAATAACATCAACCAGTACTTGTCGAATTTCTTTGGGCAACGGTATGTTGAGGCTCTTGATTTTAGATAAAGCCGTTTTTTCCGTTTGTTTACGAAGTTTCTCTTTGTATTCTTCTGCCAGTTGTGGCTTTGAAGGGATCGAATTTACAACATGCGTGGTTATTTTCAATGAATCATTTTCGATGAGGATAAAGCGGTAGGGAAACGGGTATTGAGCCAGACTTCCGGTTTCTATATCGGTAATCGTATTTCCGGCTGCCGACGTGTATGATGTGATGTCATTGGCGTGGAAATGCCCTGTAAACACTATTTTTAAGCCATTGTCTGCAAGAATTTCCGCATTTTTTCTCCAGTCATCTATCAGATATTCCGGAAAGAAGGCGCTTTGATAAGGCATATGTTCCACTGCGCCGTGGTGCATCATGCCAATTACGTTGATATTTTTTTCTTTTGCTTCGTGGAGAATTTTCAATGCCCACTGCAGAGTTTGGGGGAGAATTCTCCCGGATGAAAGGGGAGAGGTGCGGTATTCGCTATATCGATTGGTATCGAAACACAGCAGCCATAGAGAATCGTTTATGGAAGCAAGGTAGCTCAGCGAAGCGGTATCGCGTTTTACGGCTTTCCCGTAGCCGAAATCGGCATAGATTGCTGCAAATTCTTCGGCCGAAACGTTCTCTGCAGGTTCGGTTTTGTCTCCCATGTATTTTTTTGCCGTAGGAACATTGATATCGTGATTGCCCGGAACAACAAATACTTGCGTTCCGTTTTTAGTTAACGGCAGCAGTTTTTCTTTAAAATCCAGATGGCTCTGCTTCTCTCCGTTATTGGTTATATCGCCGGGGATGAGCAAAATATCGGGAGATTGGTCGAGCAAATCGGTTATTACTGCATCCAATACTGCACGAAGATCTTCCGTATTTCTTCCCGTAGCCGTTTCGTATTGCTCCAAAGCAGTGCCTTTTTTTGTAAGTTGTGATGAGAGATAATGCACATCGCTGACGACGGCTATTTTTATCGGTTCTATTGTCCATGCCGATACCCAAGAGGTGAGGAAAAGCAGGATATATACAAATCGTTTCATTGCAAGGAATCACAAATTGAATTGGTTTATCGGAGGGAATGGTTAGAAATGTTCCGATAACAATTCCAAAGGTAATCATTTTAAATCAACAATCCGATGAATCGAATTGGTTGCATAGGGCATAAGGCAAACAACCGTAAAGTATGGAGTTTTTATGAATTGAGCAACCGTTCAATTTCTTCAATATCGGCACGAAATCTTTTATCTACTTCGGCAAGATTTTTAACAGCATTGCAAGAATGGAGAACCGTGGAATGATTTCTGTTACCAATTTGAGCACCAATTTGGGAGAGCGATAGTTTGGTGTGTTTTTTTATAAAATACATAATTACCTGGCGTGCTTGAACAATTTCTCTTTTTCTAGATGCAGAATGGACGAGCTCTTTTTTAATGTTGAAAAAATTACACACCGTATCCTGGATTTTTTGTACAGTGATGCGTTTTTTTTCGAATTTAAGGGTTTGTTCCATTACTCGTTTGGCAAGACTTATGTCGATGTCGCGGTCGTTGATAATGGAATGTGCCATTAGTGAAACGATGACGCCTTCGAGGTCGCGCACGTTATCGGTAACATTTTCCGCAATGAAATCGATGACTTCGTCCGAAATTGACAGCCCATCGGAAAGTACTTTGTGTTTCAATATTTTCTTGCGCAATTCTTTGTCGGGACGTTCCAGGCTTGTTGTCAACCCCCATCGGAAACGAGTCAGTAATCGTTCTTCCATTCCCAGCATATCTGTGGGCGCACAGTCCGATGTCATTACCAACTGTTTGTTGTTTTGGTGGAGGTGGTTGAAGATATGGAAGAAGGTGTTTTGCGTTTTTTCCAATCCGGAAAGTTCCTGAATATCGTCGATAATCAACACGTCAATACCCTGATAAAAATTAATAAAGTCGTTGATGGTATTGAATCGGCGTGCATCGGTGAATTGCACCTTAAAAAGGTGAGCAGAAAGATAAAGCACTTTCCTTTCGGGGTATCGATCGAGAATTTTTGATCCAATGGCATGGCAGAGATGTGTTTTGCCGACTCCCGAATTCCCATAGATGAATAAGGGATTAAATGCTGTTTTTGCGGGATTTTCAGCTACTGCTTCAGCAGCTGTGCGCGCCAATCGGTTGCTTTCTCCTTCAAAGAAGTTATTAAAGGTATATTTGGAATTTATTTGAGAATCGAATTCAGGGGTTTCTACCCGTTCGAAAGGGTTGGGAACTTTTATGGCTATTTTTTTTGCTATTTTTTTGTCTCCCGGTTGTGTTCGAGGTTCGCCCCGGAGTTCCACAGCTGTATTGGTTTCTGTTTCAATTAATACGCGATAGTTCAGAATAGTGCCCTCCCCGATTTCGCGATAAAGTGTTTGTTGAATCAGATCGATGTATTTTTCCTCAAGATATTCATAAAAAAACTGGCTGGGTACTTGGATTGTCAGCACATTATCTTCGTAACTTAAAGGGATGATTGGCACAAACCAAGTGTTGAATGCAGCTTCGGAAATATTATCGCGAATGACGTTCAGACAGTTATTCCATAAAATCTTGAAATCTGCTTCCATTAGTTTATTTAAAAATTGTTTTTTTGTTGTTTCTTGAGTACAAATTTTGGGAATATTTTTCGAAAAAAAAAATGTGTTTCTTTATTGAAAAAGGACAACAAAGCACAGAATTAATTATCAACCCAATAGCGTTAAATATCTAAATGTCAATTATATATAAAAACACTACTTTGGCAAAACATTGAATATCAGTATTCCTATTCAGTGTATAAAAAAGGTTTGAAAATGCAATGCACTTCATTTTTATCACTTAAATACAATGATACGAATACTTTTGCGATTTTTATGTGCGAAATATTTATTTAGAGCAATTCTATTTAAATGTTTCATGAAATAAAAGTCAAATATGCTTTAAAGTTAGAATAGGCGCAATTTTACACTTAGATATCGCTTCGGATTTTCTCGTATGTCTTCCAGCAATTTTGTTGCTGAATTGATTACAACCACTAAGCTGTCGTGAAGTTCAGACCCGTTTACAAGTTTTCCTACTGAGTTGTCGGCAGAATTTATTTTTTGAGAAAGCAATTTCAAATTTGTAATTGTTTCATCGAGCGATGCTAAGGTGTTGCTGAAGTTGGAGTCTTTCAATTCCTCGCTTATTTTTTTTAGATTTTTGATTACCATTGCCAGATCGTGGGTAATTTCGGGAATTTCTTCGCCTGCATCAAAAACGATTCTGTTTATATTTTGAGCCGTTGCCTGTAACTCGTTTATTGTTGTGTTTATTCCGATGATGGATTTCTGCCATGCAGGGTCGGTAAGTAATTGGTTTAATGCCATGACTGTGGAATCGATATGCAACAAAATGGAATCGGCTTTGGGGGCAATTTTTTCTGCGCTGTCCATCATTCCCGGTGCCCGTCCTCCGATAAGTGTATCGCCGGGATGTAAATAACGAGTACCTTCGTTATTAATTTTGAGTCTAACCGATGATCCGCCTAGCAAATCTGTGCCAAATTCAAGTTTGCTGCCTTCTTTTATTTTAAATTCGTCGTCCAATCGTATTTCTACTGCAAACTTCATGGGGTCGGGGCTGATCATTTTTATAGAACTTACTAATCCGACTTGATATCCGTTTACTAATACGGGAGATGAGGTGTTTAATCCCGAAACATCGTCAAAAACAGCAATATAATTATTTTGTTTTTGGAAAATATTGATTCCTTTCAGGAAATTAATGCCAAAGTAAATTATCGCAAGGCTGACAAGGAAAGATAATCCGATGGTTGCGTTTCTACTTAATTTCAATTTCATAAATAGTATTATTAACCTGTTGTGCGTTTAAAAATATAACCTAAAAAAGCTATCCATTTGGACAAAATCCATATATCTATATGGTAATCAGTCAAATAAATATTATGGAAACTGGGGTGCAAGTTACGAAAAAATTTTGAAAAACCTTCAAATAGCAGAAACAAAAAGTAGTTTTTTCATCTTTCTGGCATTCCGTTGAGAGCGGAATATTTTTATTTTCTCTCGGAAAACGAGGCTAGAGTGTGCAAAAATTATATCTTCTCTCGGCAAACGCGCTTTAATAATAACTAACTAAATTCTTCCGTCGGGAAATCCGACGGGAGGAAAAAAAATTATATCCTGTTTCTGAAAATCCGACGGACGTAAAACGGCTGTTTTTGTGTAAAAACAGCCTTGTTTTGCCGGGAAACCGTTTCTTTTTGTTAAAGAATGTGATCAGGATGGGGGTAAATCAAAATTTTTGTATCCATCGGAAAATCCGACGGAGGATAAAAAAATTTTTCCCTGTCGTCGGAAAAGAATTTTAAGGGCTATTTGCCCTTTTTTTATTGGATAGTGTTCAGAAAATCAGTAGTTAATCTTTTTGCATCATAGAAGCGGAGCAAAATCCGGCAGTTCCGTGTGTGTTAACGTTAATATATTGATCGCCTCATACCCGCAGAAACAACGTGAATGATTTTTTACCTCAGGCGGCGACAGACACAACGGAAATGTATGAATTATTTTATTCGAACGCCATTTTGGAATTGAACGATAAAGGCGTCTTTAAATTTTGGTTGTACTTCGTGTAATATTTTTATAATTTCTTGCAGGTCGGTAGCACTACCGTAAGTATATTTATAGACTGTGCCGTCTTTGTAACAACTCACAGGTGATAATCCCTTGAAAACGGGCGAATTTGTTTCATATTTTCGTGAGGAAGTCAGGAATTGAACCCGATATTCGATTTCGTTTTCCGATGAAATGGCATTTTGCGGTTGTTGGGGTGATTCGTTGGAAAAAATCCGATTTTTTTTATCGTAATCTCGTTTGTATTCATTAAATGCCAAATAAATTGAATTTGCCATGGAATTTTGCCCGGTGGTGCTTTTAAGGTATTTTTCATCATTCGGGTTGCTGATATATCCCAATTCGACGAGAATACTTGGCATAGCTACTTCACGGAGCACAAGAAAACCTGCTTGACGAACATTCCGATTTATTCTGCCGGAATTGTGTACCAAGCTATTTTGGACCAGTGAAGCCAGATGAAGGCTTTGTTTGAGGTATTGGTCGGACATGAATTCAAAAATAATATACGATTCGGGCTCTTGCGGATTAAAACCTTCATACTTTTGTGAATAGTTCTCTTCGAGTAAGATCACAGAGTTTTCTTTTTTGGCCACTTCCAGGTTGTCTTTACTTCTATGAAGTCCCAAAATAAAGGTTTCTACACCTTGTGGCGAGTTTTGACGTTTGGGTAGTGCATTGCAATGAATGGAGATGAAAAGATTGGCTTTGGCATTGTTTGCAATGGCTGCTCTGCGATCCAGTGCCACAAAGCTGTCGTCTTTGCGGGTATAAATCACTTTCACATCCCTGTGATTTTTTTCTATCAATGTTCCTACTTTTTTTGCCACCGACAGCGTGATGTCTTTTTCGCGCGATGAGGAACCAAGTGCGCCCGGGTCTTTGCCTCCGTGACCTGCATCAATCACCACCGTAAATTCCTTTGTCTGACCTGTAACAGGGAATACGAAAGAAAGCAATGCTCCAAAAATAAATAAAGATAGTACTTTTGTATATTGAGTCATTCCTTTTCTTTTTACAAAAATAACGATAAAAATCGAATTAAAAATTTTTTCAATAATTACTCTATTGACAGAGTAGCGGCCATTAAGGTTTAATGACTTTTTTCGTTTCGAAATTTTACAGTACCTTTGGAAAAATAATCAAACACTTATGAATCATCATTTAATCGCACCTTCTCTTCTTTCTGCCAATTTTTTGGATTTGCGCAGAGATGTGGAAATGTTGAACCGCAGCGAAGCTGATTGGATACATCTGGATATTATGGATGGTGTGTTTGTTCCCAACATCTCTTTCGGTTTTCCTGTGATAAATTCACTGAAACAGGTAACCGATAAACCTTTGGATGTTCATTTAATGATTGTTCAACCCGAAAAATTTGTTTCGGAAGTGGCCGCAGCCGGTGCTTATATGATGAATGTGCATTATGAGGCGTGCATTCATTTGCACAGGGTGGTTGAAGAAATCAAAAAAGCAGGAATGAAAGCCGGAGTAACATTGAATCCGCATACTCCGGTGACTTTTCTTGAAGATATTTTGCATGAGTTGGATATGGTTTTGTTGATGTCGGTAAATCCCGGATTCGGAGGGCAGAAATTTATTGAACATTCGTTGCAAAAGGTTTCAGATTTAAAAGAAATGATTCTTCGAAAAAATCTTTCTACCCTTATTGAGGTGGACGGTGGAGTTAATCTTGAAACAGGCAAACGGTTGGTTGATGCGGGTGCCGATGTACTTGTAGCCGGTAATTTTGTTTTTTCTTCCGAAAATCCCATTGAAACCATTCGTCAATTAAAAAATTTATAAAAATCTTTTTTGTGTTTTCACGAACAACGATTTTTGCATGTCAAGTGTGCGATGAAAAACATAACTGGGAAAACACCTTTCTTTCGGTTGCTTGTTCCTGTGGTATTGGCAATTGTTGTCAATGAATTTATTCCTGCACTTCCTTCGGCAGTCGTTTTCTTTTCCACAGGGTTTCTTATCATGTTGCTATCCTTTTTTATTCCCGAAAATAAAGAATTTCATTATCGATGGGTTTTTGGAGTGGGGGCATTTGTATTTATTTTTTCTCTTATTACTTGTCGGTATAAACAAAAAATCGAAGAGAGTTCATTGGAACATTATGCCCAACAACAAGATACCTACAAGGGAGTTGTTCTTGATATTCCGCAACAAAAACCCCGTTCTGTTCAAGTAAATACAAAATTGGTGTATCCTGTACAGAAGAATGCGATTCTTTATTTTGAAAAAGATGCGCAGAGTGTGGTTCTTCGACCGGGCGATGAGATTGTATTTCGAGCCAACATGCAACCTTTCAAAAACTTGGGCAATCCCGACGATTTCGATTATGTTCGATTTATGAGGATAAAGGGTTTTGCCGGATCTGCATATATTCCGGCTTACCAGTGGAGAAAAACAGGGAAAAGCATCCCATCGGTTTATACCTTATCGCAAAATTTACGGGCCAAAGCGCTCGATTTTTATAAATCTTTCGGATTGAATCCCGATGAGTATGCTTTTATTACGGCACTTACCTTGGGATATAAATCCAATCTTTCCAATGATTTGCAAGATGCTTTTCGTGCGTCGGGAACAGCACATGTGTTGGCAGTAAGTGGATTGCATGTTGGGATTATCTATTTTATTCTCAATATATTTTTTTCTTTTCTAGGCGATTCGGGGAAAAAATTAATATTGAAACAGCTGCTGATTATTCTTTTTCTTTGGGGCTACGCTTTTCTTACAGGATTATCGGTTTCGGTTGTTCGTGCGGCAATTATGCTTTCGATTTTTTGTCTGGGTAAGGCTTTTCACCGGCAAGGATTTTCTTATAACAGCCTTGCGGCTGCGGCGTTTTTTATTCTGGTTTTTAATCCGATGAGTTTTTTTGAAGTAGGTTTTCAAATGAGTTTTTTATCGGTTTTTGCTATTTTGTTTTTTAAACCCAAACTCGATAAATTGTATGTCCCTTCTCGGCAATTTTTCCTGAAAATCCGTAATCTTTTTACCCTTTCCCTATCGGCGCAATTGGGTGTATTTCCTCTTGTTTTGTACTATTTTGGAGCGTTTCCCACGTATTTTTTTGTTACAAATTTATTGATTGTTCCCCTTATTAGTGCGATAATTTATGCTGTTTTGCCGGTTATTCTTTTTTGGGGACTGAGTCAATGGGGGCTTGTTGTTTTTTATCCGTTATTTCAAGGGATAAGTCGGCTACTTAACATGTTGATCGGTTGGGTTATTCATATCGTTTATGTGTTTGAATCGCTGCCTTCTTCCCAGATCACAAATCATTCTCTCTCTCTTGCACAGGTAATGCTCCTTTTTATTGTTTTATTTGTTTTTGATAGATGGATGATAAAAAAACGGGTTAAATATCTTTTTGTTGTATTGGGCTCTATGCTTCTTTTCTTATTTATAAATACCTATCATATTGCTCATGACACCACCGATAGATTTGTTGTTTACAACCGACCGGGAGTGAGTGAAATGGGTGCCATTATAAATAATGAAGCAATTCCTGTAATGAGACAAGCGAATGGTGTGCTGGCTTATTCTTCGAAAAGGATTGTCAAATTATCGGAAAATATATATCGATCAAAAATTTCCGAGCAAACATTTCCCGTTGATTTTTTGGTTCTATCGGAAGATGATTCTTTTTCCATAAATACGTTAAGTGAGTATTTTTTACCCAAAATGGTTATTCTTGACAGTTCGCTTTCGGTATATGCTGTGAAACGCCTAAAAAAAGAGTGTCGGCAATTGCATATAAAAGTGCATGATGTAAGGCAAATGGGGGCATTTTCCATAAATTTGTAGTATATTTGCGGCAAAGCCCAATGGAATATTGGATAGTTTAATAGATTGAATGAGAGCAACCATAATTACAGAGATTATCCCGAAAGAACAAGTCGAAAAAGTTCGTTCTTACATTGAAAAATACAATAAAATAGTCATTACTACACACCTTTCTCCCGATGGAGATGCCTTGGGTTCGTCTTTGGCTTTGTATCATTATCTTTTTCGTATAGGAAAGGATGTGAAACTTATTGTACCTAATGCGTTCCCTTATTTTTTGAAGTGGATGAAAGGGGCGGAGAATGCCTTGGTTTATGAATATAATCCGGGAGCCGGACGGCATATCATACAGCATGCTGAGTTGATTTTTTGTCTCGATTTCAATGTTCCTAAACGAGTTGGCGATATGGCTCCTTATGTAATGAACTCCGGTGCTAAAAAAATTTTAATAGATCATCACCCTTACCCTGAAAATTCTTGCGATGTTGTGATTTCTCATCCCGAGATCTCATCCACTAGTGAGTTGATTTTTCGTTTACTGTATCAATTGGGCGAGTACGAACGTATCGACAGAGATATAGCCGAATGCATTTATTGTGGCATGATGACGGATACCGGAGGATTTACATATAATTCCAATGATCCCGAAATATTCGAAATTATTAGTTTATTACTGAGAAAGAATATCGATAAAGATGCCATTTATTCGAATGTTTATCACAATTATACCGAACAACGTTTTCGTCTATTGGGATTTACTTTGCTGAAGCGGATGAAAATATACAATGATATTCATTCTGCTTTGATTTATCTTTCAAAAGAGGATTTACAAAAATTCAAGTCCGGGAAAGGCGATACCGAAGGTTTTGTGAATTACCCGTTGAGTATACGAGGTATAATTTTTTCGACTTTTATTTACGAAGACGAGAATTACGTCAAATTGTCTTTTCGTTCCCGAGGGGATTTTGCTTGCAATGAATTTGCTGCTGAATTTTTTCAAGGAGGAGGACATTTGAATGCGGCAGGAGGCGAATTTTATGGAACCATACAAGATGCTATTGCTTTATTTGAAAAGGCTTTAAAAAAATATGAAGCGAAGCTGAGAAATGCCTCATGTTGAAGAGATGGGAAGAATGTTTTCACGTTAGAAAAATCGTTTATTTTTCATAAATAAATACTTTTTGAAGTTGAATTATTTATTTTTGTATTGTATTCGAATTTTATTATTAAGAATAAGTTAAGTAATGAGAAAAATAAATTGTATCATAGGAGTCATTGCCGCTTTTTTGTTTATAGGAAATTCCTGCGACAGTCAGAAAACATATGCGGAATATTTAAAAGATGAATCCAATGCCATTAAGCAATTCATCGCTGAAAACGGGATAATCGTTCTTGATGAATATCCCGCCGATCATGTATTTGAACCGAATGAATTTTATCGAGATCCGGCTACCGGCGTATATTATAACGTGATTGATTCGGGCGGATACAAAGCTGCTTTGGGCGCGGAGGTCTACATCCGTTTTAAAGGGCTGACTTACTTTATTGTTGGCGATAGCACAAAATACGAAAATACTCAGAATTTAGACCCTGAAACTTTGGTCTATGGCAACCCCTCTACTTATCCTTGTTATGCTTGGGCAGTGCCGTTGGTTCATGTGGGGCATTTGGGCAGAGTAAAAATGATTGTTCCTTTTAATCATGGACTTACATATGATCAATCGTATTTTCGTACAGCCTTTTATGAAAACTTGCAATATCGTATAGAGAAACTTGATTATCCAATAAATTAAAATCAATAAAATAGATATGACACTTATCAAATCCATTTCCGGAATTCGTGGAACGATTGGTGGGAAAGCCGGTGACAACCTGACACCGCTCGATGTTGTGAAATTCACTGCTGCATATGCTGCATTTATCGAAAAATATCAGGAAGGGAAAGAGAAAAAAATTGTTGTGGGGCGCGATGCACGTCTTTCAGGGGAGATGATTCATCGACTTGTTGTCGGAACACTTAACGGGATGGGGTTTAATGTAACGGATATTGGCATGGCAACAACTCCGACTACCGAAATAGCCGTAGTTGAAGAAAACGCTGCCGGAGGAATTATTATTACTGCAAGTCATAATCCGAAGCATTGGAATGCGTTGAAATTGCTCAATTCTGATGGTGAATTTTTGAATGCGGAAGAAGGACAACAAATTTTAAATATTGCAGAAGCCGAAGATTTTATTTTTTCGCCCGTTGATGAGTTAGGGAAAACGATAAGCAAATCATATCTTCAAAAGCATATTCAACATATATTGTCGCTCGATTTAGTAGATGTCGATGCCATCAAGAAAGCCAATTTGAAGGTAGCCGTGGATGCCGTAAATTCTGTAGGTGGAATTGCTGTTCCGGAATTGCTTTATGCGTTGGGAATAAAAGAGGTATTCAAATTACATTGTTCGCCTCATGGCAATTTTTCTCACAATCCGGAGCCGCTACCGCAACATTTGACTGAACTTGCCGAGCTAATGAAAAAGTCGCATGCCGATGTGGGCTTTGCTGTTGATCCTGACGTTGACAGGCTGGTTATTTATTGCGAAAATGGAGAACCGTTTGGTGAAGAATATACATTGGTTGCTGTTGCCGATTACGTATTGCAGCATAAGCCGGGAAATACAGTATCGAATTTGAGTTCTACTCGCGCTTTGCGCGATATTACCGAGGCACGTGGCGGGAAATATTATGCCGCGGCTGTGGGTGAAGTGAATGTTGTGGCCAAAATGAAAGAAGTAAATGCGGTGATTGGCGGCGAAGGAAACGGTGGGGTTATTTATCCCGCTTCCCATTATGGGCGTGATGCATTGGTTGGTATTGCCTTGTTTCTTACTTACCTTGCAAAATCAGGTAAAAAAGTTTCTGAATTACGCGCCTCTTATCCTACCTATTATATTGTAAAACAAAAAGTAGAACTGACGTCCGACATGGATGTAGACGCTATTTTGGATGCTGTCAAGGAAAAATTTAAAGATCAAGAAATTACCGATATCGACGGTGTTAAAATAGATTTTCCCGATAAATGGGTACATTTAAGAAAATCGAATACCGAACCCATTATTCGCATTTATTCCGAGGCTCGGTCTGTTGAAGAAGCCGAAAATATCGGGAAACAAATTATTGAAATGATAAAAGAATTCAAGTGATTACCTTTGATTTTTTATAGATTGTTTGTGTTGTTTAGTAGAATATACAAACAACATGAAGACGAAGATATGAGGATAACAGTGTTGCGTAATGAAAGATAAATTGATCAGTTATGATGAGATAAAAAAAATTCATCCTATTTTCAGAGGAAAATATGGGAATAATCTTTTCAAATTGATGATGAAAATATCGGGATTAGATCATGTAAATGAAATCTACGATAAGTCGAAACACCTTACAGGCCCTGCATTTTGCAAAGACGTTTTGGATAAACTTGAAATACGCCGCATCTTACGAAATGTAGAGGTACTGGATAAATATAAAGACAAACCATTTATTACTGTATCTAACCATGCCTATGGCCACATCGATGGCATTGCAGCTATTGAAGTGGTGGGAAGCCGCGTAAAGGATTATAAAATGATGGTGAACTTTGTATTAGGAATGATTGATACCATGTCTGAAAATTTTATTGTAGTTAATCCTTTTAAATCCGATAAAAAACGCGATGTTACTCTTAACGGAATAAAAGAATGCATTGATCATATTCGTCAGGGGCATCCTTTGGAGTTTTTCCCGGCTGGGGCTATCTCTGATTTTACGAGAAAAGGTTTTAAAATAACAATTGCCGATAGAAAATGGCAGCCTTCGGTTATTAAATTGATAAAAAAAGCGAAAGTACCTGTGATTCCGGTTCATTTTTCAGGGGGCAATTCGCCGCGTTTTTATGCTTTGCGTCTTTTGGGATGGCAAGTACGCACTTTGGGCTTATGTCATGAATTAAAGAATAAAAAAGGGAAAGAATTGGTTATTACTTTTGGAGAGCCCATCATGCCTGATGAAATGGCAAAATATCGGGATATCGAACAACTTGGAGAATTTTTAAAATCGAGGACGTATGCTTTAGGTGATGTCAAATAAATTTATTATTTTTGATATTCCATCCTGTTATTGACTTTAATTTTGCAGTTTGGAGATTCATTTTATGGCAAAACAAAATATTCAACAAGTAAAACAACGATTCGACATTATAGGCACTTCTCCTGAATTGGATCGTGCTATTGATGTAGCCTTGCAGGTAGCTCCGACAGATTTATCGGTCCTTATTACAGGTGAAAGTGGAGTAGGTAAAGAAATTTTTCCTCAAATAATTCATCAATATAGTGGAAGAAAACACGGTCCGTATTTTGCAGTAAACTGTGGTTCCATTCCCGAAGGAACAATTGATTCGGAGCTTTTTGGTCACGAAAAAGGCTCTTTTACAGGCGCAACAGCAACCCGTAAGGGGTATTTTGAAGTGGCAGATGGGGGAACCCTTTTCCTTGACGAAGTGGCCGAATTGCCTCTTCCCACGCAAGCAAGATTGCTCAGGGTACTCGAAACAGGAGAATTTATTAAGGTGGGTTCATCCAAAGTGGAAAAAAGCGATGTGCGCGTGGTCGCTGCCACCAATATGAATATGGTGCAGGCCGTTGAAAGTGGAAGATTTAGAGAAGATTTGTATTATCGATTGAATTCGGTACCTATCCGTATACCTCCTCTTCGTCAACGGAAAGAAGACATTCCATTATTGTTTCATAAATTTGCTACCGATTTTGCAGAAAAATATATGATACCACCTATTAGTTTAACTAATGCTGCAAAAGAAATGCTTAAAGAGTATAGGTGGCCGGGTAATATACGCCAATTGAAGAATATAACGGAGCAAATTTCCATTATTGAACAAGAAAGAATAATTACGCCCGAAATTTTGAAACGGTATTTGCCCGACGAAGAAGTGGGAATGGTGCCTGTTCGCTTGTTCGATGTAAAAGAAAGCGGGCAAAGAACGTTTGCAAATGAACGTGAAATTTTGTATCAAGTTTTGTTCGATATGAAAAAGGACATCATGGATTTGAAACAAATTGTTGCCACCATTTTGTCTGCTTCCGGCGACAAAATAAAATCTGCTTTTGCGGAGAGCACGTCGGCTAATCCCTCTTTAGTGTCTCAGGACCCTGCATCGTTAAATTTTCCCTTTAAATATGACGACATCGTTCCCGAGGTTTCTTCCAACGAAAATGATCCGAAGCACGAAGAAGAAATTCAGGAAGCTACCGAATATGAAGAGCGAGCACTTTCATTGGAGGATGTGGAGAAAGATATGATTGTAAAGGCATTGGAGCGTCATAATGGTAAGCGCAAACCGGCCGCTAATGATTTGAAAATATCCGAAAGAACATTATACAGGAAGATTAAAGAGTATAAGTTGGAAAATCTATGAAACCCGTCCTCTTCTTTGCTTTTGCAGCGGTTTGTATTTTGCTGGATTCATGTTCTATTTCGTATCGGTTCGATGGAGCATCCGTTGATTATAACACAACCAAAACCTTGTATTTGGCCAACTTCCCAAATCAGGCGCAGTTGATATACCCCCCTCTTGAACAGCGTTTTAATGAGGATTTGAAAGATACCTTCATTCGCAATACCCGACTTCAACTTGTAAATCAAAACGGGGATTTGGAGATTGAGGGGGAAATCATCGGATATGAACTTACCCCAATGGCTGTACAAGAAGATGCATTTGCTTCGGAAACCCGCTTGACAATGACGGTGAGAATGCGTTATCGCAACAATAAAGTGGAAGGTCAAGATAAAGAAGAAACGATATCGGCTTATCGCAACTTTCCCAGTGATCGTTTATTAACTGATGTGCAAGATCAATTGATTGAAGAACTGTGTAAAGATATTATTGATCAGATATTTAATGCCACAATGTCTAATTGGTAAGTCGTATTTTTTGATGATTAGTGCCGAATTATATGGTTGGGTTGAAAATCCCGAAATTTTGAACGATGCCTCGTTTGTGAAATTAAAGGAGATGATAAATGAGTATCCTTATTTCCAAACCGCTCGCTTACTTTATCAAAAAAATCTCCATATTTTACAACATCCGCATTTTTTGGACGAACTACCTAAAACGGCACTTTTTTGTGCTGACAGAAGAAAATTATTTTATTTGATAAATAAACAAGATTATGATATGTTCTTAGAGGAAAATGAGTTGGAAGGGCAATTTCATGAAGATCGTACTCAAACATTGATCGATTCTTTTTTTGATATCGTCGGAGAAGAAGAGAAATCAGACGAAGCCGTTTGTCCAAATTTAGGGATGGAAATGGTCTCATATGATTATTTATCATATCTGGAGTCGATTGAACCAAACAATACGGAAAGCGAAAACGAATCGGATAAAAATTTGTTGAAACACCACGATATTATTGATCGATTTCTTGAAAAAGCAGATTCGAATGAATCGTTTTCTCTAAGCGAAGGCGATGCGTCTATTGATAAAGATCAAAAGAATTGTATTTTGGACAGTGAAATTGAAGAAGATAAATTCTTAACCGAAACACTGGCAAAAATTTATATTAAACAAAAAAAATACGAACAAGCGCTTACAATTATTAAGCGTTTAAGTTTGAATTTTCCAAAAAAAAGTGCTTACTTTGCCGACCAAATTCAATTTTTGGAGCATTTGATTATAAACGAGAAAAATAAAAAACAATCTTGATATGTATGTTTTCCTTACTATTCTTATTTTAATTGCAGCTATTTTAATGATTCTTATCGTGTTGGTTCAAAAATCCAAAGGCGGAGGATTGGCTGCCGGCTTTTCGTCATCCAATCAAATTATGGGTGTTCGAAAAACTACCGATTTTTTAGAAAAAACAACATGGACTCTTGCCGCCATCATCATTATTTTAAGCATTTTTACTGCAAAATATACGGCATCACATTCGCAGGGTCCTCAATCTCAAATTGAGGTGCAACAACCCGCTCCTCTTAGTCCGGGTGTAGCTCCCGATGTGACACCTACCGTGCCAATGCCTTCACCAACGTTACCCAATCAGGAAGGTACCCAACAGCAAGGTCAGAGCCAAACGAATTCGCAACCTGCAGAACAATAGATAAAAACTATTTATCGTAGCACGATATCGTGCACAATAGGCATTCCTGCAGCCTCATTGAGTTTCTCAATGAGGCTTTGTTTATTCATTTGTAATTCTGCTCGAAGAACCGATGATGTAAGCTGAACATAAAGTATGTTTCGTTTTAGATAGACATTTTTTGTGTAGCCACTTACTCCAGAACCAAGCAATTCGCGCCAGGCATGAACTGCACGTTGTTCGGCTATTTTGGTTTTGAGAAAAGGATTTTCTTCAAAATATTCCGACAAAATATCGCCAATGGATTTCGATCCGTGTTTAAGCATAAAAATTGGGTTTAATCGGTTGTTTGACGAATATAACCATTTTTTACAGAATAGATATGATAATCGGTATGCGCTGTTTTTTCCAATATTTTGTCTAGCGATTTACGATTGGTATCGGATATGAATATTTGCCCAAACTCGTTTTCCAAAACAAGTTTGATGATTTCTTCCACACGTGAACTATCTAGCCGGTCAAAAATATCATCCAACAGTAAAAGAGGCTTGGTTTTTGTTGTTTCAAGTAAAAAATGAAATTGAGCTAATTTCATGGATACAAAAAAAGTTTTGTTCTGACCCTGAGATCCTGTTTTTTTGATCGGAAAATTGTTCAGCAGCATTTCCAGGTCGTCTCTATGAATGCCTACTGTAGTATATCCTAACACAATGTCCTTGTGTCGGTTTGTTTTGAGTAGATGATGAAGATCGTTGTCTTTCAGTTGAGAGATATATTGAAGTGAAACGCTTTCGTTTGATTGACTGATCAGATTATAAAAACGATTGAAAATGGGAATAAATTGGTCGATAAAAGCTTGGCGTTTTTCGAAAATAAACATCCCTTCATCGGTTAACTGCTCTTCCCATATTTCGAGTAAATTTATGTCGATGTGTTCTTTTTCGTTTTTCAGTAAAACATTACGTTGTTGCAAGGCTCTGTTGTAACGAATTAACGCGTGCATGTAATTTTTGTCGAATTGAGAAATCACCATATCCATGAATTTTCGTCGTTCGTTACTGCCTCCAACAATCAGTTCATCATCATTCGGCGAAATCATTACTAGAGGAATAAATCCGATATGATCCGATAATCGTTCGTACTCTTTTTTATTGCGTTTGAATTGCTTTTTTTGACGTCTCCGTATGGCACAATAAATTTCTTCAATCGAGTGATCGGGAAACTCATATCTTCCCTGAAGCATGCAGAAATCGGAATGATGACGAATAATTTGAGAATCAATAGGATTTGTATGACTTTTGCAAAATGACAAATAGTAGACAGCATCCAGTAGATTGGTTTTCCCCATGCCGTTGTTACCAATAAAATAGTTGAGTTTAGGAGATAGTGCGAGCTCTACCTGTGCCAGATTTTTGTAATTTATAATGGACAATTGCCGTAAAATCATTAAAAATATCCTTTTTATTCTTCAATCAACAGCTGCTGTAATTCTTCCGGTGTAACGTTCATTTTAAGTCGTCCTTTCCATGCATACGAAATTTTTCCTCTCTCTTCCGAAACAATAATTGCTTTGGCATCGGTTTCTTGTGAAATTCCGAGTCCTGCCCGATGTCTTAATCCAAGATATTTGGGGATATTGGGGTTTTGTGACAAGGGTAAAATACACCCGGCGGCTCTAATTTTGTTCCCGACAATAATCATGGCCCCATCGTGCAGAGGACTGTTTTTGAAAAAGATACTTTCAATTAATCGTGAGGAAATATCGGCATTGATAATTTCTCCTGTTTGTTCATATAATCCTAATTGAATATCGCCTTGAATAACGATTAGGGCGCCGGTATATGATTTTGCCATATTCATGCAAGCTAAGACCACAGCCGTTAGATGTGAATTATCTTTCTTTTGCTTATTATTTGGGAAGAAAAGCTTGGATATAAATTTCCATCCTTTTTTTGATCCTAACGACATGAGAAATCGTCGAATTTCATCTTGAAACAGAATGACTAGCAGAAAGAGTCCCACACTCACCAATTGATCGAGGATAGTTCCCAACAAAACCATATTAAACACTTGCGAAACAAGTACCCAGATGATTAGAAAAACCAATATCCCCATAAATAAAGGGCGTACACCGGATATTTTTACTACGTTATAGAGGTAATAGAGCAAAAGAGCTACAAGAAGAATATCGATAAAATCTTTTATGCCGAAGTGTTCAAACATGATTAATTAACTTTGTTTTGTTGGTACGGGGAAATTTCGAATTTTTTGAGTTCCGATATAATCTTTATACATTCTACCGCTTCCTTCACATCGTGTACCCGTAGAATGTCTGCACCATAAATTAAAGCGTAGGTATTTAAAATGGTGCTTCCGTTCAGGCATTGTGATGGATCGGTATCGAGTAGTTTGTAAATCATTGATTTCCGTGAAATTCCTACTAAAAGAGGCAACTCAAAAATGTCGAAGTACCTAAGATAAGCCATTAGTTGATAGTTTTGTGATAATGTTTTGCTGAAACCAAAACCGGGATCAATAATGATGTCATTTACTCCTAATAGATTGAGTTGGGTTGTTTTTTCGGAAAAGTAGTAGAGAATATCTTGAATGAAGTTGTCATAATTTGTCAATTGCTGCATAGTTTGGGGAGTGCCCCGCATATGCATAAGAATATAGGGAACGTTTAATTGGGCTACTGTTGAAAACATGTCTTTATCGATTTGGCCACCCGAAATGTCGTTTATCATATCTACTCCATATTTTTCAACAGCACATTTGGCTACTTCTGCGTAAAAGGTGTCCACTGATAAAATGGCATCAGGGAATTCTTTTCTGATAATTTTAAGTGCAGGTTCCAATCGTTTCAGTTCCTCTTTCGGCGAAAGCAAAACAGACGATGGCGAGGTGGATTGCCCTCCTATATCGATGATAGTTCCTCCTTCTTCTTGAATTTGGTTTGCTCTTTCGATAATTTCTTTCTCTGAGTTTTTACGGCTTCCTGCAAAAAAGGAATCAGGTGTAATATTGATAATTCCCATCACCCATGGAGTTGAAAGCTCCATCAATGCTCCTTTTATGTTGAGAAACTTTTTCATGTGTTATAGCGTAGAGTTGGGTAACTGATAGGGATAATCGATGGTATAGTGTAGTCCACGACTCTCTTTACGTGCCATTGCCTGTTTAATTACAAGATACCCTACTTTTATGATATTGCGGAGTTCGCAAATTTCACGGGAAACAACCGAGCGTTGAAATAAGCTTTCTGTTTCGCGAAATAAAATATTTAATCTTGCTAATGCACGTTGTAAGCGAAGATCGGAACGGACAATCCCCACATACGACGACATGATTTCGTTCACCTCTTTGTAGCTTTGGGTTATTAGCACCATTTCTTCTGGTAAAGTAGTACCTTCAGCATTCCAGGGGGGGATATTTTCCTGAAAGGAGTAATTCGTTAATCGGGGAATGGAATGTTTGGCCGCTGCGTCGGCGAAAACCACAGCTTCGATGAGTGAATTAGATGCCAATCGGTTTGCCCCGTGTAAACCGGTACAAGCGCATTCGCCGTTTGCATATAATCGCTTGATGCTGGTTTCCCCGTGAATGTTTACCCGTATTCCACCACACAAATAGTGGGCTGCAGGTGCAACGGGGATGTAATCTTTGGTAATGTCGATACCGTACGACTTGCATTTTTCATAAATGGTGGGGAAATGTTTTTTTGTTTCTTCCGGATTTTTGTGTGTTACATCCAAATAAACATAATCGTCGCCACGATTTTTCATTTCTGTATCGATGGCTCTTGCAACAATATCTCGTGGTGCCAGTGATTCGCGTTTGTCGTATTTATACATGAATTCTTTCCCGTCTTTTGTCCTCAAGATCCCTCCGTATCCTCGCACGGCTTCGCTAATCAGGAACGAAGGTCGGTCGCCGGGATGATATAGGGCAGTGGGGTGAAATTGAACAAATTCCATTCCTTTAATTTCACCTTTTGCGCGAGATACCATTGCGATACCGTCTCCGGTTGCAACCAACGGGTTGGTGGTTGTTTGATAAATGCAACCAATTCCACCTGTGGCCATCATAGTTATCCGAGATAGGAACGTATCGATTTGGTTCGTTTTCTGATCCAGGATGTAAGCGCCATAGCATTCGATCCCTTGGGTATCGGAAGTAATTACCTTCCCCAGATGATGTTGTGTGAGAATTTCAATGGCAAAGTGGTTGTCGAATACATCGATATTAGGATGGTTTTTAATTGCGTTGATCAATCGAAGTTGGATTTCGGCACCGGTATTGTCTTTGTGGTGAAGAATGCGAAATTCGGAATGGCCTCCTTCTTTATGGAGATCGAAATTTCCTTGTTCATCCTTATCGAAATCAACACCCCAGCTAATCAGTTCTTTGATTTGTGAAGGTGCTTCGCGTACTACTTTTTCTACCACAGCCACATCGCATAATCCTGCTCCTGCATCTAAGGTATCTGCAATGTGTTTCTCGAAATTATCCCACGGATTGGTTACGGAAGCTATTCCTCCTTGTGCATAGTATGTATTGGCATCTTCCAATGAATTTTTTGCAATGATGGCCACCTTGCCATAATTGGCAACTTTTAATGCAAAACTCATTCCTGCTATGCCTGCACCTATTACTAAAAAATCATATTTATAGGTCATATAAATATTTTTATTCCTTCTATCGTACAAATTTATAAAATTAAACTTTAATCGTAGGCATTTTAAATTTAAAATAGTCCATTCAAAATAAAAATCTTTTTTCGGTTATTGCTTTTATCGTTACTGATATACAGTGGTTTATAGTTGATTTTAGGAAGTAAGATTGGCAATTCAAAAAATGCGAATATTTTTTCGTTAAATATCGAGTTTCTGTTGCAATATTCGTGATAAAATGTTTTCTTTGTTATAGTATATTATTCATTACGGTATTCATTTTTAATTTGTTATATACCTTTATGAAAACATTTTCCTTAACCTTGCTATTTTTGCTATGTACAACGCTTGCGACCCTCAACGCAGCGGATTTGCAGCAAAAAAATGATTCTGCCTATTACTTGTTACGTGGAAGAGTGATAGGAGAAGATACGCGTGAACCATTGGTTTATGCAAGTGTTTCCGTGAGAAATTCAAATGTTTCAACCGTTACCAATCAAGATGGATATTTTTCGATCAAGGTTCCGATATCAGCGAAGAATTCGCAACTCATTATCCGTCATTTGGGATATCGAAATAAAATTATTCCCATTATAACGTTGATTGATAGGCCAAATAATTACATCATGATGCAGCCCTATTCTATTTTATTAGAAGAGGTTGAAGTTGTTTCAGGCGATGGGGGGCCGTTGGTGCGTGAAGCACTGCGTCGTATTCCGAATAATTATCCCGATGTTCCTAATATGATGGTTGCTTTTTATCGTGAATCGATCAAAAAAAGGAATACATATATATCTCTTGTTGAAGCAGTAGTAGACATTTACAAAGCTTCCTATCGTTCTTTTGAAAACGATCAGGCTCGCATTTATATTGGACGTAAGGCAACTGATATCAATCCCCGTGATACTATTTTATTGAAATTTCAAGGAGGAATTACGAGTTCGTTGTTGCTGGATGTTGCTAAAAATCCGGAAATAGTCTTCGGAAATGGGGGTGAAGAATATATTTTTAACATTGATAATATGATTTATATCAATGAAAAACCCAATTATGTCATTTCTTTTTCACCTCGTCCAGACATTGAGGAGATTCTTTTTAGAGGGAAAATTTATTTGGATGCAAATAGTTTGGCTTTCACTCGAATGGAATTTAATATGAATGTCGAAGGACGGAAAGATGCTTCACATATCTTTATAAAAAAGAAACCTCCAAAGATGAAAGTGGATATGAATCACGCTAAATATATTGTGGATTATGTTGAAAGAGACCACAAATGGTATTTCAATTACAGCCGCACGGATGTTGCCTTTAAAGTCAATTGGTCGAATCGTTTTTTTGGTCTTTTTGCTCCCAGGTATACCATTACCTCTGAAATAGCTATTACAGACCGATATACAGACGATGTGCTGAAATTTCCAAGAAAAGAACGCATTCGTTCAACGGATATTATTGCTGAAAAAGTAGAAGATTTTCAAGATTCTGATTTTTGGGGCGAATATAACGTTATTGAACCCGATGAGGAAATATCAGCCGCAATTAAAAAACTCAGTGGTAAGCTCCTTCGTCGACAACAATAATTCAAAAAATGCTTGTTGGTTAATAAAATAACCGCTACCTTTGCTGCCCAAAGTTATTTAATTATAAAGTATATGTATTTAGATGCAGAGAAAAAGAAGGAGATCTTTGCACGATACGGGAAGTCTAACACTGATACTGGCTCTCCTGAAGCACAGATAGCATTGTTTTCGTACCGTATTGCGCATTTGACTGAACATTTAAAGTCAAATAAAAAAGATTATAACACAGAAAGAGCCTTGAAAATTTTAGTAGGTAAACGTCGTCGTTTGCTTAATTACCTGATTGAGAAAGATATCGAAAGATATAGAGCGATTATTAAAGAATTAGGTATAAGAAAATAAATTTTCAAGAAAAAAATCGAAAAAGAGTAAATGAATTTCATTTACTCTTTTTTTTGATTAATGGAGACATTTCAATTCAAGGGATTGATTTTTAAATCAATAATAAATACACTTAAGTATAAGTAATCAAAAACATATTGTAAAAGTATGTTTTATAATATGTTTTTTTATTTGTTTTTCTTATAAGACCCCTCTATATTTGTAAACGATAACCTAAAACAATCTTTTTACCTTAATACTAGTCCATATAAACCGTAACAAAAGAGACCATCTTGAGCAAGGTGGTCTCTTTTTAGTAGTTGGGAGTATATCTTATCATATATTGGAGTGCTGTGTTAAACTTAAAAAAGAATGTTTGCAGTATCGAAAAATATTTCGAAGAAGTTTTCTAATTGTCGAAACGAGAGAGAATTTATGAAGATGGTTTTTTATTCATCTGTGTGTAAATTAAGAATTAACCCGTACATTTGTAAAAAACAATTGGAGATGTTTATATGAATCCACCGTTGGCAGAGCGGATGCGCCCTCAGAATCTGGATGAGTTTATCGGGCAAGAGCATTTGGTCGGTAAGGGTGCTGTTTTGCGGAAAATGATTGATTCAGGAAGGGTACCCTCACTTATTTTTTGGGGACCTCCCGGAGTAGGGAAAACCACCTTGGCACATATTATTGCCAATACGCTTCATGCTCCCTTTTACAAGTTAAGCGCTATCAATTCAGGGGTCAAGGATGTAAGGGACGTGATTGAAAAAGCAAAAAGCGAGCGTTTTTTTGATGCGGCGAGCCCTATTTTGTTCATCGATGAAATTCATCGGTTTAGTAAATCGCAACAAGATTCGCTGTTGAATGCAGTTGAAACCGGAGTAATTACTCTCATTGGGGCAACAACTGAAAATCCTTCATTCGAAGTAATACGCCCCTTATTGTCTCGCTGTCAAGTGTATGTGTTGAAACCTCTTGAGCGAAAAGATTTGGAAATTTTGCTTCATCGCGCTTTGACACAAGATATTTTTCTAAAAGAAAAAAAGATAGAAGTGAAAGAAACAAATGCTTTGTTTCGTTTTTCCGGTGGCGATGCTCGTAAACTGTTAAATATTATAGAGCTGGTTGTGATAGCTGAAAATAGCGATAAAATTGTAATTACCGATGACAGTGTAACCAGCCGAATACAAGAAAATCCGGCAGCATACGACAAAGAGGGGGAGATGCACTATGATATTATTTCGGCGTTCATTAAATCTATCCGCGGTAGCGATCCCGATGCAGCTATTTATTGGTTGGCACGCATGGTGGCAGGGGGCGAAGATCCGGCTTTTATTGCGCGCCGCTTGGTTATTTCGGCGGCAGAAGATATTGGTTTAGCCAATCCGAATGCATTATTATTAGCTAACGCATGTTTTGATACCTTACAAAAAATTGGGTGGCCCGAAGGGCGTATTGTATTGGCTGAGACTGCTATTTATTTGGCTACTTCTCCCAAAAGCAATTCGGCATATCTTGCAATTGATAAAGCTCTTAACGAAGTTGAACATAGTGGAAATCTTCCCGTTCCTCTTCATTTGCGCAATGCTCCAACAGCATTGATGAAAGAACTTAATTATGGCAAAGATTACAAATATGCTCACGATTTTGAAGATCACTTTGTTGAGCAAGATTATTTACCCCAGGGAATTAAAAATCATCGCTTTTGGGAACCTCAGGACAATCCTTCAGAAGCAAAATTGAAGGATCGAATGAAAAAATTGTGGGGGAATAAAAAGTGATTTTTTAATACCAATCCATTCGGTGATAAGGAGAACTGTGTTGTTGGTATTTGAGATCTTTTAGTAAGGAAGAGTTTGCACGAATAATAAAATTATACGACTGGTAAGGTCCTACCGGAATAAAACTAGCCGACATGCTCCAGCAGTGTAAATTACGAGTTAACGTACAGTTCATGTAAGAAAAGCGTTTTGTCTCAAAATTATAGTCGGTATTGAAAGTGAAATTCCAGTTTTGGGTGGGTTGAAGCGAACCACTCAATCCAAAATTGTGCGTTAATTTTCCTTTATACTCCATCTTTTTTTTGTCGAATTCTCCATACCCGTAACGTAAAGAATAGTTGAACGAGAGATTCCAGTTTATTTTATTCTTTAAGTAACCGTCAACGTCATAATCTCCTGTATCTTGTCGGGATGTGTCGAATACGCTTTTCGTCACGCTTTCCTCTTCAAGATCCCCCTCAAATGTTTCAACGTTAGCAAGATCGGTTTCGCTTTCTTTTTTCTGATCATCTTTCTCCCCAAACCATTTTTTGAAAGTATCTTGATTGAAAGAATAAGAGAACGATGTTCCTGTACTCATAAGTTTTCCAAATCCTTTTCCATGACCAATTCGAAGTTTGTCTACACGAACAGGGCGTCCATGAGAGTCCAGTTCATACAAATAAGGATCCCATGTGGCACTCACACTAAATGTTTGAGATTTGCTGAGTTTAAGTCGAAGACTTGTATTGATTGTGCTTAATTTGAGTGAGTCGGCCATCATATTGTAACTAAAACCAATGCTTAGATCGTCTATAAGGCTCATTTTTCGGTAACCGGTGGGATCATTATCATCGCGAATTTTCATTTCGAGGTTATTTTTAAAACTGAATCCAATGTTTCCGCTTTTCCCACTTGGAGCCGTTCCAAACATCATGCGTGAATAGGGAGAATAAATGTATTCCACGTCATCTCCATATTCGTTTTTGTACGTATATTTTTCGTAAAAATTGTAGCGCGATGCACTAAAATCAGGGGCATAGCTTAAACTGATGGATGGCGTAAAAACATGGCGGATGGCTTGTATTTTATTTCCAAAAATTTTCCATGGAGTATACATCCCGTAAAGTATGGTATTGAAACTGATGGAAGTGCTGTAGTCATATACACGATTGAATCCGTAAATTGTATCTACTATTACATTTCTTTTTTGAATAGAATCCCATGCTTCAACGTGGCGCGATGTATACCATCTTTCATTATAATTGATAGAAGGAGATATTTGGATGTGATCAAAAACCGTAAAAGTAGCACTAATGGGAATACTATGACGCATGCCGTTTGTCCAATCTTTAATGATGTTCGATTTCAGGAACTGATCTTCTTTGGTAGTAATTGAGTTTCTGAATTCTCCTGAATAGCTCATCGATATTTTTTCGTACCAACGTTCGGTTCCAACTGCTTTTTTCCGTTTAAACGGATAAACACGGCTCATGTTGATTGATAAATTGGGCAAGGTCATCGATAGAGTAGAATCTCGCGATATTTGGTTAATATTCATTGCTGCAGACAAACTCCATGGCGAATTGGGAAAACGTTGCGTAATATTTATGCTGGAACTTTTGGTGTTGTTTGTCGATTCGCGTGAATACAAGTGAGTCATATCGTTTTTTTCGTATTTGCTGGTAGAAAAATTCACGCTTGCCGACAACGTGCGATACATATTTGCTTTTGGATCTTGAGAATGTGTCCAACTGATGCGAAAATCTTTCGATACTGAATAATCGGGCAACCCTTTGTCGCCAAGAACAGTATTAAGGTAATAAGCGTTGAAGTGTCCGGAAAATTTGTATCGCTTTCGGTAGTTGGATTGCGCACCAATTCCCCACGTTCCTTTGGTATATATTTCTCCGGTGACAGCTAGATCCATATAATCGTTTATAGCAAAATAATATCCGCCATTGTGGAGATAAAAACCGCGCTCCATTTCATCCCCATAGGAGGGCATAATAATTCCGGAAGAATAGGTTTTGGTGAAAGGGAAAAATGCAAAGGGTAAGACGACAGGAAACAGGGGGACATCTGCCACAACCAGCCATGCGGGACCTGTTACGACATCTTTATCGGGTCGAACTTTTGCCTTTGACAAATTCAAATAGAAATGCGGATGCTCGTGCTCGTCGCAGGTCGTATATTTTGCATTTCGCATGTAAAACGAGTTGTCGGGATTCTTTTTCGCTTCATTGGCTACAATATATCCTTCACCTTGTTGGGTTACAACGTGATTTATAAATGCTTTGCCGCTTTTGAAGTTGTAACTCACTTTTTTCATTTCGTATTGAGTGCCGTTTTCTTCAAAAATGGGGTATCCAAATTCTTTTCCCAGAGAATCTATTCCAAATGTGGCAGAAATGACACTACTGTCCAAATCCAATGTAATGTATTCGCCTTTAATGCTGATATTGCCGTATTTTACATCGGCATTTCCGTATAAATGAACGATATTATCTTTTGTAAAAACCAAGGAATCGGTAGCTGTATAGTGAACCGGAGCATCAAGGGTTTCCTTTTTTACTTTTGTTGTGTCTGTTTTTACTGTATCTGGTGTGGTTACCGTATCTATCGGCGTGATTAGTGTATCTATCGGTATGGTTGATATGGAGTCGTTTTGCGATAACAAATTGCTACTCTCCGTTTTCGTTTGAGCAAAGGGAGATTGAGAAAAAAAAGAAAATATCAGGAAAAAAAATATGCTTATTTCGAGATGTTTCATTCAAAAATAGCCCGGTAGCATGGATAAATTAATTATTCTGGAACAAAAGTATAAAAATAAAATTTAAGAGACATTGAATAAGGTTTTTTTAAACAAATTGAAATCGTTTGGAAGGGGGTGGGATTGTTTTTTACGACGCATAAAGGCTGATAGTTTTTCAGGGATTTCTATAGTTGATCCTATACATTCTTCCACAGTTTCTTTAAATTTTGCAGGATGTGCTGTAGCAAGGAAAACGCCTGTTTCATTGGGTTTTTTCCCATCTTTCAATGCCTGATATGCGCATGCTCCGTGAGGATCTAGTAAATAACCTGTTTTTTTGTAAACAGTTTGTATAGTATTTTTGATTTCTGCATCGGAATATGTATTCCCTGAAATGTCTTGTTTTATAGCTTCGTGCGATTGATTATAAAGGTCAAGAATGCGTTCAAAATTGCTAGGAGCCCCAACGTCCATAGCATTGGCGATGGTTTGAATTGATGTCCTAGGTTCGTAATTGCCGGTACTGAGGTATTGAAAAAACACATCGTTTCGATTGTTTGCAGCAATGAATCGTTTAATGGGTAATCCCATTTTTTTTGCAAACAAACCGGCAGCCAAATTTCCCAAATTACCACTTGGCACAGCAACAATCACATTGTCTTCAAGCTGTTGTTTAGCTAATTGGGCATAGGCATAAAAATAGTAAATGGATTGAGGAAGGAATCGGGCAATATTAATGGAATTGGCCGAGGTCAAGTACATTTTTTTGTTGAGTTCTTCATCCACGAAAGCCGATTTTACCAGTGCCTGACAATCGTCGAATGTGCCGATGATTTCCAATGCAACAATATTTTGTCCAAGAGTCGTGAACTGTGCTTCTTGAATCTCGCTTACTTTGCCCGACGGGTATAAAACAAATACCTGAATACCTTCCACGCCTAGGAAACCGTTGGCAACCGCACTGCCCGTATCTCCGGATGTGGCAACCAATACTTTTACATTCTCATGATGTTGTTCTCGAACGAAATGAGACAACATGCGAGACATGAAACGTGCCCCAACATCTTTAAAAGCGAATGTGGGTCCATGAAAAAGTTCCAATACGTAAATTCCTTCTTCTACTTTTTTGAGCGGAATATCGAAATTGAGCGCTTCGCTTACGATAGCATTCAATTTTTCTTTATCCATATCGTCTCCGAAGAATTTTTCGGCAACTATTTTTGCAATATCCGTTAAACTTAGATTCCCGATTTCGTTAAAAAATTCGTCAGGCAAGCGGTTTATTTTTTCGGGCATATATAATCCTCTATCGGGTGCAAGTCCTTTTATTACGGCTTCCTGCAAAGAAGCATTGGGTGCTATGTGTCTTGTACTGTAGTATTTCATTTTATTATTGTTCTGAAAATAATGTTTTTATGAATTCGTCGCCATGCAATAGTCCGTAGCTTCCCTCACGGGCTGCAAATTCGTCATATGTTGCCACGTCGTCTGGTTTTATATATCGGTGATAGATCAGAAAGGGAACGGCTCCTCGAGTGTGAGTGCGTATAGCGCAAGGAGTCGGATGGTCGGGCAAAACGGCAATAGTAACCGGTTCATTCATTTTCTCGATCTCTTCATAAATGGGTTTCACGATTCGTAAATCCAGGTTTTCTATTGTTTTTATTTTCAATGGCACATTACCTTCGTGTCCTGCCTCGTCGCTTGCTTCAACATGAAGATAAACGAAATCTTTTTCTTTCAAAGCTTTTATTGCGGCTTGGGCTTTGCCCTCGTAATTGGTATTATACAATCCTGTAGCGCCTGCCACCATGATAATTTCGAGTCCGGCATATACGCCAATTCCGCGAATCAGATCTACGGCTGAGATAACCACTCCGTTTTTTATGGGGTACATATCTTTTAAAGACTTCATCTGAGGTCTGTATCCTGGAGACCAAGGCCAGATGCTATTGGCAGGATCTTTTCCTTCGGCTTTGCGTTTACGGTTGATGGGGTGGTCTGCTAAAAGTTCTTGCGAGGCAAGGATAAGATCGTTAAGTCGACTTGCTGTTGCTTTCGATGATGTGTCGATAGGTTTGACCAGTGAAAGATGAAACGGTTGTTCCGGGATATCGTGTGGGGGCGTGCACATGATATTTTTATTGCCACCTTTCATCTTTAATAAATGCCGGTAAGAAACTCCGGGATAAAAGCCGATGATTTCATCTCCCAGTTTTTCATTAAGAAAAGCGATAAGTTCTTTGGCTTCGGCAGTTGAAATATGTCCGGCCGAATGGTTTTTTAATAATTCTCCTTCTATACATACCAAGTTGCAGCGCAAGGCCATTTCACCGGGTTGAATGTCGACCCCCATGCTGGCTGCTTCCAAGACACCCCGTCCTTCATATACTTCGGAAATATCGTATCCCAGTACCGATAAATTTGCAATTTCACTTCCGGGTGAAAATCCTTCAGGAATAGTGTTTAACAATCCATTACGGCCTTTGGCTGCGAGCAAATCCATATATGGAGTATGGGCAACTTGCAACGGCGTTTTATTTCCCAGTTGTTCAATGGGTTCATCTGCCATTCCGTCGCCAAGTATAATAATGTATTTCATAAGCAAAAATTGTTACCGGATATTTGCAATGGAAATGATATCCGAAAAAACACCTGCTGCTGTAACGTTTGCTCCGGCACCGTACCCTTTTATTACCATCGGGTATTCGTTATAACGCTCTGTAGTAATCATAATGATATTATTACTACCTTCCAAATCGTAAAAGGGATGACCTTGTTCTACTTCGCGCAGTCCTACTTCACATTGTCCGTTTTTGTAAATAGCTACAAAACGAAGTTTTTTGCCTTCTTTTTCGAGTTTTTTTCTTCGAATTTCAAATGTTTCATCCATTTGAGGGATGTTTTCCCAGAATTCTTCCAAAGTTCCCTCGAAATATTTTTGAGGAATGAATAATTCTTTTTTTACATCACTTTGTTCCACCTTTGCCCCCGCTTCACGTGAAAGGATTACTAGTTTACGAATCACATCGAGCCCGCTCAAATCAATTCGCGGATCGGGTTCGGCATAGTGCGCATCCACTGCCATGCGGATGGCTTTACTGAAAGGAATATCTTTGCTCAGCGTGTTGAAAATAAAATTCAATGTACCTGAAAGTACGGCTTCCAGTTTTATGATTTTATCGCCCGAATTGATAAGCGAATTCATTGTATTAATAATGGGAAGTCCTGCGCCAACATTTGTTTCGAAAAGAAATTTCACTCCTGCCTTTCGAGCAGTCTCTTTCAGACGTCGATACGTTTCATATGAGGACGAAGTGGCAATTTTGTTTGCTGTGACTACCGAAATATTTTTCGACATTAATTCTTCGTATAGGTTCGAAATCTCTTTGCTTGCAGTACAGTCTACAAAAACAGCATTAAAGATATTCATTTTCAGTATTTCGTTCCGAATAATAGCCGGCGAGCTTTTTATACCGTTTTTTGCCAGTTCTTCCTGATAATTTTCGAGAGATATACCCTCTCTGTTGAACAAGGCTTTGCGACTATTAGCTATACCTACAATATTGATTCGTAATTTATTTTGCTCTTCAAGTGTGTGTTTTTGTTGTTGTATTTGGGCAAGCAGTTTACTCCCCACTGTACCTGTTCCAACGACGAATAGATTAAGTTCTTGGTAAGGCGAAAGAAAGAATGAATCATGAATTACATTCAAAGCTTTTTTCAGGTCGTTTTTTGAAATTACGCATGAAATATTGGTTTCCGATGCCCCTTGTGCCAAAGCCACTACACTGATACCGCTTCGGCCTAATGTGCCGAAAAATTTTCCTGCTATTCCGGGTACATGTTTCATGTTTTGGCCTACTATAGCTATAGTAGAAAGATTGTACTCAACGGTAATTTCATTGATACTTCCCATTGCAATTTCTTGGGCAAATTCTTTGTTCAATACTTTTTGTGCCAGGGCTGCATCTTGTGTACGAACTCCAATTGATGTACTGCTTTCCGACGATGCTTGCGAGACAAGAAAAACGCTTATTCCGCTATTTGCCAATGCCGAAAAAATACGTTTATTTACACCGATTACCCCCACCATACCTAATCCCTGAATAGTAATGAGTGCTGTGTCTTGAATTGATGAAATGCCTTTGATGATTTTTCCGTTGCTCTGTGGTTTGATATTACGAATGAGCGTTCCCCCCGCGTGAGGGTTAAAGGTATTTTTTATGCGGATAGGAATATTTTTGTGGTAAACCGGGAAAATTGTAGGAGGATAAATCACTTTTGCTCCAAAATTAGATAATTCAATAGCTTCGATGAACGAGAGTTCATCAATTACATATGCCGAGTTGATTATTTTAGGATCGGCAGTCATAAAACCATCCACATCTGTCCATATCTCAAGAACCGAAGCATCCATAGCTGCAGCTATAAGTGCCGCTGTATAATCCGATCCGCCACGCCCAAGATTGGTAATGTCGTTTTCTTCATTACTTGATGAAATGAAGCCGGGTACCAGCATTACCTTAGGAAGCGGGGATTCGGAGAACGTTTTTTTAATAAGTTCGTAACAAAGCGGAATATCGGGGATATGGCTGTTGAACTGAATTGACGTTTTGATAAATTGAGTTGGATCGTAAAGTTTCGCGTCGTTAATTATTTTGCTGATGATAAGCGAAGATAATCGTTCGCCATAACTTACGATTTTATCGGAAGTTTTTTGTGACAGATCGCCAATGAGAAACACGCCGCGTAAAATGTTTCGCAAATCCTCGTAGAGGGTCTGTATTTTTTGTTTTATTTCTTCTTTTTTTTGACGTGAGGTAATTGTTTGTTCAATTAATTCTTCGTGCATGAGAATGACTTCTTCCAAAATGGTTTTATAACCTGCATTTGATTTAACAGCAAAATCGGCTGCAAGTAAAAGTCTGTCGGTAACTCCACCCAGTGCCGATACAACAACAATTACGGGATCTCTTTCCGATTCGATAATGGTTTTTACTATCTTTAAACCTTCAGGGGTTCCTACGGAAGTCCCACCAAATTTCATAACTTTCATATTATGAACAATTAATCCGTTTTTGGTTTTAACGGCGATTAAATATTAAAAAAGAAATGGATGTTTTTGAAAGCGAGAACCGAATGGTTCGTGAAAACAAGAAAATTGTTTGTGGAATAATAAGATATCAGATAACCCCGCAAGGGGTCATTGTCATTGTTGTAGAAGAAATGTTTTGAACGTATGTTGAATATAGGTTATTCATCGTAAACGTATAAATTTATTGCAAAGATAGGTTTTTATCGGATAATAAGAAATAAAAAGTGAAGAAAAATGATATAACTTGTAAATATATTTTTGTTTGAGGGAAAGTTGGTTTTTTAAAACAAAAAACTGCCGTTTACGAGAACCGTACGTATGGCGGTGTGAGAGGTCGGGGATATAAAAAATAGGAGGAAAATCATTTTATTTTCCTCCTACTCTATTTTATACATAAAAAGAATTAAGCATTCAACGAAACGCGCTTAAAATCAACAACCTCCAAATCTTTATCGTGTTGTTTTAGAAATTCGCCAACAGTTAATTTGTTATCTTTTATATATTCTTGTTGTAACAAAGTCACTTCTTTGTAGAATTTCTTTAAAGCGCCTTCGGCTATTCTATCCAACAGGTTTTCGGGCTTTCCTGCCTCACGGGCTTTTTCCCGTGCGATTTCCAATTCTTTTTCCTTTATTTCGGCCGGGATGCCTTCCGGAGTTATGGATATGGGATTCATTGCAGCAATTTGCATAGCTATATCTTTTGCAACTTGCTCATCTACATCGGGTTTATTAAATCCAACAATAGTAGCTAATTTATTTCCCATATGCACATACGCCGCAACATAAGGTGCCGAAATATATTCGTAATATCCTAATTGTATTTTTTCACCGGTAGCTCCTATTTTATCGGTAATGAGATCCGAAATTGTTCCTTTTGGGAGCTGAATGGCGAGTAGCTCATCCAATGTTTTAGGTTTATGTTCCATTGCCGTATCCAGAATTTGTTGCGTGAGAGCAATAAATTCGGCATTTTTTGCTACAAAATCGGTTTCGCATTGTAATGCCACGATAGCAGCAAAATTACCTTCGGCTTTGGCTAGAACACATCCTTCGGATGCTTCGCGATCTTCGCGTTTTGCAGCGACCGCTTGCCCTTTTTTGCGGATGATCTCCATTGCTTTATCGAAATCACCATTCGCTTCGGTCAATGCATTTTTGCAATCCATCATCCCCGCTCCTGTCATTTTACGAAGATGCTGAATTTCTGCTATTGTAACTGCCATAATTTATTTTCCTTTTTATTTTTTGTTATTGTTTATTCTTCTTCCTCTTCTTCGTCTTTTGCATATTTGCTAACTATAGCTGCATTTATTGCTTCTTTGTCTTCTTTCTTTATCCGTTCTTTTTTTGCTGCTTTTGCTTTTCGTTCTCTGCGTTGTGCTTCCTCTTCTTGTTCTTCGGCTGCAGCGGCATCGGCTTTTTCGGCTTTACGCTCTTCTAATCCTTCTTTTATTGCGTCGCAGATAAAGCTAACAATTAGTTCGATGGTTTTTGCCGAATCATCGTTTGCCGGGATCACATAATCTACGTTTGTTGGATCGGAATTTGTATCTACAATAGCAAAAACCGGTATTCCTAAACGGTCGGCTTCTTTTACAGCAATGTGTTCCTTCATTACGTCTACTACAAAAAGTGCTGCAGGTAGACGGGTGAGGTCTTGAATGGAACCAAGCATTTTTTCGAGTTTTGCACGTTGACGGGTAATTTGCAATTTTTCGCGTTTCGACAAGGTATCAAAAGTCCCATCTTTTATCATTTTGTCGATATTGTTCATTTTTTTCACCGCTTTTCGGATGGTTGGAAAATTGGTGAGCAGACCTCCCGGCCAACGTTCTACCACGTAAGGCATGTTTATGCTTCGTGCTTTCTCAGCAACGATATCTTTTGCTTGTTTTTTAGTTGCGACGAAAAGGATTTTTTTCCCTGATTTTGCAATTTGTTTTAATGCAGCAGCAGCTTCTTCTGCTTTTGCTATTGTTTTGTGAAGATCAATAATATGAATTCCGTTGCGTTCCATGAAGATATATGGAGCCATTGCCGGATTCCATTTGCTTTTTAGGTGGCCGAAGTGCGCTCCGGCTTCAAGAAGTTGGTCAAATTCTAATTTTGCCATGTTTGTTTTTTAATTTTATTCGTTTACATTCTTTTTCTTAATCGAATCACAAGGTAGATCATCGTATTGTATTATCCACGATAATGTCCTTATGATTTAGATACTAAACGTTTATTTAAGTGGCTCGCTGTTAATCCTTCTATATACTCATGGGGAAGGTATGTAACAATTGCCGTTTCCCTAAATCGTTTACTTAAAAGATTAACGTTTCGAAAACTGAAATTTCTTTCTTGCTTTTGGTTGCCCCGGTTTCTTGCGTTCAACAACTCTCGGGTCGCGAGTCAAGAAGCCTTCAGCTTTCAGAAGTGGTTTGTCATCAGGATTGATTTTTACCAATGCACGGGCAATGGCTAATCTCACAGCTTCTGCTTGACCTTTATGTCCGCCACCGTTCAAATTGATTTTTATATCATATTTTTCAGCCACATCGAGCTTATTAAGTGGTTGTTTTACGACATATTGTAGAAGAGGCGATGGAAAATAATTTTCAAGTTCACGTTTATTGATAACAATTTTTCCGTTCCCTTCTTTAATATATGCTCGAGCTACTGCGGCTTTACGTCTTCCTATTGCGTTTACTGCTTCCATATTTTATTTGAGTGTATTAATGTCTATTTTTTTTGGTTTCTGAGCTTGATGCGGATGTTCATTTCCTGCATATACATAGAGATTGTTAAGAATGGCTCTGCCGAGTCTATTTTTCGGCAGCATACCCTTGACTACTTTTCTAAATAGTTTCTCGGGATTTTTCTTCATTAAATCGGCAGGAGTGAATTTTTTTTGTCCTCCGGGATAACCCGAGACACGATAATATACGCGATCAGTCCATTTCTTTCCTGTTAATTCTACTTTATCTGCATTTACGATAATGACATTATCGCCGCAATCCACATGAGGGGTAAAGTTTGGTTTGTATTTTCCTCTCAATAATTTTGCTACTTCAGAGCATAAACGTCCTAGGTGTTGGCCAGTTGCATCGATTTCAACCCATTCTTTTTGAGCTGTTTCTTTGTTTGCAGAAATGGTTTTATAACTTAATGTATCCACTTTCTTTGTTTTTTTAGTTTGTTAAAAATCAGTCAATTCGTTTGCTTCTTGTTGTTTCATGCTAAGGGTGTGAGAAACATAAAGAAGCTCAAAATCAGACTTTAAGCAACTTTTTTACAATAATCGGATTGCAAAGTTACAATATTTCAAAGAATTAACAAAGAATCTTTTGTGAATTTACAATTTGCTAAGTTCAAATTAGAAGTGCGAATTTCCCGCTAAGTTTTATACAGGTTTTTTTAAACAAAACTATGAAAAACACCGCGGGGTTTGCCAAGCGGTTGGGGTGCGAAACTCCCAAAGAGCGCAACCGGCAAGTGCAGTACGTGAAAAAAGTGAAAAGCAACACGCTTTTGGCACGAAAATCTTCGCCCCCCGCCTTTCAGCCTAAGTGTTGTATGCGCGAAACGATGCGCTTTCGGCGGAAACACATTGGCGGAAGCGCCGCACATCCGATCCCAGACCGGCATTCCGACCGGGGGATCAAAACCGCCCGATGCGGTGCTTGTGTAACAAAGGTAACAAAAAAAGGACACGGATGTTGTTGTTTTAACCCTTATGTGGTTGTTTTTGAACTATAAAACAATATCCATTCCTTCATAAGCCAAGAGAGTATTGGGAAAAACGGATCGTGCTTCGTGTAAGAGATCATCCAGTTCGGTATATCGCGACGAAAAATGGCCCAGGATCAGTTGTTTTACGTTGGCGGCTTTGGCAATTTTGGCGGCTTGCCGTGCAGTGGAATGAAAGGTTTGTTGTGCTCGAATTGCTTCCGATTCAGCAAATGTGGCTTCATGATAGAGCGCATCCACGCCTTCAATATAAGGAATTATGTCGGGACAATAGGCTGTATCGGAACAATATGCGTAGCGTCGTGGTGGCTTGGCAGGGAATGTTAGTATTCCGTTGGGAATCACCCGACCGTCGGGTGTTACAAAATCTGCTCCCGACTTGATTTCTTTAATTTGTTTGATGGGAATTTGGTAAAAATCAATCATTTCACGTTTGATGTGGCGAAGCGATTCTTTTTCTTCAAAGAGAAATCCGCAAGTAGGTATGCGGTGTTTCAAAGGGAAAGAATATACGCGTAGCGATTTGTTTTCGTAGATTTGTTCAAACGCATCAGCGTTCAAGGGAAAAAAATGGACTTTGAATGCCAGCTGTCGGCAAAAAAAATCGAAAGCAGGGGCCAGGAGAGGTTCAATTTCTTTATGTTTATATACATAAATGTTGAGATCCATTTTTCGTCCCAGGATATTTAGCGTGGATATAAGACCGGGAAGTCCCAATATGTGATCGCCGTGTATGTGCGAAATAAAAATACTGTGCAGTTTGCTTATACGCGTCTTGAATTTTCGCATTTGTAGCTGCGTTCCCTCGCCACAATCGATCATGAATAATTTTTCGTTTGCATTTACCAATTGTGAGGAAGGATTGTGCAATGTGGTGGGCATAGCCGATCCGCAACCTAGTATTTTTATATCAAAACGTGTCATCTTTTAATTACTTTTGCAATTACAATTTTATTGGATTCCGATAAGTTTATGCATTTGAATGCTTAACCCCCAGATCGGATGTGCTTTTATTAATTCAACGCAATAGGCTACATTTTCGTAAACGAGGGCATTTCCATTGAAAATGGGGCTTAGTAAATATTTTTCGGCTTTTGGCAACAGTGAAATATCGGGTAAAGGATCGCCGGCTTGCATGGGGAAACGCAATTCGTTTACTTCGGGAATAAGTTCGCGTATTTTTTCAAAATCCTGTTTGGGACTGCAAGCAATGTAATCGATTCCTGAAGGTACCTTGTGGGTCCCATTGGTTTCGATGGCTTGCCAGTATCCTTTTTCTTTAAAGAAGAAAACGATTTCGTTGGTCAATTGCAAGGTGGGTTCGCCTCCTGTCCAAATGATGCGATTGCAACCAAAGGAGGAAATTTCATTCAGAATTTCTTCCGCCGTCATTGTCCTGCCCAAGGAAAAGTCCGTATCGCAAAAGCTGCAGTTCAGATTGCAGCCCGAAAGCCGGATAAAAACCGATGGTTCCCCTGTTCGTGCACCTTCACCTTGCAACGAATAAAATATTTCATTCACTTTCAGGTTCATAAACAGCGGAAGTTTTGGGAGTTTCGCTTACCTCAACGGCATAAAGTTGCGGAAAACTCGGTTTGAAAATGTCGTAAAGCATTTTTGCCAAGTTTTCGGCTGAGGGATTCAAAGGGAACATGATATCGTTGAGGTTTTGATGATCCAGATGGGTATCAATGTATTCTTTTATTTTTTCCAATTCTTTATAATCGCATACAAAGCCTGTGTTGTTCAGTTGTTCCGATTTTAGGTGTACCGTTATCACATAGTTGTGCCCATGCAACCGAGTGCAGGGGTGTTCGGGTGAAAGTTCGTGAAGTGAGTGGGCGGCAGAAAATGAAAATTGTTTACTAATTCTGTACATAGGATTCAACTGTTTTACCATTATTTTTAACAATTAACGACCAAGAAAGTTGTTAGTTTGGCTTTTCCAGGTAGGTGTACACCGGATAGTGGTCAGAATAAGGCACTTTATCGACTTTTGTTTGATAAGCTTTCATATTTTTACTATGCAGTATGTAGTCGATGCGGAAGAGGAAAAAATCTTCATGATAAGTGATACCCGGACCAAAACCGGTGGAAGTATAGGCATCGTTCAGATTTCCTTTCAATTGACGATAAGCGTACGAGATGGGTGTATCGTTGAAGTCGCCGCAAATAATGACTCCTTCGGTTTTTTCCTTTGCAAGGTAGCTGTTTATTTTTTGTACTTGATATACTCTCTTGCGGTATGCTCGCCCCAAACGACTGCGGATATTGGTTGTCACTTCGTCGAAATTGACGTTTTCTTTATTTTGAAGAAAATCGCTATAAAGTTTTTTGTCTTCGGCTGTTATTTGGTTCGATTCCAGATGCACATTAGCCACCGTATAAGGCAAATTATTGATGTCGATAGTATAAACGGCGGCACCATTATAGGAAGAGTCGAAGATAATTTCGTGAGTCTTTTCGATAGGAAATTTAGAGAAACACGCTAATCCGTAAATATGATATTTGCCCGATGATTCCAATCCGGTGACCGAATGATAAGGGTATTTATTAAGAATCCTATTCACATCGTGTTGCGATATCAACGATTGGCCGGTTTTACTGATCATATATTCTTGTAAACAAACGATATCGGCATCGGTCTCAGCAATATATTCGAGAACGGGATGTGTAAAAGCGTTTTTATGCGACTCGTTTCGAAAACCTTCTACATTGTATGTCAATATTTTAATACTGTTTGGTGGGGCTTCTTTAGTAAAAAGATGAAGTGGGAAAAAGGTCAGAATAGGTTTATAGCAAACCAACAAGGCTACGAAGGAAATAAAAGCAAGTTTCCATTTCGAAAGTATAACCCACAGAAGAAGATAGGCAATGTTGAGAAACAATATGATACCGAATCCTAGTCCGATGTATGAAAATAAATTGGTTTTTAATGGTGAAACCCTCCATGCAAGAGACGAAGATGCAAGCAATAAGATGGCAATGATATTTGTTGCGAAAATGATGTATCTTATTATTTTGCTTAAGGTTGTTTTCTTATTTTTTACTGGCATTGAACAACTTCCGTTTTTCTTCCTTCGTTAAACTGTTGTATCCCGATTGTTTTAGTTTATCGAGTATAGCATCAATTTCTTTTTGTTCTTCGTGTTTGCGGTAATTGTAATCACTATCGCTTTCGGATCGTCGATAAGAAACTTTCATTTTGGGAGATTTCCTCTTTTTAAACAGATTTGCCAATTTATCGATTGATTTGCTGATCCATAATGTAATATCTTTCCCTTTTTTATACTGTGTGGCAAAAATATATCCGGCAATTGCCCCACCTATATGAGCAATGTGACCTCCCGGATTCGATACATTGTCAAGAGAAAGGAAATCAAGAATAAACGCAAATAAAGCGATGTAAATGATCTTAATTCTTCCCAGAAGAAACAAGTTTAGTCTAACATCGGGTTTATAAAAAGCCGCAGCCATCACGATGGCCATAACTGCTGCTGATGCACCGATCATCCAATTGTGCCCCATATCAATATAGTAGGGTATGGCATTGAATGCGATCAGGTAGAGCAATGCACCTGCCAATCCGCCTAAAATATATAAACTTCCTAGTGTGCGACCGGTAAAATATTGCAAAAAAATACGTCCAAACCAATATAGCCAAAGCAGATTGAACAAAATATGCAAAAAACCTTCATGAACAAACATATAGGTTATCGGCGTCCAAAAGTGTTTTATACATTCGCCGGGGTTTGAAGGCACAGCAAGGTAAGACAATATATCGAAACCACTGATTTTGAATAGGGTAAAAAATATACCTGTAATTTTGATCAAAAGGAAAACAAGAATGTTGATGAAAATCAGTTTGCTTAACACATCGCCTGTTTTGTATCTGTATTTTATTTTGTCAATAAAATCGGCCATTTTTCAAATCCTTTTTCTTCCAGTAAAGTATTGCAAATATACCAAAAATCATGCCCCCGAGATGCGCAAAGTGTGCCACATTATCACCTGAAAAGTTGGCGATACCGAAAAATAATTCAATAAATCCATAACCCAATACAAACCATTTTGCTTTTATAGGAAAAGGGAAAGGAATAATAAACAAGGCTGCATTGGGGAATAATACCCCGAAAGCCAACAAAATTCCGAATACGGCCCCTGAGGCACCTATAGTAACTGTGTTTAGCAAAAGATTGAGATTGGCTTGTAATGGATCTATGAAATTCATGTTTTGGTGCAGCAAGTTGGCTCCGTGGATGTAAACGTCTGAAATTGCTTCGAGCGACATTCCGCTCTTTATAAACCGAATGCGCAGAAAAATTACAAGCATTTGGGTAAAGGCTGCGCCAATTCCGGTGATGAAATAATAACCCAGAAAACGCTTAGACCCCCATATGTGTTCCAATGTACGTCCAAACATAAAAACGGCGAACATATTGGAAAACACGTGCATGAATGAATACGGGTCGTGCATAAACATGTACGTGATGGGTTGCCAGATACGAAAAGAGGACGATTCAACGTAATGAAGCCCTAAATAATCGGACAAATCTATGCCTCTTCGTTGTAAGACAACCTGTGCCAACCACATAATGACATTTATAATAATAATATTTTTGGTAATGGGGGATGTGGATCCCATGAATCCCGGATTCGAATTATTCATCATAAATCTCTTGAGTTAATGTGCAAAATTACGGATAATTTCTATGGAAATAAGAATTTTCGCCATGGAATGGTATTTTTTATAATAAAAACCGACAATTTTCATAATTTTTCTTGATTATTATTGAACTATCTCCTATATTTGGCAGCAAATTAGCTACAGGCTTACTGTTCATGCATGTTTAATTTTTTAAAGTTTTTCTTATGAATAAATCAGAACTCATTGATGCTATTGCTCAAAAGTCGGGGCTTAGCAAGGTTGACTCAAAAAAAGCGTTGGATGCGACTCTAGATGCTATTGCAGATGAACTAAAATCAGAGGGTAAGGTGGTATTGGTAGGTTTCGGTACTTTTTCTGTTGTTGAAAGAAGCGCTCGAAAAGGGATCAATCCACGCACAAAAGAAACGATTGACATCCCGGCTAAAAAGACCGTTAAGTTTAAACCGGGATCGGAATTGTCGAGTTTATAATTACACTGATTGCAAGGGAATTGGGAGAGGGTGTTCGAATAAACACTCTCTTTTTTTATTTAAAAATCGCCTGTGAGGGTTATGAATAAAAAAATATTTATTTCGTAAATAAAATTTTGTATTTTTAAAAGTGTGATGCAGGCGGATCGTGTGAACCCTTCGAATGAAAAAATGATTTGAGAACTTTATCTATCTTTGTATCTCAAAATTAGCGATTCATGTCAAAAAGAAAGAAGCAACTCCCTTTGTTGGAATCTGTAGTCATTACTGACGTGGCTGCCGAAGGTAAAGCCATTGCAAAAGTGGATGGGATGGTTATATTTGTTCCCTATGTTGTGCCTGGTGATGTGGTGGATATTCAATTGACACGCAAAAAACATAATTATGCCGAAGGGAAGGTTGTTCGCTTCGTTTCTTATTCCGAAAATCGGGTTGAACCTTTTTGCGAACATTTTGGTATATGTGGCGGTTGCAAATGGCAAATGCTTCCTTACAATCTTCAGTTGAAATATAAACAGAAGCAGGTTGTAGATAATCTTACCCGCATAGGAAAAGTGGAATTGCCGGAAATTTCACCCATTTTAGGTGCTCCAAAAACTACTTTTTATCGCAATAAATTGGAATTTACCTTTTCAAATAGAAAATGGATCACAGAAAATGAGATGGAAAGCGGAGAATTTTTTGGTACTCGTGAAGCATTGGGATTTCATATTCCTCAAAGGTTCGATAAAGTATTGGATATTCGATACTGTTGGTTGCAAAACGATGTTTCGAACCGGATTAGGAATACTATCCGGCAGTTTTGTCTTCAGAACGATTACGAGTTTTTTGATCTTCGTAATCAGAAAGGGTTGATGCGAAATCTCATTATTCGAACCTCTTCCACGAGTGAAATCATGTTGATAGTGGTTTTTTTTAAGGATGACAAAGGAAAACGCGAAAAACTGCTGAATTTTATTGCCGATGAATTTCCGCAAATAACATCGTTACTTTACGTTATAAATGAAAAAGCTAACGATACAATTATGGATCAAGAAATTGTTACATGGAAGGGGAACGATTGCATTTATGAAGAAATGGAGGGGCTAAAATTTAAAATTGGTCCAAAATCATTTTATCAGACCAACAGCGAACAAGCATATAATCTGTATAAGATTGTGCGTGAATTTGCACAGCTCTCCGGCAACGAATTGGTTTATGATTTGTATACAGGAACAGGGACCATTGCCAATTTTCTAGCGCGAAAGGCGAGAAAGATTATCGGAATAGAATGTGTGCCCGAAGCTATTGAAGATGCCATGGAAAATTCGAAACTGAATCGGATCGATAATACGTTTTTCATTGCGGGCGATATCAAGGATATTCTCACGCGCGATTTTATTATTGAACATGGGGATCCCGATGTGATTGTTACCGATCCGCCCCGTGCCGGAATGCATGGTTATGTTATTGAAACTATTCTTTCTGTCGAACCTCCACGTATAGTATATGTAAGTTGCAATCCGGCTACGCAAGCGCGTGATGTGAATTTACTTGATGGCAAGTATCGCGTTACTCGTGTGCAACCTGTAGATATGTTTCCACATACCCATCATGTCGAGAATGTGGTATTGTTGGAAAAACGGTGATACATTTATTTTACCGGTTCCACTTTATATCCTAATTTTCTCAACCCCTCAATCAGTCCGTCTTCCCCCGGCAGATGAGCACACCCTACTGCAATGAAGGACGATTTTTCTTTCATCAGTGCAGGTAATTTTTCTAGCCATTTTTGATTGCGCTTTTTGTTCAGCATTTCTTTTTCTTCCTGAGTGGCAGGGCAAGGATCGTCGGGCGTATCTTCTTCGTAAAGTTTTCTTATGCTTTCTAAATCATACGCGTAGTAAGCAGCTTGCAATTTATCCATTTGGTCTTTCAAGAGTTCGGGGTGTTTAACTATACACATCAGTAATTCTGCTTGGCGACTGAGTGATTGGTAGTTAAATAGCACATCGATTTGTTCATCTACTCTTTCCAATCCTGTTACGGGTCGAAATCGTTTGCTTGTCTCTTCTTGAAAATATTCATCCATACTTTTTTCTCCGGAGAGGTTCGGATAATATTTTTTATAAAGTGTTACCGAGATAAAGTTGCTTAGCATGGCCGGTTTCATTTGCCCAAATTGATCTAACCCGAAGCCTATCCATTCATGTAAAGCACTGTCGAGTAGGGCAATATCATTAGCATTCAACAGAGTGCCGTAAGTGATACCTTCAGGCATGAGTGCTTCGCTCATCAGTTTCAGTTGCAATTCACCCATTGCGCTTAAGTCGATTTCACCGATGGTTTGTTCGGTAGATTCAAATGCCTCTTTCAGTTTATCAATATTATCAAGAAAAGAGATGGGTATAAGGTGATGGGTCCCGAAAAGATAAGAAGGGTTTTCCAGTCCATTGCCTGAAATTTTCCAAAGCAGTGAACCGGAATTTTTACTCGAAGCATTGTTACATGACGATATAATAAGTCCCAGAAAAACAATGCTTATGATTTTTTTTATTTTCGTCTTTTTCATTTCGAAATGGGGTAATTTATTTGACAGAAGTTAGAAGTGTATTAAGCGCGTTTTCCCAATTCTTTATCTATCAAGTAAATGCCTATCCCGTTGTTCCCTATCAATTTTAATGCATCAATGATCTTTTGTGCTGTTTCTTCCTCTTCCACTTGTTCGTTTACAAACCATTGAAGCATGTTTTCGGTGGCAAAATCTTTTTCTTCTCGTGCTATTGCCACAATTTCGTGGATGCGTGCCGTGACTACTTTTTCGTGTTCCAAAGTGTCAAGAAAAGCCGCCAAGAGCGATTCCCATTTTGTTGACACTTTTTCGATAGGAGCTAATTCCACTCTCCCTTCGCGAGAGATTACATAATCAATGATTTTTAAAGCATGATCTTGCTCTTCTTTAAATTGGATTTTAAACCAGTTTGCTACACCGTTTAATCCTTCTGTGGCAAAGTGGATTGACATGGATAAATAAAGATATGCCGACCAAAATTCGGCGTTAATCTGTTTGTTTAATGCGCTTTCTAAATTTTTACTTAGCATAATGAGTTTGTTAAGATGAATAGGATGGGTTGAATTATTTAGTTATATGTTATAATAACGTGTAAGCGAGAAAAATGTTTGTATATTTTCAAAAAGTGTTTTATACAATGAGGGAAAACCTTTCATTTTTTGGAGCAATGCAACGGCTTTTGAGGTTGATGATGAGTGTTCTTAATCCATAAATTAAAAAATAATTGAGGACGAAATATGAATTTATTATTATCTTTGCATTCTACATTTTCAATATAAACTCTATCCTGACATGACAGATGATTTTTTTGAGGGTAGATAAAAATGGGAAAAACATCTAATAATTATCGAATGAATCTGTTAAGAGAAAAAATGATGAAATATGATGTCCCGCAGAAATTCAAAGCGGCGGGCATATATCCCTATTTTCGGGTTATCGAAAGCGATCAGGATACTATGGTTACTATAAATGGTAAGAAAGTCCTGATGTTTGGGTCTAATGCTTATTTGGGGTTAACCAATCATCCAAAAGTTAAGAAGGCTGCTGTTGAGGCTACAAAAAAGTACGGAACCGGAATGGCTGGTTCCCGTTTCTTAAATGGCACCTTAGACATACACATCGAATTAGAGAAAAAATTGGCGGATTTTGTTGATAAAGAAGATGCTCTTGTATTTTCAACTGGTTTTTCTGTAAATGAAGGGGTGATATCTTGTGTGACCGGACGAGACGATTATATTTTATGGGATGAAAGAGATCATGCTTCCATTATTGAAGGTGGAAGAGTTTCTTTTTCAACTAAGTATAAATTTCGCCATAACGACATGAAATCGCTCGAAAGGCAGCTTAGGCGATGTGATCCCACAAAAGTAAAACTAATTGTTGTGGATGGAGTTTTTAGCATGGAGGGCGATTTGGCTAATCTTCCCGAAATTGTAAGACTGGCGAAAAAATATAATGCCAATATCATGGTTGATGAGGCTCATGGAATTGGCGTATTGGGAGCTAATTATAGTGGCAAAGGTGTTTGCGATCATTTTGGTTTACTTGACGAGGTTGATTTGATAATGGGGACATTTAGCAAATCACTGGCCTCTATTGGAGGATTTATTGCAGGGGAGTACCCTGTAATAAATTATTTGAGGCACAATGCCCGACCTTATATTTTTAGTGCAAGTATCACACCTGCTGCTACAGCTGCTGCATCGGCTGCTTTGGATGTTTTGAAGTCCGAACCCGAACGCATCAAACGTCTGTGGAATTTAACCAATTATGCTATAGAGCAGTTTAAAGAAAGAGGCTTTGAAGTGGGACCTACTGCCAGCCCGATCATACCTTTATATATTAGGGACGACAATAAGACATTTACCATCACAAAAATGCTTTTCGAAGAGGGTATCTTTGTGAATCCGGTAGTGCCGCCTGCTGTTTCTCCCAACGATACGTTGATTCGCTTTTCACTTATGGCTACTCATACTTTTGAGCAGATTGATTATGCGATAGATCATATCGAGAAAATATTTAGGGAAATGGAAGTATTGGAATAAGAGAAAATGATGAGTTAGGAATTATTTATGTCCAGCCTTAGTCATTGTTTATAATAGAATAGATTGAGAATTTTTTATTTTCTTTTTTCCTCTTTCTCCGAAAGGTAAGAAGAAATGCCTTTGTGAGTAGGTTCTAATCCTTTCTCGCCCTTGTGCCAGTTGGCAGGACAAACTTCGCCATATTTTTCGGTATATTGCAGCGCATCGATCATGCGAAGCACTTCGTCAACACTGCGTCCTAATTGCATATCGTTTACTACTTGATGACGAACAACCCCGTCCTTGTCAATTAGGAATAGTCCGCGATATGCTTCCGGTGAGCCTTTGAAAATGGGATTTCCAAATTCGTCTATTTCGTATTTACCCGCAAGAACATCATACTGCATCGAGATCGTCAACGCATGATCGGCTACCAGAGGATATGTTACTCCCTTTATTCCCCCCTCATTTTGCGGTGTTTGTAGCCATTTCCAGTGGGTGGTTGCAGAATCGGTTGAGGCGCCTACTATTACTGTGTTTCTTTTTTCAAATTCGGTTATTCTTTCTTGAAATGCAATAATTTCTGTGGGACATACAAAAGTGAAATCGGCAGGATAGAAGAAGAAAACTACGTATTTTTTCCCTACATATTGATTGAGAGAAAAGTTTTCTTCGATTTCTGATCCATTAACAACTGCCGGAGCCCAAAATACGGGAGCTTTTTTTCCAACTAATACTGACATAGCTCTTGATTTATTATTTGTTTTGAGATTCAAATGTATGGCTTTCTTAGTTGATAAAAAAATTTATAACCCCCTATCATCTATCAAAAATATCTATGATTTCACCGGCAAGTGATTTTTATCGTGAAATAAAAATTAACGTTTTAAATGATGCTTGTTTCCATAAAAACAATTACTTTTGCATGCAATAAATTAAGAAAGTATATACTTATGTCGTTTATTGCAGATAAAATTATGATGGATGGACTGACTTTTGATGATCTTTTGTTAGTCCCCGCTTACTCCCAAGTACTTCCGTGTGATGTCAATTTGACCACCGCTTTTTCCCGTAATATTTCATTAAATATCCCAATGGTTTCTGCCGCTATGGATACTGTAACGGAAACAATGATGGCAATTGCCATTGCCCGTGAAGGTGGTATAGGAGTAATTCACAAGAATATGACAATTGAAGAGCAGGCCAAGCAGGTAAAAATTGTTAAGCGTGCCGAAAATGGGATGATTATTGATCCTATTACTATTACGCCCGAGAAAACAGTTGGCGATGCCTTGGCTTTGATGTCTGAATTTAAAATTGGTGGAATTCCGGTAGTAGATGACGAAAATCGATTAGTAGGAATTGTTACAAATCGCGATCTTCGTTTTCAGCGCGATATGAATAAACGCATCGATGAGGTAATGACGAAAGATAATTTGGTCACTACCGATCAATCGACCGATTTGGAATCTGCTGCCGATATTTTGCAGCAATACAAAATTGAGAAGTTGCCGGTAGTGGATGCCGAAAACAAACTTATCGGGCTAATTACCTATAAAGATATTACCAAAGCCAAAGATAAGCCTTACGCATGCAAGGATAAACAAGGGCGGTTGCGTGTGGCAGCAGCTATAGGTATAGCCGTGGATTCTTTCGAAAGAGCCGTCGCATTGATTGAGGCAGGGGTCGATGCCATTGTTATCGATACTGCTCACGCTCATTCAAAAAGCGTGTGCGATATGCTGAAACGGGTAAAAAAAGCGTTTCCCGATATCGATGTGGTTGTTGGCAATATTGCTACGGCCGATGCGGCAAAGTTTTTAGCCGATGCCGGAGCCGATGCAGTGAAAGTGGGTATCGGGCCGGGTTCTATTTGTACAACCCGTATTATAGCCGGAATAGGCGTGCCGCAAGTTACGGCTATTTATGACGTTGCAAAAGCATTGCAAGGAACAGGAATTCCTATAATTGCCGATGGGGGAGTGCGTTATTCGGGCGATATTGTAAAGGCTTTGGCAGCAGGTGCTTCGTCGATAATGATGGGGTCGTTACTTGCAGGAACAGAAGAATCTCCGGGAGAGACCATTATTTTTAACGGGCGTAAATTCAAGCTTTATCGTGGTATGGGATCATTGCCTGCCATGCAAAGGGGGTCAAAAGATCGTTATTTCCAAGAAATGGAAGACGATGTCAAGAAACTTGTTCCTGAAGGGATTGAAGCACGTGTGCCATTCAAAGGTACGCTTCAGGAAGTTGTTTATCAGTTGGTTGGAGGCTTACGTACCGGGATGGGGTATTGTGGGGCCGAGAATATCGAAAAGCTTCATGAAGCCAAATTTACGCGTATTACTGCTGCCGGGTATATCGAAAGTCATCCGCATAGTGTCATGATTACG
>Ga0116169_1000240_pt1 | contig 60971 bp, 57 predicted proteins | sample AD_UKC130_MetaG_FD_89796 | JGI IMG/M metagenome (GOLD analysis project Ga0116169, IMG submission 89796) | Active sludge microbial communities of municipal wastewater-treating anaerobic digesters from Canada - AD_UKC130_MetaG | ecosystem: Engineered > Bioreactor > Anaerobic > Digestate | place...
CACATTTAGCAGCTCATACATAATCCCTTTTTCTTCGGGCATCTTATTCACCTCCATGTTATCCCTCTTTTCAGTCACTGCCTTTCAAAAAAGGAAAGGCCCCTCGCGGAGCCCTTCTATGAACTTACTCTTCAAACTATCCAAGCAACTGCAGTACGCTCTGAGGAGCCATATTAGCTTGAGCCAACATAGCGGTTGCAGCTTGTTGGAGAATGTTGTTCTTGGTGAATGCCATCATCTCTTCAGCCATGTCTAGGTCACGGATCCGAGATTCAGCAGCTTGAAGGTTTTCAGTAGCGGTACCCAGATTGCTGATGGTATGCTCCAGACGGTTTTGAGCTGCGCCTAACTTGGACCTCTCACCAGAAACGAGTTGAATAGCGTTATCCAAGGTGTTTTGTGCCGCGTTGGCGCCACTTTGGCTACTGATATCGATACCATAGATACCTAGACCTTTCGCTGACATATCACTTAGCTGCAATTGAATGCTCTGACCAGCATTAGCACCAATGTGGAAAATTAAGCCACCAGATGCTGGAGAACCACCCGTTGGTGCGGCTCCGCCCGATAAACTGATAGAAACATCCAAACTACTAGTAGCCTGAATATCCCCAGTAAAATCTACGACAATGTCACTAAGTTCAACATTGTCTGGAAGATCACCTGTTGCGTTAGCAATTAGGTCATTTATATTGCTAGCATTATAACCCTCATTCTCTTTTAGTGTAACAGTCAAAGTATTCTCGGCAAAAACAGCGCTTTCATCATCACGTGAAGCAAACTTAATTGTGATACCATTGTATGCTTCATTTTCTCCACCGGTTACTGTTACATTAACTCCGTTAATTTCACCAGTTCCGGTCGCTGCTTTTCCAGGCGAACCCCCTGCTCCACCGGTGCCAGCAAGGCTACCATCCAAGAGAACCTTGGTGTTGAACTGAGTATCCGAGGAGATTCTATCGACTTCCTCTAGCAGATCCGAGATTTCCTTCTGCAGTTCGGCTCTATCCTCATCGTCTAGAGTATCGTTGGAAGCTTGAACCGCCAGCTCTCGCATTCTTTGTAGAATAGCATGTGTTTCATTCAGAGCACCCTCGGCAGTCTGAATTAGAGAAATACCATCTTGTGCGTTTCTTGCCGCTTGTTTGAGACCACGAACTTGGGCCCTCATCTTCTCGCTAATCGCTAGACCGGCAGCATCGTCAGCAGCGCGGTTGATTCTCATACCACTGGAAAGTCTTTCCATGGACTTGCTGGCGTTGGTTTGATTGATACCCAACTGCCTCTGGTTTTGGTCTCTGTAGAGCTGAGGCTGTGAAGATATGAAAAGGGCACAGCAAAATCCCACTGTGCCCTGGAGTCTCTTATGCCTGCTTCCTACAAAAGCTCTATGTCCGTAATGTTTACCTCAATGGAAATGGCGCTGTTATCCATAATAACTGTGACTTTGCCCTTCTGGAAATCCAGCTCGGAGATCTTTCCGGTATAGCCGTCGAAGATGCCGCCCTTAATCACGGCCTTTGCGCCAACTTTGTCCTTCAGCTTCTTCTTGTACTCTTCTAGTTCTTTGGAAATCTCTGCTTTCTTGGCCTTCTCTTCTTTTTCGAGGAGACCGCAGTACTCTTTGATCCGCTGGATCTCCTGTTCGCTCATGGTTGTAAGGTATCCGCCTACAGAGAGAATCGTGGACACACCTGTGACTCCCCGCAGGTACCGCCAGACTTCTTCGGTCATACGGGCTTTCACAAAGATGTACGAGGGGAAGGGTTTTTCGGCTTTAACGACTTTTTCAGTTTTTCCGCTCTTATCCTTAACGGTCTCCTCCACTTCGCGAATGGGTACCACAACTTCAATAATGTCGTCTTTGAATGACGCGTTTTTTACGCCAAGCTGCAGGTCTTTGGCAACTTTCTTCTCGTAGTTGGTTTTCGTTACAATCGTATACCATGCAGGATTAGGGTCAGCTTCCTGCAGATTAATTGTGAATTGCACCCCTGAGCTCTTATACATGCATAAACCCCTCCAAATAAATTCTGTACCAAAAAGGATTTTTTATCCCGAAGCTATCTTCCGAAAACAAAAGTATCCAAAAATAGACCGGTATCCCCGGTCTTCTATGAAATAGTATACACTACCCCATGCAAAAAAGCAAAAAAATCTGCGTCCTCTTCGCCACAGGCTCGCATTTTGTGGTATCTTAGTTAAGGTATGGACTGCCTTTCAATGGAGGCGACGTCCGCAGCTGTTATCTAAACTACATAGGAGCTTTAACCTCCTTAACAAATACCACATACTATCCAGGAAAAGGAATGAAGATCTATGAATCTGCCCGAGTTTACTACACCAGAACTAGTCGGCATTCCCATTAAACAGGTGTCGACGTTTTATTCGGTAGCCGCACAGTACAACGGCCGAAAGCTTCTCTGCCACGTAGTCAACGGCCACCCTGCAACGCTCTGCGTCATCGACTTAGAAACCAATGAAATCATCTTTCAAACAAGCCTTATTGGCGCCGAAAGCGCCTGGAGGCTCATTTTGCATCAGGACAAGGTCTTTATCGCAGGAACCGGCGACTCTGGTCAGCCGGGCCACCTGTTTGCATACAGCCTCGCAGACGGTAAGTTCGAAGAGTTCGGCCCGGTCTGCTCCGGAGAAAAATTCCTCTGGTCTATGGCCACAGACGGCGACCGCTACATCTACATCGGTACCTGGCCAAACGGCAAAATCGTCCAGTTCGACACTGCGACGGGGATCTTCACTGACTTTGGCACCATTGTGCCCGGTCAGAACTACCTCCGCTCTCTTACCTACCTGAACGGCTACCTCTACGCCGGTGTAGGGCCTGTAGGGAGCTTGGTCCGCATCAACCCCGAGACCTTTAGAACCGAAGGCAGACTAGAAGCCGAACACCTAGAAGAGCCGGTTAAGGAGATTCTCGCCACAGACAGCCTGCCCTTCTGCTACGAGCTTGGCGCATCCCACCCCTACGTCTTAGCCTACTTCGACAGTCCCAATAAGGATCTTCTTGCTTTCAACACCGAAACGGGCTCGTGGGAACATCTCGGCAGCGGTTACAGGGGCAACATGATCCAAAGTGACTCTGGCGATCTCTTCTACACTACCAAAAACGGGCTCTTCCGCTTTAACAGCAGCGAAGGGAAACCGGTATCCATAACTCCGAAGATTGCCTCTACCCTAAGAGGAGGAGGCGTCATCGGTGGGGTCCTCCATTCGGTCTTCATGAACGGTTCACTCTTCCGTCTCGACCTTGAAGACCTGTCTTCAGAGATCACCAAATCCTCTGCAGAAGGCGCCAGCACCCAGGTACAGACCATCTTCAGAGGTCCCGATGACAAGCTGTATTTTTCTGCCTATCCAGGAGGCACAGGTGCAGTCTACGATCCCGAAACAGGCTCTCTTACCAGATTTCCTCTGGAACAGGCCGAAGGCATGGGGTCTTTGGGCGCCGACATCTACTTGGGTATCTATCCCCACGCACGCCTCTTCAAAATCGATACCACCCGTCCCATCGATACAGAAAGACATCCCAAGCTGATCTGGCAGATTAACAGCAAACAGGACCGACCGTTTGTGCTTACCAGTGGCGACGGGCTGCTCTTTGTGGGCACCATCCCCGACTATGGCGTTCTCGGCGGCGGTATCTGCGTCTACGATCCGAAGACCGAGTCGGGACAGACCTATGCTCCGATCATTCCGAACCACTCCATCACCAGCCTCCTCTACAAAGACGGCTACCTCTACGGTGGAACCAGCATTTATGGAGGTCTTGGCATCGAGCCTGAGGCCGAGCACGCGGTGATGTTTAAGTGGAACGTCAAAACCCGAGAACTCGAAGAGGTATTCCTCCCACTGAAGCAGGCGGAAAAAGCACCGATGATCAGCGGACTGTGCGAAGTCAACGGCCTCATATACGGGAACTTCAACGGCTACATCTTTGCCTACGATCCGGTTTCTAGAAGGACCATTAAATACCGGAACCTCTACCCAGAGGTCAACAGTTTCGGCAGGTGGAGACCTTCCTTCAACTTCCTAGGTAACGACGGGTTGATCTACTCCAGCGTAGGGGCAAAGGTCACCGCCATCGACCCCGAGACCCTCAACTACAAGTTCATTGCCGGAAGCGACCTCTTTGCCCTGGGGAAAAACAACGAGATCTACTACGTAAGAGGCTGGCAGCTTTTGAAGACAATGCCCATCTACGAAGACTCTCCCGAAGTTCAAGTAGAAGGTTAAGCGGACCTCCGCTTCTATGCGATGCCTCTATAGATCAAAAAAACTATAAACGCCTCCAGCTTGGTAGCTGGAGGCTGTTTTCATTGGTGTTTCCCGAAACAAACGAAAAGTGTGGGCCTTTTAGAGGCTATCTTTTTTCCCCTTCACTACAGGGAACTGGGCTATCCGCAGTCTGGCACAACCGTAGGGAATCAGCTCCGCCTCAACAGAAGGACCGGCTTCGGGATTTTCGGGAACAGGTCCTGGAGACGACAGTTCTTCCTGCCAGTTGAGAATCTCTGTCGCTTGGGTGCGAAGCACAACCGGCCGGCTCTCACCGCTGTAGGGCTGGAGCGGAACCTCGCCGAGTTCGACCTCGAACTTCACATCAGGCTCCAAACCGAACCTCCAGCTTTTCTCTGGGCGGACTTCGTAGTCTGCAGCAGGCCTTACCCCTCGGAGCCATGTCCACTTCTCACCGAGGCTATAGGCATAGATCAAGGGACCCCGCTCCACGCTCAGTGTATTGTTCTGCCAGAACCTAACCTTTGGTGAAAGCTGCCACTTGACCTCTAGCTTGTCTCCAGGGTGCCACGTGCGGTCTACCACCAGATACCCACGCTCATCTCCAGCAAAGTCCTGGGGCATGCCGTTCATGAGGATCTCCACGCCGTCTTTTTCCGGTATGTCCCTGAGATACAGGGCAAATTCAGTGGGATTATCCATTTTGAATAGAAGCGTTACTTCATCTCTGAACGGGTAGCTTGTGTCTGCGGTGATGGTTACGTCTTCGCCGTTCGGTGCAGTGTAGGCAAGCTCGCTTGGCGCATACGTTCCGAAGACAACTCCGTCTTCTGCTTCAAGCCACAAATGGGCGGCAAACTTCGGCCAGCCCTGATGGAAGTTTACGGTACAGCAGCCGTAGTTAGGTGCAAGACCGAAAATGTTTGCATCCTGCGAGTTGTTGATCCACGGGTGCGGAGTGTCGGTGCAGGAGATCTGATTGACCTGCTGGTCATACTGATGAGACCAGAAGTCGGGCGCGATAGCTGCAGGAAGGGCGTTGTACGCTACCTTCTCCAAAATGGAGGCAAACCTTGCAAGCCCAATGTTTTTCACCTGGTTTTCCAGGGAGAACATCAGCTCTACAACTGCACAAAGCTCCGTGCCCTGGCTGGGGTTTAGCCCTGCCAGATGCTCATCGCCGGTAAAGAGGTAATTTGCCGTGCCGTGATATGCCATCACGCTGTCGTAGCCATGCAGAGCGGCATCTAGGTGCCTTTTGTCTCCGTCGATGAGGTAGAAGTACCACGGAGCTTTCACCGCCATAGCTACGTTCACCACATGGGAGAAGCTGTACCGGTGAAAAGCATCTCTAGCTGCTTCGTTTTCCCGCTCAAGATCGAAGAAGTTCCAATCCACTTTCTTGAAATCGAAGTAGCGGGTCATCTTTTCCTTGAAAGGCATCTCCAAGAAAAACCCTGTCCAATCAAGGGTCTGTTCTTTGATGATTTTTGCAAGATCCAAAAGCCAGGATAGTTTGGTCTTTTCGTAGAGCCAAAACACCGGAATCAAGTTTTCAAAGCCCCGGGCTTTGGCCCAGCGCTTAAGAGGCTCTTTCGGCAACCTATCCAACTGGTAGCGGAGGAAACGCAAAACAAACTCCTCCACCCTTCCGGTTTTGTCCAGGTCGCTATAAGTCATCAGTGCTTTTAGCATCACCATCCGTGGCCACCAGTCCCGGTTCTTCTCAGGTCCAAAAAAGCCTTCAGCATTTTGGCTGTTCAGGCTCCAATCGATGAAGCTTTTTGCGATCTCGAAGACTCTGGTGTTCTTGCTAAGGATCGCAAGTGGCAGGATGCCATCTGTGTAGTACGGCCCCCTTTCCCAACTTTCACCTGGGCCCCCAAGCCAGCTCGATGACCTGCCTACATCGGGGAAGACCTCACCTAAGTAACCGCTTAGGCCTCCGGCTTGGAGGTCGAGCTGGTTTTTCAACCACCCGAGCGGCTTGATTCTGTCCAGGTCAAAAGCGGCGAACTGACGCTTTCCATAATTCATTCAGCTACCCTCCTCAATCGAGCAATTTTTAAACCATCAGATTGCAAAGAGAGGTGCGAAACCGCACCTCTCAAATTAGATTATCTCCAACATGTCTTTGTCGGGAAGTTTGGGAAATGGAGCTGTCGGCAGCTCTTGATACCAGTAAGCCACTGAAGCTAGGTCGTCCTGGAGCGGCAGATACCTTCCCCCAGATCTCCAGCCCAGAGCTTGGATGGTCACCCGCAGATCCTTTTCAAAGCGTACAGGATCTGTGATGTGCCAGCGGTACATGTTGAACCTGGTCTGCGACTGGTAAAGCCCATCGGGCTTCAGAACGAAGAAACCTGCGTACGGAGTGGAATACTCCTGATACTGTTTGGTCTCCTGGTTCTCGAAGTTGTACGAACCGCAGAAGTAGTCTTCAGTACCGGTACCGCATATGGTGGGGAAGTCCTTGTCGCCATCAAGGTAGAACTTGATTTCGCCTTCACCCCACCAACCGGAGTTGTTCGACCCCCAGCTCATAGAGGTGCCAACGTATTGACCTCTGCCCTTAATGCCATCAACGATGGTATAGACGCTCTTATACGGCAGCGGGTTCGTCCTGCGGAACTGAGCGTGGAAATACAGGCTGTCTTCCGGAATCTCGCCCAAAGCGTAGTTGATCTGATAGTAGAAGTTGTGGGGATGTTCATTGAGACTGGTAATGGTGACTCTGCAGCGTTTTTTAAACGGCATGGGCCAGTAGCTGTTGAAAGCACTACCAGGGTTGACGCAGACTGGAAGAGAGGAGATCTGCCTGAACTTGCCCCAACCCAGTCCAAAGAAGTCGCCAAAAGGACACTCTACCGAAGGATGCTCTTGATCGTCCCAGTAGATTCTAAGGATCAGGTTGCGCCAGGGTCCCATGGGCGTGGCCCAGATCTGCTCGATGATGCCGGGGCCTTTAATGTCTGCAAGGACCGTTTCTTCGTTAGGCTGAAGGATCAGATAGGGATTGACCTTCCACCCCACACCTAGGTCTCTTGCTGCATGGGCGCCGGTTCCTTCCACTGCTCTACCACCCATACCCTTACCCCCGGTGGGGTTTTCCGCACAGATGGAACGAGATACCATATGCGATGGCCGGAAAAGGTTCTGCATTCCAAAAGCAAGGGTCAATCTGAAAACCTCCCTGTCGTTATGAAAGTTTTGGCAGGGCGTCGCCGTGGGCTTCGATGAGCTCGTCGCACATCGCCCAGATCTTATCCAGTGTGAGGACCGACGAGGAATGCGGCGACATCATCACTGCTTGATAGACGTATTCCTTCTTGCCTGTGAGAGCAGCTTCTACTGCCAGCTCAACGCTGGATGCTAGAGGTCTGTTCAACGCTGCGCATTGGATTGGCAGGTCGCCAATGTAGGTTGGCTGTACGCCGTTTTTGTCAACTAAGCAGGGAACCTCAACGCAAGCGTTTTGCGGCAGGTTGGTGATAAGACCGGTGTTCAAAACGTTGCCGTTGAAAGCAAAGGTCTGGCCGGTATGGAGTGCATGGATGATGTTTCCAGCATACTCGTGGCTCAGGTGGACTTCCAGTTCTTTCCCTTCGTTGACCAGCTTACGGATTCTGGCGTACTCATCCAAAATCCAGATGCAGCGGCGGATATACTCATCGATAGGAATGTTGAACTTCTCGATCAGCTCTTCGTGCTGGATGAAGTACGGAGTGTATTCGGCGTTGTGCTCGCTGGACTCTGTGATGTAGTAGCCCAGGCGTCTGAAGAGTTCAACCCTTACAGCATCCCACTTGGTCATGAAGTCGTACTTCTCAGGAATATCTTTAACCTTTTCCGGATCGGAAACCAGTTCTTTCAGTCTCGGATAGAGATCCTGGCCTTTGTGCTTAAGGCTCAGGAAGAAAGCCTGGTGGTTGAGTCCTGCAACTCTGTACTCGATTTCTTCATAAGGTACGTCTAGAAGTCTTGCCAGCTGTCCGGCTGTGCCCTGAACGCTATGGCAGAGTCCTACAGCTTTCACCTGAGGAGCGGTCTTGAAGATGCCCAGCATGTTCATGGCCATGGGGTTGGTGTAGTTGAGGATGTAGGCATCTGGACAGACCTCTGCCATGTCGTCTAGAAGTCCCTTATAGAACGGATAAGACCTGAGGAAGCGGAAGATGCCGCCGACATCGTAGCTATCGGCGATCGTCTGCTTAAGGCCGTACTTCCGTGGAATCTCGAAGTCGATCTTGGTTGCAGGGAACATACCCACCTGCACCATAACAATGACGTAATCTGCGCCCACAAGGGATTTCTTGCGGTCGAGAGATGCTTCAACTGTAGCGTGACCGCCGAGTTTTTCCACCAGCTGTCTGGTGACCTTTTCAGCAGTGTCAAGGCGATCTGGATCAATGTCATGCAGAGAGATCACAGCGTCCCTCATTTCAGGGCGGGCAATGATATCGTAGGTGAGCTGTTTTGCAAACACAACGCTGCCTGCACCCATCAATGCAATCTTAGCCATATAAACTTCTCCTCCTTAGTAAATCATAAATATTGACCTTAGTTATCTTGAACTGCGTCTATACTGCCCGGGGGTAGTACCGACACGTTCTCTAAAACAGCGAATAAAGCTCGAGACATCACTGAAGCCGCATTCTTCAGCAATATCGTCTAAGAGCATATCTGTCTCCATCAAAAGCTTTCTCGCTAAAATCAACCGTTTGGACAGGATGAAACTGTAGACCGTAAGCCCTGTCTTCTGTTTGAACAGTGAGCTGAGATGAGACGGGCTTAGGTGCACAGCGCTGGCAATGTCTTGAATGGTAATCTTACTGCTAAGGTTCTTGTCGATGTACTCGAGAATTTCCTGAACCCTTTCGCCTACCCCCTCGTCGATCTCCGGTTCGCTCTTTTGATTGATAAATAGGCGGTGAAGTTGGACAAGGAGTTTGATAAGGAGCGCCGTGATCATTTCTTTGTAGAACTTGTCTTCCTTCTCAAATTCTGTCAGCATGCTCTCCAGGATGCCTCTGATCAGCTCGTTGTCGCTTTTCTCCAACCTCAGCCTGCGCTTTAAAGCTTTGTTGTAGAAAATCTCGCAGAGCCGTTCGGCATCAATGTCCCCTAGCATCTTGGTGTTGAACATGATGACAATCAAGGAACCTGGCTGCTTCGGATCCGGCAGAACTCTGTGAATTTCTTCATTGTTGGTAATGGCAATGTCGCCCGGACGCAGGAGCAGCATTTCATCTTCGGCAAAAAGATACCCCTTACCGCTTACACTATAAATGATTTCTAATTCTGCATGTCTGTGAGGCTCCATCTGATAATACGAAGTATAGTAGAAGTGTGCGATTCCGAACGGAAGGTCTTCCGGAAGCAGGAAAGGTTCCTTGCCAAGGGGCCTAATGGCTCTGGCACCTTCCACTTCGTGCTGCGTTGCTTCATCTTTAAACACGCTAACTCTAGCACAAGGATCGTACACGGTTTCAGCCTCCACGATTAGTTCTATTTACCTTCAATATAACAAAAGCCTTCTCCTAAGTCTTGACACTAATCACGGAAAAGTGTGCAAAACCTCTGATAACCTGCAGCAAATTTGCGCAGCTAGTACCATGCTTTTTGTAACTTTCTTTGGGATTACCCCTTGGGTATATACAATAACAACGGTGACCGATCCTTTTCGATTTGTCAATTCTTCGTCATAATGTGCGAAAACACCAGTCACTGCACCATCGGTTCGGCAGGCAAACCCTCAATGCGGACTTGGTAAATAACCAGCCTTACATGCTTAATACCCAGTTTCAGACGCAAACCTGCGAAAAAAAAGAGGTTTAAAACAAAAAAAACCGGGCTTACGCCCGGTTAATTACTCAGTGAACTTCCACGTCTTTTGCGCCGGTTTTTCTCAGGATTCCGGCTGCATCCTCGATGCGGTCTTCTCCAGATTGCACCATAACCAAGAAGCGACCGCTTCTTACCTCGTTTTCGTAGTATTGGCCTCTATCTTCAGGGATGCCTGCATCGATCAGGCCTCCTGCAATACCGCCGGTTGCAGCACCACCTAGAGTCGCCGCCAAAGGCCCCATAGCAACCAAAGGACCGATGCCCGGAATGGCTAGGAGCCCTGCGCCTGCCAAAAGCCCAGCCACGCCTCCGATGGCTCCGCCGGTGATAGCTCCCGACGACATGCCCATCGACTCTTCTCCAGCGGTCTCTCCGTCTCCTTCGGAATACTCGCCTTTAGCCACAAGGGATATCTCCCGATCGTTAAAACCGCCGTTTTTTAGTGCATCTAATGCTCGTTCAGCTTCGCTGCGGTCACCATAGGTACCGATAACGCTTTTCATAAGTTACCTCCTTGACTGTATAAACCTAGTCAAGAGTAGGTTAACCTCGATTACCAATAGTTATGCAAACCTCTACTGGGCTTGTTTTTTCAAAGCTTTAGCCCTTAGGTTGCGGTCTAGAATAGTCTTTCGCAACCTAATGGACTTAGGCGTGACTTCTACCAGCTCGTCCTCGGCGATGTACTCCATCGCTTGCTCCAAGGTGAAGACCCTCGGAGGCGAAAGCTTGATGGCATCGTCGGAGCCGGCTGCCCGCATGTTGGTGAGATGCTTCTTCTTGCAGACGTTGATGTCCAGATCGCCTTCTTTATTGTGCTGCCCGACGATCATTCCGGCGTAGACTTTCGTACCCGGGGTGATAAACAGTTCGCCTCTATCGCTTACGGCATCTAGCGCATATGCAGTTGCTTCCCCTGCTTCAAAGGCAACCAGAGAGCCAGAGGTACGCTGCTGGATTTCACCTTTGTACGGACGGTAGCTTTCAAAGGAGTGGTGCATAATACCCTCGCCTTTTGTCAAGGTTAGAAACTCGCTGCGAAAACCGATGAGTCCCCGTGCGGGAATTAAAAACTCTAACCTCACATTTGCAGTTCCCACAGGCTCCATCTGCAGTAGATCGCCTTTTCTGCGGCCTAAGTTCTCAATAACCCTTCCGGCAAATATCTCAGGCACATTTACAAACAGCTTCTCGAATGGTTCCATCAGGGTTCCACCGATTTCCTTGAAGATCGGTTTCGGCTTGGACACGGCCATCTCATAGCCTTCCCGCCGCATAGTCTCGATGACAATCCCAAGGTGCAGCTCGCCTCTACCTGAAACGATAAATGTGTCCGGAGAGTCTCCGTCTTCCACTTTGAGGCTGACGTTGGTCTCGGCTTCTTTGTACAGGCGTTCTCTCAGATGCCTGGAGGTTACAAACTTCCCTTCTTCGCCTGCAAAGGGGCTGTCGTTAACCATGAAGTTCATTGTCATTGTAGGTTCGTCGATTCTCAAAAGAGGGAGAGGTCTCGGGTTTTCGGGGTCTGTTACGGTCTCGCCGATTTCCACGTGTCCAAGACCCGAAATGGCAACAATATCACCGGGACCTACTTCTGCTGCTTCAACTCTTTTGAGCCCTTCAAAGGTCCAGAGCTTGCCGATTCTGATCTCCTCCAAGGTCCCATCTCTTCTGGCAAGGCCGATGGTTTGGCCTGCAGAGATGATGCCGCCGGTGATTCTGCCGATGCCTATTCTGCCGACATAATCGTCGTAGTCCAGGGTGGTTATCTGAAGCTGAAGGGGCTCTTGATCCGAACCCTGCGGTGCGGGAATCTCTTTGCGGATCAGTTCAAAGAGAGGACGCATGCTATCTCCCAGACTGTCTTGCGAAAAGCTTGCCCTTCCCTCTCTGGCCGAAGCGTAAACCACCGGAAACTCCAACTGCTCGTCGTCTGCCTCAAGTTCGATAAAAAGGTCGAGAACCTGATCCACGACTTCTGCAGGTCTTGCATCGGGTCTGTCCATCTTGTTTATCACAACGATGATCTTGAGACCGGCTTCGAGAGCTTTGCGGAGGACGAATTTGGTCTGTGCCATGGGACCTTCAAAAGCATCCACAAGAAGCAGAGCTCCGTCCACCATTCTGAGAACCCGCTCCACTTCTCCGCCAAAATCAGCGTGTCCGGGAGTGTCCACAATGTTGATTTTTAAATCTTCATATAACACAGAGGTGTTTTTGGAAAGAATGGTAATTCCGCGCTCGCGCTCAAGATCGTTGGAATCCAAAACCCTCTCCGCTACCACCTCGTTTTTCCGAAACATTCCGGCCTGTTTGAGCAGGCTATCAACGAGAGTCGTTTTGCCGTGATCGACGTGGGCGATAATCGCCACATTCCTAATCTGCTCGTTCTTTCTTACTGCCATACCTGTACCATTTCCTTCCCCACTGAGAACAGTGTCCAAAAAGTTATTATACACCAAAAACAAATCGGCGGAAAGACGCAGCACAATTTCTCCAGGTTGAACTTCCACCCTTTCCTGACAGTTTCATTACCACCGGATGGTTCCAAGCAAAACTCCGGCTAAACGCGGGGCAGTGCGAAAAACCCTTGTGTACGATTTCACTGCAGTATCTTGCGCCGCAGGGATTTGGTGCCAAAAAATGGTAGGAGAAAACCAAACTAAAAAAGGTCTTTGGCTCGTCTTGTATAAATTAGCAAAGACTAAACCACTGAAGTTTTTGTTCATTTTTTTTCATAAAGGAGTCCTTTTGTCATGAAAATGCACGCTTTCCACCGTTTCGTCTATAAGGCATTGTGGCACGTGCTAAAACCGTTTATTGTTAGGGCATTCAACTTCAAGTTTGATGTGGCAAAGCCAATGAACCATCCGTTCATGGTTCTTGCCAACCACGTAACCAACTACGACCCCCTGCTTGTGGGATTGAGTTTCCCGCAGCACATGTATTTTGTTGCCAGTGAACATCTTTTCCGCATCAAGGTTCTAAGCAGTATTTTGAAGTTTATTGTAGCACCCATTGTCAGGGTCAAAGCAAAAACCGAAAGACACACTGCCTTAAGCATTCTAAGAACCCTAAAGAACGGCTACAACGTCTGCATGTTTCCTGAAGGCTCCACCACCTGGAGCGGCGAGACAGGAGAGATCACCGAAGCCACTGCTAAACTGGTTAAAGCCAGCGGCAGTGCTCTGATAACCTACAGGCTTACAGGAGGCTTTTTCACCGCTCCACGCTGGGGAAAATCCATCAGGAAAGGGGCTATGGAAGGCCGAATCGTTAGGGAGTACAGTCCGGAAGAGTTGAAAGAGATGACCGATGAAGAGCTTTATACAAGAATAAAGTCGGACCTCTACGTCAACGCCTACGAAGACAATGCTGTCTCAAAGATCTCTTTTCGGGGCAAGGACCTTGCAGAATTCCTGGAAACGGCGCTGTTTGTCTGCCCCAACTGCCAGGGTATCGGCACCTTAAAGAGCCAAGGCGATGTGCTGTCCTGCAGGTGCGGCTTGAAGCTCCGCTACACCGAACTCGGATTTTTCGAGAGCTTAACAGACAACGCTCCACCGTTTACCACGGTCCTCGAGTGGGACCGGTGGCAGAGGAAGTTTGTAGAAAGGCAAATAGAGACGTACAAGTCTCTTCCGGAAGATACGCCAATAACCTCAGACAGAGACCAGAAGGTCTTCCGGTTCGAAACCCGAAGGCGAACCTTCAAAGTCGGCGAAGGCATGCTTTACCTTTACAAAGACCGACTGGTTCTGGAAGACAAGTCCACCGGCAAACAAACGGCTTTTCTGCTCCAGGACATTACCGACATGGCAGTTATCCAAAGAACACTTTTAACTTTCTCGGTAAAGGGGAAAGAATACTTTGAGATTAAGTCAGACCATCCCCGATCCCCGTTGAAATACCTTTTGCTCTGCAAAGCTCTGACCGATATGCGCGTGATGATTTAGTCCGTCGTTGTTTGCACGCTCTATGTCTAAAGCCTTAGATTAGGAGGATTCGAAACATGGACTTTTCAGCTGCTAACACCAGTCTTTGGAACATTATGCTGCAGATGGGGCTTCTGTCCGGGATTCTGCTTTTGGCAAACATCCTGAGACGAAAAATCCCCTTCGTGGAAAAAACGCTCCTACCCACAGCAGTTATTGCAGGTTTTATAGCTCTGTTCCTGAGAGCTTTTGATTGGTTCCCTGTAAAGCTGGAGCTGTTGGAGATCATCACCTATCATTCCATTGCCATCGGCTTCATCGCGCTGAGCCTGCAAGTGCCAGAAAAGCGATCCGAAGCGGAAAGCGGAGGTCTGGTAGCTGCAAAAAGCGGTGCTCTGATCGTTGCAACATATCTGATTCAAGGCTTTTTCGGACTTCTGATCACCATCTCTTTAGCCTACACTTTGATGCCCAACTTGTTCAAAGCATCGGGCATCCTCCTGCCTATGGGCTTCGGTCAGGGGCCGGGACAGGCAAACAACGTAGGTTCCACCTACGAAAACCTCGGTTTTGTCGGTGGGCAATCCTTCGGCCTTTCCATTGCTGCAGCTGGTTATCTTGTGGCCTGCGTAGTTGGGGTGATCTACCTCAACTACCTGAAGCGAAAAGGGGCGTTTAAAAACCTCTCGTCAAGGAACTACTCCGAATCGTTGGACGTAGCGTATTTCCAGTCTGAAAAAGAGATTCCGGTCTCCGAATCCATCGACCGCTTCTCGATTCAGATCGCTTTGGTACTTTTCATTTACTTCCTCACCTATTTGGCATCGCTGGGTCTGACCAACTTTCTGACAGCTTCAGCACCAGGACTTGCAAAGAGCCTGTCACCTCTCATCTGGGGCTTCAACTTCATCATCGGCAGCTTCCTTGCCACCCTCTTTAGAGGACTTTTCAAGCTGTTGCAAAAAGCTAAGTTGATGACCCGCCAGTATCCCAATAACTACCTCTTAGCAAGGGTTTCGGGATTAGCTTTTGACTACATGGTCATTGCAGGTATTGCTTCTATCGAGATCAAAGACGTTCAAGATCTGTGGTTGCCTTTAGTCCTCTTGTGTGTCGTAGGCACAGTTGTCACGATATTTTTCCTGCAGTGGCTGTGCAAAAAGATCTATCCTGGCTACTACTACGAAGGTCTCCTTTCCATGTACGGCATGCTTACGGGAACCATCAGTTCGGGCATCCTACTTCTCAGAGAAATCGACCCCCACTTCAGAACTCCCGCAGCTATCAATCTGGTTACAGGAAGTAGCTTTGCCATCTTCTTCGGCGCTCCGATGCTGCTGTTTATCGGCCTTGCGCCAGAGTCGGATACGATGTTGTTTTTGACCGTCGGCATGATTTTCGTCTACCTCCTGGCCTTGGTCGCTTTCATCTTAAAAGCCGGGAAGAAAACACGCAAAGCCTAGCAAAAATAACCCCACTCGGGGTTATTTTTTTGCCTTTCTTTCCTTCAGAAGGAATTCATTTCGCCCAGAGCCAAAATTAGATTAACAGAGGAACTGAATAGGGGGAGATGATAACTTGCAATCTTTAAGGAGATTAATCAGTACAGTTATCGTGGTTTTACTTCTGCTTTCTTGTGCTTTTGCCATTGACCTAAAAGATGGCATAGCCATCGTCTTTGATGCAAAGACGGAAAAACTGATAGGCTCAGATGCCTACCGCAAGGGCATCGAGGCCCTCGAAGCCACTTTATACGACGCCTACGTGCAGTATGACATCATCACCAGCGATGAAGTCTTAGAAGGTGCGCTGGATTACTACGAAGCCGTGATCCTCCTTGCCCAGAGCGCCATGTCCGACCAGGAAGTTGAGCTCTACAGAGATTATGTAAACTCAGGTGGGCACATCATCGCTACCTACACAACATCACTCTACGATGCCAAAGGCAATCTAAGAGAAGACTTTGCCTTAGGCGATGTCCTTAATGTAACCTTGAGTTCTATAATGCCGCTGAAGCCACTTTTGGGAGCGGTCCCGATAGATCCCGAACCGCCTTTTGCCGCCGACACAATGATGGTTCCTTCCAGTCAAACGCTCATGGTCAAGGAAATCGGTGGCGTGGAAGACTACATCCTGCTTACTCGTCCCGGCGGGGAGTTCACGCACTACATCACAAACACCATTAAAACTGATTCTACTGTGTACTTTGCCGAAAACATCTTTATGACCGAGACCTCTGACAAGTACGGCGAGGTTCTCGTGCGTCTTTTAGAAGAGTTTTTGGGTGACATTGAAGGAGGCTTCTTCCGCTTGTCTGTCAGGGATATTCAAGACCCTCTAAACGAGGGCAAATCGTGGTACAAAACCATTGAACGGGAGTTCAAGGTCGCAGAGAGAAACTATGAAGATATTCCCGAAGAGTCACTGAAAGCCTACGAAGATGCCCAAAAGGTCTACACCGCTTTGAGATTTGCCGAGCGCAAAGACTCAGGCGAAAAGGCCGGATCATACCTCTACCAGCTGAACCAACTCACATCCCAGATGATCCCCGGGATTTTACAGACCAGAAACGCAGAAGCCAGGGCAGTCTGGATCGACTACCAGAGCTTTGAAGCCTGCAAGTCCGAAGAGGACTTTAGGGAGATCATCAGAAAGCTCGCTAGAGCCAACATCAACATGATCTTTCCCGAAACGGTCTACAGCGGTGCCACGCTCTACAAGAGTGCTGTAGGAGAGCAGCATGCAGTCTTCAGAGACTTCCCCTTCGATCCCCTTGAGGTAGTCATCGACGAAGCCAAGAAGTTTGGCATCGAAGTCCACCCGTGGGTTTGGGTGTTCTGCGGAGGTTACTGGGGCAAGTTCGGCCCAGCTCTCGAAACGCACCCAGAATGGCGGGAGCTAGACGAAGCCGGCAGGCCGTTTTCCAACTGGGAGTACCAGACCGCTTGGTATAATGCTGCCCATCCTGAGGTAAGGGCCTATCTTTTGGACCTTTTCCGTGAGGTTGTCACCAAATACGACGTTGACGGCCTTCACATCGACTACATTAGGTACAACGAAGATGGTATTGGCCATTTTGGCTACTCCGACTACAGCAAAGAGGCCTTCTTCCAGGCAACAGGCCTGAGATTGGACGAAATCAGAGTAGGTTCTAAAGAGTGGATTGCCTTCAACACCTGGAGGGAAAACAACGTAACCACCTTTGTTGAGGAAGTCCGCAAGATGCTTAACAGCACCAACCCCGATCTTCTTCTTTCCGCTGCAGTAGTGCCCGATCCCGACCGTTCCAGAGCTGATGTAATGCAGAACTGGAAGCACTGGGTAGACAACGGCTATCTGGATTTCGTGATGACCATGGATTACCGGAACGAAGTGCCTGGATTTAAGGCCAATGCCAACAAAGGCCTTGCCATCGTCGAAGACAAGGCTTGGGTCTACCCGGGACTTGGCCTGTACGTCAACGACCGCATCACAAACATCGGTCAGATTAAGGCCACAAGAGAAGTCGGCAGTACAGGTGTTGCCCTGTTTTCCAACGCTAGCTTCTGGAAGGAAAAGTACGATGATGCGGTAAACGGCTTGTTTGCTAATCCTGCAGTAATTCCCATGAGAGAGCCCTTCAAAGCAGCGCTAATTCTCCTGGATGAAGCTTCAGCCAAGCTTTCCAGAGCTTCTCTAGAAGAGGTTGCTAAGGAAGTTACAGCCCTTGAAGCAGAGATTGCCGTAAGCGAAGTTTCCTTGGATACTGCAAAAGCCTTCGCGGAAAAAACCAAAGCCCTACTGGACGTCCTCGAAACCCTGAGGGCAGAACGCATTATTAAGCCTTCGGAGATCGAGTCCCTCTCCAGTGCGCTAGTTTCTGCAAATAGAATCTTCAACATCTACGTCTACCAAAACACCGAAAGAGATTACGTCCCCGCAACGCCGAGGACGAACTAAACCTGACTCCATACACTGAAGCAAAAACTCCTAAAGAATCAACTTTCTTTAGGAGTTTTTTGGTTCTCGAAGCTACGGATCTCTCCGGACGAGCATGTGCTACTCCACGAGCCTCCGGGAAGTGTCATTCCAACCTTTGCGGCGGACAGCTGAAAACCCTAGAGCAGATTTCAGAGGATTTCCGGGATACTGGGAGAATTAGTCATTATATGTAAAACAATGGGGGGAAATCGATGAAAAAGAAACTGTTGTTGCTTGTTGTTTGTGTACTGGTTTTGTCGGTAATGGTTTTTGCCGAAGACGTCCTGATCTACGAAGCTAACTTCGAGAAAACAGATAGCAAGAATGTCTTCTGGGATGGGCTTGTCGGGGATTGGGAGGTCTACGGCGGCGGCTTGGTCGGCCACGACACCACCGATCAGAACACCAATGCCGTTCAGGAGCTAGACCAAGTCGGAGAGTATACCTTCATCTATGAGTACAAGGTTACATACGACTACAGCGGCGGACCATGGTCGCCTGCAGCAGGGCTCCACTTCATGTGCAGTAATGGCTACGCCACAAACCGCGGCGATTCATACCTGGTGTTCCAAGACTACGGCCGTATGATCCTTTACAAAGCCACAAACGACGCGTTGGCAAAAGTGGCTGAAAAGGACGGTCACCCTGCCCCGGATGGCGGCTCAAGTGTCGTCAGAGTTGAGTACAACGCCAAAACCGGAGACATGGATGTCTACCTCAACGGCGAGCTCGTCATCCAGTGGACCGACATGGATCCCATCATCGATGGCGCTTACTTGTCGGTGCGAACCAACATGACCGCTGTAACTTACGACTACATCAAGGTTTGGGTAAGAAAGTAAGTTAACACCGCTCTAAAGTCTTAAACAACCGATTGTGCAAAGGCAGAAGGGAGTTTCTCCTTCTGCCTTTTTTGCAGCTGCCGCTTTTTGTTGAGGTGCTCTTTAAGAAAAAGGAACCTTCTGAGATTTCTAGAACTAAATTATCAGCTAATAACAACCTAATAAGGGGGACGGACTATGAAAAAGGTTTTGTTGGGTTTGTTGCTTTGCCTCTTCGTCGTCTCTGCGGTTGCCATTGCTGAAGACATTCTCATCTTTGAAGCCAACTTCGATAAGACCGACAGCAGAAACGTCTACTTCGATCCCGTGGTTGGCGACTGGGAAGTAGAGAATGGGGGTCTTGTAGGTTACGACACCTCCGATGTTAACACCAACGCTGTACAGGAGCTAGACCAGCTCGGCGAATACACCTTCATCTACGAATACAAGGTGCATTACGACTTCAGCGGCGGTCAGTGGTCGCCTGCAGCAGGCCTTCACTTCATGTGTAGCGATGGCTACGCCACCAACCGCGGTGAGTCGTACCTAGTGTTCCAAGACTACGGTCGAGTGCAGCTCTACAGAGCTTCGGGCGGCGGTCTGACTCACGTTACCCAAGTGGACGGCTATCCGGCTCCAGACGGGGGATTTAGCGTAATCAGAGTTGAGTACAACGTCAAGACTGGCGAGATAGATGTCTACCTCAACGGCAACTTGGTTCTGCAGTGGGTCGACACCAATCCAATATCCGACGGCTACTACATCTCAGTAAGAACCAACATGACCGCTGTAACCTATGACTACATCAAAGTCTGGGTGAGAAAATAGCCTAATAGGTTGCAAGTGAAAGAAAAAGGTGCACTAAAGACAGAAGGGCTTCCTGCTCTTCTGTCTTTAATCGCTGAATGGTTTTTTTTCGCTACTTACTTCTAAACGTAACGGAGGTTGCCTATGTCACATACTACTGGTTTTTGGGAGAGTTTCGACGGCACCAAACTCTTCTTCCGCTACTGGCCTGCAGAAAACCCCAAGGCTGCTGTCTATCTTGTTCACGGAATGGGCGAACACTCGGGTCGGTATGAGCACGTAGCAAGCTTTTTCAACGAGAAGGGCTTTTCGTGCATCGCCTTTGACCTTAGAGGTCACGGAATGTCCGGAGGAAAGCGAGGGCATGCCAAAAGCTACGAAGCGATTATGCGAGATGTAGATACATTCTTCGAGAAAGCCCGCTTGGCCGAGCCTGCCGTGCCATCGTTTCTGTACGGTCACAGCTTGGGTGGAAACATTGTCCTGAACTATGCTCTAAGGAGGAACCCCAATGTGGCAGGCGTGATCGCTACAAGTCCCTGGCTCCGCCTCACCACTCCCCTGCCCAAACTGCAGCTGGCACTGGCACAAGTAGCCGCCTTCTTCGCACCTGATCTGGTGGTCAAAACCAATCTGGATCCTGCAGGGCTGTCTCGCAATAAGGCTGTCGCGACTGCCTACATGAACGATGAGCTGGTACACGGGTTCATCTCGGTGCGCTTTCTAAAAGAGGTTGTCAGGGCCGGCGAGTACGCTCTTGACGGGGCTGAGGGGTTTCCCCTTCCGCTCCTTCTCGTCCACGGTACAGACGACCCCATTACCTCTTACGCTGCAAGCAAAGAGTTCGCTGACAGATCTCCAAAGGCGGAGCTTGCCAGCTGGTCCGGTTTGTTTCACGAAACCCATAATGAAGACTCGTGGAAGGACGTCCTCGAGAGCAACTTCCAGTGGATGATCTCCCGCATATCTTCGAAAGACCAAGCTTGATGGGCTTGGTCTTTTTACATTCACAGGTTTTTGTCCGTCCGATCTAGGTGTTAAGCCTGTGAAAAACAGCCTTATCGCAATGTTTGCAGAAGTAGTTAGCTGCCAAGCTTTACGCCCTACCAAAAAACAAAGGCGGATGAGATCTCTCCCCTCCGCCGTGAGTTAAAGTTTTTTCGGTTATTTGCCCAGAACCGTCTCGAGCCAGGCTTTGGCAATAAGGCCGTGCCCTGCCAGAGTTGGATGAACCCCATCGGGACACCAGTACTCATACGGCGTGGTGGCTGCTGCTTGGTGGAAGAGTCCGTCAAGGGGCACATAGAAAGCTTTGTACTCCTTGGCAAGCTCCCTTACGATGTTGATCCTGGCATCAAGGTCTTCTCTCCACATTCTCCTGTCTTCCGGAACAGGAAGGACAAAAGGATCCATCAACACTAGTGTCGGACTCAGCTTCTCCAACGTTTTATCCAGTATACGTTTGTAGCAAGCTTTGAAGTCCTCAGGTTTGGAAATAACGTTGCTATCAAAGCGCCTCCAGGTATCGTTGATGCCGATAAGGATGGTGAGCACCGTTGGCTTGAGGTCGATGCAGTCTCTGTCCCAGCGAGCTTCCAAGTCGTAGACTCTGTTACCACTGATTCCCTTGTTGTAGACGGTTAGCTCCAGTTCTGGATGCTCTGCAAGCAACCGTCCGGCGATAAGGCTCACGTAGCCGTGTCCCAAGTACCGGTTGTCGTTCTTTGAGCACTCGCAGTCGGTTACGCTATCCCCTTGAAAAACTAGAACGTCCTTTGCCTTTAGTGCGATCTTTTGCAATTAGTTCACTCTCCTGTTCACTGGCGAAATAGTCCGTACAAGAACCAATCACTGTCATCCTTAATAAACAACAGCACGTAGTGGAGGTATTCCTCTTCCGCTTCGTGGAATGCAAGAACCAAAGCGGAGATCGTCTGGTCTGCGATGTGAGGCGCGCCAACTACCTCCAGCAGCTTAATGTTCTGATCTAAAAGCACATCGAACCCAAGGTCCAAGCCCCTCCGGGATACAGCTTTTTCCAACTCCTGTTGGTCTTTCTTGTTTGCCAGGTTGATGAAGCTCCTCACAACACCGTAGGCTTCATCGGTTTTCACAGGACTCTGTGCAAACTGCTGGTTCAGTCTCTTCGCGTACCTGGAAAAGCTTATCGAGTACAAAATGGCAGCTGCCAAAAACACCAAAACCAATGCCGAATACTTTTTCAAGTGCCAAAATCCCCTGCCTTCCCCTTTAGCCAAGATCCTGCTGCTTCAGCCACTTTCTTACCTCTTCAGCCCAAATATCGTAAGCGGCTTCGGAAAAATGCACGCCGTCGATGGTAAGCTCTTCCTTTAGGAACTGGTTCTCATCTGCGAACAGTTCAAAGAGGTTAAGGAAAGAAGCTCCGTGCTTTACAGCTAGGTCTTGCAACTCTCCGTTAATCTTGTTCAGCTCGTCGGGCGTTGGTTTTTCCCAATTCCTCACAGGGCAGATCGACTGAATGACTATCTTTGCGCTTGGAGCTTTCTCCTTGGCGTAAGTGATGATTCTATCGAGATGATAGGGAATTTCATCCCTCTTGTAGTTGAATAAAAGATCGTTGATACCGATCATAAAAAACAACGCTCTTGGGTTTTTGTCCAAGCACAAAAGACTTTTTCTTTCCCACAATCCATCGGCATGGTCTCCGCCAATCCCCCGGTTGACAAAACCTTTGCCGAAGTACTTCTCCAGCGGAAACCTCTCAGTTAGTGAATCGCCGATGAAAACTATCGGGTTCTCCGGTACTTCCTCCTGAAGAAAAACCTTAATGCGGTTTTCCCAATAGATGCCTCTTTTGTCCAGTACTTCTCTAGAAATTTCCATATAGACAACTCCTTCTACTACTTTAGGTATGGTTTCATCTATACCTCTCAAATCCTTGGAAACGCGTCCCTCTAGAAAACAGACGTCCTTCGTCCCCCTCTACCAGAAGTCCGTAGTCTCTGTCGGTCACTTGAAACTCCTCCCTAGACCGGTCTTCCAGCTCAAAGGTGACAAAATACCTGGTGTATGTACGCACACCGGTATGCATGTGATGGGTCTGGTGGTGATGCCTATGAGACCCGTAGGAGCCTACTTCCGTTCTCTTGGAAACCACTTTGGCAGTTCTCACAAGTTCCGGACTCTTTTGGTTTTTTATTCCCCTAAAGACGCTGTACCCTATAGTGTAGACAAACGCTCCCAGGACCAGTAAAAACACTACGATAAACAGGATCGGAAAAACCGTTTCGAAAAGCATAAAAGTCGGTCCAAAACCCAAAAAGAAAACCTCCTCTCGCATCGCCTGGTACAAAGGCTAGAGATTTTCGTGAAACCTCATGCATCCGTCCACTATCCCGCTTTACCTTCCTCAGTTCAACAGCAAAAACCCAAATCCTGCCTGCTAGCTCTGGCAAAGCTAAGACCTTTGACAGCAGTCCAAAAGCCCCTTTTGCCCGTTTTACAAAGGTCTGAAGGAAAGCAGTGGTACACAGGAAAATATAGAAGTATCACGCTTTTTGGGGGTGATCGTCGTAAGCAACGTTAAAAGCCCAAAGGTGGTTCTCGCACTGGACTCGTTCAAAGGGAGCCTCTCCAGTCACGAGGCGGTTGCAGCTGCTGCCGCAGGAGTCCGAAGAGTGCTGCAGGACGCCGAGATCCTGAAGATCCCCGTAGCAGATGGAGGCGAGGGCACAGCACAGGTCCTCGCAGAAGCTGCGTCCGGTTCCATGCACCAGGTAACCTGCAAAGATCCACTTTTCAGAGACATCCAATGCTCTTTCGGGCTCTCTAAAGACAGGGAAACCGCTTTCATCGAAGTTGCGGCAAGTAGCGGGTTGACGCTAGTTGACCCGAGCCTCAGAGATCCCCTTTCTACAAGCAGCTTCGGCGTTGGTCAGCAGATCAAAGCTGCTTTGGACCTTGGGGCAAGGCACTTCATCATCTGTCTCGGCGGCTCGGCCACCGTCGACGGAGGTGCTGGCCTCCTCGAAGCCCTGGGAGCGAGGTTCTTTAAAGGCAGTGAGCAGGTTAAAGCGATACCTAAAGAGCTTACAACAGCAACCCGTATCGACGCTTCAAATCTCGACTACCGCTTAAAAGAGGCTTCTTTTACCGTTCTCTGCGACGTGGACAATCCTCTCACAGGCAGAGACGGAGCTGCACGGATTTTCGGGCCGCAGAAGGGAGCCGGCCCCGAAGAGATCGAGTTTTTGGATGAGTTTCTGACAGTACTTGGGTCACTCTACCAAGAAACTACAGGCGTCGCAGTCTTGGACAAACGACACATGGGCGCTGCCGGCGGCATTCCAGCAGCCTTGACGGCGTTTTTCGACGCCAAGATCGTTTCGGGAATCGACTTCGTTCTGGACTTCCTGAATTTTGACACCAAGCTCCTTGGAGCAAACCTAGTGATTACCGGCGAAGGCTCCCTGGATCATCAGAGCCTCAGAGGCAAAACGCCTGTAGGAGTATGCCGCCGAGCAAACCTGGCAGGCGTGCCGGTGGTCTGCATCGCAGGCAGAGTGGAGCCTGCCCCACAGCTGTTTTTGGAAGCAGGCTTTACGGCGGTCTTTTCCATCTGTCCCGGTCCGATGTCACTGGGAGAAGCTTTGGAGCAGGCAGCTGAGCTTCTAGCTTTCCAGTCCGAAAACGTGGCATCCTGTTTTTTTGCAACAAGCAGGCCCTCTGTGTAGCGACGCTACACGAGGGCCTTAACTTTTCTAAAACAGTTTGAGTTTCCTCAAGCCTTTAGTCTAGTTCGACGTAATCCCATTCCATTACGTTTTGAATCAGAGGAACCTTATCGCCGTGAGCGGAGACAACGAAGCCCTTCTTGGGAATTTCGAGAGACTCGGTGTTTCCAAATGTTCTGATCTCAATGACTTCGCCTCTGTCTACGGCAAACTCTCTACCCCATTCGTTGGAGTAGGTTTTGTCGGCAAAATCTGCGTTGTAGACGATGACCTCGTCTGGACCGCGACCTCTGTTCCAGCCGTTGATCGGCAGCTCGGTGCCGTCAGGCAGGATGACAACCTGAGGATATTCGTCAAAGTCGTAGATCGGTGTATAGTCTTCGATCTTAACCTTGTCGCCAACTTGGAACTGCTCCATAAAGATCAAACCAGCACGGCCGTGACCTACTACCAGGTAGCCGTTTTCAGGAATCTCCGGTACTCTTGTCAGGATCTCGGTAATGACGTCGTCCACTACCACAAATACCTTCAAGAAAGCAGCAGGGACTGACTTAATCTGTTCCTTAAACTCCGGTGTGAATACTGCAAGTTCTACTTCATAACCGTTAATGTTTGGAATGGAATAGTTTTTGTTGTACTGGGACAGCTGCATATAGATTCCGCCAGGACCCACCAAACGTTTCAGAGGAATATCTTCTCTTACAAATCTGGGGTCAACAGCAGATGCCATTGCAGCAAGAACTGCTACAAGCAACACTAAAATCAAATAACGTTTCATTAGCTTACGCACAATAGTGCGCTTCCCTCCTTCCAAATTTCCCCGTATTCCCAACATTGGGTTCTATACTCAGATTCGACAGCGTTTAGCATTTCCCTTTCAGTTTGACAAACTAATAACGTGCGACTTTGTCAAATTCTGCCAAAACGCCCTACAAAACACGGGCACTTCCCTTTTCGCGAAAGCCAACTTGCAACTATCTGAGAACGTCCCTCTTTTTGACTTTACTCAAGTTCGATGTAATCGTATTCCACAATGTCTGCAAAGTATGGGATGTTCTTGCCGTGTACCGAGATGACAAAACCCTTTCGGGGGATATCGAGAGGTTCGGTGTTCAGCTGCTTTCTAATCTCGACAACTTCTCCTCTTTCTACCGCAATCTCAATGCCCCATTCGTTGGTGTAGGTTCTGTCGGCAAAGTCGGTGTTGTAGATGATGATCTCATCTGTGTCGCGGTGCCTGTTCCAGGCATCGATCTCCAGTTTAGTTCCGTCGGGCAGAACGACAAACTTCGGATACTCAGCAAAATCGTAGACCGGTTCGTAGTCTTCGACCTTAACTCTGTCGCCTACTTTGAACTGCTCCATAAAGACCGAACCTGCCCGGCCGTGCCCTACTACCAGATAGCCATTTTCAGGGATTTTTGGCACTCTGTTGAGGATCTCGGTGATCACATCATCGATCACGACAAACACCTTCATGAACGCAACAGGCACAGTCCTGATCTGATCCTCAAACTCAGGCGTAAACACCGCAAGCTCCACTTCGTACCCGACAATGCTGGGAATGGAGTAGTTGCTGTTGTACTGGGAAAGCTGCATGTAGATTCCGCCGGGGCCTACCAGTCGCTTCAGTGGGATGTCGTCTCTGACAAACCTGTTGTCCACCGCTGATACCGCTAACGCCAAGAACGCCACAACTAGCACTGCAACGAGAAAACGCTTCATAAGCTTGCGCAATACTGCGCTTCCCTCCTTCCAAAGTGCCCTTGCTCCGGGTTTTGGGCTCAATACCCAACTTCAGCGGCATCGGTCTTTTTCCTTTTCCTGACCTACCTACTCACGTACTCCCTCCAACCTGCTGAAAACGCTAAACTACTTAACTTCTCCGGCCTGCAGAACATACCCAAGAAGGAGCTTTAGAGTGTTTTCCAGCCCTTCCCTGTGAGTACGCTCGTACCCGTGAGACGCGCTCACCCCGGGCCCAACAAGCCCGTGGCGGACATCAAAACCCGCTCTGAGGGCAGCACCTGCGTCAGAGCCGTAGTTTGGATAAACGTCCACTGCGAAGTTCAGTCCCAACCTTTTTGCCGTGCTAATCAAATCGCCGGTCAGGTCGTAGTCGTACGGTCCCATGGAATCTTTGGCGCAAATGGAGACTTTGCATTCATCTGTTGTCAGGTCATCGCCTACTGCACCCATATCCACCGAGACGAAGTCGACCACATCACCAGGTACAAACGATGAAGCCCCGTGGCCTACTTCTTCGTAGGTGGTAAACAAAAGATAGACCGCTCTCTTTGGCGTAACGCCTTGGTCTTTGAGATACTTTGCTAGGGTAAGCAAAACAGCGCAGCTTGCCTTGTCGTCCAAATGACGGCTTTTGATGTAACCCGACGGCGTCACTGTGGTTCTAGGATCCAAAGAGATGAAGTCTCCTGCGCTGATGCCCAATTTTTCCAGATCTTCCTTGGAGGAGACCTTTTCGTCTATAACGATTTCCATGGTCTCGTCGCTACGCTCCTGCTTGCCCAACTCTCGGTTGACGTGGGTTGCAGGCTCCAAAAGCTGCACCGTTCCCGAGTAGGACTTGCCGCATCTGGTATGCACTACGCAGTTTTCGTTTTCAATAGTTGCCTCGTGAAATCCCCCGATTTTGGTGAAACGCAGCCTGCCGTTGCTTTTCAGAGCTCTCACCATGAGCCCCAAAGTGTCCACATGAGCCGAAAGCAGAAGTCCGCTTCCCTCTCCACCTACCGGACAGAGTACTGCTCCTTTGTTGCTCACCTCAGGGCTGTACCCGAGGTCTTTCAACACCTCTACTAAGTACGCCGAGATCTGTTTTGTATAGCCCGTAGGGCTGGGAACAGCCGTAAGCTTCTGCAGCATCTCTACAGTATAGTTAAGATAACTCTGATCTAACTTTAAAGCATCCACTCTAATCCACTCCTTACTCCTCTGCCCAACCTTTAGCCCTTTCCACGGCCTTTTTCCAGCCCTTGATCAGCTGGGCTCGTCTATCTTCTTCCATACTCGGTACAATGTCCTCGTGGCATCCGCATTTGTTCCTGATCTCTCCGGTGTTCTGCCAATAGCCTGTGGCAAGGCCGGCAAGATACGCCGCTCCCAAAGCAGTGATCTCCAGGACTTTAGGCCTTTGCACCGGCACGTTTAAGATGTCCGCTTGGAACTGCATAAGGAAGTTGTTAGCGCTTGCTCCCCCGTCCACTCTGAGGGCTTTGAGCTTCAGCTTAGAATCTTCCTCCATGGCTTTGACGACTTCGTAGGACTGGTAGGCTATGGACTCCAGAACTGCACGGATAAAGTGTTCTTTTCTCGTTCCTCTGGTCAGCCCTACCATTGTCCCTCTGGCGTACATGTCCCAATGGGGAGCTCCCAAGCCCACAAAAGCCGGAACAAAGTAGACGCCACCGGTATCCTCTACCTCCAGGGCGTAGTCCTCTGTTTCTGCTGCGGTTTTTATCATCCGCAGCTCATCTCTCAACCACTTCACCGCAGCGCCGCCGATGAAAATGCTTCCTTCCAGAGCATAGGTCACCTGGTCCCCTAGCTTCCAAGCGATGGTTGTAAGAAGCCCGTTTTGCGATTCAATAGCTTTGTCACCGGTGTTCATGAGCATGAAGCAACCGGTGCCATAGGTGTTCTTGGCTTCCCCCGGCTCGGTGCAGCACTGCCCGAATAACGCTGCCTGCTGGTCGCCTGCACAGCCTGCGATGGGAATAGCAGCTCCCAAAATGCTGGAGTCGGTTTCGCCGTAGATGTAAGAAGAAGGCTTTACCTCGGGCAGGAGTGACATGGGAACGCCGAAGATCTCGCAGAGCTCCTCATCCCACGACAGAGTGTGGATATTGAACAGCATGGTTCTCGATGCGTTGGAGTAGTCGGTGACAAAAACCCTGCCTTTGGTAAGATTCCAGATTAGCCACGTGTCGATAGTGCCAAAGCACAGCTCGCCCTTTTGGGCCTTTTCCCGTGCTCCGGGAATGTTTTCCAGGAGCCATTTGATTTTAGTTGCGGAAAAATAAGCATCGATCTCCAAACCGGTTTTCCTCCGCACTATTTCCGACAAGCCCTGCTTTTTCAGCTCCTCGCAGATGGCGGCGGTCCTTCTGCACTGCCAGACGATGGCGTTGGCTATAGGCCGGCCGGTGCTTCTTTCCCATACAACTGTGGTTTCTCTCTGATTGGTGATACCGATTCCCTGAAGCTGCGACGGTGCAATGTTAGCTTTAGCAATTGCCTCGTAAGCTACACCGATCTGCGTACCCCAAATCTCCACTGCATTGTGCTCCACCCAGCCGGGTTTGGGATAAATCTGTGTAAACTCCTTTCGGGCTTCAGATACAATCCTTCCGCCTTCGTCAAAGACAATTGCTCGAGAACTAGTGGTTCCCTGATCTAACGCCAGAATATACTGTGCCACCCAAATCCCCCTTTTCTAACCAACAGGCAGAGCGCCTGCGTTTATCCTTCAAGGTTGAAAAGCTCTTGGGCGTGTTCAACGCCTATGACGTAGCTTGCCCAAACCACTGCTTCCTGGAACAGATCAGCAAGCTCGGAAAATGCTAGGAAATACAAACTGTCCGCAGAAGCCTCCTTTTCGTCGGAAGCGATGAAGTCCACAGTTGCATAGACCAGCTGTCTGGTGATGAGGATGATGGCGCGTGTCAGCGAAAACTTCCAGTGGTTGTGCGTGGCTTTTTCCCTGCCCCAGACCAGCTCTATGTCGGGGTTAAACGGAGTAACCTTTTGAACGGCTTCGAGAAGTTCGGGTTTTGCTTTGAGCATGGCAACAAAATCCAGGGCAATCTCCCGAGCAGTCTCAGATGCTCTGGAGAGAAAATCATCCTGTCCCTTTTCATCCAGACGGAAAAGAGCCGCCAGCCAGTACACATAGGATGAAAAACCGAGAACAAGTTCGATTTCGTTGAAAACGCGACCATCTCTGTACTGCTCCATTTTAGCAGCATTCAAGCGTACTTTGCTTACTATTTCCGAGCTGTAGAGGCGTGAGTCTTTAACCATAGCCGTTCCTCCTGCTCATCTAGCCTTGTATTGTTTGTCAAGACCGCCGATGTAGTAGCGAGCGGCTTTCTTCCAGGAACGCAGGCTTTCTGCGTTTTTGGGTCCATCGTAGTTGTAGTCGTGCTGGCGCAGGAGGAGTTCGAGATTTTCCTTTAGTCGTTCGAAGGCTCTCTCCTGAACCTCCACTACCAGTTTCTTCAGATCCTCGTCTAGTTCTCCGTAAACGCTTACAAAGTGTCCGCGGCAGATCCCTGACGACTTCTTGTACTCCTCAAGAAACTCCGCGTCGTTTTTCAGCCCCCAGGCAAAGACCTTTTTGCTGTCTGCAAGATCTTTTGCGATCTTAGCGCACACAGGGCAGTCGAAATCGCCCTGGGTCCACCTTTCCTTCCAGTCTTCCAAAAGATACTGGTACAAGATGGCATGACCGGTAGCCGATCCCTGCTTCAACAGCATCTTGGTGTGCTCCGGGCAGAAACCTCCGCCCTTTGTCCATTCTTCCTTGTAGTCTTCGTCTAAAACACCTTCGATAAGGCGCTTGAAATACCATTTGTAAAACAGTGCATCGATGAAGCAGAAGGGGCATTCCCCAGCTTTCATGCCGTCGATCATTTCCGATAGTTTCAATCTATAGAGATTCAACAAACACTTCCTCCTTAAGCTCTACCAGTCATTTTTGCCATAACAGCTTTAGCAATAGGTTTGTCTGCAGGAGCCAGGTTGTAGTCCAAAAGCTCGCTGCAGTTTACCCAGGCGACTCTTTCGTGCTCTTCTGCTTTTGGTTCTCTGTCTATAGAGACGAAGTAAGCTATGAGCCGAATGGTCTTTTCCGGGTATGTATGCACGGTTTCCGCAACGAAATCGCCAACTTCCGCGGTCACCGACAGTTCCTCTTCCAGTTCTCTTACCAAGCACTCCTGGTGGGTCTCGCCATCTTCGAGCTTCCCTCCGGGAAACTCCCAGAGGCCGCCTTGAGAACTCTTTTGGCTCCGCTTTGCCAGGAGCACCTGTTCACCTCTTACGATCACCGCTGCAAGCACGTCAATCACCGGAAATCCTCCTTCAAAACCAATTACATCTTCTAGTTTTAACCGGTTTTACCTCCATAAACTTAGTTAAGGCCAGGGTTCCTGGCCTTAACTCTTCGTGCGGTATACGTAAAGAGAAAGCATCGACTTGATGCGTTGAAGCTGAATGTCCAGAGCGTATTCTCCGGTGGGGAATCTCTCAATTCTGGTAATTAGGTATCTTGCAGCAGCAATCTTCTGTGCAGGGGCACCTTCCACTGATGCTTCGATCCTGTTGTACATCCGTTCAAGCTCTAGATAGAAGGACTTCTCTTCGCTGACCTGAGACATCAGATCTTGGAAGGCCAGGTAGCTTGCTCGGTAAAGGTCTCTGTGCACAGGAAAAGCTGCATTTCTAAACGGTCCCTCTTTCAAAAGACGGAAGTGCTCTTCCTTCATGTGAGGATAGGCGAAGACCCGCATGCCTGGCTCGCCGATGCTTCTGACGATCTCGATCTGCTCAAGGAGCTGGTAGGGCTCATCCATTGAAATAACGCCGAGGCTCGGGTATTGGATAGCTCTACCGGCGGTTAAATCCCTAACGTTTGTTACTTCCCTTTCAACAGGTACTGCCTCATTCTGGTACACCAGTGGCGAAAGAGCGTCCACCAGATGTCTTTGTACCCATTCTGGCCAGTTCTGCGCTCTGAGGTAGGCCTGCTGTATAGTGCCACCGCCCCAGTTCCCTACGGCAAAACCGCAGCTGATAAAGGCATCGGGCTTTTTCTCCTTCATGGCAATGGCAAGCCTTGCCACCATGGAAGTAATCAGTTCTTCTCTGAAAGCCTGCCAGTTCTCCCATTTAGCACCGGAGTCTCCTGGCACGTACCCTTCCCTGGTTCTGTCGTAAGCGGAAGGATAAGGCAGATCCAGAGGATTGTAGCCGTAGTAAGTCATAAACAGGTCCAACGTAGCTTTGTCGTAGCTGAAATCGTTGTTTTCCAGTGGGTTAGTAGCGTTTCTTACATAGTCCAGCTGGCATCCAGCAAAGTCGTACATCTCCCACATTTCCAAGATATAGTTAAAAATGAGTTCGCGAGCTTCAGGGTGCGCCGGACTGAACCAGGCAAGACCAGATGCTTCAAAGGGTTTGCCAAAGCGATCTACAGCTGCCCACTCCGGATGCTCGGTTAAGATAGGACCGGGCGTTCCATCGGCAGCGGCAAAAAACACCTTCTGCCAGGGGAACACATCGATACCGTTTTCGTTGCAGAGGCGAACCAGTTCTCCTAACGGATCCAGACCTTCAAGATCGGGAGCGAGGATCATGTATTTGGACGGATAAACTACGTAGCCGTCGTCTCTCAAGACCTCCACAAAGACGGTGTTAAACCCCGTATCCTTTATCTGCTGAGCCAATTGGGGTAAGGTTCCCTGCTTCGCCCGAAAACTCAGGGTGCTGGCATCGATGGAGATAATTCTGGTCTCCGCCAAAGGACTTCTGCTGGCGGCAGCGTAAGCTCTGCCAATTACGATTTTGGCAAGAGCAAGTTTGAGTTCAGCTTCGAACTCATCACCGATCTCCATGTAATACTTGGCTTCTTCAATGATGCTGTCGAGAAGCTGCAGCTGGGATTCGGTTTCTTCCGGCCGGTCAAGATACTCGTCCAAGTTTGCCACTAAGTTTTTCAGGCGAGTGGCATCTCTTTCAACAATCTTCAAGGTTTCCTCCGCTCTGGTTAAGGCAAACACATCTGCTGCAAAAACGAAAACTACCAATAAAACAGCAAGCAAACCAAGCTTTCTACTCAAGTTCATCTCCCCCACTTGCTTTGGCATAATAGTGTTTTCTATCTTGGGTTTTCCTAACTTCAAGAAGCCCCATCTTTCTCAGGGTATAAGTTATTTTTCGCGCCAGGGACACTGTTAACCTACCTGCTTCTGCAAGATTTTGGTTAGTGAAGGTTTCCCCTAGACAGTCTGGCAGAAAGCACAGGTAGTCTCTTGGGTTTTCTAAAGTCACGCTGCTTAGAACATCCAAAAGGCGATGGTCCCGGATGCTGACCCCTTTTCTACGCCAGGATCCCCTCCCATCATCTACCCTGATCTCTTCTTCCTGTATCAGTAAAATCTCTACTTTGAGATTAGGCCTGGAAAGCAGCTCGGCAATGTAGACGAGCTCGTGGAAGGCATCGTCAAAGTGGCAGTGTTTGGGTGAAAGGCGCCGGGAAAGCACCTCGCCCTCTGAACTGAGCTTGACGATCCACTTGTCCTTTGGAAGAGGATACACCAGACGAACATCCCTTTCATCCAGGAGCTTACGCAGCTTGGCTTTTAGTCCTGAGAAGTTAGCCGTCTGGATTTCGATGATCTCCTCCTTGCCCAATAGATCCACAACATAGCCCTCAAACAAGACCTCAGCGGAAAGCTCCGGTTCCATGTACCGGGCTTTCAGGGCTTTGTGAAGAGAGCTTTCGTTCAGCTCTCCGATGGTGTAAGTTTCCACATGGCACCCCCAGTGACCTCAGACCTGGTCCTTTTCTCGCCGCATTTTACCTAGTGTTAAGATCCAGACTTGCTCCGGAAGGTAAGCTCCATTCCATTACTTTCGATGACAACAGTACCTAAAAGATCAGTCCGTAAGACTTCAACGTGCAAACTCTCCAACCGGTCCAGCACCTCTCGGTGAGGATGACCGTAGCTGTTACCGCTGCCGCACATGATTACCGCAACAGTCGGTGAGACCTGTTCCAAAAAAACCATGGATGATGACGTGCTGCTTCCGTGGTGGGCGACCTTCAGAACATCTGCTCCAACTGCCACTTTTTCTGCCAAAAGTTCATTTTCATTTAGAACTTCCATATCTCCTGTAAAGAGAAAAGCGGTTTTTCCGTAAGTCAGCCGCAGCACCACGCTAGAATGGTTCAAGTCCCGATATCTTTTGTCCAGTGGCGAAAGGATCTCGATCTGCACCTCTGGATCGATGTCTATGGTCTTTCCTGCAACAGCACGGACCCGATATGCACCTGAGGCATTTACTGCATCCAAGAACCGTTCATAGGTTTTTGTCGTGTGCTCGTGGTCGGTGAAGTAGACCCTGTCCACCGAAAAGCTCTCGAACACTGCTGGAAACCCGCCGATGTGATCTTCGTGGGGATGCGTAGCAACCACCACATCAATCTCGTGTATCCCGAGTTTTTTAAGGTACTCTACAACGGTGCTCCCTGCGACTCTAGGCCCTGCATCGATTAGCAGAGTGCTTCCGTTTGGCGTGCACACCAAAATGGCATCTCCCTGTCCCACGTCGATAAAGTGGGCTGAAAGACCCGCAGCTCCTGCCAAATAGCAGGAGAAGACCAAAAGCAGCAAATAGGCAATGACTCTTTTTCTCTTAGTTGCATTAATCATTGTTGTTTTCCGTCAAAACACAAAAAGTTGTAGTGCGGACCTACCCTCCTTCACCCCGGTTTGCCCGGGATCAGTACTCATCAAACTGCATTTTCTCCCTAATCTTCTTCCTGCGATCTTCGGTTGCTCCCCTGTCCACATCTATGGAAATGGCCAGGACGTCTCCTTCTCTTACAGGAACCTTAAAGAGGTCTTTGGGCACCTTAAAGTGACCACGTTCCCACTCAACTACCACCAAATCCTCTTCGATTCTGTCCACGATCAGCATTCTGCCTATCACCTCTGAATGCCATTGAATTAAGAAAAACCCACAAAGCAAAAACAACCCAAAGACGCAGACCAGCCGCCTTAGCAACTAACAACCTCCCTTTTGGCCTTTAGCTGTAAGGCAGAGATGAATTCCAGACCAGATATTTCTTTTTACGCAGCAACAAACACCGAAAATAAGCAGGATTTCCGGCAAAAATTGGGAATTGGTTAAGCAAAACCATCGAGAAGGGAGACCTTGTCCTTGGAAGTAATTCGCTATCTACAGTCGTTTTCCTCGCCGTTTATGGATATGTTCGCTCAAGGTATAACCATGCTAGGCGAAGACACTTTGTTCATTCTCCTTGCGGTGATTCTGATCTGGTGCGTTGACAAAAAGTTCGGGTACAAGTTCGGCTTTGTAGCACTGACTTCTGCTCTAGTCAACATCACCCTTAAAAACATCTTCAAAAGCCCAAGACCCGTCGGACAGGAAGGAATTCGCTCTCTGCGTTTGGAGACAGCAGGCGGTTACTCCTTCCCTTCAGGGCACAGCCAGTTTGCCGCAACCAGCTGGACAACCCTTGCCCTTCATCTGCGTAAGCGCTGGTTCAGCATATTAGCTGGGGTGCTCATCGTTCTTGTAGGTCTTTCCCGGCTGTACCTCGGCGTCCATTGGCCTGTTGATGTGGTCTTTGGCATTGCCATCGGTGCAATTTGGGCGTTTTTAGGCAGCAAGATCATTGATCTTCTGGAAGAAAAACCCGTTTCCTACCTAGTCCTTGGGGCAGCGCTACTTCTGGCCTTACCCATCTTTCAAAACGCCGACTACTTCAAAGTGGTTGCAGCCTGTTCCGGTATCTGCATTGGCATCTTTTTAGAAGGGAAGTACGTTGGCTACACTGTGAAAGCTCCGCTTCTCATTCAACTTATCAAAGCCCTTTTGGGAGTTGCAGTGCTTCTTGGTATACAGAACGGCTTGAAGCTGCTCCTTCCCGACAAGCTGATTTCCCACGGACTCAGGTACTTCCTTATTGGCATCTGGGCTACTTTCCTTGCACCTTTGTGCTTTAAAGCCATCTTCAAATTGAAAAACCAAGTAGAGAAAAGCGCATCTTAGCCAATCTAAGCTGCGCTTTTCGCCACCTCTAGTCTTCTCCTCTTTCCTGCTCCTGGTCATACTCGTCGGAGAACATCATTATCAGCTCGTCTCCAAGATCCTTTACAACGATCTTGCCTGCAAAGCTATCTTCGAGGCAGAGAGAGTAGCTGCGTTGGTACCCTTCCCCTACGATGTGGACTACCATTTGGTTCTCAACGATTGCACTGTGATTGATGGGGCTAAGCTCAAAGACCTGAATTTCCTCTCTTTGAAGCCTGCTGCGTTCTCTAGCTGCTTCTGCCAGCTGCCAAATGAACTCTGTGAGGTTTTCTGGCAGTTCCGTTCTAACCCGTGCTGATAGGGTTTTCTGTGTCAATGAATAGGACCTCCTTGTAGGTACATGCAAACTGCGTTTGCTGTGTTTCCCGTGTGTAACCCGTGATTTCAAACGGACAATTGCACAGACTAATCCATAGTACCACAGATCTGGACGTTCTAACCTTATTTTGGACTAATAAATGACATCAGTACTCTAAGTCAGGAAAAGATCTGGTTCATCCATTCGACTTTTCATTCCAAAAAGGATACCTCAGTTTTTCTCCACGTCTCTGAAAAAACGAAGCATCTACTCTCTTCCGACCTTCTTAAGAAAAGGCCCTCATTGCGCGTATCGAGCTTGTAAAAACAACCGTCCTCCCGAGTTTGACAACTTCCACCAGTAGAAAACGCCAATAAACGTTGAACTGCCAACGTTTATTGGCGTAGTGTTTGTTGTTGTATCTACACACTAAAACAGTTCTTTCATTTTGCTGTAGTGCGGAAAAGAAGAACGCTCTGGGGTTCCTCGATTGTCAAATAACCATTGAAAACTCTCAACACGCTTTGTGTTTCTCACCGGTAGCTAGCCAATCCCATATAGTAAAGGTCCTCAAAGTGTCTTCCGTACTATGGAAAGTGTGCAACAACTTTTTCAAGTAATAATGGCTTTCCTTTTTGTGCTTCTATCGGACTTCACTCGAAAAGAGCACCAACCGAGTTGATTGGTGTTTTGGTACTTTAGATATTTCTACTGTCTACTTTACAGGGAGCAGTTCAGACATCTCTACGTTGGAAAAAGTTGGGGCTCACCAACGTCGCGATGCACGAACTAACTCGTCAAAAAGCTGCTTTTGTGAACTGTAGATCTTTGGGTATTTTTTTCGTACACTAGTTACTGATGCGCGGAGAAGCTTTGTAGGGGTGTTGTCAATAGCCGTACCGATCATACCAATGACCGTCCCGTCTCTGCCACCACCTAAAGCATTGTGACAGATGTATCGGCAGAGGTCTTTGACAGGTTGAACTACCGAATCGTCTTTCTCAAGTTCGTCGAGCTCCATCAACATGACACCCTTTTCCCTTGCTTCGTCAATCGTTTCTGGACTGATGCTTACGATGTTCGGATAAGCGCTTTTCAAGCGTTCAAAAGATGAAACTACAGCGGAGCCTTGATAGTCTTTCAAGCTCAGGCTTCATCGAAGTTCTTATTGAACGAATGGGCAAGCCCCAGCAAGTTCCACACTGCATCAAGACTTGGAGCACTCTCCAGAACTCTTTTGAAACTGTTTATGGCACCAACCCAGTCTTGATCCATCATAGCTCGGTGGCCTTCGTCACAGAGTTGCTTAACCTCGCTGTTGGAGGCAAGCTGCGCATCGTAGTTTAACCTAGCTTTGGGATCTGTCAGCGTCTCGTACGCGTTTCTTATCAGATGAATCTTTTCTGGGTTTAACTCTGGAGTATACTGAACGACCAAGCGAAAGTAAGCGGTATTGATTTCCTCTTTCGTTACGTTCTGCTCGAGTCTAAACATCTCATATATGTCGTACCCCATCTTTGTCCTCCTTGTACTACCATGTTATCAGCGCACCATGTGGTCAAAGTCTTTGGTCTCTAACAACCACATAAGGACTTCACTTCGACAGACTAATCTTCTCGTAACGTCGGTCCTCCTTGGGAAGCTAAGCTGTCCTGTGACAAAGGGTGAAACCCTACACTTATACTCTCAGCGCGTTGTTAATTAAACTTCAACAGATCTGGATTAATTATCGCCTCTCTTTCAATGTAACGAGCAACCATTGAAAAAGAAGAGAGCATGTAGTCTGTAAAGTGTTTTGGTTCGTGGTCTAGCTCATTGCCCTCTGCTGTACAGAATTTGCCATGTATAACATCATAAAACCCGTAGTCAAGTGCTTTCTCGTAATCATCAAGTGAGACATTCGCTATTGTGTAAAACCAACCACATCTCCAATAGCCACCATCAACTATTGAAGGTTCAATAAGCAAGTCTTCATAGTCTGGTGAGTAATCCGATAAGTCGAGATTCCGTGTTTTGGTTTTGAAAACAACTATTACATGCTTGCCTTCAAACGTCTCTGATTGACGGATATGCTTAATATCTGCTTTTAACACACGACCATAGAAATAGAGTCCTTCTCTGGGACATACCACAAAGATATCACCTTCTTGCGGTTTAGTTCTTTTCCTTTTAATTACTTTTAACTGGTAATCTCTAGGATGCATATTGTCCAAAGCATTGATTTTATCTCGAACCTCAGGTGGTAAACCAGCAAACCTCTTCTTTTGCCTCTGAAGTATTGGATCATCGCTGAAATTTCGGTTAACTAACAACTTAGCTATGGAAACTATCTCCGAAAGTACGCTGAGCAGCTCTTCATCCGACAAATAAGAGTCCTTATCGTCGTCCTTTTTTTTCATGTTAACACCTCGCTTTTCACCAAAACAGATCAGGGTCTTCCAGCAATTCTTCAAGCTGTGCCAAATAACCATCGAAGATGCTTATAACCTTGTTGTTTGGAACTAGCATCATCGAGCGATCTACTCTTTTGCAGTTCCAACTACTTCATGTTCATTTTGAAGGACATCTACAAGGCTTCTTTTCATCGTCTGAAGCTCATCCTTGTCCTGATCATCTCGGAGTACATTCAAACACATTAGAAATGAACCTATTAAACTCCTCCTCCTATTGCAGAGAGTCATCCATGAACGTGAGAGTGAAAACAGCCAAAATCCCAAGTACAATGCTCTTTGTAGTGAAAAACTCAGCATGCACGACGATCAAGCCCAAAAAATGCATTTTGGACTACAAATTTCTCTCTGTTTCTGTTTTTTCCTTCTTTCATTAGATCTCTTGTTTTCACTTGACGCCAACCCCATCAACCTACAATCCTTGAAGTCTCTTAGCTTTACCTCCGGTAAACATGAAAGACGAGGTAAGCTCGTCTACCCCGCCGAGGCTATCTTTCGGGTTTAACCACCTACGCTAACAAAGAACGTCCATAAACGTTGAAATATCAACGTTGTATGGACGTCGCTTTTTTATCTGGATACACTATTAACGCAGTTCGCTCATTTACCGTACGCGGAAAAGGCAAGTCTCACAGCACTTTTTCGGGTGTTGCTTTTTACTCGCAAAGAGAAAACAAAGCAACCAGCCCTCTGGTGGTTTTCCAAGAAGAGGGCTGATGCACGGTGTCAAACCTTTCGACTGAACCTTCCTGAAAGCTTTACCGCGCTTTAGAAAATCAAGATGCTACTTCTCCGCTCGACCGCTTCCCTGCTCCGGTTTTAAGTACCGGTCGAGCCATGTGTAGGCGATCTCCATGGCTTCTTTTGTGGGCGAATGGCCACTACGGTGGTTGTAGAGTCCGATCCGTTCCCTGCATCCCCACAGATCGTAGACGCTTTTGGCGCAGTTGACGTAGTACCAGCTCTTATCGGTGTCAGCATCGTCTCCGGCAATGAGCAAAACCGGTCTTGGCGCAATGAGGCCTAGAAGCTGGTGGTGGTCGAGAGAAAAGTCTTCGCTACGCACCTCGGATCCGAGATACCACGGGGCATCCCAGTTGCTAAAAGACATGCCGATTCCCAGCTCACTTAACACGCTAGCGGCAATTCTCCCGTCAAATGCCGCGATGTACAGGCCCATCTTGCCCCCGAGGGAGTGCCCCACAACACCGATGCGTTCGCTGTCCACGAAGTCAAGGCTTTCTAGGTAGTCCAGGGCGTACCCCAGATCGCTGACGATCTTGCTGAGTCCCTTGAAACCCGGATAGACTTGCTCCATGCGTTTGACACCTTCGTAGTAGTGGCTGAGAGTTTCTCCTTCAGTCTGCCCCTGGTAGAACCACCTAGCTGCAAGAACTACGTAGCCCCTCCGCACCAGTTCCAATGCAAAGAATCTGGCTGGGGTGTCGGTGAAGTGCGCTCCTCCCTTCTTCTCCCCGACCATCGTGTCGATGTCGTAGTAGGGAACAAGGACCGCAGGATGCTTCTTCTGTGCCTTTTTCGGCACCAGAAGATAGTGTTTCTCATAGTAGTCGGGCTCGGTCTTGATGTAGACGAAGCGGCCGGTGTAGTCCGGTCTTTCCTCCCAAGGGTGCTCCACAAACTCCAGGCCGAGTTTTCCATAAGGCGGGGTTCCTAAAAAATCGCTCCAAGCACGTTTAATGTCCTCCCTTTTCTGCTGCCAATCCAATAGAGTGTCTTCCGGCCCTATCAACTCCAACCCTCCGGTATCGTGAAATCCAACAGGAGCCTGATTTACCACTTCAACGATGTCCATCTCCAAACTCCCTTTCAATAAAAAGAAGGTGGCTCGTGCCACCTTCAATCAAGCTAGTCTTAGAACTCAAAATCGATCTCTTCAAAGTCGATATCGTAAACGTCGACTTTAGCGGTGGATTCTTCTTTGGTGCTAGGATCGCCAAAGACCTCAAACTCATCGATGAAGACCCAAACTGCAGTGTCAAACTTGACAGCAACGTATCTGGCCTTCATTCCTCCGCCTCTCAGTTCAAAGGTCTGTTGATATGTGCCTGTCTTGGGCTTTTCATCTTCCCAAAGCTCAACGTAATCCACAGATCTCCATCTTCTACCGTCTTCGGACAGGGAAAGTCCGACGATCTCAGGACGTCCAATACCTACATCCTGCTGATTGAGGAAGTGGCAGAGAACTTTGTCGATCTTGTAAACTGCTTCAAGGTCGATAACCACAATGCGGTAGTCCTGTCTCAAGTGGCCGAAGTAAGCAGCGTTTCTGTAGTATGCGGCATTTGCGCGAACTCCGTCGGTGAGCATGGAACCGTTGTCAGGATAGGTTGGATCGGACTCAATGTTGAAAACGTATTCCTTGCCCAGTGCCAAGTTCGTATCGGCAGCAAGCACCATTGAGCTGAAAACAAGTACTACGATCAACAACAACAAACCTTTTTTCATTACGTACACCCCTCTTTATTCTCTTGAATGAACGTGCAGCTCACTTAAAGCCCTTGAGCCGGCACATCTTCATTTAGTGTTATTATTCCACCGAAAGGAATTATTTCCTGCTACTTCTGCCATGGATCTGCTGTTCACTAGTGTTTTTTGGCTCAACTTCTCACACAAAAAAAGCCGGGTTTCCAAGAAACCCGGCGGCTCTTTTGGATCTACTTTGGTCTAGAACTCGAAATCGATGTCTTCGAAGTCGATGTCGTAGACGCTGATTTTTGCTGTAGACTCCTGTTTGGTATCGGGATCGCCGATTACCTCGAACTCATCGATAAATACCCAGATTTCGCAGTTGAACTTAACAGCTACGTACCTGGCCTTCATTCCGCCTCCATCAAGTTCATAGCGATGGAGGTAGGTACCGGTCTTTGGCAGTTCATCCTCATAGACTTCCTGATAATCTGCAGATCTCCATCTCCTGCCGTCCTCGGACAAGGACAGTGCGATCTGACTTGGACGATAGCAACCGGCATCGTATTGATTGAGGAAGTTACAGAGCACTTTATCAATCTTGTAAACTGCTTCTAAGTCGATGACCACTATACGATAGTCTTCGCGCAAAACAGCAAAGAAGTCGGGATCGCCATAACCTACAGCCCGTGCATATTTGCCGTCTGTAAGTTCATTGCCGCTATCGGGATAGTTGGCGTGAGCCCCGATGTTAAAGACATACTCTTTGTTAAGGGCTAAGTTTGTGGGAGCTGCCAATGCGACGGCACTTAAAACCAGAATCAAAGCCAACAACAAACCTCTTTTCATAAAGTACACCCCCGTTTTCTGCAGCTTGATACAGCTGCGTTTTGTTGGCGGCAAAAGCTATTGGCATAAACCTAACGGTTTTGCTCGCCTTTTCTGCCACTTAATTATTCCACTGACAGCAGAAAGTTCCTTCTAAAGAAAAACAGGCGCTTTTCACAAAGCGCCTGTCTAGTTTCTATAACGTATAAACAGCTATCTTGTCAATTTCCATATTGTGAGTCAGAGACAGGAAGATTCCGCCTTTGGCAAATGGGGATTCGGGATCATCGCTTTCGGCGATGAGCTCGCCGTTTAAGTAATAGCTCAGTTTATTCCCCTGAATAACTGCAGTAATGGTTGCCCAGCCTAACTCTTCTGTAAACTGAGCAGTTGGCGATTGTGGGCCAACTATGGCTTTCTTATCGTTGCCCTTGCCGTGCCATGTTGCCAGCTCATAGCTATAGCTAGAAGCGTTGATTCCCCTGCCGTAGCACCAGTTCATCTCGGCGTTTCTTAAGTGAATTCTAGCACCGACTGTTCCGGACTCTGGGACTTTTGCCATGCGGATGCGTACTGCTACTGCCGCATCTACAATCTCCAAGTTCTTCAGTTTCAGACCAGAGTTTCCTGCAGTCTCCCTAAAGAGCACTCCATCTTGGACCTTCAAGAAACCTTTGGTGGTGATTGCCCACTGGTTGAACTCGAAGTCCTCTTCCTCGATCCAGTTGTCGAGGTTGTCGAAATCGTCCACAAAAGCCGGCACCTTGCCAGCAAGGAAATCCGGAAGAATCAGCTCACCGGACTCGGCTGCAGCAGCCAAGCACATACTCCCAACGAGAAGCAGTACCAACAGCACCAAACTTCTTTTGCCCACCAAAAAACCCCCTTTATAGAATGTTGAGTCATTTCTGGCTAAGTTAGACTTCGTTGTCAAAACTCTAACTCCTTTAGCCTGTGTAAAATAAAGGGGGGATGCCTGTCTAGAATCCTCCGCCTAGAACCACTTCAAAGGCTTGGAATCTGACAGGGGTGCTGTTCTCGGTGAAGGTAACGGTGTACACATAGCGGCCCATGAGCCCACGGTAGAGCTCTAAGCTAACCGCTGCGTCGATCTTCGTTCTCTGGTTGGTAAAATCACCGATCTTCACGAAGTTCAGCTGGCTGTAGCTTGCCTCCAGTTGCCCCTTGCGTCCGGTAACGGCAGCAAACAGGTCAGATCCGATGACGGCACGTCCTGTAAGGGTTGGTACCGAATCCTGCCCTTCGATCATCATGTTGTCGTAGCGGATGTTGAAGTACAAGTTGTCCTGCAGTAACGAGAAACCGGCTTCAGCCATATAGCCATTTGCCTTTGGCGACTGGAGCACCATTGCTGTTCCGTAGTCCTCGTACTGCCAGTCGTAGACTGCAGGTCTGAAGTCCTCGCCGTAAACTCTGTATTCTCCACGCAGATAGAGAGGTCCAAGGTTGGATCTAGCTCCGACAGCATGTCCACGGGAGTTGTTTGCCAGTTCCGCAGTGTGGAAGTAAAAGACAAAGTTCCTTAAAAGCGGCATGGTCAAATCCAAACCGTAAGCATACGGCATTTTGTAAGCTGGTCTGGTATCTCTGGCGTAGACCACACCTACAGAAGTGTTCTTCAAAAAGCCGGGAATGCCGTCAACAAAATACAGGGGTCTGACGTAAGGATGAAGCACGAACAGTTCCGGCTTCAGAGCATCGTTTACCATTACATGAGCTCCGAGGATGCCCGCATCTCCCGCCAGGTCAACGCCTAGCTTCCTGATATCGCTTCTAATCTCGTAGGCGGACAGATTGCGGTAACCGTCCATGATCAAACCGTTAGCCACATAAACATTGCTGAGCTCTCCCAACCTGAAGTACACGGGATCACCGAGCTCTGCCCAGGAAACATAGCGCACTACTCTGGCAAGTGATTTGGTGATGCTGAAGTTACCATTATCCTGCCAGTCCTCCAGGCGTAATCCCTGAGCATTGAAATGCAACGTGAGCGAAAGCCCGAGACCGAGTTTGCCGACTTTAATGTCCGGACGGAAGCTGAACGAACCGTAGTAAGTATCCTCAATCTCAGTGAGACCGAGACCCAATTCCCAAACGGATTTAGCAAAAACGCCTAAGCTCAAGATACTAATTATGCAAAGTATGGTGCAGACCTTCTTCACTGATAGCCCCCCTTAAGTTCGCGTGCAGTTGTTTTTACTATTGGCTAATTGAAACTATAATACCTTCTTCCTCTAACTTTCAAACTTGTCTTTATTTGCCACTTGAGACCTAAAGACTACCTCCGGGTTACTGGCGTTTTAAACAAACATAAGTAGGGCAACGCCCTACTTATGTTTGATCTAGACTAGTCAGCTGACTATCAAAAATATCCAGTTTGCACTGATCCTCTTCGATGGACCAGTGTTTACAGTAGCTACAACTGGCATCTTCTGCCCCTTGGGTTTCTATGAAACCCCTCAGCATCTGCATGCTTGGTGCATACTCACTGCAGGTTGATGCAACTGCAATGCGCTGCTGCTCACTAGACAATAAGACACCCCTGCAGCTATTATTTCCCTTTCTTCACGGAAAAAATCAACTGAGCCTTAGTCGATAATTGTCACCGTTGCGCCGTTGGCCAGTCCTGCAGCGTTAGCTTCGTCAGTGTCGATGTGCATCTCCAGTGCGAAGTCATCACGTACGCGGACGATTACGTTTTCCATGATCATGGCACGTTCGCCTTCAGTTTTCACGCGGACTCTCTGCTTGTCTGTGACACCGAAGCGTTTGGCATCGTCGGGATGCATGTGAATATGCCTTCCTGCAACAATAACTCCCTCTTCGAGGGTTACCTGGCCTTTAGGACCAACCAGAGTAACGCTTCCAGAGCCCTTAATGTCTCCCGACTCTCTGACAGGAGCGGTGACGCCGATCGTGAAGCAGTCGGTCAAAGACAGCTCTACCTGGGTTTGGCCTCTAACAGGACCTAAGATCCTAACTGTAGGGAAGCTCCGCTTGGGACCTACAACTTCCACTGTCTCTTCAGCAGCATACTGACCTGGCTGTGAAAGCGGCTTTTTGGGAGTAAGCTGGTAGCCCTCTCCAAAAAGAATCTCCAAGTCCTTCTGTGATAAATGAACATGGCGAGCACTGACGCCTACTGGAATAGTTTTATCCATTGGTTTTCGTCCTTTCATCTATAGTAAATATCTTAAAATGCGGCAAACTCTCAAAGTCTATAAGAGAGATTTTTCCAATACCACAAACTTTTATTCTAGGTTTTTCATCAGGTCTCCTGCCTCACGCATGCAAGAATGCTCCTGAATATGCAACACTACTACTGGGGGTGAGAAATTGAGTTTGATTGTCGGTGACTACTTGGGCACCCGTGAAGATATCGAAGCTAAGATCGGGACTTTCCCTCACAGGATAGAGCCGGTAGGCCTCAGAACGCCGGATCAAGTACCACCAGGTTACGATCCTTTAGGATTTGCTAGACTGGTTGGCAGTCTATACCTGACCATGCCTGCAATTGGGGCCAACATGATCGGCAGCACTACTGTTGATCGCAGTCTAGCTACAGATCCCCCGGAAAAACCGATTGGGCGCTTTCACTACGCCGTAAAAGTTCCCAGGGAAAGGCTGGATGAGTTCGTCAGGTTCTTTGAAGAACGGGGTGAAGTACACCTGATCAGATATTGACGCCCAAGGCACCTGCTATGGTACCCACCGCCACTGTAATGGCAGAACGCACCAGCTGATCCATGATAGGTCTTCCCAGGCTGTACTGCATCAACAGTGCAAACAAAGCGATGCAAAGAGATATCAGCAATCCTACAAGCCAGCCCCTGTCAGCAGCTTTCCTTGCTGCCACAAAACAAGCTCCGGCAACGATAAGGTAGTGCAGAATGTCATAACCCAGCTTCCCCAGTTCGAACCAGCCCAGGTAAGAGACCAGCCCCAAAACCGCAGACGAAGCTAAGTAAAGCACAAGAGCGGCAAAAAGTCCCCACAAAATAGAGTAGGCTTGGCGCATAAATCCACCTCCTAAGGTAGATTTATTACGCCAACCTACTAATTATTATTATTCGTCCCAAACAATTTGCGGCGATCTGAGGTTTTCTGCGTGGAAGGCCAGGTGTTCCGGGAGCCTTGCCACCCAGTATCCCCAAGAGTGGGTCCCGGGATAGAGCCGGAAAATGTGATCTACACCCTGCTCTTTCAGGGTCTTGTGGAAAGCCATATTGGTATCGTAGACGTAGTCGCCGAGGCCAACATCGAACATGATCCGCGGCTTGCGGCGCATGTTGCGCAGATTCTGCGCTAGGTAGTTAGCAGAAGCGTTGTTCCACTCCTCTGGATACTGTGACGGCTCGCCCAAAACATCCTTCTTTCCTGCGGTATTAGGCAGCATGCGGATGTCCAAGACTCCGCTCGTAGAACTGGCAACACCGAAGATGTCCGGGTACTTTAAGGCCAGCATCATTGCACCGTGTCCGCCCATGGAAAGGCCCATAATGCCCCGTGCCCTGTAGGAGTCGATGATAGAGAAGTTAGCTTCAATGTACGGCAGGAACTCCTGGATCATGTAGGTTTCGTACTTAGATTCGGGCTTAATGTGGCTGTCAACCAGCCAAGAGGTCTCTACATCCGGCGTAACGATAATCATCTGGTAGTTTCTCGAGAGCTCGTAGAGCTTCCCATCAGGCTTGTGCCAGTCCAGATAGTCGCCACCGGCACCGTGAAGCATGTATAGAACAGGATAAGCTTTTTCCGTTGTGTAGTCCGGCGGCAGAATCACCGCAAACTTCTTCTCCTTACCCAAAACCTCAGAGTAGTGGGTGAATTCGAGGTAGCGCTCTTCTGCAACTGCAGCAAAACTCATAAGCAGCACTAGCGCAATCACAAGCAAGTTTCTGACCACCTTTTATCCCCTTCCCTTTTGTTTTTAGGCTTCAGATCCTAGATCTTATTTGATGTCTGTCCCAAAGCCAAACCGGGCTTTCGGCCCACCAAATACATATAACCCATTTAAGCTGGAGCCAAACCCCGAAACTCCGCTGGCACGGAACGTAAACCGTACCTTCTCCAGGGCACCTCCGCTCAGAAAAAACTGCTGCCTGTGGCAGCAGTTTCCCTTCTATCTCGCTTCTCGTTAGTTGCCCTCGCTCTGCTGTTTTTCAGCAATGACCTTTTCTGCCAGCTGAGCCGGGAGCTCCTCGTAATGATCGAAGGTACTTACGAAGGTTCCCCAACCCTGAGTCATGGCTCTCAGTTCGATTGCGAACCTGAACATCTCGCTCATCGGCACCAGAGCTTTTACCACCTGGGTGCCATCTCCCGGATCCATACCGAGGATCTTGCCGCGCTTCTTGTTCAAGTTGCCCATAACATCGCCCATGTACTCATCGGGTACCGTAACTTCAACAGACATAATCGGCTCGAGGATGATCGGTCTGGCTTCCATAAAGCCCTTCTTAAAGGCCATGGAGGCTGCGATCTTAAAGGCCATTTCCGAAGAGTCGACGTCGTGGTAGGAACCATCAAAAAGGCTAACCTTAACGTCCACCACAGGATATCCTGCAAGAACGCCTTCGCTCATGGTTTCCCTGATGCCTTTTTCAACTGCGGGAATGTACTGCTTTGGTACTGCGCCGCCAAAGATGTTGTCTTCAAATATAAAGCCTTCACCAAGTGGAAGCGGAGAGAGTTCAAGCCAAACGTGACCGTACTGGCCTCTGCCACCGCTCTGCTTCTTGTGCTTGCCTTCAACTTTCGCAGTGCCTCTAATGGTCTCGCGGTACGGCACCTTAGGATCTACCAGTTCCATCTCAACGCCGAACTTTTTCTTCAAGCGGCTGGCGATGATTTCCAGATGCAGATCGCCCATACCGGAAAGGAGGAACTCGTTGGTCTCCTTGCTCTGCTCCAGGGAGATGGTGGGATCCTCTTCGCTCAAGCGGCTGAGACCTGCAGCAACTTTGTCCGTATCGGCTTTGCCTTTGGGATATACGGCTAAAGTCAGTACTGGTCTCGGGAACTTAATCGGATCAAAAGTGACAATCTTGTCTTTATCGCAAAGGGAATCTGATGTCTCTGTATACTGCAGTTTGGCTACGCCACCGATGTCACCGGCAACTATCTCATCGGTCGCCAACTGGTCTTTGCCCTGCATGAAGAAGAGCTGTCCGAGTCTTTCGGTTTCGCCTTTGGTGGCATTGAAGATCTGGGAGTCGCTCTTTATAGCACCGCTGTACACTCTAAACAGGGTGATCTTGCCCACGTAGGGGTCGGCCAAAGTCTTGAACACCAGTGCGGCATTCTGACCGGAAGCGGGATCTAGTTCGATCTTTTCTCCGCCTCTGTTGGCTGGCACTTTAGCTACTGGAGCCGGCATGCCGTAGACCAGCATGTTCATCAATGGTTGAATACCGATACTCAGTTCTGCCGAACCGCAGAGTACAGGGAAGACTTCTTTCTGTGCAGCAGCAAGGCGCATGCAGCGCTTGATTTCTTCTGCGGAGATCTCTTCGCCTTCAAAGTAGCGCTCGAGTATTTCCTCGTCGGCTACTACTACCGCTTCGATCATCTCTTCGCGGTATTTTTCTGCTTCCGCTTTCAAGTCTTCGGGAATCTCGGCTTCGACTGTATCGCCGCCCTTTTGGTAGTAGGCTTTCATATTAACCAGGTCTACTACACCCTCAAAGCTAGTGTGGCTGCCTATCGGTAAGTTGATCGGCACAACTTTAGTTCCCAGTTTTTCTCTCAGCTCGCCGTAAACTCTTTCAAAGGAAGCGTTTTCCTTATCCATTTTGTTAATAAAAATGGTGCGGGCAAGCTTTCTCTCATCCGCCAGTTTCCAGGTTGTGAAAAAACCAACTGGAAGGGAGTCTGTAGCAGAAAGAACGCTGACGGCTCCTTCTGTTACCTCCAAAGCTGCTACAACTTCGCCGACAAAATCAAAAAATCCAGGTGTATCCAGCAGGTTGATTTTAGTATCTTTCCACTGGCATGTAGTTAAAGCCGTCGATATCGACGTCCCTCTTTTGATCTCTTCGGGATCGTAGTCAGAAACCGTATTCCCGTCGCTAATCGATCCTTTTCTCTTGGTGGCGCCGGCATGGAACAGGATGGCCTCTGTGAGCATGGTCTTACCTGTTCCACCATGGCCAATGATAGCGACGTTTCTAATCTGGGAAGTATCGTACTTCTTCAAAACTCTCTCCCCTTTCGGCAGTATAACTAAATTGATCAATGAGAGTATCCTTACAAATCTTCTGCAAAAAAACCTCTTTCCCTCTGCTTGGTTTGAAAAACTTGCAGAACTTGTAAAGTTCTTCTTTTTTTTGCCGGTTTACGGCTTTAAGATACCCAAATCTCTCATAAGCATCTTAAAGTCCTCCCAAACCATTCTCTTGTACTCGGGTTTTTTCAGCAGGGTTTTGGGTTGGTAAGTACACAGTACTTTTATTTCACCAAAACTATGCCATTTACCTCTAAACTCCTGTATTGCTGCATCCTCACCGAAAAAAGCTCTGAGCGGCGCAACACCCATGAGGATGAGATAGTCCGGCTGAACGGCAGCTATTTCCAGATCCAGCCACGTTTTGCAGGAGCCGATTTCTTCTTCAGTAGGCGTTCTCTCTTCGGGAGGGTTGCACTTGACGAGATTGGTTACGTACACGTCTCCACCCTTAATATGCGATGCAGCGAAAATGTTATACAGAAGCTCCCCGGCTTCGCCCGAGATAGGCTTCCCCTCTTTGGCCGCGTCGGCATCAGGAGCTTCCAGCACCACCATGATCCGAGCGTCTGGGCTCCCCTTTCCGAAGACCACTTCCGGTGTATTCTTTCTGATACTGCACCGGACGCATCCTGCTGCAGCACCGGCCACTTCTTCTACAGACAGCATTTACAAAACCCCTTCCGATCTTAGCCTTTCTTTGATCTCAGGAAGCTTTTCTAAAGCGCACTTTCTCCCCAGTTCTATCATAGGTTCAGCTTTATGAAAGTCCATGCTGCCGAACCGATGTCCCAAAAGCGGTTCGAGCACTATGGCCTTCCCCGTGCTTTTGAGTTCAAAGATCTGAGCTCCCATGATGTCTATAGAATTAAGCAAGATGTCGATCACATCTTTAGGTTTTTCCGCCGTATCGGGTTTGCGCAGGATGTTCACACCGATCTGAATCTCCACGCCAGCCTCCACTAAAACATCCAAAGGAACGGGATCCACCACCCCTCCGTCCACAAGGAGCCTGCCGCTTTCGCGCTCCTCCGCTGGGACGAAGACTCCAGGCACCGAAATGCTAGCCCTAATTCCTTCTAGGAGGCTTCCCCTGTCGTGAACCACTCGCTCTCCAGTGGCAATGTCGGTGGAAACCGCCGCAAACGGCTTGGGAAGCTCTTCGATATTCTTTATTTTCAACACTCTTTCGAGCAAAACCTTTATTCTGTTCCCGTTGATCAGCCCCGTCTTCGGGGGAATCACAAAATCCAAAGCCGAGACCATGTGCTCCTTTCCCACAGCTCGGGCAAACCTGCCGAGAAACTGCGGCGTCCAGCCCGACAGGATCATCGCTCCTACAAGGGATCCGATGGATGTTCCTGTGATGCAGTCTATAGGGATGTCCTCTTCAAAAAGCACCTGCAAAACGCCGATGTGAGCCATTCCCCTCGCAGCTCCACTTCCCAAAGCCAGCCCCACGAGAGGTCTTTTCAGCTGTTTCTTCTGCTCGTTTACTCGCGCTACAAACGTCTCCATGTTTAGTTCCCTCCGCTCGGAAACCGCAGAAAGCCCGTTTACGATCGGCTTCGGACACCGACTCCGGCTTTCTCTCTGTAGAATACTGCAGATTTCTCTGACACGATGTCCGTCTTGATCTGTGCATAAGCTTTTTCAGCTTCTTCCAAAGGTTTTTCCCCTTCTCCAATGCTCAGAGCTGCAAGCCGAACCCTGTGCTTCTTTGCTTCCGTAAAGCTGTGGATATTTGCTCCTCCGCCGCCGATACAGCCCACAGGACAGGCGTACACCTCCAAAAGATCGCAGTCTGCAAACTCCTCTATGTCCCTGAAGGCTTTAAGGCCTTTTGCTTTCCTCAATTCTCCTCGGCAACCTGCCTCGTGCAGAGCCTGTACAATGCCACCTGCCGTCTCCAGCAGGCCAAGGCAAGGGTAGAGATTGGTAAACGGCTCGTCAAAAGGCTTCATTTCGAGCTTTTCCTCTTTGATACCGCTTGTTAGGAACATGCGCTCAAGCTCTCTTGTGGTGAGCACTCCATCTACCGGCTGATAGCCGTTTTGAGCTGAACCAGTTCGGTTCGCTTCTTCTTTGGCTGCGGTACATGGTTTGATCTCTACTACGAAAAGGTCCCTTGGGCTGAGGTCTTCTTTTTGCTCTAGGTAGCGCTTGGCAAGGATCCCTGCAATCTGACCAGGGGACTTTACCTCGCTGGCAAACGGCAAAAGCTTAGGATACCGCTTTTCCACAAGAGCCATAACGGCAGGACAAAAGGCGGGAATGACAGGAGGTCCGCCCCCGGCCTTCCGCTCTTTCACTTCCAAAGCCAAGAGCTCAAGGTAGAGCCTATTGGCGATACTCATGTCGAAAACGTAGTCAAAACCCAAGGTTTTCAGGGCGCCAACCAAAAGACCGTCCACAGTCTGCGGCTCTCTAGCGCGAAAGAGCCCCACCTTAGCGGCAGGAGAAACAACTGCAGCGACTTTCTTCCCCGGATCGGAGATAGCGGTCCAAACGTTTTTCAGCGCACTTCTCTCCCTCAACGCGCCTGTGGGGCATGTCAAAACGCACTGCCCGCAAAAAACGCAGTCCGATGATGCGAGCTCTCCCGAGACAGGTCCGATGATTGTGTCAAAACCCCTGTGGTGGTAGTCCAGAGCCCCTACATCCTGCTTCTCGCTGCAGATCTCCACGCACCTTCCGCAGAGAACGCACTTGTTCGGATCCCTTTCGATGGCTCTAGAAGACAGGTCTGTCCCTTGCTCTTTCTTCAGACCGACAAACCTCCGCTCCCTGATGCCAAACTCCTTGGCCAGATCCTGGATCTCGCATTCGCCGTTTTTCAGGCAGATCAAACAGTCTTCAGGGTGGTTGGCAAGCAGGAGCTCGAGAACGGTTTTTCTTGCCCGTTTAACCCGTTCCGAATGGGTCCAAATCTCCATACCTGGGGCAATAGGCGTTGAGCAGGCCGGAACAAGCCGCGCCTTGCCAACCACCTCCACCACACAGATCCGACAGTTTTCTCTGGTGTCCAGGCAGTCTGCACTGCAGAGTGTAGGTATGTCTATGCCGATATCCCGGCAAAGAGAAAGAATAGTCTGGTCATTTCTGGCGCTGTAGGTCGTGCCGTTTACCGCAACTTTAACCTCTTCCATTCCCATCCCTCCTTGCCGTCCTCAGCTGAAGCTCACTGCACCAAACGGGCAGACTTCGTGGCAGATGCCGCAGCTGGTGCACCGATCTTCTATAATAAAGTGGCTGAACTTGCTCTGGCCGATAATGGCATCTTCCGGGCAGCGCTCCCGACAGATGCTGCAGCCTGTGCAGAGTTCTGCATCGATTTTAAACTTCAAAAGCCCTTTACACTGGTTGGCAGGGCATCGTTCTTCGAAGATGTGGGCCCTAAACTCGTCTTTGAAGTACGTAAGCCCTGTAAGCAGCGGGGTTACCGCAGATGAGCCGTGGCTGCAACGGGATGTGTCTCTGATGGTCTCCGCCAGCTTCTCCAACTGGCTGAGGATTTGAAACCGCTTCAGGTTCTCCGGTCCTTGACCCGCCCTTTTGATGCTCCCGAGCATCTCCACAAGGCGAAAAAGTCCTTCCCGGCAGGGTATGCAAAGCCCGCACGAATGCCCGGACATTTCTTTAAGACTGTAGTAGGTTTGGTCGACGATGCAGCAGTCCTGGTCCAAGACCAAAATGCTGCCAAACCGCTTAATGCCAAGGGTCTGAAGTAGACCCTGATCAAGGGGCGTATCTATTAGCCTTGCAGGGAGAAAGCCCCCTGAGGCGCCTCCGATCTGCAGAGCCTTCAACACCTTCCGGTTTTCCACTCCTCCGCCGTAGTCGTAGACGATTTCTCGGAGTGAAGTGCCCAAAGGCACCTCAATGCAGCCGGCATTCTCGACCCTGCCTAACAGTGAGACGACCTGGGTCTCCGGGATTTCCCCCTTAAAGGGGTGCTCAGACCATCCAGGCCAGAGCGCCCCAAGCCTCACTGCATAGACCGCATCCTCCAGATGGCAGGTGAGAGAACCTCCCTGCGCCTTGCCGGAACTTCCGGGTTTTGGCCGGTCTCCTAATACAGCTGCAAAAACTGCACCGTCTTCTGCACAGACCGCGCTTTCTAACCCTGGAAAGACTTCAATTCTGAGGGAGAACCCCGAGCCCAAAACCTCCTCCCCTAGAAGCCCTGCTTCTTGCAGCTGGCAAACGGCATCTTCCAGAAGAACCCGGGCGTTCTTAAACTTCGGATCAAGAAAGACCAGGCCGCGGCTTGCACCTAAAAGGACGCAGATCACCATCAACCCTTCAACGGCGCTGTAGGGGTCGCTTTCGAGGATGGTACGCACCGTAAATGAACTGGTATCCTGCTCTAGAGCCCGAAGGACTACCGTCTTCTCTCCTGAACGCTCCTTAAACTCCACTAAACGCTCTTTTTCGATGCAGAAATCTCCAGACTTGGACATAGCGGCCAAAATGGCTGAAAGCATCCTGCCTTCTTCGCCCCTTCTCTGCATTTTCAGAGCTCCGGCAAAGGCAGCCATTCCCCCAGAAGCTAGGTACTCGTCGAAAGATGAAGGATCGATAAGACCTGCATTCTGCAAAAGAACCCTTGAGTTTAAATAGGCCTGAAGAGAGCCGATCTTCTGGCCGTCCTCTTGGTCTTTCCGAACTATCCCTAAAACGCCGTCCTCCGGAAGGCTATCTCCTTGGATGTAAAGCTCCAGAATCTCCGACGCCCGTTCGATGTTGACGTTTTTGAAAAACACAACTCTGTCGCTTTTTTCGACGCTGACCACAACTTCGTGGCTGCAGAGACCCAGACACCCAGTCTTTTTAAGCACCACTCGGTCTTTGAGCTCTCCGCTTTTTGCTAGCTGACTCTTGAAGTAGTTGTAGGTCTTTTTAGCACCAGCAGCAATACCGCAGCTTCCAAGACCTATGCGAACAACCACCTGGTTCTCTTCGGCAGCCTGCCATGGTGTTTTCCCGTTATGGCGCAGCTCGCAGAGGGGTTCGGCGCTTCGCAAACAGTCCAAAATCACCGGACAGGGATCGCTTTGACTATGGGTGCAGGCGGCCTCCTGCAGGCTTTCCTTCCAGACCATAGTGTCACCTCATTTAGCAGAGCTCTTCTGCAGTAGTTCGTACTCTTTAATGATTCTCAGGACATCTCCGCCCTGCAGGTTCCCGTAGAGATGCCCGTTGACTCGCATGGCAGGAGCAAGTGCGCAGGCATCGATACAGCTAGCCTCAAGGAGCGTGAACGCGCCGTTTTGCGTAGTTTGCCCAGCTTTGATACCCAGCTCGGCTTCGAGCACCGAGAGGATACCCCCCGAACCCTTAATCCTGCAGCAGGCGCCACTGCAGACTTCGATAACGCATCTGCCAAGAGGTTCGAGACGAAACTCTTCTCCGAACGTTGCAAGGCTGTAAACCTTCCCGACGGGAACTCCCAGATGGCGAGCTGCTTCCTGCAGCATTTCGGTACTGAGGAACCCGTAGTTCTCCTGAAGCTTGTAAAGGACAGGCAGCAGGTATTTGGGGTCTCTTGGATACCCCTGGAGTGCCGCCGAAAAATCAACACTTCTATCGTTTGTCTTAGACTGCGCCACTTTGCCACCTCCAGTCTAGGTAGAAGTTCGCCAAAATTGTGGCAATTACCTTTCTTCAAGTTAACCGAAGAAAGAGCGGAAATCGCCAAACAAAAAAGGAGGGCACCAGCCCTCCCGGTTATTTCTCCAAAACCAGAACCGCCACGATGGGGTTGTGGTCGGATCTTCCTTCTTCGTCGGCAATGACCTGTGCCTCTTTAATAGTCCATTCCCGCGAAACCAAGATGTAGTCGATAACCCGATCGGCTTTAGTACCGTTTGGATAGGTGTTCCGCTGTTCGCTGCGAACCTCAGCATGCTCCATGACGTCCCTGAACCGCCTCAGGAGGTTCTTCATCTCGGGAGCATCCGGTTGGGAGTTGAAATCTCCCATAATGATCTTGGGCCCTTTTGTCTGCGCTACCAGGCTCATGATCTCTGTGGTCTGCTCCGCTCTTTGATCCTGAGTGGTCGAAAGGTGCGTGGAGTAGGCGTGAACGATGGTTCCATTGACATCTATCTGAGTTTCTAGGAGAGATCTCTTCTCGATGACCCAAGAAGCTTCTCCCGGCTCTAGGGTCGCTCTCCTCCACAGCGTATGGTAGTACTGGTTGACTATGGGATACTTCGACAAAATGGCATTGCCGTACATACCTCTGCCGTTTGCGGTTTCATAGTCGAAGTAAGACGGCGAGTACGCCCAATACATGCCAAGTTTCTCCGCAAGCTCTGCAACCTGGTCTACATAGCCGCTCCTGCCGCGGTAGCGGTCCACTTCCTGGAGGGCAACGATGTCGGGATCTTGCTCCCTGATCATCTCCGCTATGCCGTCGAGATCGAAGTTGGCCACTACCCATCCAGGGTTGTTGGCCGTTGCGGCGATCTGGATGTTGTAGGTCATCACTTTAAGAGTCAAAACCTCTTCCTCGGCAAACGCCGCTCCTGCAAGAACCACTAAAAACAAAACGATTAAGCCAAGCACTTTTTTAGGAAACACCCTTACTCCTCCCCTTTATTTGGTTTGCTTTCTAATTTCTTGAAAGGAAAAGAGGTTTCCTGCAAGTCCGGCTGGTGACACAAAAAAACCCAGAGACACGCCTAACAAACGGCGTTCTCTGGGTTGTCTCCAAAAAAATGGTCGGGCTGACTGGATTTGAACCAGCGACCTCTTCCACCCCAAGGAAGCGCGCTAGCCAAGCTGCGCCACAGCCCGACAGAACTAACCTGCAAGGATTATTGTAGCACATTCCAGGGCAAAATCAAGATGGAAAGCGCCAATTAATCCTCTGCTTCCAGGATTCTTGCTCCTTTTGCACCAAGTTTTACCTGTACTACTGCGTTTTCCACGGCGAACTGCTCTTTCCAGGTCTCCGACAGGTCGGAGGCTGCCTTTTTCGCCGTGTCAGGTGACTCTGCGGTCAGGTAGAGCAGCGTCGGGCCCGAGCCCGAAATGACGATCCGGCCTCCGAGTTTCACCGCTTGAGCGCTCAGGGCGTCGTATCCCGGTATAAGCTGTCCTCTGAAAGGCTGGTGAATCTCATCGTCTAGAGCCTGCAGAAAGAGCTCGCTGTCACCACGCTCGAGGGCTATGACCAGCTGAGACAAACGGCTGCTGTTTCTGACAGCAACCTCCCTACTATAGGTCTGCGGCAGAATCCGGCGGGCCTTTTCCGTTGAGACTTTGAAGTCGGGAATGAGCACAAACGCCGAAACCTGCGGCGCAGGTAAGCTGATGTAGGTGTCTTTTGCAGCCAGAACCACCCCTCCAAGAAGTGCAGGGGCTACGTTGTCCGGATGCCCTTCTATCTCCACAGCCCTTCGGAGGAGTTCTGCTGCATCAAGGGGACTTCCAGCTAAGGCATTTGCCAAAACCAAACCTCCCACGATAGCAGCTGACGACGAGCCCAATCCTCTGGCAAAGGGGATTCTGTTTTTGGCCTTAAGAGCGAACGGGCGGCTTATGCCCTGTTCCATTAGAAAGCTCCGCATCACCTTGCATACCAAGTGGTCGTCTAGCTCTGTCCCTTCGCTGTAGCCTTCTTCTTGGAGAAAGTAGCTATCGGCAAACTCTGCCCAGATCTCGTTTTCCATATCCAAGCTGGCACCGAGAAGGTCAAATCCCGGTCCCAGATTGGCCGTTGTGGCCGGTGCTAAGACCTTCATAGGACTACCTCTTCTATTGCCCTGATGTCGTTTTTCACATGGAAGATCTCAGGGGCAGACTTAATGGCATTGTCCGGGTCTTTCAACCCGTTGCCTGTGAGAACAAGAACCACCGTGCTTCCAGGTTCAATGTCCCGGCCGTACTTTATAAGACCTGCGACAGTTGCTGCAGAAGCCGGTTCGCAGAAGACTCCTGCGGTCCTAGCAATGAGCTTGTAGGCTTCGAGTATCTCTTGGTCCGTGACCTTCTCGATGCGTCCATTGGACTTATCCCTTGCAGCTACTGCCTTCTCCCAGCTTGCTGGATTGCCGATCCTTATGGCCGTAGCCACGGTCTCCGGTTTTTCAAAAACCCTGTTTTCCACGATCGGTGCCGCTCCTGCCGCCTGCATTCCCCAGAGCTTGGGTATCTTGGTAGAGATGCCCGCTTCGAAATACTGGGCAAAACCCATGAAGTAGGCGCTAATATTTCCGGCATTTCCCACCGGTATGATGAGGTAGTCGGGAGCATCTTCTAGGTCGTCGACGATCTCGAAAGCAGCGGTTTTCTGCCCTTCAAGCCTGTAGGGATTGATGGAGTTTACCAGGGCGATGGGGTGCCTCTGGCAGAGGTCCCTCACGTACTTCAAGCAGTCGTCGAAGTTCCCGTCCACTGCCACAACTTTAGCACCATAGATCATGGACTGAGCCAGTTTGCCCAGAGCGATGTTGCCGTCTGGGATAAGTACCACCGACTTCATACCGGCTCTTGCAGCATAGGCCGCTGCAGAAGCCGAGGTGTTTCCAGTCGAAGCGCACATTACCACTTTCATGCCCTCTTCTTTAGCTTTGGTCACCGCCATGGTCATGCCGCGATCTTTAAACGACCCTGTAGGGTTTAGGCCTTCGTACTTCACGTAGATTTTGGCATCGATCCCTGCTGCCTTTGCCAGTTCGGGCACGGGAATTAGAGGTGTGTTCCCCTCATTTAAGGTGATAATCTCAGCATCATCTGCAACAGGAAGAAACTTTCTGTAGCGATCAATCAGGCCTTTGTACATGTCAGTACCCTCTTTCTACTCTGATCACATTGGCAATCTCTCTCACGCAAGGCAGGCGGCCGATCAGCTCTAGACCTTTCTCCAGGGATCCGTAGTTTACCTCGTGGGTCAAAAAGACCAGAGGAACCTGATCCTGAGCCCTACCTTCTTGGATTACAGACGCCACACTGACGTTGTTTTGTCCTAAGATGTTAGCGATCTCTCCAAGCACGCCAGGTCTGTCCTCCACCATCAGGCGAATGTAGTAGCAACCCACGGTCTTCTTCACCGAGACCGCAGAACCCATAGCAAACTTCCGCGGCAGTTGCGATTTGGCACCGGACAGAATTCTTGCTGCCGAAACAATATCGCCAACTACGGCACTGGCGGTGGGATACCTTCCCGCTCCCCTGCCGTAGAGCATGATCTCGCCAACTTCTTCACTTTCCACAAAAACCGCGTTAAACACGTTGTTCACAGAAGCCAGAGGATGGTGCAGGGGAATCAGCGTGGGCTGGACCCTAGCTTCAATGCCCAGATCGGTCTTCTTGCCTACCGCAAGGAGCTTGATAGCATAACCGAAGTCCCTGGCAAACTTGATATCCATGGGATCGATCTTGCGGATGCCCTCGCAGTGCACATCTGAAAGCTTGATGTGGGTATCAAATGCCAGTGCGATCAATACCACCAGTTTGTGGGCTGCATCCAGACCGTCCACGTCTGCAGACGGATCGGCCTCGGCGTAGCCGAGCCTTTGCGCTTCAGCAAGGACCTCCTCGAAGCTCGAACCTTCGGTACTCATCTTCGTTAGAATGTAGTTGGTGGTACCGTTGATGATCCCCATGACGCTGGTGATGTTGCTGCCTACGAGGGACTCGGTGAGGGGGGTAATCAGCGGAATTCCTCCGCCAACACTGGCCTCATAGTACAGAGGGACATTGTTTTTTCTGGCAACAGCGAACAGTTCTGCTGCGTGGTGGGCAAGAACCGCTTTGTTGGCGGTAACAACCGCCTTTTTCGCTTCTAATGCCTTAATGATGTATTCTTTGGCAGGAGAAAGCCCGCCTATTAACTCCACAACCACGTCGATTTCGTCGTCTTGGAGTATCTCTTCGATATCTTTGGCGAACATGTCTTTGGCTAGATCGATCTCCCGCTTTTTATTGGGATTGCTCACCAGGACCTTTCTTACTTCCAAGTCCACGCCGCTGCGGTTGAAGATCATCGCCCGATTTTTGGAGAGAATGTCTACGACGCCGATCCCGACTGTTCCAAGTCCAAGTACGGCTACTCCCATTCTTGCTTCTTTCAATTTGCCCGGACAGCACCGACGGTGCTGTCCCCACCACCTTTCCTCTATGGTTCCTTTGTGATGTTCTTAGCAAAAATTTAACGTTTTTCCTATTCTACCATGAAGAAGGGATTTGGTAAACGGATTCGTAGAAAATTGCCCGAGTTGCACGAGAAAACCAGTTTTTAACGAGAAAAAGACTGCAGTTTTTCGTTTCCTGCAAGCTCCAACGTACGAAAACCGCCTATAGGTTTTTAAAAATATAAGAGGGCTGACCAACTTATGGACAGCCTCTCTTTTTCGTCAGCTATTCGAGCTACTTTACGGCTTCTTTCAGAGCCTTGCCGGGCTTGAAAGCAGGGACGTCACGTGATGGAATGTGAATAGTTTTACCTGGGTCACGTGGGTTACGGCCGGTTCTAGCTTCGCGATGACGTACTTCGAAAGTACCAAAACCAACTAACTGAACCTTTCTACCACTCGCCAAAGCTTCGGTGATGCTTGATAACACAGCGTTCAATACTTTTTCTGCATCTTTCTTGGATACCCCAGCCTTTTCTGCTATGTTCCCAACCAACTCACCCTTAGTCATGCCTTTGGACATATCGTTCACCTCCAAATTTTACCTAACCCCTCGGAACTCACGTCCCTAGTAGCCTCCTTGTTAGGTGGTCTTGGTTATAAATTCGGATAAACTACAATATTTCCTTCTTTTTCCAATAAAAAACTAGGAAGAGCTTGTGCTCTTCCTAGAAAATAATGCAGATTAAGCCTCCACTGCCGTCGTTTATGATGCGCTCTAGGGTCTCCTGCAGCTTCTCCTGAGCGTTGAACGGCATGCGGTAGAGCTTGCCTTCGATGCCTCCGAGCATCATCTCTGAAAGGTTCTTGCCCAAGAAATCTTTCTCCCAAATGGCCGATGGGTTTTCGGAAAACTCGGACTCCAGCTGGCTGACAAACTCCTCACCTTGTTTGTCGGTGCCCACAAACGGAGTAACTTCGGCATAAATGTCTGCTTTGATGATGTGGTACGACGGCGCCGATGCTCTGAGCCTGATGCCGAACCTGTTTCCCTGCTTCACTGACTCAGGTGGCTCCAAGACAATGTCTTCTTTTCCTGGCCTGACGATGCCGTAGCCTTTGCTTCTGACCTCCTGCATGGCAGCGGCCACCTTGTCGAACTCTTTCTTCGAGGATCCCAGTTCGATCAAGAGGCTGAAGAGGCTAGCCTCGTCTTCCACAGCAAAGCCCGTGATCTCTTCAAGGACTTCATAAAACACTTCCGCTTTGACGTTCAGCTCGATTCTGGCCCTTCCGCGGCCGAGGTCCAGTTCCCTGGTGACTACCGATTCCAGTTCGGAAACATCCGCTAGAATCTTTTCTTTGGACCATCCCACCTGCCTGGCTTTGCTTATGCCGGCGATGTGCTCGAAGATCGCTTCTTCCAGCTTCTCTCTGAGCTTGTGGTCGTAGGAAAGTTCGCTCACCCAGCTGGGGACGTCCACGGCAATCTCCCTGAGCGGGAACTCCAAAAGCAGACTGGAGATGATGGCGTCGATTTGCGGCTGAGTGAGGTTGAAGCAGTCTACCGGCACCACACTGACCTCGTAGCGAGCAGATAGCTCCTCAGCAAGGGCAATGGTTTTTTCGTCTCTGGGGACCGTGGAGTTAAGGAGCACGATGAACGGCTTACCCAGTTCCTTTAACTCCCGAATTACCCGCTCTTCTGCATCGATGTAGCTTTCCCGCGGCAGGTCGGTGATGGAACCGTCTGTTGTCACCACTAGGCCAATATTGGAGTGGTCCTGGATGACTTTTCGAGTGCCGATCTCTGCCGCTTTTTCAAAGCTGATCTCCTCTTCGCTCCACGGGGTGCGAACCAACCGAAGCCCTTCATCATCGAAGTAGCCCAGAGCGCCGGTCACGGTGTAGCCGACGCAGTCTACAAGGCGCAGGCTGGCTTTCATCCCCTCCTGGAGTTCTATGGTTACCGCTTCGTCAGGCACGAACTTGGGCTCTGTGGTCATGATCATCCTGCCGGAGCCACTCTGGGGCAGTTCGTCAACGGTACGCTTTTTCAGCTGGTCGTCTTTGATCAAAGGCAGAACCATCAGATCCACGAATCTCTTGATGAACGTTGATTTTCCGGTGCGAACCGGGCCGACAACTCCGATATAGATATCGCCCCGGGTGCGGGCTACGATGTCTCGAAACACAGCTGTGGCTTCCATCTTTTCTTCCCTCCCTAAGAAGTTATCAACAAAGGTCTCTCTCTTAAAAGTTATGCAGAACATGATACAAGCAGAACAGAACTTCCCAATAAAAAAAAGTTGAGTCCGTATAATTGTGTAAAATTGGTTTCCCCATGAAATAAAAGAAGCCATTTCTTGTGTCCCTCGGTTAGAATGAAGTTGCAACCATAACATCCTAGAGAGGAGACATCAGAA
>Ga0116169_1000249_pt1 | contig 60251 bp, 48 predicted proteins | sample AD_UKC130_MetaG_FD_89796 | JGI IMG/M metagenome (GOLD analysis project Ga0116169, IMG submission 89796) | Active sludge microbial communities of municipal wastewater-treating anaerobic digesters from Canada - AD_UKC130_MetaG | ecosystem: Engineered > Bioreactor > Anaerobic > Digestate | place...
GACGCAGTCGAGTGGGTTCGCCAGGCCACGGAGTTGGGTGCCGGCGAGATCTTGCTCAACTCGATGGACGCCGACGGCACCCAGCAGGGGTTTGACCTTGAAATGATCCGCGCGGTTCGCCAAGTAACGAACCTGCCGTTGATAGCCAGCGGCGGGGCCGGAAAAGTTGAACACTTCGCGCCGGCGGTTGACGCCGGGGCGGACGCAGTCTTGGCCGCGAGCGTATTCCACTTTGGCACGTTCAAGATTTCAGCAGTCAAGGATGCACTACGGGCGGCCGGGCACGTGGTCAGGTGAGCACTCCTTCGCCCACTGCTCAGACCCCAAAGAAGCTAGACAGTCTCGCGGGAAACGCCACCGACCGACTCACCCGGCGCGGATTCGCGGTGATGGGCACCGGCATCGTTCGGCAAAAATTCGTCTTCACTTTCGCTGCGCTGGCCTCCCTGCTATTTGGGGTGATGACGGTCGGCGATGCGTGGGTTTTGGGCTGGGCGACCGAGCACGTGATCGGTCCATCGTTCGCCGATGGCCAGATTCATTCGGCCGCGCTATGGACTGGGGTTGGGCTTTTCCTCGCCGCGGCAATGCTTCGAACCATCGGCGTGATTGGCCGGCGACTCCTGGGCGGCGTTGTCTATTTCCGATTGATCCGCGACGACCGGATGAAAGTCACGCGGCGCTATCTGCAGCTGCCTTTGCGCTGGCATCACCGCCACCCGGCCGGGCAACTTTTGAGCAACGCCAACGCCGACGTCGAGGCAACCTGGGGCGTGTTCATGCCGCTGCCCATGGCACTTGGCACAATCGCGATGCTGGTGGCCGCCGTGGTCACGATGGCGTTTGCCGACGGCGTCTTGACTATTGTTGGACTTGTCGTAATCGGTCTGCTGTTCGTGGCCAACGCGGTCTATCAGCGGTGGCAGGGGCCGAAAATCGCGCTCGCCCAAAGTCTGCGCGGCGACCTTTCAACCGTGGCCCATGAGTCGTTTGACGGCGCCTTGGTGATCAAGTCCTTGGGTCGCGAAGCCGACGAAACAAGTCGTTTTCGACTAGCGAGTGAGCGACTGCGCGATGCGAACGTTTCCATCGGTCGGATTCGGGCCGTGTTCGACCCGGTAATTGAAGCATTGCCGAACTTAGCGATTCTGGCGGTCATTGGCATCGGAGCGGTGCGGGTGGAATCGGGGACAACCTCAGCATCGGACGTAGTGCAGATTGCGTTCCTGTTCACGGTGGTCGGCATGCAGATCAGATCGTTCGGCTGGGTGCTGGGAGAGTTGCCGCGCGCGGTCATTGGCGCCGACCGGGTAGGCCAGGTACTGGCCGAGCAAGATGAGATGACCTACGGACTTCGCGACCCTGCCGGTACGGGTCCAGTGGCGGCGAGCGTCAAAAACGTCACCTACAGTCACCCCGATGTCCCCGAGACGGCCGTAATTAGTGACTTGAATCTAGACCTGGCCGCCGGCTCAGTGGTTGCGCTAGTGGGCGCGACGGGAAGCGGCAAGAGCACGATTGTCTCCCTAGTTTCGCGGTTGATCGATCCGGACGCTGGTTCGGTCACCCTCGGGGGAGTGCCGGTTGGTGAGCTGTCACAAAGTTCGCTGACTCGTACGTTGGCGCTGGTGCCCCAAACCACCTTCTTGTTCGACGACACGGTGCGCGCGAATGTCGCCCTCGACTTGAGTCTTCCTGATGAACAAATATGGGCCGCACTTCGAGTCGTCCAGGCCGACCGTTTCGTCGAAGCTTTGCCCGCTGGCTTGGAAACTGAACTTGGCGAGCGCGGAACAAGCCTTTCAGGAGGCCAACGGCAGCGGATCGCCTTGGCCAGGGCAATCGTTCGGAACCCGCGAATTCTGATTCTTGACGACGCGACCAGTGCTTTAGACCCGCAGGTCGAACAGCGGGTTCTGACCGCCTTGGCCCAGACGGCAGCAGCACCAACGATGCTGGTGGTCGCCTATCGCAAATCAACTATCGCGTTGGCTGATGAGGTTCTGCTTGTCGAAGCCGGGCAACTCGTCGAACGCGGCAGCGACGCCGAGCTTCGTGCCCGCTCGGTCAAGTATCGAAATCTTGTCGATGCCTATGACCAGGCGAGGCAGGAGGTCGACCATGAGTGACCTATCTACTTCGCGCCCGAGCGCTACCCAAGTACTAACTCGGGGCATTCGCCAGAATCCGGAAATCGTTGACGGCATTTGGTTCACGATGGCGCTTGCGGTGATCGGGACGGCAGGTGGTTCGGTTATTCCGCTGGTGATCCGGGCCGCGCTCGACCACGGGTTTGGACCAGCCGGGGTCGACACCGCCTTGATTGGTAAATATGTGGCTATCGCAACGGGCGTGATGGTGCTGATCGCCATTGCCGGGTACTGGTCAAAAGTCAGGATTTTCACCGCGAGCGAACGTGGCCTAGCTAATCTGCGAGTCGCAGCGTTTCGGCATGTGCATGACCTGTCGATGTTGACGCAGAACACCCAACGCCGCGGCGCCTTGGTGTCTCGAGTCACCTCAGACGTCGACCAGATCAGTCAGTTTCTTCAGTTCACCGGAATCATGATGATTGTCAGCGTCGGCCAGATGCTGGTCGCGGTGGTCGTGATGCTGTTCTTGTCCTGGCAGCTCACGCTGGTGGTGCTGGTCAGTTTCGTCCCGTTGACCTTGAGTCTTCGCTGGCTGGCCTCGGCGATGTCTCGCGCCTACGACCGAGTCCGCGCGAGCGTGGGCGAAATGCTTGCAGTCATCGCTGAACCGGTCGTGGCCGCGCCGGTTGTGCGTGCCTACGGGATCGAAGAGCGAACCCAAGAACGCGTCGATGCGGCCGTGTGGGCCAACTATCGCGCGAACATCAAGGCCCAAACGATCACGGCGGGGGCATTCTCGGCGGCCGTGTTGGTCGGCGGCATCGCCAATGCGGCGGTGCTCGGAATTGGCGTCTGGCTTGGCGTCGTAGGGGAGCTGACCGCCGGTACTCTCGTCGCCTTCTTTTTCTTGACTGGGCTGTTCACCGGTCCGGCCCAAATGGCGACCCAGGTTATTTCTGATGCGCAGAACGCGGTCTCGTCGTGGCGCCGGGTCCTCGATTTGCTAGATACTCCTGCCGATGTAGTAGATCCGGCCGGTTCGGGTACGCCACTTTCTAGCGGTGACTTGGCGGTGCAGTTCGACGAGGTCAGCTTCGGTTATCCCGCTGGCCCATTGGTGCTTGACTCGATCAACGTCACGATCGAGCCACAGCAACGAGTGGCCGTAGTGGGCGAAACTGGCTCTGGGAAAACCACCTTCGCCAAACTGCTCACGAGGTTGATGGATCCAACGAGCGGGCGAGTTCTGCTCGGTGGGGTGGACTTGCGCGAGGTGTCATTCGACCAACTGCGCGCCCACCTCTTGATGGTTCCCCAAGAGGGCTTCTTGTTTGATGCTTCGCTTGCCGAGAATCTTCGGTACGGCTCCAAGGAAGCGAGCGATGCCGAACTTGTTGAGGCGATTTCTGGTCTGGGCCTTGGCGACTGGTTCGCGAGCTTGCCCGGCGGCCTAGACACCCAAGTTGGCCAACGCGGCGAGTCGCTTTCCGCCGGTGAACGCCAACTGGTCGCCTTGGTTCGTTCGGCCCTGGCCGACCCGAAAATCTTGGTACTCGATGAGGCCACTAGTGCCGTCGATCCGCAAACCGAACTGCGTGCCACACGAGCCTTGGACCGGTTGTTGAGCGGTCGCACGAGCGTGACGATCGCGCATCGCCTCACCACTGCCGAGAACGCTGACCGGGTGTTGGTGTTCGATCAGGGCAGCCTCGTCGAGGACGGCCGACATGAAGACCTAGTCGCGGCCGGCGGCGTCTATGCCCGGCTGCATTCGGCCTGGGTGGCGCAAGCGTCCTTGGGTTGAGTTTCGGCGGTTTGAATTCGGGCTGACACAATGGCGGTGTGAGTTCACTCGATCCGGCCATCGCCGCCCGACTCAAGCGAAATGAAGTCGGTCTCGTCCCGGCCGTCGTCCAAGACGCCACCACCAAGGCGGTGCTGATGGTGGGCTGGATGGATGACGAGGCGCTGGCCCGCACCCTCGCTTCGGGACGGTCGACTTTTTGGAGTCGTAGTCGACAGGAGTACTGGGTAAAGGGTGAAACCTCTGGGCACATTCAGCAGGTTCGTGAAGTTCGTCTGGACTGTGACGGCGACACGTTGCTTCTGGTGGTTGATCAGACCGGCCCCGCCTGTCACACCGGCGCCATGACTTGTTTTGACGCGGACCAGCTCGTATGACCCGCCGACTTTTTGGCCCGGTAGTTCTTGGGTTGGCTGTTGCCGGTGCAGTGGCACTGGTGGCAGTTCGGGCTACGTGGGCGAGCACGACGGTTAAGTCGGCAGGCCTTCCCGACGTTGAAGTAACCGTCGCTGGTTCAGATATCGCGCCAGGGGTGGCGGCGATGGCGCTACTGGTGATTGCTGCGGGTGTCGGAATCTTGGCGGCCGGCCCACGACTTCGTTGGCTTATCGGCGTTCTCGTGGTGCTTGCGTCGCTGGCTGGGTTCTTCCAGTCAGTGCTGACCGAGGGGAACGCGACCTTGGTCAAGGCGTTGGAGCAGGTGGCCGCATCCGGTGCCGACGTTCGCTGGCAAGGCAGCAATGCTCGGCTTTACGCAGCGGCCGCATTTTGTGTTTCGGGAGCTTTGGGTTTGGTGGTTGTGCTGTTTGGGCACCGGTGGGCAACGATGGGCTCAAAGTACGAATCGCCGGCGGTGCGAGAACTTGATTCACCCGATATGTGGCGCGCCATGGACGATGGCCTCGACCCAACAGATGAGCCACCGAGTACGATTTGAACTACTTGCCCAAAATCACCAAGGAGTGACCTGATGTCGCACGGTTCTTCACCTGCCGCCTGGACCGCCGTCCTGGTAAGCCTCGCCGGCTTTCTAATCGGCGCAATTGCGATGATCCCAACTCCAAACTGGACCATGTTCACTGTCGGAGTTGTGTTGGCAGTTGGCGCCTTGCCGTTGGGTAAGGTGCTTTCGATGGCCGGATACGGCACTGACCGAGACGGTGGCCACTGAGCCAAGTTGACGAGCAACAGTCCGCCTCGCGCGGCAAGTTGCTTCGTGGCCCGCTGCTGACTGGCCTTGCTGGCGGCAGCGCACTGGCCCTTGTTGGACTTTATGATCCGCATGAGTCGGGTTCATACGGGTTTTGCCCCTTTCTAGAAATCACCGGTCTGCCGTGCCCAGCGTGCGGTGGCTTGCGCTCGATGAATCTGCTGGTAAACGGTGATCTCGTTGGCGCGCTTTCAAGCAATTTAGCGGCAGTTTTGGGCTTGGCCGTTGGCGTGCTTGCTGGTCTGATTTGGACCGGTCGTCGATTGCGCGGGATCGACGCGCCCTTACTCACCTGGGGGAACCGCGGGTGGGCGGTCGCGGCCATCTTCGTTTCGGTCTTCTGGATTGCCCGGCTCACCGGGTGGGGCCAGTGGCTAGCTCCTTGACCCCCATCAGGGACAAAGAAGGGGGCGAGCGCCAACCGGCACTCGCCCCCTTCTTAGTACTTAGGTCAATTTGCGACCGGTTCGTTCTGTAGCACCTTGTAGGCGTAGGTAGCCGCAATTGCCGATACGGGGTAGGCAACCAGCAGGCCAAGGCCACAAAGGCAAGCACCAGCGATGATGATCAAAATCAGCAGGAGGGCCAGCAACAGCGCCGGTCCAATATTTGCGCTGATCAACGTGATGCTCGACTTGATTGCAGTGATCGGGTCTTGGTTCTTGTCAACCACGAATAGCAACGAGAAGTAAGACAGGAACGAGAAAATCAAACCGGGCAGGATGCACAGCACCAAGCCGATGGTGGTTCCAACCGAGAGCAGCAGCGAGGTCAGCACCACTGGTCCAAGTGGAACCCGCGAGATCGTTTCGCCGAGGTTGAACTTACGTCCCTCAGTTTCGTCGAGCGCACCACGATAGAGCACGCCAGAAATGACGAAGCCAACAAGCGTGGACAGGATATTCACCAAAGAAGTGGAGATGTTGAATCCGGCAAAGGGGTTCGTCTCGCCGGCACCAATATCTGGCTGGACGACCCAACTCAAAACGCCGAACAGGACCATTACGGCAAAGACGGCCAAACCAGCGATTACCCACTGGCCGGCATTGTCTTTGAACTTTTTCCAGCCGTAGCCGATTGCATCGGTTGGGCTGAAAGGTGCCGGGCCACCGGCATATCCGCCACCTGCTGGCGGCGGGGGAGGCGGAGGGATCGAGCCGCCTTGGTCGGCCCCATACGAGCCGTAGGACGGCGGTGGCGGCGGTGGTGGTGGCGTTGAACTGGCTGGGGTTTGCTCTGGTGGGGTCGGCTCGATTGGATCGGGCCCGACCGGCGGTTCATTCGTCGACATGTCCACGAGCATAGGGAACTTCGGCCGATCCGCACACCCCCACAGGTTTCGGGCCGCCCGTGTCGGCGCTCGGGTCGCTGTCCTAAGCCCATCTTGGCCCGTCTAGGCTGGGCGTAGCCGTTCGATTCTCTAGCCGAGGGAGGGGGAGCACGCCGTGACTGTACTTGAAGAAATTCTTGCCGGAGTTGCCGAAGATTTGGCTGCGCGTCAAGCCAAGACGAGCCTTGATGACTTGAAGGCTCTCGCCGCCAAGCAGCCGCCCTCATTAGACCCCATGCCGGTCTTTCGCTCAACGGGCGTTTCGGTAATCGCCGAAGTGAAGCGGTCGAGTCCCAGCAAGGGCGCCTTAGCCGAGATTCGTGACCCTGCCGCGCTGGCCGTCGACTATGCAGCCGGTGGTGCCGCAGCAATTAGCGTGCTCACCGAAGAGCGCCGGTTCGGTGGAACTCTTGACGACCTGCGCGCAGTGCGCGCCGAGGTGTCGATCCCGGTACTTCGCAAGGACTTCATCACCACCTCGTACCAGCTGTGGGAAGCGCGCGCCGCTGGCGCCGACATGGCGCTACTTATCGTTGCCGCGTTGGATCAGAACGCACTTGAGTCGCTAATTGATCGGGCTCGGTCTATCGGTTTGACCCCATTGGTTGAGGTCCACGACGAACTAGAAGTCCAGCGAGCATTAGCCGCAGACGCCGATCTGATCGGTGTCAACGCCCGAAACCTGAAAACGCTAGAAGTTGATCGCGGCACCTTCGAACGGCTCGCACCGGCAATCCCCGACTCGGTGGTCAAGGTTGCCGAGTCAGGCGTTCGCGGACCGCACGACGTCATTGAGTACGCCCGGTTTGGGGCTAACGTAGTGCTAGTTGGCGAGACGCTAGTCAAGGGTGACGATCCTCGCGCGACTGTTGCTGACATGGTTGCTGCCGGGGTGCATCCCGCGCTGCAGCACCGATGGCAGCCCAGCTGACCTGTTGCCAGTCACTCGAATTATTTCAGGAATCCCCTATGACTTCAGCTATGCCCCTGCAAGACGGACCCGGTCATTTCGGACGATTTGGCGGCCGATTCATGCCAGAGGCGCTCATGGCGCCGCTGGAAGAAATCACCCGCGAGTGGGAAGCCGCCCAAGCCGACCCGACATTCCGCTCCGAACTCGATCGGATGCTGCACGAGTACGCCAACATCCCCAGCCCGCTCTATGAGGCGCATCGGTTCTCCAAGGCAGTCGGCGCGCGCATCCTGCTCAAGCGCGAGGACCTAAACCACACCGGCGCGCACAAGATCCGCAATGTGATCGGCCAGGCGTTGCTGGCAAAGCGGATCGGCAAGCCGCGCTGCATCGCCGAAACCGGCGCCGGTCAACACGGCGTCGCGTCGGCGACCGCCTGCGCCTACCTAGATCTTGATTGCACCGTCTATATGGGTGAAGTCGACACCGAACGACAAGCATTGAATGTGGCTAGAATGAAGATGCTCGGTGCCGAAGTCGTATCGGTGACGACTGGCAGTCGTACCCTCAAAGATGCAATCAATGAGGCTCTGCGCGATTGGGTCACCACCGTTGATCACACGCATTACCTGTTCGGGACCGCTGCTGGGCCGCACCCTTTCCCGACGATGGTGCGCGAACTCACTCGCGGCATCGGCGATGAGGCCCGCGCACAGTGTTTGGAGTTGACCGGGCGACTGCCCGATGCGGCGGTTGCCTGCGTCGGCGGTGGCTCGAACGCGATCGGCCTTTTCACGGCTTTCGTGCCAGACGAGCAAGTTCAGTTGGTCGGCATTGAAGCCGGCGGTGACGGCTACGAGACCGGCCGCCATGCGGCCACGATTACGGCAGGCGACGTCGGGGTGCTGCACGGCGCCCGTTCGTTCCTGCTGCAAGACGACGACGGTCAAACCATCGAATCGCATTCGATCAGTGCCGGACTGGATTATCCAGGCGTCGGGCCCGAACATGCCTTTTTGGCAGACACCGGCCGCGCAAAATACCGTCCTGCCACCGACGCGCAAGCGATGGCGGCGTTCGATCTGTTGTGCAAGACCGAAGGCATCATTCCGGCGATCGAGTCCGCGCACGCCCTTGCCGGCGCGATTGAACTTGCCGCCGAACTGGGACCAGAAGCGTTGATTCTGGTGAACTTGTCCGGTCGCGGTGACAAGGATGTCCACACTGCGGCCGAATACTTCGGTTTGCTGAATGAGCAGGGAACTGCCCGATGAGTTCAATCGACGAACTATTCACCCGAGTCCGCGCCGAAAACCGGGCCGCCCTGGTCGGCTATTTGCCGGCCGGATTCCCCACCGTCGAAGGATCGATCAAGGCCATTGCCGCAATGATCGCCGGGGGAGTGGACCTGGTTGAGGTCGGCCTGCCCTATAGCGATCCAGTGATGGACGGTCCAACGATTCAGGCTGCTGCCGAGACCGCCTTGGCCGGCGGCATCAAAGTCGACGACGTTTTCGAGATCGTCCGGGCCACGGCGGCAACTGGAACACCGACGGTCGTAATGACTTACTGGAATCCAGTCGAGCGTCGTGGCGTCGACAAGTTCGCAGCCGATCTGGCTGCCGCCGGCGGGGCCGGACTGATTACCCCGGACTTGATCCCGGACGAGGGTGCCGATTGGGATCGGGCCTCTCGTGAGAACGGACTTTCGCGAATCTACCTAGTGGCGCCGTCGTCATCGCCCGAGCGACTGGAAATGACCGCGAACGCCGCCAGCGGGTTCGTCTACGCCACCGCAGTCATGGGAGTTACCGGCCAGCGCAAATCGACCAGCAGCCTCGCCCCAGAACTGGTTGCCCGGCTACGCGAGGTCACTGACAAGCCAATTGGCGTCGGTCTTGGGGTGAGTAACGCAAGCCAGGCCCATGAGGTTGCCCAGTTCGCGGACGCGGTCATCGTTGGCTCAGCTTTGGTCCGTTGCTTGCTCGACGCTCCCGACGAAGAATCGGGCCTTAAGGCGATTCGAGAGCTGGCCGCTGACTTGCGTGCTGCAGTGGAACGACACTGACATGAACCCAATGACGTTCATCCCGTCACCGGCCGAATCGGTTTGGCACTTGGGGCCGTTCCCGATTCGCGCCTACGCCCTGTGCATCATCGCGGGGGCCGCAGTCGCGGTCTGGATGGGTGAAAAGCGTTTCGTGGCTCGAGGTGGAAAGCCGGGTGCTGTTGGTGACGTGGCCGTTTGGGCCATCCCGTTCGGCATCGTGGGCGGGCGGGTTTATCACGTCATCACCGATTGGCAGTTGTACTTTGGTCCAGGCCGTGACCCGATCAACGCTGTCAAAGTCTGGGAGGGCGGGCTTGGCATTTGGGGCGCCGTCATTTTTGGCACGTTTGGCGCTTGGATCGCCTGCCGCCGCTACGACATCGATTTCGCGAAGATGGCCGACTCGATGGCGCCGGCGTTGTTGGTTGCCCAAGGCATCGGCCGGCTTGGGAACTGGTTCAATCAGGAACTTTTTGGCCGCCCATCAACGCTGCCGTGGGCCCTGGAAATCGGGCCTCAGTTTCGTCCCGAGGGCTACGCCCAGTACCTAACCTTCCACCCGACCTTCCTGTACGAGATGTTGTGGAACTTCGCGGCAGCGGCGCTGCTGATCTGGCTTGACCGAAAATTCAAGTTCACCCACGGACGAGCATTCGCGCTATACGTCATGCTCTACACCGCTGGGCGGTTGTGGATTGAAACTCTGCGGATCGATTCGGTCAACCACATCGGTGGACTGCGGTTGAACGTGTGGACTTCGATGATCGTCTTTTCCTTGGCATTGGCCTACTTCTTATGGTCGCGTAGGCTCGTCGCCGCCGACCGCGCCAACGCGACTGCCGACGAGTAGTACTGCGAATCTAAAACGGTGAAACCGCCAACTCCTTTGCTCGTCATCGTCGGGCCAACGGCTTCGGGAAAAACGAAACTATCGGTTGATATCGCTTTGGCGACCGGCGGTGAAATCGTTAATGCTGACTCGGTTCAGTTGTATGCCGGGATGGACATCGGCAGTGCCAAAGCAACGCTCGTCGAACGCCGGGGAGTTGCCCACCACCTGCTGGACGTACTCGACGTGACCTCCGAGGCAAGCGTGGCGCAATTCCAACAGTTGGCTAGGTCGGCAATCGATTCCATTCAAGCCAGGGGTGCGCCCGCGATCTTGGTCGGCGGGTCATCGCTTTACGTCAGAGCAGTTATCGACCCACTCGACTTTCCAGGTACCGATCCGGCCGTGCGCGCTAAATGGACCGAGGAGCTCCAGCGGCTTGGGGCGTCGGCACTCCACCAGCTCCTGGCCGAGCGAGACCCGGCGGCGGCGGCTCAAATTCTGCCGACCAACGGCAGGAGAATCGTTCGAGCACTGGAGGTCGGCGAAATCACCGGTGAGCCTTTTGTGGCGACGCTGCCGGACTATCTGTCGATTTTCTCGAACCTGACGATGGTCGGTCTAGACGTCGACCGAGCCGTACTCGACGAACGAATCGATCAGCGAGTTGATCAAATGTGGGCCGACGGACTGGTCGGCGAAGTCGAGTCGCTGCCAGGCCTTGCGGGCTCGCGGACCGCGTCTCGGGCGTTGGGCTACCAGCAGGTGCTCGCGTATCTGGCCGGCGATCTCACCGCCGACGAGGCGCGCGCCGAGATCAAGTCCGGGACGAAGAAATTCGCTCGGCGCCAAGACCGGATGATGCGCAAGGATCCTCGAATTCACTGGATCGAATACGACGCCAGCAACGCGGTTGAGCAGGTCCTGAGCTTGGTTGATTCGGCTCCATCGGACCTTGCCCCGTAGGCTGTCGCCATGGAATTTACGTGGTACAAGGGCCATGGCACCGAGAACGATTTTGTGCTGCTGCCAGATCACGACGGTTCCATCCACGGTGAGTTGTCCCCGGAGTTCGTCGCCGCACTGTGCGACCGCCGCCGCGGACTCGGTGCCGACGGTCTAATCCGGGTTATCCGCAGTACCTCGCTGGGGCATAACTCGCCGGCCGAATGGTTCATGGACTACCGCAATGCTGACGGTTCGGTCAGTCAAATGTGTGGCAACGGAATTCGGGTGATGGCCCGCTTCCTGCTGGATCAAGGCCTAGTGGAAGGGCCACAGTTTTCGATCGATACTCGCGATGGCTTGAAGTTCATGACCGTCGAGGGGGAGAACCTGACGGTCGACATGGGTGCTTGGACGCTCGGCGGTACTAGTTCAGTATCGGTCGAGGGTCGAAAGTTTGACGCCACTGAGGTGCACACCGGAAATCCGCACGCGGTGGCGTTCGTTGACTCGATTGCCGATGCCGGTGCACTTATCGAACAGCCAGGATTCGACCAGTCGGTGTACCCGGCCGGGGTCAATATCGAATTCGTGGAGCGGGTCAACGCGCGCCACATTCGGATGCGCGTCCACGAACGAGGATCAGGCGAAACTAGGTCATGTGGCACGGGCGCCTGTGCGGCCGCGATTGCCACGGCCAAGGACGACGGTGTCGTTCACGGCCACCTGAACCACGGCCACAGCGAACCGGTGCAGTACCGCGTCGACGTTCCCGGCGGAACGTTGGCCATCACCGTTTCTTCTGACCGAACGCTACTAACCGGTCCCGCCGAGATTTTTGCTGGCGGGACGATGGAGATCTTAGTTTGAACGAGCAAGACCCAAACACTGGTGAACTGGACCTGCAAGATCGGTCCTCGCTTCGGCGCGTGGCCGGGCTATCGACCGAACTAGAGGACATTTCCGAAGTCGAATATCGCCAACTGCGACTTGAGCGAGTCGTGCTTGTTGGCGTATGGACTGAAGGCACAGTCAAGGACGCCGAAAACTCCTTGATCGAACTGGCCGCGTTGGCCGAAACCGCCGGCTCGGAGGTGCTGGCCGCGCTGATCCAGCGTCGAGCCAAACCAGACCCGGCCACGTTCATCGGCAGCGGCAAAGTTGAGGAACTGCGTGAAGTCGTGCAGTCCAGCGGCGCAGATACCGTCATTTGCGATGGCGAACTTGCGCCAAGCCAACTGCGAAACCTGGAAGACCGAGTCAAGGTAAAGGTCGTCGACCGGGTCGCGTTGATCCTGGACATCTTCGCTCAGCACGCCAAGAGCGCCGAGGGCAAGGCGCAAGTCGAACTAGCGCAACTGCAGTACCAGACCCAGCGACTGCGAGGTTGGGGCCAGAGCCTGTCAAGACAGGCCGGCGGTCGGGCCGCGGGCGGCGAAGGAATTGGCGGTCGCGGGCCAGGTGAGACGAAGCTAGAAACTGACCGCCGGCGCATCCAAGCGCGGATCGCGAAGTTGCGTCGTGAACTCGCCGGTTTGAAAGGCACGCGCGAAACGAAACGTGCAGATCGAAAGCGTCACAAGATCGCCTCGGTGGCCATCGCTGGCTACACCAACGCTGGTAAATCGAGCCTGCTGAACCGGCTGACTGGCGCCGGAGTCTTGGTTGAAGATGCCCTGTTCGCGACTCTGGATCCGACTACTCGCCGGGCTGAGACGTCAGACGGACGGATCTACACCTATACCGACACGGTCGGTTTCGTTCGGCACTTGCCGCACCAACTGGTTGAGGCTTTCCGGTCGACTCTCGAGGAAGTGGCTGACGCGGATCTGCTCCTGCATGTGGTCGACGGTTCGCATCCGGATCCGCAGGGCCAGATTGGCGCGGTTCGTGAGGTCCTCAGCGACATCGACGCGATGAGTGTGCCCGAGATCATCGTTGTGAATAAGGCTGACGAAGCCGATCCGGTGGTGGTGGCCGCGATCTTGGCGAACGAACCGCGCGCAGTTGTGGTGAGTGCGCGTACCGGCGAAGGCGTAGACGAGCTATTGGCCGTAATTGAGTCGCAGTTGCCGGTCCCGGCAGTGGCCGTTGACGTTGTAGTCCCATATTCGCGTGGCGATCTGATCAATCAACTTCATCTGCACGGCGAAATCGACTCGCTCGAGCACGAAAATGATGGCACCCACGTGGTCGCAAAGGTGCATCCGGAACTGGCAGCAGAACTCGCCGAATTCACGCGATGAGGTTGCGACGATGAATGCTTGTGGACTAGTTGCCAGTTTGTCTGACTCAACAGGTACGGTTCCTGAATGTCGACGGTGAAAGCGGTGCTGGCCGAGGCGGTAGCCGAACTCGGTGGCACCCACCGCCCGGGCCAAGAACAGATGGCCGAGGCCGTCGCTGATGCGCTAGAGGGCAAACGTCATCTGCTGGTTCAAGCCGGAACCGGCACAGGAAAGTCGTTGGCCTACCTGGTCCCCGCGCTGCTGCATGAGAACCGGGTGATCATCGCGACCGCGACGTTAAATCTGCAGCGGCAACTAGTTGACCGCGATATCCCGGCGTTGAAGGCGGCCGCGGCTTCGGTGGGCGATGGCTTTGCCGAGCATGCGGTACTGAAGGGGCGAGCCAACTATGCCTGCTTGCATCGCGTTCGCCAAGGCGCACCCGATGACCAAGGAGTACTGCTCGAGGTGCCCGAAGGCTCCCTAGGCAAGCAAGTAGTTCAACTTAGAGATTGGGCTGAGGACCAAGCCAGCGAGGGCGGGAGCGGCGACCGCGATGATGCCCCGAGCCACGTTGATTTGGCTTGGCGCCAAATCAGCGTTTCGGCTCGAGAATGCTTAGGCGCAGCCAAGTGCGAATACGGCCAACAATGCTTTGCCGAACTGGCCCGCCAAGAGGCAAACGACGCCCACCTAGTTGTTACCAATCACGCCATGCTGGCGATCGACGCGGTCGAAGGCGTGCCGATGCTGCCAGAGTACGACGCGGTGATCATCGATGAAGCCCATGAGCTGGCCGCTCGGGTCACCCAAGCCTCTACTGATGAACTCGATCCGGGCATGGTGGAGCGGGCTGCGGCACGTGCTCGCCCGCACTTGGACGCCGATAAGTCTTCTGCCGAGCAGGATCTGTCTGATGCGGCCGAAGCGCTGGCCGACGCTTTGACCCATGTTTCCCCAGGCCGAATCGAGAACGTCGAGTCAGCACTCGGTGGAGCATTGGCGCTGGTACGCGATTCGGCCCGAGCCTGCTTTTCTGCATTTGAAAAAGATTCGCCCGAGTCGGCAGATCCGGCAAGGCAAATGGCCAGAACAGCCGTCGACGACGTCCGCCGAATCGCTGAACGGATGGCCGCTAACCAAGACGCCGACGTCATCTGGCTGGGCCAAGGACGTTCATCGCTCCAGTTGCGAATTGCGCCATTGGACGTCTCGGCATCTTTGCGCGAGAAACTCTTTGAAACCAAGACCGTGGTGCTAACGAGTGCAACGCTCACGCTCGGCGGCGACTTCGGTCCGGTGGCTAGTTCCCTTGGCCTTGATCGAACCGGCGCCAATTGGACTGGAATCGATGTTGGGTCCCCGTTCGATTATCAAAAGCAGGGGATTCTCTATATCGCAAAGCACCTGCCGCCACCTGGTCGCGATGGTCTGGAAATCGATCAACTGGGCGAGATAACGGCGCTGATCAAAGCCGCCGGTGGTCGAACGCTCGGCCTGTTCTCTTCGCGTCGAGGGGCCGAACGAGCGGCCGAATATGTACGCAAAGCGCTCCCTGAATTGACTGTGCTGTGCCAAGGGGATGCACAACTGCCCGAACTGGCCCAGCAATTCGCTGACGAACCGAGCACTTGCTTGTTTGGCACGCTGAGTCTTTGGCAGGGCGTTGACCTGCCGGGGGACACCTGCACCCTAGTGATAATCGACCGAATTCCGTTCCCCCGCCCAGACGACCCCTTGATGAGTGCCAGGCAAAAGCGCGTCGACCAAAGCGGTGGAAATGGCTTCATGCAGGTCGCCGCTCAGCACGCGGCCCTATTGATGGCCCAGGGCGTTGGCAGGCTGATTCGCCGCACTGACGATCGAGGAGTGGTAGCGGTCTTGGATCCGCGCCTCGTTACGGCCAGATATGGACCGTTCCTCATCTCTTCGCTGCCGAACTTTTGGCGCACCACAGATCGAAATCAGGTCATCGGGTCCTTGAACCGGCTAGATATCAACCGAGAAAACTAGCTCACGGCGCAAGTTTGATACCGTAGCGGGGACCGATCGACTACAACACTCGGGGTTTTAATGTTTTCACGGCTTCCGTCCCTTCTCTTGGCCTGCACTGCGCTCATTGGCTCACTGCTGGTGATGGCGTCGCCGGCCCAAGCCGCAGTGTCGGTCACTCACTCGACCTCTGTAGTGGCAATGAGCAGCGCCGGAACCGGGCGAATCTACGCGACTTGTGTGGCGAAGACCCGCTGCCGTGGCGAAATCTGGGTAAGCCGTTCGGAACGATTGGGCTATTCGATCGAGGCGCGTTCGGCCGCGTGGGTTACTTTCAAATTCAGCGCATGGCAGACGATGCCGGTAGCAAAGTTGCAGATGAGCGGCGCGGCCGCGAGGACGATCACGATGGAAGCCCCAGTTTCTCGGGGCCACATCACCGGCACGATTACTCGCGCCGGTGGCCCGACTGTCACCGAGATCAAGGCCGAGCTCTGGCGTCTTGGATCACGCAATCGCAATGAGAAAGTCAACGTCATCGACGTTCCATCATCTGGCGCATTCTCCTTTTCAGTACCAATGGGGGTTAACAACGGGCCGTCGGCCGCATACAAGATTCACTTCATCGGTACCGAAAACGGAAGTCGAAGGTCTTGGTGGTGGCGCGGCGGGAACGGATCCTTCACCGGCGGGGCTCGCGAAATGGCGCTCGGTAGTCCATTAGGCGTGAACCGCGCAGGCGGTTACAACTTCACTTCGAACGCTACCTACTCGGCGATTTCTGGCCATGTCACCTCAGGCGCAACCCCGGTTGCCGGGACCGAAGTGACGCTCATCGCTAGGCCGCCATTTTGGTCTGGTTCGGCAAAGGTTTTGCGCGATTACGACATCATGAGTTGCGCCTACATTTTTGGGCGGGCGAAGACCAACACCGCTGGTTTCTACGAGGTCGGATTTGTGCCGACCTCGAATGCGAGTATCTACGCGGTCAAATCGACCGGATCACTTTGGAACAACAGGTACGGCACCTGCCACGGCGTGGTCAACTATCGCAAGGAAGCCAGTTCGACTCCGTCGATGTTGGCGCTTGCTGGTGCTGGAACGACTCAAGACCTGAACACGGCCATCGCGCGGACCAACGTGAACGTTAGCGTCGGCGGCTACCAAGGACCATCGAGCACTTCAAATGTTGATCGCTTCCTCACCGTTCGCGAATATGCACCGGGTCGGACGCTCTTGTCTTCTGATGTGGTGAAGGCAACTGCCGGTCGCCAAGTTCAACTAGGCGAGGGATTTTACTGGGTCGAGGTCGGTCGACGCACGGGTTGCTCTGCTTGGTACAAGAGTCGCTACAAGGACAATGATGGTTACTGCAACGGCCTCGATCGGGGTTTCGAAAAGTGGAAAGCCAAGAACTACCGGATGTATCGCCAGCATTGCCGCGCCTATACCACCGGCGCTTACAAGCTGGTTTATGTAAGCGGCGCGACTACAAACGTTGCGTTGAAGAATGCTGCTGGCGGTTCAGTCAGCGGCAAGGTGTCTGCCGCAAAGATCAAGCCGCGTACGGAACTCATGGTGCGGCTAACCTCGACTGATGGTCGAAAGGTCTATCGGACTGCACTAACGGATGGTTCTGGAAGATTCAAGGTGACAGGTCTGGAGTCAGGGCGATACCAGATTGTGGTCAACGCCGACTCTTGGCGAGGCATTTCGCGCAGTTTCAAGGGCGCGAAAACTGTCACGGTCCGACGGGGCCACAACAAGAGCGTCGGTACCTTGCGCTTCTCCCAGGGCGGCAAGCAAAAGACCGACAAGGACGACTGAAGTCAGGTCAGGTCTGAGACCCGATCCTGCTGGTCAGACCTTACGAATAACCGCCGTTACTTTACCGATAATGGCCGCATTCGTGCCGTCGATGGGCGAGTATGACTTGTTCTGGGGGAGTAACCAGACCTGACCGTCCCTACGGTCCAGCGTCTTAACAGTTGCTTCTCCGTCGATGAGAGCGGCGACTATCTCGCCGTTCTCAGCGACGTCCTGCTGGCGGATAACAACAAAGTCTCCGTCGCAGATCGCTGCGTCGATCATTGAATCGCCCTTGACCTCAAGCATGAAAAGGGTGCCTTCGCCGACGATCGACCGTGGCATCGGCATTACTTCCTCGACGCGCTCATCAGCAAGGATGGGACCGCCAGCAGCGATGCGGCCAACCATTGGAATCAGTGCAGGGGCCGGTGCGGCATCGCCACTTCCGGTTTCGTCTGAAGGACGCTGGCGCATGGTCGGCTTGGAATCAGGCAGGTAAACCTCAAGCGCCCGCGGACGATTGGGGTCGCGCCGGATAAAGCCCTTTCGCTCAAGCATCCGCAACTGGTGCGAGACCGATGAAGTGCTGGCAAGTTCACAGGCAGCCCCAACCTCGCGCATGCTCGGCGGATAGCCGTGCGAGTCAATGTGATTTTTGAGGAACACCAAGATACGTCGCTGACGCTTGGTCAAGCCAGTCATGTCTACGAGGTCATCTTTGTGGTTGCTCATGGCACGACAGTAGCGGCCGAAAGGCTTTCAATCAAACAAATGTTCGATCGGCGTGTCCGTCGGCGCGACACGCCGATCGAACAAAGTTTCGAACGTGGCAGATTTTGTCGGCGGCCTCCTCTAGTGTCGTTCATGTGTTCGAATAGAACGTATGAGCGAATCGAACGCACGTCGTTTCAAGTAGGAGGAATTATGAGCATCGCAATTCATGAGGGCACCGCCGGGACGTTTCAAAAGCCGCAATCTGTGGCGCCGAGCCGAGTCCGTGGCGAGCTTGCGCCGCTTCGACTCACCTCGCGGGGCAGGGTTTTGGTCTCAGTCGTCGCAGTTTCAGTCGTCGCAACCGGTGCGTTGATCTTTGGCTCGGCCGGCGCCGCCACCGATGAGCCAGGTCAGGCGGTCACGACGATCACGATTCAGCCGGGGCAGACGTTGTGGAGCATTGCAGCCGAACTGCGCCCTAGCGACGATATTCGAGCAACGGTCGACGAGATCATCCGACTCAATGCCCTAGAGAGTGGCAGCAAATTGCCGATCGGCGCGAAGTTGGCGCTTCCTGCTGTTGACTAACCGCCCCCGCGTGTTTGCTACAAATTCCGCCCATCGTTGTTTGTCGGGCGTACTGTGAAGAACACGTCCCCAATGTTGCGGAGGTTCGGCAATGGCGATCGTTGCTCATGGTCACGAGATTCGCTTGGTCACTGGGTTTCGGGTCCAAGTTCTCGCTAAGGCTGCCGTGTTCGCTTTGGCTGCTGCCTTGACTTGGCTACTGCCGGTTAACAATCCGTTGATGGAGTCCAGTTTGGGCGAGGGTGCCGGCAGCACACTGGTGGATCTTCGCCTCCCGTTCGTGCTGATCATCTTGATTGGGTTGGGCGTAATCGCCTTTTCTTGGCAGCGGATCCATGGCGCAGATATGGGCGCGTTGGCGTGGGTTGTCGCTGCCGGCCTGATGGTGCTGGCGAGCATCGTGTTGGTTTTACTCCAGGTGAGCAGTGTGGGAGTTGTTTATGGCTGGCTGGCGCTAGGCGTTTCGCTTACTTCGACGTTCCTGGCCGTTCTGGCCACCCTGATTGGTCACGGCTTCGCGGTTGCTCTCTCGCGCCGCAGCTAATTTTGCTGGCCGGTTGCCTCGGTTCGAAACTTCTTCGGGACTTTCTTCGAATCTAGTTGTCTAAGTGCGACTTGGGCCGTACAGTTACCACTACATCTAGTAGTTACACCGGTGTAGTTCTCCACATGTAGGTCCACAGCTTTGCCGCTGTTACCCACATCACATTCGAGAAATCCACAGTTTTTCCCCAGTTTGATTCACATTCGAGCAATTTGAGGAGGCCTAAATGTTCTGTCCCTTCTGTAAACACACGGACACTAAGGTCCTCGATTCGCGAGTAACCGATGAAGGCGGAGCGATTCGTCGACGGCGCACGTGCCCCGCGTGTGAAAAGCGATTCACCACCGTTGAGCAGATGCAGCTGATGGTGCTAAAGCGTTCAGGTGCGACCGAACCATTCGCGCGCGACAAGGCGATCTCGGGTGTGGCCAAGGCCTGTAAGGGCCGCCCGGTTTCGGCCGACGACCTTGCTTGCCTTGGTCAACAAGTTGAAGACACCCTGCGTGCGTCCGGCCAAGTTGAGATCAACACTCAAGATATTGGCCTTGCAATTCTCGAGCCACTTCGAGCACTCGACGAAGTTGCCTATTTGCGGTTTGCGTCGGTCTACAAGTCGTTTGCCTCCGCAGATGATTTTGTGGCCGAAATCGCCGGCCTCCTGGCTGACACCACTGATGACTCCATCAGCGCCATTACCGAAAATCCAAATTTTGAAATTCACCACGCCACCACCGAAGACAGGAGCACCAGATGACCGAGACGGTCGGCGGGACCCCCACCCCCACACCGCGTTCGACCCGCAAAGCAACGAAGGCTGCTTTGAAGATTGAGCGCGTGTTCACCACCGAAGGCGTTCACCCGTATGACGCCGTTACGTGGGAACGTCGTGATGTCGTCCAGACAAACTGGAAGACCGGCGAGACCGTCTTCGAACAACGTGGTGTCGAGTTCCCCGAATCGTGGAGCCTCAACGCTTCGACGATCGTCACCACCAAATACTTCAGGGGTGCGGTTGGCTCCGAACAGCGTGAATCGAGCCTGCGTCAGTTGCTCGATCGCGTTGTGCTGACCTACGTCAAGGCCGGCAAAGATTTCGGCTACTTCGCTACCGAAGCGGACGCCGAGATTTTTGAACACGAGCTCACCCACATGCTCTTGCATCAGGTTTTCAGTTTCAACAGTCCCGTGTGGTTCAACGTTGGTACCAGTAGCCCCCAGCAGGTCAGCGCCTGCTTCATTTTGGCAGTAGACGATTCGATGGACTCGATCCTGAACTGGTACCGCGAAGAAGGTCTTATCTTCAAGGGCGGTTCCGGTGCTGGGCTAAACCTGTCGCGGATTCGGTCTAGTAAAGAACTGTTGCGTTCCTCCGGCGGCACGGCCTCGGGACCGGTTTCTTTCATGCGCGGTGCCGATGCTTCGGCCGGCACGATCAAGTCCGGTGGCGCCACTCGCCGCGCGGCCAAAATGGTCGTGCTCGATATCGATCACCCCGACATCGTCGAGTTCGTTGAGACCAAAGAGCGCGAAGAAGAGAAGATTCGCGTGCTGCGCGATGCCGGCTTTGACATGGACCTGGGCGGCAGCGACATCACCAGCGTCCAGTACCAGAACGCGAATAACTCGGTGCGAGTTAGCGACGAGTTCATGCAGGCCGTCGAGGACAACACCGACTTCGGTCTTCGTGGCCGCACGACCGGTGAAGTGATCGAGAGCGTCGATGCTCGCGACCTGTGGGGCAAGATCGCGCACGCCGCGTGGGCATGTGCCGATCCTGGCATCCAGTACGACTCGACGATCAACGACTGGCACACCACCCCGGAGTCGGGTCGGATCACCGCCTCGAACCCGTGCAGCGAGTACATGCACCTCGATAACTCCAGCTGCAACCTAGCCAGTTTGAACTTGCTGAAGTTCCTCACCGACGACGGCCAGTTTGACGCCCAGAAGTTTGTTAAGAGCGTCGAGTTCATCATCACCGCGATGGACATCTCGATCTGCTTCGCCGACTTCCCGACCGATCCGATCGGCGATACAACCCGCAAGTTCCGGCAGCTGGGAATCGGCTACGCGAACCTCGGCGCACTGCTCATGGCCTCGGGGTTGGCCTATGACTCAGACGGTGGCCGGGCTTTGGCGGCGTCGATCACTTCGCTGATGACCGGTACTTCCTACCGTCGTAGCGCCGAACTGGCGGCCGCGGTTGGCCCGTACGAGGGCTACGCGAAGAACGTCCAAGGACACCAGCGCGTCATGCGTAAGCATCAGGCGGCCAACGACGAGATCCGCACGAAGAACGCAATGGATATCGCCGTTCACAAGGAAGCCACCAAGCAGTGGGCCGCCAACACCAAAATTGGCGAGAAGAACGGCTGGCGCAACTCGCAGGCTTCGGTGCTCGCGCCGACCGGCACCATCGGCTTCATGATGGACTGCGATACGACCGGCATTGAGCCTGACTTCAGCTTGGTCAAGTTCAAGAAGCTCGTTGGCGGCAGTTCGCTGCAGGTGGTCAACCAGACGATCCCAGTAGCTTTGGCGAAACTCGGTTACACAGGAGAGACGATCGAAGCGATCGTAGAGTTCATTTCCGAGCATGGTCACGTTGTTGATGCGCCTGGTCTTCGTCCAGAGCATTACGAAATCTTCGACTGCGCAGTTGGTGCTCGCGCAATCAAGCCGATGGGCCACGTGCGGATGATGGCCGCTTGCCAGCCGTTCCTGTCTGGCGCTATCAGCAAGACCGTCAACATGCCTGAAACCTCGACAGTCGAAGAAATCGCGGACGTCTACTTCCAAGGCTGGAAGCTTGGCTTGAAGGCGCTCGCGGTCTACCGCGACAACTGCAAGGTTGGCCAGCCGCTAAGCGATGCCAAAGCAAAGACCGCCGATGAACCGGCCGCGAAGGTCGAAGTCATCGAGACGATCATCGAGAAGCCAATTCGCCGTCGACTGCCGAAGTCGCGTCAGTCGATCACGACCAGCTTCAGTGTTGGCGGCGCCGAGGGTTACATGACCTCTGGCGCGCACAGCGATGACACCTTGGGCGAGATTTTCCTCAAGCTCGGCAAGCAGGGTTCAACTCTCGCGGGCGTGATGGACGCGTTCAGTATCGCGGTCTCGATCGGCCTGCAGTACGGCGTTCCATTGGAGACCTTCGTCTCCAAGTTCACCAACCTCAAGTTCGAGCCGGCCGGTTTGACTGACGATCCGGATGTTCGGATGGCGCAGTCGATCATGGACTACGTATTCCGCCGCTTGGCATTGGACTACCTGGACTTCGATACTCGTTCGGCGCTGTCGATTCACTCGGTTGATGAGCGTCAGCGTTACCTCGATACTGGTTCCTACGAACTCGATGATCAACTCGAGGCTGGCGATGGTTCGACTTCGGCCGAACTCGTTTCCCAGGAAACGACTTCGGCCCTCGCCGAGGAGGTCTCGGTCGAAGTGAAGACGGCCAAGCCCGCCAGTTCGACGGCGCACACATCGGCAGAACTCCTTGAAGAGATCACCGGGGCAGCGGTAGACAGCCCGCTGTGCATGACCTGCGGCACCAAGATGCGCCCAGCCGGTTCGTGCCATGTGTGCGAAGGCTGCGGCAGCACCAGCGGTTGCAGCTGATCGCTAAGCGCTAGTCAAGTCAAAACCAGAAGCCCAGATCCGATCGGATCTGGGCTCCTGGTCTTTTGCGGTTGCGCTAACGGCCAAGGTCGGCAGCATTGAGTTATGAACCAGCTAGTGGTTATTGGTGGGGGATTGGCCGGGGCAAAGTTTGCTGAGCGCCTGCGTGAGAAGGAGTTCAACGGCGCGATTTCAGTGATTGCGGCCGAGCCCTATGAGCCTTATGAGCGCCCACCACTTTCAAAGAAACTCCTGCTCGGTGAGCCGGTTGATCCCACTGTGTTGCCGTCGAGCTGGTGGCTTGAAAACAAGGTCGAGTTGCTCACGCATACGAGCGCGACCAAGATCGATCGACCGAATCAGCAAGTCGAGCTGACCAATGGGCAGTCGGTTTCGTACGACCTGCTGGTGTTAGCTACTGGCGCGCGCGCCCGGATCCTCAATCTGCCGGGCGCGGATCGTGCCCGCAGCCTGCGAACCGTTGACGACTCGCGCAGTTTGGCCGCTTCGCTTACGGCAGGAGGTCGGCTCGTCATTGTTGGCGCAGGCTGGATCGGACTAGAAGTCGCTGCTGCGGCAAGGACCCGCGGCATCGAGGTGACAGTTCTTGAAGCGGCGAAACTTCCGTTGGCTAATGTTCTTGGGCCAACGCTGGCCCAGTACCTAGCCGACCTTCACCAATCTCACGGGGTTGACTTGCGCTGCGCGGTGAAAGTCGAAGAAGTTCTCCTAGGTGAGTCTGGGCCAACCGGCGTTCGTACCGCCGACCAAGAGTTTCATGCCGACTTAGTTCTGATAGCGGCCGGTGCGACGCCCGAGATCCAGTTGGCCACCGATGCCGGTCTTCGAACAGAAAACGGCGTCGAAGTAGATGAGAAGTTTTTCACCAGTGACCCCAAGATCATGGCGATCGGCGATGTGGCGAACGCTTGGCACGTTGGCATGAACGCCAGACTTCGGGTGGAGCACTGGGACAACGCGATTAGGCAAGGACAGGCGGCCGCCGAGGTCGTGATGGGGAACGACGTGGTCTATGACTGGTTGCCGTACTTCTTCACTGACCAGTTCGAGTTCTCGATGGAGTATGTCGGACGATCTGCCCCAAGTGATCGCGTCGAGATTCGCGGCGACCTAGCGGCAAACGAGTTCATCGCCTACTGGTTCGGTTCTGATGATCGGCTAACCGCCGCGATGAATGTAGGAATTTGGGGCGTAACCGATCGGCTTCGAGAACTAGTGGGCCAGCAACTAGCGCCCGCCGCCCTCGACGACATCCGGTAGATTCACTTGTGCAAACTTTGCAGCCCTGTATAAGATGCAGTTATGCAAAACCACGCTTCCAGTCCATTGCTGGCCAAGCGACAAGCACGGACTTGGCTAGCTATCCACCGGGCAGCTCAAGAGCAGGCAACAAAGCTAGGCCCAGATTGCGTGACCGTGGCGAAGATTGCAGACCTTGCCGGAGTTTCTCAGCGGACGTTCTTCAATTACTTCGACTCCAAGGACGATGCGATCCTCGGGGTAAAAACGCCGCGAATCACCGAGGAGTCGCTGGCCGAACTGGCAGGTTCGGCAGCAGATTCGGCAGTTCTGCGCGTTGCGCGCCTAGTCACTGAGGTCAGTTCAAGCACTCGGGGCGAGGGCGTTGATCTAGTTCGCCGCCGCGAACTAACGAAAAATTCGGCGAGCTTGCGTGCCAGGCTGTCGCAGTTATTCGGTCAAGGACGTGAAGTGATCACGTCCGAGTTGATCGACGAAGCCGAAAAGCCGTGGCACGGCATCGCCGGACTTCCCACAGACCAGATGTCAGCGCGGGCATTGGTGATGCTGTCGAGTTCGGTGGTGGCCTTCGCGTGGTCCATCGATCCGGATCGGCTTTTTACTGATCGCGATGGTGCGCTAATAGACGCAATTTCTCAATATCGAAAGGTAGCTTCAACTTTCCTATGACCGCTGTTTCAACTTCTGCGAGCTCGCCCGACACCCAGCACAAGCGAACGGTTCGACTCATTTTCGCCGCGCTCATGCTGGTGATGCTGTTGGCTTCTTTGAGCCAGACCGTTCTCTCGACTGCATTGCCAACGATTGTCGGGTCGTTAGCCGGGGCCGAACACCTAGCTTGGGTGATGACCGCCTACCTGTTGGCGATGACGATAACGATGCCGATTTACGGGCGAATTGGTGACCGTTTCGGCCGCAAGCCAGTCCTGCTGGTCGCGATCGCGGTATTTACCATTGGCTCTCTCGTTGGCGCGGTGGCCGATTCCATGACAGTGCTAATCGCCGGTCGCGCGATTCAAGGATTGGGCGGCGGGGGACTGATGGTGCTTTCCCAGGCCGCCATCGCTGATGTCGTGCCCGCTCGTGAGCGCGGCAAATATATGGGAATCTTGGGCGCTGTTTTTGCTGTCTCCTCTGTCGCCGGCCCGTTGCTCGGCGGCTGGTTCACCGAAGGTCCCGGCTGGCGGTGGACTTTTTGGATAAACGTTCCGCTTGGCGTGATGGCGTTTGCGGCCGTGGCCTACCTGCTTCATATTCCGCGGATTGCGGCGGGGCCGAAAGCCAGAATCGACTACTTGGGGATGACGCTGCTTGCGGTCGCCACCACGGCCGTTATCTTGGCCGCCACTTGGGGTGGACACCAGTACGACTGGAACAGCGTCCAAATCCTCTCCCTTGGTGTAGTCGCAGTCGTATCAACGATCGTCTTCGTTTTGATTGAACGTCGCGCAGACGAGCCGGTTATTCCGATGGCCCTTTTTGCCGACCGGAACTTCGTTCTCACCACCGTCGGTTCTTTGGTGATGGGTGTGGCCATGTTCGGCTCCCTGTCGTACCTGCCCACCTACATGCAAATGTCCGTCGGCGTAGACGCGACCCATGCCGGACTAATGATGGTCCCGATGATGGGTGGACTGCTCATCACCTCGATCGTCGTCGGTCAACGGGTCAGCAAGACCGGGCGCTACCGCTGGTACCCGGTTTCGGGTGCGGCCGTGATGGGCGTTGGCCTTTGGCTGTTGTCGCTGCTTAAAGTTGGCGCCTCTACGTGGCAGATCGAAGGCTCGCTGCTGGTCCTAGGTATCGGGATCGGCCTTGGTATGCAGGTGATGACCCTCATCGTCCAAAACTCGTTCAGCCACAAAATCGTAGGCACCGCGACTGCGGCCACGAACTTCTTTCGTCAAGTTGGCGGCACCTTGGGTGCGGCCGCGGTCGGTTCAGTGTTTACCGCTCGTTTGGTCGAGAACCTGACTGCGAACCTTCCCGAATCGAAGGGTCAAGTAAGTAGCAGTTCGTTGACCCCCGACGCGCTGGCAGCGGTGCCCGAACAGGTCCGCGAGATCATCGTCACGGCGTACAACGAAGCACTTATGCCTATCTTCCTTTGGCTCGTTCCGCTGGCACTGGTTTCGGTCGTGGCTCTTGCCTTCGTGCGCGAGAAGCCACTGGCGGTAACTATCGAGTCAAAGGAAAACTGACCGTCTAGTTTTCGGCCAGCCGTTCGCTGATCCCACTTGATCGCGAAGCCTGACGAGAGATCGCCGAACGGACATCATCGGCCGTGCCGATGATGGTGACTGAACTGATGGCGCGAGTGATCGCGGTGTAAAGCAGCTGGCGACTCATCACCCGAGAATCAACTGACGGCAACAGGACCGTCACGTCAGCAAATTCACTACCTTGGCTTCGATGGATGGTCATCGCATAGCCGGTCTGGACCTGCGGCAATCGTGCCGGCGAGATGGACTTGGCTGGACTGCTGTCGAACTCGACTGCGACGCCGGCCGGGCCGGACACGGTTACGCCGGCGTCGCCGTTGAAAATGCCAAGTTGAGCATCGTTCTTGGTGACGAGAATCGGCCGGCCCGGGTACCACTGGTCAAAGCCGACCTCACTGCGCAACCAACTAGTGATTCTGTTGTTCCAAGTGGATGCGCCGGTGGGGCCACCTCGGTGAGCACACAATAGGCGGTGTTGGTTCAACGCATTGAAGGCGCCGGGCACCTCGCCTGCGTTGGCGGCAGAAACGAGTGCCAGCGCCCCTGGGAGTGACCTGGCCTTGATGGTCTGTTCGGCCTCTGCCGGATCTACTAGGCGCGCCGCGGACGTCGGGTCCGTTAGTACCGCGAGGGCGGTCTGGCTGTCACCGTCGCGCACGGCGGCAGCCAATTTGCCGATCGCACCACTGAACCGGTGACTTCGACTCAGCCGGGCGATGTGGTTAGCGGACCAACCGGCCACCACATCGTGTAGCACGGCACCGGCCTCAACTGAGGCCAACTGGTCGGCGTCGCCAACCAAGATCAACCGGGCATCTGGACGCATTGCTTCAACCAATCTGGCGACAATCTCCAGTGACGCCATCGACGTCTCGTCGACCACCACCACATCGTGAGGCAGGTGGCGTAGCCGGTTGTGTTTGAAGCGCGTGTGGTTGTCATGACGGAAGCCAAGCAGGCGGTGCAGCGTCGCCGATTCGAGCGAAATCAACCAGTCTCGTTCGGCCGGCGTGAAATCAAGTCGGTTGGCATTTGCCACTAACGCTTCGCGCATTCGAGCGGCGGCCTTACCTGTTGGTGCGGCCAAAGCAACTCGGAGCGAATCGTTGCCAGCGTGCTGCGACTGGCTTTGCAAGATCGCGAGTAGGCCAGCGACAGTCGTGGTTTTTCCGGTTCCCGGTCCGCCGGTGATCACTAGAGTGCCAACTTGCGCAGCCTTCTCGGCGGCCGCGCGCTGTTCGCCAAAATCTGGGTCAGTCTCAGTTTCGGCCGCCGGAAAAATCCGGTCAAGATCGGTGTTCAAGAGTTCGATATCGGGGCTAAGCGTGGAGTTTTCGGCTCGTTCTTGGAGGTCTTTGCAGAGTTCTTTTTCTAACTCCAGATATCGGTCTAGGTAGATCAGTGAATGCTCGACGGTGAGCACGCTGCTCATTGAACTGGCTGAAACTGCCGCTAAAAGTGTGGTCGGATCAGGCCAAGTTAGCCCCGGCACACCCGGATCTTGGGCGGGGTCGAAACAGGTTGACCCGGTGCGAATCGCCCGCACGGCAAACGCCAAGGCCAGTTGAGCCAATTGGTCCGATTCGCCTAGCAATATCGCCAGACGTCTAGTAGTGGCTAAATCTGCGGAGGTTAATACGCCTCCGGATTCATACTCAGTCAATAGGTCAGTCATTTGGCGCCTCCATCGAGCAGGTCCGAAAGCGCAACAATCAACGACGCTGGCGGACGCCAAGAGAACACGCCATAGGCGACCTGATCAACGGTTGGGGCGTCGGCACCAATCATGCCGCGGACATAGAGATAGAGGACGCCGCCTAAATGCACCTCGGGATCATAGTTCGCGACTCGCCACCGGCAGAACCGATGCAGCACGACGCTGTAAAGCAGAGCCTGCAGGGGATAAGTTCCCGCGTTCATCGCCTTCGTCAGTTCTGCCGGATGATAGTTGGCGATGGTCAACGGCTCATCAAACCCGCCGAGCCAGTTCGTTTTGTGGTCGGCAATCAGGAATCGGTTGCTGGGCGTGCGCAGCACCAAGTCAATCGAGCCCGACAGGTAGCCACGCAGGGTCTGTTCGCTGATCGATGAACTACGAATTCGGTCGGCAAACGGGCGAATTGGATCGGCGTTGGACAAATGCTCAGTCAACAGGTCGGCAACGTCGCGCAACGTTAGTTGCTGGGGCCAAGGTGAGTTCCCGCCGCCGAGACCGAACTCAAAATCGAGTTCGCGAAGTTGGCGACTGCCCAGCAGCGTCTTCAAGTCGAGGTCATCGGCCAATGGACCAAGTCGCGTAGCAAGGACTGCCTCCAAAGCGGTCGCGGCCGTCTCGTGGTCCAGTTCAAGTGGCCACTTCGTCAACTGGTCTGAAATCCGCGCGCGCAATTCTGCATGCAAGTCTGGTGCGTGTACGTCCACGTCTTCGAGGACTCCGTGAATCAGACTGCCGAACCGAGTCCCACCCGGCAGGTCTGCCATGGGGGAGGGCAAACTCGATAACTCGGCCTGGTCGCTAACGGCCGTGAGCGTGGCCGACTCAGGCTCGTCCGTGGTGCCGGCCGCGGAAGCTTCGCTGTCGCCAACTGCGTGTGGCTCGTCGTTGCGAGTTAGTCCCGAATAAGACGTACGCCGCCACGACGAATCAATCTCGCGGCCAAATTCGCGCAGGTTCAGGGTTGGCTTTTCAGCCTGCTTGATCTTGGCCGTGACTGTGCGCTCACTGATGAGTTCGACCTGAGGTCCGCCGCCAGCTTGCCACTGAGTCAAATGGGCCAATGCTTGGGCATCTGGCAGCACTGCGGAAGTCTGGTCGATCCTCGACGATTTTGGGTCCGGCCGAAAAAGCATCCGGTGAAGACCCGAATTGCTGGCGTCACGGGTGGGCGCCCACCAAGCGACAAGCTGGCTTTTGGCCCTCGTCATCGCGACATAGGCCAGGCGCAGCACTTCACCGGCGTCTTCGGCGTTGGCCCGGGCGACGTGCCCCTTGAAGTCTGCGCTGGTCTGCCCGGCCACGTCGAGGAATCGTTGTCCGAGATCATCGTGAAAGCGCGGCAGTTTCGGGCTTGGCGACCATCGGTTGAATAGGAACGGCAAATACACGATCGGGAACTCAAGTCCCTTGCTGGCATGGATCGTCATAATCTGTACTGCTAACTCATCGCTGTCGAGGCGCCGAGTCACTTCGGCCGAAGTGTTTTGTGCGGCCCGTTCACGCCTGAGCCAGCCGAGCAGTCCGGTGACTGAAAGCCGATTGGTCAAGACCTGCTCATGCATTAGTTCGCCGACATGACGCAGGTCGGTCATTTGCCGGTTTCCATCTGGCCGACTGAGCACACGCTTGGTGGCTGCACTGTCGAGTACGGCTTCTAGGACCGCGGCGATTCCGTCGTGACTAAAGACCTCGGTCAATTCGCGAACTGAACTGCTTATCTGGTCGGTGACGGCGTCGGGTTCGGTGGCGACCTCGGTTGCGGTTTTGCCGAAAAAGTCCGTCAGTGCCAGCGCACGGATGATCGCCGGACGGTGCGGCGAATCCATTGCCTCCAGCAGGGCCAACCAGTCGGCAGCGGCCTGACTGTGGAGGACATTTTGCCCGCTGCTGACTACCGCCGCGATGTTACGCCGGGCGAAGACTGCGCGCACAGTTTCAGCGTCCGAGCCGCTACCAACGAGCACCGCTAGGTCCCCGGCACAAAGGTCTCTCTCACCGTTGTCGGTCTTGACGCGCGCTTGGCTTGCCAGCAGTTCTAGTACTTCATCGGCCAGGTCCTCGGCGATTCGAGCGCGAACGGTGGGTATCGTGAGCGCCTTGACCGGGTCGGCTTGGGCGGGTCGTTGTAGCACCCGCAGCCGAAATGGTGCCGGCTGTGGCACGTTCGACAATCTGCGTTCTTTGTGGTGGGCGGTTACGGGTCGAACCGTGATCTGTTCGTGACCTAGTTCGGCCCCGGCGAAGGTAGCCGCTAGCGCGTCAACCAGGGCTGAATCTGCGCGCCAATTCGTCGGCAGTGTGCGTTTAGTGTCGGCAGTTGCCGCGGCCATTAGATAGGTATTCACGTCACCACCGCGGAAGGCGTAGATCGCCTGCTTCGGATCGCCGATCAGCACCATCGTGCTGTGGCCACTGAACGCGCGATCGAGGACATTCCATTGCACCGGGTCAGTGTCTTGGAACTCGTCGACGAGAACCACCTTGAACCGCGCACGCATGAGGTCAGCGGCAACGGAACCACCGGGGAGTAGGACCGATTCGACTCGCCGAAGTAGGTCATCGAAACTCAATAGGCCTAGGGCACGTTTGCGACGATCGAGGTTCTCGCGCACGGCGGCGGCAAAACGAAGCCTGACGGCGGCGGTCGGATCAACCTCGGCCGCAGGATCGCCGAGGTGCGAGTTTGAGTCGCCGACAACCGCGTGGGCAATTTCGCGGGCTTGGGCCAACGAGATTTCGGGACTGGCTTGGTTTGCGTACTTGGCCACATAAAGGTCGTCTACGACTTGATCGGTGAGTTCGGCCAAATCCTCAACGAACTGCGCGTCAATGTCGCTATCGCCCGCGGTTCCTAAACTACGCAGAACCTGCTGGCAAAACTGGTGAGTGGTCGCGATCGTGCCGGCATCAAAATCAGAAATCGCCACCTGAAGTCGCTTGCGACGCAGACGCGCCTCATCGTCGTCAACGTTCGCCAAGTGCCGCAGCAGCGGATTGTCGCCCGTTCGGCACTCTTGCGGGTCGGCTAGGGCCGATTCAGCGGACACGAGTTGTTCACGGATGCGTTCGCGCATTTCGCGGGTGGCGGCCCGACCGAAGGTAATCACCAACAGCTCGTCGATCGTGACAACGGCTTCGGCCAGGTAGCGGGAAACTAGCGCGCCGATCGTCCAGGTTTTCCCGGTGCCGGCGCTGGCCTCGAGCAACGTGGTGCCAGCAGGCAGCGGGTCGGTGATGTCGAAACTGGCAAGGGGTTCGTTTTTCATAGGACTGCCTCGCGTTGGTGTTCTAGGGCCGGGTCCCAAAGCCTCGGCGCGAGTAGTTCAAAACCCTCGTTTCGCAGTGCCGAATAGGCGAGGTTCGGTCCCCAGATCTTGACGATTTCGGAGCCATCGCGTTCGGGGTCCGGTGACCGGTCATTACGATCTCGGTTCCATTCTCGTTCGGCGGTCGCCGAGGCCTTGATCGGTCCAGAACCGCGTAAACCAGTTGCGAAGGTGTACGCCAACTCAGGTGGCAGCGGCAGTGGACTGTTCAGTCCTTCGTCACGCAGTTCAACCAGTTGGGTCAAATAACCGAGCGCGGCCGTTGGATCGGCCAGCGGGCCACTGATCAATTGCGCAGTGCCCCGGCCGATCTTGGCGGCGGTTCGTACTTCCCAATCGCGATTCGGGTCTTGGGCAGTCAGTGCGAGCAGTCGAATCCAGTCACGCAGTCGATGTTTTGCTCTGACTGAGGAATAGGTAACCGTAAGCGCGATGTCGCCATAGATTTCGCTGATCGTTCCGGTCAGGCGCCGCCCGTGCGGCAACAACAAGTCGATGTCGAGGGTTGTTGGTTCACCGTCGCGAAGTGCTTGAGTGCCGCCGATCAGTGTTGCCACGCGGTCAACAATTTCGGCGCGGCCTTCGTTGCCAAGTTCACCCGGACCGAGCAGGCCAATACGGCTGATGGCCGACCACGCGTCGGCTGCGCTTACCCCCTCGACGCCGTAGCCGAGCACGCGATCACCAATTTTCCACTTGTCGAGTGGGCCCAAGGTGATCGGCAACGTTTGTGAAGCAGGGTCGCGCTCACTTGCCAACGTCACCCCAAGGCGCTGCTGCCAGAAACCCTTTATCGGGTTTTGGAAGAACCGCTCCAACTCCTCGAGGGTCAGGTCGCTGTGTTCGGCAGGAGCAAGCGGAGTTGGCAGAAACTTTGCTGCGGTCGAAATGTGCTGCAAGTCTGCTTGGGCTCCGGCGAGGGCGGCAGGGTCGAAACTGAAACTGCGGCCATCTGCAAGCAACGCTCCAGGGGTGAGGTTCCTAGCATCGAACGGTTGGAGCGGGTGCTTGATCACGATGTCGGCGCCACCAGTCATGCGTTTGACCTGGTCGATGAGTTCGCCAACCGGGACAGCCGGGGGACTGGCCTGACCGCGGTATTCGTCGGCGCCGGTATAGGTGATTACCAGCGCTTGGCCTGCCGACATGATCGCGTCGAGCAAGAGTTGCCGATCCTCGGCGCGGGGGTCGCGTTCGCCCGTCAGCGGGTTGCGGGCCAAGGCATCGTCGCCCTCGGCGTGGGTAGCCCGGGGGAATGAGCCATCGTCTAGGCCAACTAAACACACGACTCGGTGTGGCACCGAACGCATCGGCACCATCGTGCAAACGGTAAGTGCCCCAGTGCGAAAACTCGCACTGTTTGGTCGACCTGCCCACCGCTGGTGCAGCAGCGCAAGTATTTCGCCCAAGCCCAACTCGGTGCGATCATCACTCAGTTCATCGAGTTCGGCGTCTAGCTGGTGGCGTTGCCAATCATCGGTGATGCTCACGTCCGCCAGCGAGCTCAGCGCCCGGTTCAGCGCCTCGGCCCAAGACGAGGCGGTCTTCTTTTCGGCGAATTCTCCAACGGCCGTGTTGAGAGCATCAAAGAATTCGAGCAGTCGACCCACGAGATCCACGTCGCCGCTTGGCACGTCGTCTAGCGGAAGCACTTGGGCCACGGGCCGGTCAGGGTGTTCGGCGGCGACGACTCCGGTGGCGAGTCGGTCTAGCCCGGCGCGCCAAGTGTTCTGCTCGGTCCAGACGCCGAATCTCTGTCGGTTTGCTAAGTCAAGGCCCCACCGAATTTCGGTTGACTCAACCCAGCGGGAGATCCGGTCGAGGTCGTCGTCGGTGAACCCAAAATGCTCACAGACTGGTTCGGCACCAATTAGCCCGAGAACTTCAGTGTTGGTAAAGCGGCCACGCACGCTGACCTCTAGGAGTTCTACGGCAAAGGCGAGCAGTCGATTGGTGCGCGTCGGCGATCGGTCGGCCAGCATGAGCCGAATTTGCTGCGCTGGATGGTGTTCGGCCGAGTCGAAACCGGAAACACCGAACGCCGCACTGAAAAGTGGCGCAAAAGACTCGATGTCTGGAACCATCACCAAGATGTCTCTGGGTTCCAAGGTGGGGTCATCGGCGAGTAGACCGACGACCACCTCACGTATCACCTCCACTTGGCGAGCGCGACCGTGGCAAGAATGAATTTGGATACTCTGATCGGTTCGTGCCGGCGGTTCGTTGCCCTCGCCGAACCGGTCGGCGATGATGTCGCTTTGGAGGCGCCCGAGCAGAGTAGGTGGCCGGGTAGGACCGGCGACCTGCTCGTCGAAGAACTCGCCAGTCGCCGAAATTATTGATCGCTGCAGCTCTCGGACGTCTCGACCGAGGGTGCCAAGCAAAGGGTTTTCGATCAGTTGAGCGTCAGTGCTGTCGGCGCGCACTTCGATGCCGGACGATCCGCGCAACTTGTCCCAGGCTGTAGGTGAAGGGTGGTTCAACCAAAGGTGCACATCGCGGTGTTCACCTAGGGCGGCTAGGACCTGAAGTTCCCCGGCCGGCACGCGACTGTGGCCAAAGAGACTGATTCGCGCTGGTAGGTCAAGGTCGAGGTCATTTCTTGCCAGCCGAGCCAACGCTTCAGCGATTCGGACATCTGGTGATGGCGCCGCGATACTTCTGACGAGTCGGCGCCACAGTTCGGCTTGCCAATGCAGGTCGGCCGCCAACTCCTTGCCGGTGCCATCCTCGTTTAGGCCAGCGGCCCACGCCGAAGTCAGCTGGGGACGCTGGCGCGCGTAGCCATGAAAAAGCTGGGCTAGTCGGCGGGCAACGGGCAGGCGTCGTTGCCGTCGAAGGTCTGCCTCAATGCCAGTTTGGCCGTGGCCGAGGTGTGCCGAAAGCGTGCTAAGCCACGGTTCGCCGAAAGCCCGATCTACTTCGGCCAAGACATGCCAAATCAGCGAGTCGGGTCGCCACGGGTCGGTGTGGTCGTCGCCGAGCAGTTCGGACACCAGCGAATGTGGGCGCGCGAACCGAATCGCGGCAGTGACACCATCACCGCGGCCGGGTCCTGCGCCTAGGTGGTGGCTGAGCCGTTGGGAAAGCCAGCGCTCAGAGCCAGGTGCGCCAATGACAACCAATTCGGTTTCGAAAGGGTCGGCCGGAGCTTGGGACAGCATTTCGGCCAAGTCGTCGGCAAGAACTTCGACGCTATCGCTGCGGTGGATGAAGAAAGTCATGTTCGACTCATTGTGCCGTGAAGCGACTGGTTAGGTGTTGATCCGCGCCGGGCGGCGATCACTTGGGCAATTTTCGGGTGGCGCATCCGCTGCGCGCTACCAGCGGCGAGCACTTGAGCAGAAACGATGGCACCGATTTGGTGAATTGATTCGTCTTCTCGCCAGCGAAGCGTAAGCGTGCCGATCGATCGTGTTCCGGCTTTGGCTGCCGGCAACGAGACGAACTCCAACACGATCGCCTGTTCTTGACCGGGCCCCAGATCAGGCAAGTCCAATTGAATGTTTGCCGCCTTGCCCGCTGCTGCTCCCAATTGGTGAACGTGACGCATCGCGCCTGAGCAGGCGACTCTCAACTCAATGCCAGTGGCGTAGCCGAGGCCAGCGTTAGCAATCGTGACATGTACTAGTGCAGGTTCTGGCAGTGTCTGCCAGCGATACCCAGATCGATCGACCAGTGTTGATAATTCCATTTTCGCCCCCATCCCGAGATGAGTCCGAACCTAGTTAGCTGCACTGACAAAAATGTCTGCCCAGGTGCAGTTGCGTGATTTTGACCTAATCGCGTCATAGCCCGGTGAGATCTACGTCTCACGTTCATGAGAAGACCGCACGCGCATGAGATGGATCAGCCGTCGCGTCCGAATCTGACAGTTGTCACCGGCGGCGCCCAGAGCATTCCAGTGGAACCAAAACCTGCCACTTCTCGAGGCGAGGCGCGAGCCGATGTCACCGACCGACTCGCCGGCGAACTGATCAACGCCTTCGGCGATCAGGTGCTTTTCCTGTTTCACCGCCGCACCCCCGGGCACGGCACTGACCTGCCGATTGTTGCGGTGGCGGCCAACGGCGTGCACCTGATTGAACCCAGGTCATATCCGGGCAAAAAGGTTCGCGCCTGCCGCGACGGCAGTGCATTCGTGATCGACGGGATGCGTCACACCCAGTTGGCCGAGCAAATGCGCGAACACAGTGAGGCATTGCAAGCCGCCGTAGCCATTGGCCCACTTCCTGAAACGCCAATTCATGCCAGTTACTGCTTCATCGACTCGAACCTGCCGCTTGGCCGCCTCGAAGTTGGTGGCTTTCGAGTTAACTCCGTTCGCGGGACGCTCAAGACGTTGCGCGGACGAGGGTCGTTAGACGAACGTCAGATTGAGGCGCTTCACCGCGATCTGTCGCTGCGGCTTGAGCGCTCTTGAGTTTGAGACGAACGAGAGGGCCCGATCCCATCGGATCCGACCCTCTCGTTTTGCTAACTCGACCTAGTGGCTGATTGCCTTTCCTTCGGCGCCGGCCCCAGTGATGGCGCGAACTTCCATCTCTGCTGCCTTGTACTCCAAGTGCTCCGAACTGGTTAGCGTGCCGATGATTCCCAGCGCGAAGGCGAGCGGGATCGATACCAAACCGGGGTTCGCGAGCGGGAACCAAGACCAGTCTTGGTTCGGGAACATCGACGTTTCAGCACCGGACACCGCTGGACTGAAGAAGATTAGGCCGACGGTGATGATTAGGCCGCCGTAGATGCTCCACAGGCAACCTCGAGTGTTGAACCGCTTCCAGAACAACGAGAACAGAATCGTTGGCAGGTTCGCCGAGGCCGCGATGGCGAAAGCCAGGGCCACCAAGAAGGCGATGTTCTGTCCGTTCGCCGCGATGCCGCCCAAGATGGCCACGATGCCGATGACGATCGCCGCGATTCGGGCAACCTTGACTTCCTTTCCGTCGGGGGAGTTCCCGTGGTGGATGACGTTGGTGTAAATGTCATGGGCAAAGGAAGCAGATGCGGTAATCGTCAGCCCGGCCACCACGGCCAAGATCGTGGCGAAGGCGACCGCCGAGACGATACCCAATAGCAAGGTGCCGCCAAGTTCAAAGGCGAGCATCGGTGCCGCCGAGTTCGCGCCACCGGGCGCGGCGGCGATTTTTTCTGGTCCGACCAAAGCGGCCGCGCCGTAACCCAACGTCAGGGTGAACAGGTAGAACAGGCCGATTAGCCAGATCGCCCAAACGACGGACTTGCGCGCTTCCTTGGCGGTAGGCACGGTGTAGAAACGCATCAGAATGTGCGGCAGGCCAGCAGTACCTAAGACCAGCGCGATCGACAAGGAGAAGAAGTCGATCTTGGAGAGGCTGTCGATGCCGTACTTCTTGCCTGGCTCCAGCGAAGCGCCGGCAGCCGCGCCGTCGCCAAGCAGTTGCGAAAAGTTGAATCCGTACTGCGCCAAGACCCAAACGGTCATCAGCAGGGCAGCACCAATAAGCAAGATTGCCTTAATAATTTGGACATAGGTGGTGCCTTTCATGCCGCCTACCAATACGTAGACGATCATCAGTGCGCCCACCCCGGCGATTACTAGGCTCTGACCGGTCTTGTCGGTGACGTTGAGAAGCAGCGCGACCAGTCCGCCGGCACCGGCCATCTGAGCCAACAGGTAAAAGAAGGAAACCACGAGCGTCGAGATTGCTGCTGCGGTGCGAACTGGCCGTTCCTGCATCCGGAAACTCAACACGTCGGCCATGGTGAACCGGCCAGTGTTGCGTAACAACTCGGCAACGAGGAGCAATGCGACTACCCAAGCGACCAAAAAACCGACGCTGTATAGGAATCCGTCGTAACCGCTCAACGCGATGGCACCGGCGATACCGAGGAAGGAGGCAGCCGAAAGGTAGTCGCCAGAGATCGCAAAACCGTTTTGGCGGCCGGTGAAAGCGGCGCCGCCGGTGTACATGTCTGCGGTGGTCTTGTTGGTGCGGCTAGCGCGAATGACGAAGATCAGGGTTAGCGCAACAAAACCAGTGAAGATGGCAATGTTCAGGCCGGTGTTACCGATCTGTTCGGTCGCTGCGGCTCGGAGCCCGGTGGCGATCATGCGAGACCCTCAGCTTCCATCTCGGCGCGAATCTTGGCCGACCGTGGGTCAAGCTCGCGATCAGCGAAGCGCACGTACGCCATCGTCACGGCGAACGTGGCAACGAACTGTAGGAAACCGAAGATCAGGCCAACATTCACATTGCCAATCACTTTTTGGCTCATGAAGTCGACTGCGAAAATCGACATGACCACGTAGAGGAAGTAGAACGATAGGCCGCCAGCAGTCGCTGGGATGACCCAGTTGCGGTGTTTGGCGCGCAGCTCTTGGAAGTCTGGCGATGCCAGTACTGATAGGTACGCGGCCTCTCGCTCGGTCGGTGCGGGCAATCCCGCGCCGTGGTGTTCGCTCTTACTCACGTCAACCTCCAGATGGTGGGAGAAACATGACGCACGTCATAGTGATCGCCGTCACATTGGACGCTAAGGGGTCTAGGAGTCCGCGTGAATGAGCTGGCAAGGCGATTGCGATGAACGACCTGTTCATGCGATGAGCGGTTGTTTAGCGGGAGTCGAACGGGTCCGACGGCACTTCAGTTTTCTGGTCGTTCGCCGAGCAGGTCCGACTCGAGTTTGGCGACTTGCTCATCGCCGAGACGGGCTAAATAGTGTCCGGCACGCAAGGCATAGAGCGCTTGGCGACCAAGCGCGGCCGGTATCGGGGGCAGATCGGCGAACGCTAAGGCAAGGGCGCCGGCGGCGTTCGCTGAGAGTTGGTTTGCCTCAATCGTTGAGTTTCGCGATTCGACCAGGCCGATTCCGGCGCCTGTTTGAGCGGCGCTTCGAAGGAGATCGATCACATGCGGTAAATCTTCGGGTTCGGCCTGCAATCTGAACACCGGGAGTAGTCGGGCACAGATCAGGTCGGCAACTTCGTGGGCCCGTTGGCTAAATGCCATTTCGAGGCCAAGCTGGCGCACGGTGGCTGCGGCAAATCCGTCGGGTGCTCGACCGATTGCCTCCTTGGCTGAGTCGTTCAGTCGAGGGGGAGCAAGCAGAAGCGGAGTCGAGGCGGACCTCGGGTGCCGGGTGAACCATCCCACTGTGGCATCGTACGTTGCGGGCGGCGGGGGTGATTTCGCCGACCTGGGGCTCATGTGACTAAAGAAAAAATTGTGACGGAAGTTACGTCATGATTTTGGATGAAGTTCGTCCTGTCTATAAGTGAGAGCTCGGGCTCTCCATAAGCAAAACCTGGCAAGTGGTTGCGACAGGGCCATTGGGACTAGTCACATTGGTCCCAAACGCCACTTACGCAACTAGTGGTGCTCATGAAATTCTTGAGTGCGCTGCACCTGCTGGGGCGGCAAATGGAGGGAGTAAACGGTGAAGGCTGATCGAATCTGGTGGCATGAAATCGATGCCGACGATTACTACAACATGGAAAAGTCCTCGCGCGGACTGCGAGGTCGCGCTGCGTTGGAGATCCGGCAAGTACCGGAATTGTTGGAGTTTCTCGGAGTCGATCGCTCGACCCCAGTGGACGCGTGGCAAGACCAGCGGATCATTGCGCGCGTAGTGGGCCAACCCGAAGAAAACTCCTCGATCACCTTCAAAGCCCACCGTCGCCACGCTTCATACGAACTCGCGGGCATGAACCGCCATGATGAGCGCACTGAGCGCCACCCGGCCTGGATGCCGGTCAATGGATGGCCAGATGTCCGAATCCCGAGCAGCGTCGAAGACGCCAAGGCGATCCTCACCGAAATTGGTGGGATCCACCTCTACATCGTTCGTACCGACTCAGGTCAGTACTTCGCCGGTTTCACCACCGGCGCCAGGCTTCCCCAAGACTGGCCAAACTCGCTCGACCCCCTGTTCAAGGGGGCAACCTCGGGTCTGATCACCGTCGGCAGTGGAAACACCTCCGAGATGACGCCACTGGCCCGCAAAATTCTCGACGCCTACCGCGACCGCAAGAGCGTTCTGGTTTACGGCCCGCCAGCAACCGGTAAGACACACGCGGTGGCTCAGGTGCGACAGATCCTTGACCAAGAGTGGTCTGGTGGCGAATCGGTCGATTTTGACCCGCTCAAACCAAGCCAACCGTTCTCCTCCGGATTCTCGTCTTCGCCGATCGAATCGCCAGTAATCACCGACTGGGTCACCTTCCACCAGGACTACGGTTACGAGGACTTCATCATTGGCCTTCGTCCGACCGGCGAGGGCATCCGACTGGCGCCATTTGCTGGTCGCCTGCTCGACTTGGCAATCCGGTTACATCGCCAAGGGAAGGGCTCAGGCCTGCTAGTAATCGACGAGATCAACCGTGGCAACGTGCCCAAGATCCTCGGCGACTTCATGACCTACATGGATACTTCCTACCGGACGTCGGTAGACGGCAACACCAAGTCGGCCATTCCGGTGAACCTGCCGAAGGTGCAGCGCAGCCCCACCGGCGATCCGGTGACCGAGCCGATCTGGATGCTTTCGGGCGACTCGTTCATGCTGCCGGCACCGTGGTTTTTCCCACACAACATCAACATCCTCGCGACGATGAACTCGGTGGACCGGGCCGTCGCGCCACTTGACTCGGCGATCGGCCGCCGTTTCGAGCGAATTGACGCCTATGCCGACCTCGACTTCCTCGCTGAGCACCTCGGTGTGAGCGTGGAGATTGCCACCGCACCTGAGGTGGATGCAGAAAATTGGACCCCGCAGGCGGCCGCTGTCGCTCTGCTGGCGTACCTCAACGACCAGATCACTGAGCGACTTGGTCAGGACTATGAACTCGGGCACTTGTACTTCTGGAAGGTTTCATCATGGGAGGATCTGCAGCGCGTGTGGGATCATGACATCTGGCCCCAAATCCGCGACCGCTTCGGCGCTCGCCCGGATCAGTTGGCCGACTTGCTGCGCGTTAACTCGCGCAATGCTCCAGAGAGCTATCCGTTCCGTACCCGGACCCTCACCGGTCGGGCCTTGGCAGTGGACCCGCTGATGGGTATGTCGCATGAAGGCACGGCACTGACAATAGATTTCTTGGTGCGCGGATGATGGGCGATTCGACCCTCCTTGAGGGCGGCCCAGCCCAGCCGTTTGCGGGCACTCCTGCTGACCTAGCCGAGTTGCGTCTTCGTTCTGCCGAACTTGCGTCGCGTCTTGGTTTGGACGAAGAGCCGTTCGTCATTGACGAAGAGCGCAACTTGATCCAGGTGCGCAATGTCGCCGGTTTCATCGCTCTAGGCGATTCGACCATCGAGATCATGCCGAACTTCCTTCGGCACGATCCGGGCTGGCGCGTTTCGTTCCTGACGATGCTCACCACCGTCAACCTGTTCGAATGGATCCCAACGGTTGACCGCGGCAGCCGGCACGCCGGTTTGCCCGATCTGCTTGGCATGATTCTGGCCAGTGCCATGTCTCGTGCTACTGCCGAAGGGATGCCACGCAACTACGTTGAGCGCACGGCCGAGTTGCCCTCGACTCGTGGGCAACTCGACGCTGGCAAGATGTGGCGGCGAGTTATTGACCCGTACACGGTTGATTGCCGCTTCTCGGAGTTCGTCGCCGATGGACCGGTGCCCAGTGCCCTGAAATGGGCTTGTGGAGAACTGTCGGGCGCGGTCACCCAGTCGTGGCTTGAAGCCGAACTACTCCACTATGTGGATCTCTTCCCCGAGGCCTCCCGCGATCTGCCGCCGCCAGCGGTGTTGGACGCGCTGCAGCTGACGCCGCAGTTCGGCTTCCTGCATGACGCGCTTGACGTCTCTCGACTGTTGGCTCTTGGTCCGCAGAACGGTGCCACGAACCGCCCCGGCGCTCCTGGTCGCGCGTTCTTGTGGAACACCGACAAGCTCTTTGGTGACTTCGTTGAAGTTATCGCCGAGAAGTCGGCCCGTGAGTCTGGCTTCACCGCCTACCGCGGTGCCTCGCGTCGCTTCGGCGGGACGGCCAAGATCGGTCCGTCGGTCGACACGATCATCGAGTCGGCCGAGGAAATGGTTGCGGTCAACGTCAGCGCGGCTGAGTTCACCGAGGACCTGCTCGAAGAGTTGACCGGGCCGATTGTGGCCGCCGGTCGCGAACTCGGCGCCTCCGATGTTGCCTTGGTGTTCCCTGCCAGCATGGGGCTTCGTCCTGGCACACAGTGGAACCTGCGTGAACCGGGCGGTCCGTCGATGTTGCACGCGCTTACCGTCGACCCATCCGGGCTCGGTGAAATGGGCGGGATGGCGCGAGTGCTCAAAGAGTTCGAACTCGATTTGGGAGCGGTGCTGACGATTGCTCACCGCCGACCGGTTGGCTCGCGTCGCCTCGGCAGTTCTTCTGCTTTGGCCTAACGGCGCAGCATTACCAGGTTCGCCAGTTCAGCGTCGGTGAGTTCGGTTAGTGCCGTCTCGCCGGCGTTGACTACCGCGTCGGCAAGTTCACGCTTGGAACTGATCAGTTCGGCGATCGACTCTTCAATCGTGCCCTCGGCGACGAGTCGGTGTACGTGGACGCTGCGAGTCTGGCCGATGCGGTGGGCTCGGTCAGTTGCTTGGTCCTCCACGGCCGGGTTCCACCAACGGTCGTAGTGGATGACATGGTCAGCGCGAGTCAGATTCAGGCCCGTTCCCGCTGCCTTCAGCGACAGCACCAACACGTCGGTTTTGCCGTTTTGGAAGTCGTTGACCATCTGCTCGCGCTTGCTCACCACCGTGCTGCCGTACAGGAAGTCGTGGTTGATCTTCAACTCGTTGAGGCGCCGCGAAAGCAGGTGGCCCATTTGGGCGTACTGGGTGAAAACGAGCGCCGCACCACCCTCATCGACCAGTTCGGAAACGAGGTCCTCAAATGCTTCGAGCTTGCCCGAGCGGCCAACCAGACGTGGCTGCTCCTCGCGCAGGAACTGCGCGGGGTGGTTACAGATCTGCTTCAACCGAGTCAACAATTTGACCACTAGGCCACGGCGCTGGATGCCGGTCGACTCCTCAATTTCAGCCATCGTCTGGCGGGTGACGGCCTCGTATAGGCCAACTTGTTCGCGCGTGAGCAGTACCCGGTGGTCGGTCTCAATTTTGGGTGGCAGTTCCGGTGCAATCCCAGGATCAGATTTGCGCCTGCGCAAAACGAAGGGTCGGATTAGCTGGGAGAGTTCGGCGGCCCGTTCGGTGTCGCGGTCGCGCTCAATCGCTCGCGACCAGTCGCGACGGAACTGCTCTCGCGTGCCGAGCAATCCCGGGGTGGTCCAGTCCATTAACGCCCACAGTTCTCCGAGGTGGTTCTCCACCGGCGTGCCGGTCAATGCCATCCGGGAGGCCGAGTCGATTGTGCGAAGTGCCTTCGCGGCGCCGCTCGCCGCGTTCTTGACGTGCTGAGCTTCGTCGGCCACCACTAGGTTCCAGCGATGGTCACGCAGTGCGGCCACGCTGGAGCGCATGGTCGCGTAGGTGGTGATCACGAAGCCGGTCTTCGCCTCAGTCAACGTCCGCTTAGGTCCGTGATAGCGGTAAACCGGAACGTCAGGGGCAAAGCGTGCGATCTCTCGCTCCCACGTCGCCAGCACCGATGCGGGGCAAACCACTAGCGTCGGCTCGGGCGAATCCAACCGAAGATGCAGTGAGATAAGCATCAGCGTCTTACCTAGGCCCATGTCGTCGGCCAAGATGCCGCCGAGGTCAAGATCGACCAGCTGGCTCATCCATTGCAGGCCGCGCAACTGGTAGTCGCGAAGTTGGCCGACGAGTGCTGCCGGCTGCTCGTCGGCACTGATGTCTTCGTCTTGTTCGGCCAACCGCTGACGGACTTCTTCTAGCCAGCCGACAGTGTCTACTTCGGTGTCGACACCATCGACCTGCAGGCTGCCGGTGACGGCCGCCCGAAGCGCTTCGACTGCCGTAACCGATTGGGATTGACCACTCATCAACTTTGAAAGTTGCTGCTGGTCGACCATCACCCAACGGTCTCGAAGTTGGACCACGCCCGACTGGGCGTTGGCCAGCTCTTCGACCTCGGCACGGCTCAGTCGCGTGCCGTCGATGGACAAGCTCCAGTCAAACCTGAAAAGCGACTCAGTTGAAAATGCTCGGGGCCGATCGTGGTCGGCAAAGCCGGGTTCGCGGTCCGTTTCGACGCGTCCGATGATGCCGGTGGCCTTCACGTCTTGGCGCAAGCCGTCAGGCCAAATGACCTCGAGGCGGTTCGCCAATGCCGAAACAAGCGGCCGGCCCTGGCCGAGCATGCCTAGTTCAGCGGGACTGACGTTCGTCTTTCCTGACGTCGCCAAGCGCGCTGCTGGCGGCCAGCTAACCGCTAAACGCTCCAGCATCTTGGTGAGTTCGTCGCGGGCGGCCGGGCCTAGATGATGATCGTCTCGGGTCAGCACGGTCTCGGCGGCGACCGCGGCTCGGTTCATCGCTTGGGGCCGCACCCACAAATGCAGTTCGGCCAAATCGTCGCCATTGCCGGTCAAGTTGACGTCTAGTCGATAGGAGAAGCTGGTCGGATGCTCGATCCTGGGCCGTGGCTGTTCGGGTTCGCGGCGGCGCTGCGGCGTGGTGGCTACGCTCGGCGCATCGGCCACTAGTGCCGCGAGGAACGCGTGCACTGCCGCCTGGCCTGCCGCCGGCGTCGGCCCTATCGCAGCACCAGCGTCGCGAAGCTGCTGCAGTTCGGCCGGACCCGGATCAGCCAAATGTCCGGTGGCCATAAGTCGCAGGGCAAGAATCGCCGGCGATGCCCAAGCTCGCGCCGAGGGGTCCGCATTCAACGCTCGGATGCCGCCACTTAACGGCCCAATTGCCTCGTTTGCCGTGACTGTCAGCTCACCCGTTGGGGTGTTGAAAACAAACCGTGAATTACTCGCGTCCTGGTGATCGGCTTTGAAGGTGACCGGGTGGCGTAACGCCAACAGCAACTCGGTCGAACTGGCCATCGAACCATTGTCGCGCACCGCTCCAAAGTCCAGTTGTGCGGTCCTAGGTGATGGTCAGTTCACATTTGACCAGTGTCGAGGAACCGCTGGTGCCAACTCAGTGCCTCGCCTAACAAGTGCGGCGTATGGCGCGCGGTCGGCCGGGCGGCAACTGCTCGCTCGAAATAGTCCAACAGTTGGTCCTTGAAATCGGGATGGGCACAGTTCTCGATGACGCGAGTGGCCCTGGCCGTGGGGGAGAGGCCGCGAAGGTCGGCCAAACCTTGTTCGGTCACTAACACGTGGACATCGTGCTCGGTGTGGTCAACATGGCTGACCATTGGCACGATCGTCGAGATCGCGCCGCCCTTGGCTGTGGAGGGCGTCAGGAAGAAATTCAGGAAAGCATTTCGGGCGAAATCTCCGCTGCCGCCAATGCCGTTCATGATGGAACTGCCCATCACGTGGGTCGAGTTCACGTTTCCGTAAATGTCGGCCTCGATCATTCCGTTCATGGCAATGATGCCAAGGCGTCGGACGATCTCGGGATGGTTTGAGATTTCTTCGCTGCGCAGCAGGATGCGGCCCTTGTACCTGTTGATATTCGCGTGGAACCTCGCCATGCCTTCGGTGGACAGACCGAATGAGGCGGTCGAGGCCGCTCGTAGCGTGCCCGAATCGAGCAAGTCGAGCATGCCGTCCTGCAGCACTTCGGTGTAGGCGACTAGGTCGTTGAATTCGCTGTCATCTAGCCCGCTGAGCACCGCGTTTGCGACATTGCCGACCCCGGACTGAAGCGGTAGTAACCCCGGCGGGACCCGGCCGGCAGCAACTTCGTGGGCAAGGAAGTCCAGCACGTGCCCGGCGATGGCCTTCGAGGACTTGTCTGGCGGAGAAAACGCCGCACCGGTATCGGGCACGTTCGTTTCAATTACCGCAACCACGCGATTTGGGTCGACCCGCAGGTATGGCTCGCCGATCCGTTGCATTGGTTGGGTCAAGGCAAGCGGCTGACGATGTGGCGGCAGCGCAGTGCCGGGATAGATGTCGTGGAAGCCTTCGAGTTCACGCGGTTGCCAGTGGTTGACTTCCAAAATCACTCGCTCGGCCTGATCTAGCCAAGTCTTGTTGTTGCCAACCGAACTGGCCGGTACGAGCAGTCCGTCGGGCAAGATCGCGGTCACTTCAACGACTGCGACGTTTAGTTTGCCGTAGAAGCCGAACCACATCTGTTGGGCCGAATGGCTCAAGTGCGCGTCGATGTAGTCCACTTCGCCGGAGTTAATTTCCGCGCGCAAGGTCGGGTCAGAGTTGTACGGCAACCGAGTTGAGATCGCATGAGCTTCGGCCAGTACCCCATCGGCCTGTGGAGCGGTTGAAGCGCCGGTCCACAGGCCGATCCGAAAGTCCTCGCCGCGTTCGTGATGAGCGCGGACCTTGTCGGCCAAAGCGGTCGGAACGACCTTGGGGTAACCGGCACCGGTGAAACCGCTCATCCCGATGTTGTCGCCGGGATTGATGAACTTGACCGCCTCGGTGGCGTCCATGATTCGGTTGGACAAGATCGGGCAAGAGACGCGACTCATGCTTAGATTTTGGCTGATCTGGTGCTAAACACCAAACGAGAGTTCAGTCGCGAAGTTCTTCGGGAAGTTCGTCGACTTCTTCTTCCTGCGCGGCGATCTGTCGGCGGACCTCTTCCATGTCCATGCCCTTGACGCCGTCGATTACCTGATCGAGTGCTTCAGCCGGCAGCGCACCTGGTTGAGCGAAAATCAAAATGCCGTCGCGAAAGGCCATGATCGTTGGGATTGAGGTGATGCCGACTGCGCCGGAAAGTTCGCCCTCGGCCTCCGTATCGATTTTCGCGAAGGTGATGTCCGGGTGCTTCTGACTTGCCGCTTCATAGATCGGTGCGAACTGCTTGCACGGGCCACACCAGTCGGCCCACCAGTCAACCAAGGTGATGCCCTCGGCGGTCACTGCGTCTTGAAAGGTTTCAGCGGTCAAGTTGATCGTGGTCATGTCAACGTCAACGTTGCTTTCGGGTGTTCCATTCCGCAGGTCTTCCACATATTGAAACTTTCTGTGACAAGCCGTAGCCCTTTAGGGCCATAGTCGGCTATCGTCAGGACTAGGAGCCAGTGTCTGGTTGGTGCAGTGAGGAATGCAGCGCCTCCGGGTTAGTCCCGCATTAGTTGTGACATTCGGCTTCGGGGGCACTTCGGTTCGGCATCTTCGGAGCTGGTTCGGGGTGTTGGCGCCTTGCGCCGTTGTGAGTCCGGCTCCCTCCCTGTACTGACAGCAAGATCCCCACCGCCTAGGCGGTGGGGATCTTGTTCGTTCAGCGGTATTCGAACCGAATCAGAGCGGGCGAATGTTCGCCGCCTGCAGGCCCTTTTGGCCCTGCTCGACGTCAAACTCAACCTTCTGATCCTCATTCAGCGAACGGTAGCCAGTCGAGTCGATCGCGGTGTAGTGCGCGAAAACGTCTTCGCTGCCGTCGTCGGGGGCAATGAAGCCGAAGCCCTTGTCTGCGTTAAACCACTTAACGGTTCCGGTGGCCATGGTGTCTCCTCTAGATCCTTCTTTAGCGATAGCCGAACGTGTTGTTCACGCTTGACGGTCGCGACGCACATCCAACTGCTAGAGGAACCACACCCCGAGGGGAACTGCATCCTTTTGCTGTCCAACGTCGTGCAACTGGCTCCACCCTACGATACGAACTTCGTGGATTTGAGCGCTGCGACTCGGCCTGTTGGAAACTTTCGATGAATGTTCTGCGCGGGCTTATTTCAGGTCGTAATCGATCACCAGCGGGGCGTGATCAGACCACCGTTCGGCCCAACTGGCGGCCCGATCTACCCGAGCGGTTTGGGCCCTCTGCGCCAAATCTGCGGTGGCTAACTGGTAGTCAATTCTCCAGCCCGTGTCGTTGTCGAACGCTTGGCCGCGCATCGACCACCAGGTGTAGGGGCCGTCGACTTTGCCGCTGAGGTGGCGGTGAACGTCAACCCAGCCGAGGTCGCCAAAGAACCGGTCGAAGTACGCCCGCTCTTCTGGCAGGAACCCGGACTTCTTCAGGTTGCCCTTCCAGTTCTTGATGTCCAGTTCGGTGTGGCCGACGTTTAGGTCGCCAGTGATGACGACCGGATTCGGCTGAGCCGAAAGCTCACTCATCCGGACGGTCATCTGATCGAGGAAGCGGTATTTGTCTACCTGTTTTGGGGTTCCGGCCTCGCCGGAGTGGACGTAGACGCTCGCCACCGTCAGCAGTGTTCCGTCAGCAAGTTCGATGTCAGACTCGATCCAACGACCAGCATCATCAAAGACCCCGTCGCCATTGCCGATTCGATGCGCAACCGGCTTGGTTTTGCTGATCACGGCAACTCCCGCGCGACCTTTGGCTGCGGCTTCGGTATGAACTACGTGATAGCCGGTGCCGTCGAGGATTTCGTGGACGATCTCGTCGGGAGCGCGTACTTCCTGCAAGGTGACCACGTCGGCATCGCATTCGGCGAGCCAACCGGGCATTCCCTTGCGCCAGGCGGCGCGGATTCCGTTTACGTTTACTGTTGCGATCCGTTGCACGGCCCCGACGATACGCGCCGGCGCGCTTCAGTCCGTGAACGGCCGGCGCTCATCGAGGCGAATCGAGCGTTTGCCGGCCCAACGCCATAGCCGCGCGGTGAAGTCCTTGTCCTCTTCGGTCACTAGGTTGCCCATCACCCGCAGGGCAACGGTCATCAAGCGGTGCGACCGCATGCCGACTGGTCCGGCCGCGGGCAGGAACCTGGGCACAGTCAACAGCGAGGCAAGGCGACGAGCAATTGAGAACGCCGGGCCGTAATGTTCCGTCAATGTCGACTGCCAGGCCTGAGTCAACGGCCCACCGGAAAGCAGGAGTTCGGCGCCGAGGCGACCGGTTTCTAGGCCATAGTCGATTCCCTCGCCGTTGAGCGGGTTCACGCAGCCAGCAGCATCGCCGATCAGAATCCAGTTCGGACCCGAAACACCCGAAACAGCGCCGCCCATCGGCAACAGCGCCGACGTCGGCAGTTGGAGTTCGCCGGCCAAATCCCAGTCGACACGGCGCAACGAGGCGTAGTACTCCATCAACGGACGGATCTGCAGGTTCGCTGGCCGCTTAGCGGTTGCCAGTGCGCCCACGCCTAGGTTCACCTGATCTTGACCGAGCGGGAAAATCCAGCCGTATCCGGGCAGAAGTTCGCCGGACTCACCGCGAAGTTCCAAGTGCGAGGAGATCCATGGATCGTCGCCGCGGCCAGATTTCACGTAGCTGCGACCGGCAACGCCGTAGACCGTTTCGCGGTGCCACTGGCGACCGAGTACGCGCCCAAGTGGCGACCGGACGCCATCGGCAACGATCAACTGGCGACACCGGATCGTCTGCTGGCCGGCGGCAGTCTTGAACACGACAGCCGAAACCGAACCATCAGTTCCACGCTTGACATCAATCGCCCGGGCCCCCTCGACACCGGCCGCGCCAGCGGCCAGCGCAGCATCTCGAAGTTTGTTATCAAGTTCGGTTCGCGGCACGGCCGAGCCGTGATCTGGCAGGGAACCGCCGGGCCACGGCAGCAATAGCTCCTGGCCGAACCCGGCGGCACGCAGGCCGCGGTTGACCGTATGGGAGCGAACCCAGTCGCCGAGGTCGAGTCGGTCCAACTCGGCGATCGCCCGCGGGGTGAGGCCATCGCCGCACGTCTTGTCCCGGGGGAAGGACGCCGCATCGACCAGAACGGTGTCTCGGCCCAGACGGGCCGACCAAGTCGCGGCGGCCGAACCTGCAGGACCGGCCCCGACGACTAAGACGTCGGTGGCGGCGGGGATGCTCATGGGTCGATTCTCCCACTGAGCGTCGTGGTGAATTTGTCGGGGCTTTGTCGTGGGAGGATGGTCGCCATGTCGCTTGATTTGCCTCAAACTGATACGGCCAAGACGTTCGTTGATCGGCGCAGCTCGCCATACGAACTGCTGCTGGCCGCGTTCTGTGTGGTCATCGTCATCTCCAACGTTGCGGCGGCAAAAGGCGTAGCCGTTGGCAGTGGCGACGTGTCGGTTGGTCCGGTTCAGTTCTGGCCGCTGATTCTCGACGGGGGAGCCGTGCTCTTCCCGCTCGCCTATGTTCTTGGCGACGTGATTTCGGAGGTCTACGGGTTCCGCGCGGCCAAACGGGCGATCATCGCGGCGCTAGTCTCGTCAGTGCTCGCCGCGGTGACCTTCTTCGTGGTGGTGGCCCTGCCAACGATTCCAGGCAACGAAGAACGCACTGAGGCTTTCGCCATGTCCCTAGGCCCGGTGCCCCAGATCGTGCTGGCTAGTTTGGTTGCGTTTGCGGCCGGGCAGTTGCTCAACTCGCTGGTAGTAGTGCGGTTGAAGGAGCGGACCGAGGGCGGCTTGTTGACTCGGCTGATGGCCTCATCATTTGTCGGTCAAGTCGCCGACACGTTCCTGTTCTGCCTCATCGCTGCACCGGCGATTGGGATCGTCGGCTTCTCGGTGTTCTTGAACTACTTTGTGGTCGGGGTTTTGTTCAAGTTGCTCGTCGAATTCTGCTGCCTGCCGATCACGGTCAAGGTGATCGCTGCGATTCAGGCGCGCGAAGCCGATCTGGCCAAATAACGCCCAAGCCACTCGGTCTTCAGTTCGGCAAAATCACCGGCTTCAATCGCGGCGCGCATCGAGTCCACTAAGCGGATGAAGAACCGTTCATTGTGGATCGAGCACAAGGTGGCTGCATTCATCTCGTTGGATTTGAACAGATGATGCAGGTACGCCTTGGTGTAATTTGCGCAGGTGTAGCAGTCGCAATCGGGGTCAATTGGGCCGAAGTCGCGCCGCGAGGCCGCCACCTGAAGGTTGTATCGACCGGTCGCGGCATAAACCCGCGACGACCGGGCCACCCGTGTCGGGGTGACGCAGTCAAAGGTGTCGCAGCCGGCCTCAACGCCCTCGAACAGGTCTTCGGGTTCGCCAATGCCAAGCAGGTGCCGGGGCGCATCATCGGGCAGTTCGGCGTTCACCCAGCGGCAAATCTCGCCGAGTGATTCTTTCTCGATTGCACCACCGAGTCCATAGCCATCGAACCGCCTGCCGGCCACCTCTAGGTTCGCCAAATCGCGGGCGGCTTGGCGGCGCAAATCCTCGTGCTGGGCGCCTTGAACGACCCCGTAGAGGGCTTGGCGCGGCCGCTTCGGGCTCAACTCCTGCAACCGGTGATGCTCGATCAGGCAGCGCTCGGCCCAGGCCTGAGTCCGGGCCAGCGACAGTTCCTGATAGGCCCGGCTATTCATCAGCGTGGTCAGTTCATCGAACGCGAAAATAATGTCCGCGCCGAGTTGATGCTGAATCTGCATCGAAACTTCGGGGGTAAAGCGGTGCCGCGAGCCATCCAAATGGCTCTTGAACGTGACCCCATCGTCATCAACGTGCGCGAGCCGGTCCTTGCCGGGTGCGATCACGTCATCTGCCTCGACGCCAACCGCATCCATCGCCAAGGTCTTCTTGAAGCCCGCGCCCAAACTAAGAACTTGGAATCCGCCAGAATCGGTGAAGGTCGGGCCAGGCCAGTTCATGAACTTGCCCAAGCCGCCAGCCTCGTCGACGATGTCGGGTCCTGGCTGCAAGTACAGGTGATAGGCGTTCGACAAAACCGCTTGGGCGCCCAAATCACTGATCGATTCGGGGAGCACGGCCTTGACCGTGGCTTTGGTGCCTACCGGAATGAATGCCGGTGTCTGAATCTGGCCGTGTGGCGTGGAAATAGTGCCGGTTCGCCCGGGGGCATTTTCGAGGGTGCGGCCTACGGTAAACACTGCACCATCCAAGCAGAGCCAGCTAAGCCGGTGGCGACTGGTTCACTCTGCGGGTGCTGCGGCATCCGGGGTCGGTTCAGTCTCGAGAGTCGGCGATGTTTGCGGTGTCGGTTCGACCGTCGGCGCCGTTGTTGGGGCGGTAGTTGTGGCGGCGGTTGGAGTAGTCGTCGCGGCGGTGGTGGGTGTTGTGCTGGGCTCGGCCGGCTCGGTGGCACCGTCGGTCCATGGCCGACCAATGGAGGGGTTCTGCTGGTTGCCAAATGCCGACCCCGTGACCAGTTCGTACCCGCCGATCGCGAGCAGTGAAACAGCCAACGTCACCGCACTCCAGATACCCACTGAGCGCCAGTCAACCTCCTTGGTTTTTGGCCCGGTGGTCTTTTCAGCTCCGGCCACCGATTCGGTGTCCTGGCCGCGAACCGAAATCAAGGAGGAGCCGCGATCGACCCCGCGAAGATAGGTCGCGCTGGCAATTGAGGCGGTAATCGAACCGACCGCAGCACCGATCACAGTTCCGGCAACACCAAGATAGGAGGCCACCCAAGCCGCTGTCATGGCCGCGAGCGCGCCGATAAGCACTTGCAGCCACTGCCGTGATGTCAGAGGTTCTTCGTCGGACATGTTCTTGAGCCTAGCCAAATGTGTCTGAGCAGGTCGCTACTGTCTGAGCATGCGTTTTATCGCCACCGCCGACTGGCAACTTGGAATGCCGGCAAAACGTCTGCCCGACGAGGCCCGATCGCGTTTTCAAAATGCTCGGATTGAAGTCATCGAACGCATCGGCACGTTGGCGGGCGAACGAGACGCCGACTTCGTGGTGGTTTGCGGTGACATTTTTGACTCCAACCAGCTGGATCGTCGAGTAGTTGTCCGGGCTGCGGACGCCTTGGCCAAGATCAAGTGCCCGGTGTACTTCGTTGCCGGCAATCACGATCCACTCGATTCGGCGAGCATCCTGCTAAGCAGCGAGTTCAAGACGTCGATGCCCGAGAACGTGGTTGTAGTAACCGAAGCAGGTGCACGTGAAGTGGCTCCTGGCGTCGATCTAGTTTCCGCACCTTGGTTCACCAAGTTTCCGGTAAGTGACCTGGTTGCCGACGTGCTCGAAGCTGCCGAACCTGCGCCCTCCCGGGTTCGCATTTTGGCTGGTCACGGCGGCCTGCTCGGAATCGATACCCACGACCCGGCCGCTGTCGACGAGCGGCGAATCCAGCAGGCACTCGACGAAGGGCTGATCGACTTCGCGGTCTTAGGCGATCGACATTCGCTGACCGAGGTTGCGGCCAAAATCTGGTATCCGGGTGCACCTGAAGTCACTCACCGCCGTGAGGACAAGCCGGGACATGTTCTCTTGGTCGAAATTAACTCAGGCAGCAAGGAAGTGACGGTAACGCCCGAAAAAGTTGGCATCTGGAAGTTCGTTACGCTCACCGCAGATCTAACTGGGACCGAAGACATCGCTCAATTGGCTGCAGATTTTGAGTCGCTGACCGACAAGTCGAAAACGGCGGTTTGGCTTTCACTCACGGGGACGATTTCGATTTCGGCCAAGGCGACACTAGATGACCTAATCGAGCAGATGGGGGAGCGGTTCGCACTCGTTCAGCTTTGGGAAAGACACACCGACCTGGTCATTCAAATGGAGGACCAAGATTTTGCGTCCCTTGGTTTGGCCGGTTTTGCTGCCGACGCGGTTCACGAACTGGCCGGTTTAGCAGCCACCGACGAGTCGGCCCGCGACGCGCTGGGACTGCTGCTTCGACTGAATGGGGCGCTCAAATGAAACTGCACCGGATCCGCCTCGAAAACTTCCGCGGAATCGAGAAAGCCGAAGTTGATTTCGCCGATACGGTCACGGTCGTCCACGGGCCAAACGAAGTCGGAAAATCTTCAATTCCGCTGGCGTTTCGGCTAATTCGAGAAGTCAAGGCTGGCTCAAGCCGGAGCGAGATAAAGGACGTCCGACCAAACGATCGAGACGCCGATCCCACGGTCGAAATTGAACTGACGACCGGGCCCTATCACCTGAAATATTCCAAGACCTGGGCAACCGGAAAACGCGGCAGCACCCTGTTGACCGTGCTGGCACCTGCCCCCGAAAGTGTCGTCGGCGACGCGGCCCATGATCGTGCTACCGAGATTTTTGCCGAAACCGTCGATGCGCAACTTTGGGCGGCTCTGGAGCTGGTTCAAGGCGAGTCGTTCGACCAACCGACGCTGGCCAATGTCGAACCGCTCCAGGCGGCGTTAACAGCCCAAGACAGTGGTGACGTCGAACAGGTCGCCGGTTCGCTGATGGAGCAGATCGAAGCCGAATACGCGCGTTGGTTTACCGCGACCGGCAAGCCAACAGGCGAATTCGCGAAAATCGGTGAGCAGGCCAAGTCGGCGCAAGAACGGGCTGAAGCGGCAAAGGCCGAGCTTTCCGGAGCCGAAAAGCTGGTGAAACGTCAAGAAGCGCTCGCCAGTGAGGTTCAGGCGCTCGCTGCCGAACAGGTAGCGGCCGAACTGGAGCTAATCCGTTGTCGAGAAGCAGCAAAATCGATCGACTCGGTGCGACGCGACCACGGTGACGCCAAACTTTTTCTGACCGAGGCCAGAGCTGCAGTCAAGGACGCCGCCAACGCCGAAAAGCAACGCCGAGAACTGATCTCAAAGTTCGATGAAGCCACGAATGCCGAAAACACAGCGTCCGCTGAGCTAGCGAGGTGTCAAGAGCGGTTGGCCGAGGCCAGCACGCGCACTGAGGACGAGGCAGCGTTCAAATCTCTCGAGGACGAACTGAAGGCCGCCCGAGTCAGCGCGACTGCCGCTGCCAATGCGGTTGCGGCGGCCACCGATCAACGTGAACTCCAGCAGCTACGCGCCCGGCTAGAAAAAGCCGAGAATGCGATGGCCCGCCATCGCAAAGCGGCGGCCGAAATTGCAGACAATCCAGTCGACGCACAATTGCTCGCCCAGCTCGACGAAGCGCAACTGAAGCTGGCAACAGCCGAAGCAGCAATCGCCGTGGGCGCGGCCCGTGTCCGGGTTGAGTCCCTTGGCGACTTGTCGGTTTCCTCGGCACCGTTGTTGCCTGAGGGCAAAGATGTCGAGGTTACGCAGGTCACCACCGTTCAGGTCGAATCAGTGGTCAAAGTTGTCATCACCCCTGACGACGGAGCAACCGAGCGAGCGAAAAAGGCCGAAGAATCGGCCGCTGAGTTGGATTCGCTGCTAGCAAAGGCAGGAGTCGCAGATTTGGCGGGTGCCCGGGCGGCCGCAACCCAACGACAGCAGTCGGTGCAGGAATTGGCCAATGCAGTCGCGGACCGGGATGAGGCTCTAGGCTCGGTGGAGATCACGAGCCTTCAAGGCAACGTTGACGCACTGGTTGACCGGCTTGCCAAGTTTGGTCAGACAGACGGTTTAGCTGATCTGAATTCGGCACGTGAGCGCCAAGACGAGGCCAACTTGAAAGTAGAGGAGTTGGCCGATGCGGTCAGTAAGTCCGCACAGGACCGTAAGCGACTTGACGCTCGGCGGACCGAACTGAGAGTCGAATCCAGTAGCGCAGACTCAACTTTGGCCGCGGCGACTGAAACGCGTGACCGTGCCCAAAAGGAACTAGCTGCCGCCCGCGAAGCTGCCAGCGACGAACGAGTAGCCGAGGGCTTGGTTTCGGCGCTCGCGGCCGAAAAGGCGGCCGAATCTGAAACAACAGCACTAGCTGGTCGCTTGGAAGAACTTGGTGCAAAAAGTCTTGAAGGCCGACTCGAAAACGCCGAGGCGGCGCTCAAGGCCGCAACTTCGGCAACCGAGGAGGTGCGAATGTCCCTTGCTGCGGTCGAGGGTCAGATCGACTTCCTCGGTGACAAAGGATTAGAAGACTTGGCGAACGATGCCGAGGCTGAAGCCAACCAACTTTCGGTGAAATCTTCGCGGATGCTGGCAAAAGCAAACGCGGCAAAGACCTTGCGAAACACGTTCGCAAAGCATGCCGACCTTGCTCGCAAGCGCTACGTGGCGCCATTTCAGCGCGAGATTTCTCAGCTCGCGGCAATGGTTTTCGGCCACGGCACGACAGTTGAGGTATCTGAAGACCTCCAGATCGTGTCACGAACCCTCGATGGGGTCACCGTCGGGTTTTCCTCGCTCTCCGGTGGGGCAAGGGAGCAACTTTCGATCATTTCGCGGATGGCGACCGCCAGACTCGTCGCCGATGATGACGGCGTACCGGTAATCCTCGACGACGCGCTGGGCTTCGCAGATCCGACAAGACGCAATCAGATGGTCGCGATGCTCGGCCAAGTCGCCGCAAACTCTGGCGTCCAACTCATCGTGCTCACTTGCGACCAAACCAGATTCGCCACGCTCGCCGGCGCTACCCGCGTCAGGCTCCAAGAGCAGATCTAGCCCAACGCTTGGGTCAGGTCAGTCAACAGGTCTTCGATGTCCTCAATGCCGACCGAAAGGCGCACAAGGTCATCTGGAACCTCGAGTTGCGAACCGGCGGTTGAGGCATGAGTCATCGCGCCGGGGTGCTCGATGAGAGATTCGACGCCGCCCAAACTCTCGGCCAAGGTGAAGATCTTGGTGCCAGAACAGAAGTCCAATGCGGCTTCAAGACCACCGGTCAGTCGAACCGAAATCATCGCGCCAAACCGAGACATCTGCTTGGAGGCGACCTCGTGCCCCGGGTGGCTGGCCAGTCCCGGATACCTGACCTCGGCAATTGCCGGATGCGCCAAAAGCATTTCAACAACAGCTTCGGCGTTATCGCAATGGCGATCCATCCGCACTGCGAGCGTCTTGATCCCGCGCAAGGTCAGATAGGAGTCGAATGGGCCTGGCACGGCACCGGCACCGTTCTGCAAGAAGGCAAACCCCTCGTCGAGGGCCGGATCGTTCGTGACTAGCGCCCCGCCAACGACATCGCTGTGACCGCCGAGGTACTTGGTTGAGGAGTGGAGCACCACGTCGGCACCAAGTGCCAACGGCTGTTGCAGGTACGGCGACGCGAAGGTGTTGTCGACCAGCAACTTCGCGCCGGCGCTGTGGGCAATCTCGGCGATTGCGGCGATATCGCCGATGTTCAACAGCGGATTAGTCGGCGTCTCGATCCAGACGAGTTTCGTGGATTCGGTGATTGCCGCTTCAATCGCTGCCAGGTCGTTCACGGGTGCCGGAGTGTGACTGATTCCCCAGTTCGAGAAGACCTTGTCAATCAGCCTGAAAGTTCCGCCGTAGGCGTCGTCAGGGATCACCAAGTGGTCTCCGGGGCGCAACATCGAACGCAGCGCGGTATCGGTGGCGGCCATGCCCGACGCGAAGGCACGCCCGTGGGCGCCCCCTTCGAGTGCTGCCAGGTTCTCCTCCAGTGCACGCCTAGTCGGATTGCCTGTTCGGGCGTACTCAAAGCCCTCGCGAAGCTGCCCGACGCCGTCTTGAGCGAAAGTGGAACTGGCGTAGATCGGTACGTTTACCGCACCGGTTCGTGGATCTGGATCTTGACCGGCGTGAATTGCGCGGGTCGAAAACCCTTGGTTCGAAGTGCTGCTCATATATGAACTCCCAATAGGTCGTGGCGGGTGAGCACACCCAATGGCTTACCTTCGTCAATCACCATCACCGCATCGTGCTCGCTAAGTGCGGCCAGCGCGGCGGTCAGGTTTTCGCCCGAGCCGATCAACGTCAACGGTGGTTCCATATGGTCTGCCACCGCATCAGTTAGGGCAGCACGGCCTTCAAAGACCGCACTCAGAAGCGCGCGTTCACTGACGCTGCCGCTTACCTCGCCGATTACCACTGGTGGTTCGGGGCCGACCACTGGCATTTGCGAGACGTTGTATTCGCGAAGAATCTCGATAGCGTCACGCACAGTTTCGGATGGGTGAGTGTGTACCAGTGCCGGTAGTTGGCCGGTCTTTCGGCGCAGGATGTCACCCACTCGCAGGTCGGCCGAGAGGCCGTCGAGGGGAGTGCGCAAGAAGCCGTAAGAGGCCATCCAGTCGTCATTGAAAATCTTCGACAGGTAGCCGCGGCCGCCATCTGGCAGCAGCACCACGATGAGGTCGTCGGGGTTGGCTTTCTCGGCCACCCGCAACGCAGCAACTACCGCCATCCCGCAGGACCCACCCACGAGTAGGCCCTCTTCGCGAGCCAACCGCCTCGTCATGTCGAAGGAATCGGCGTCCGAAACCGCAATGATTTCGTCGGGGATTGACGGGTCGTAGGCGCTGGGCCAGAAGTCCTCGCCAACACCTTCGACCAAGTACGGCCGCCCGGTGCCGCCCGAATAGACCGAACCTTCGGGGTCGGCTCCAATCACCTTGATATCCGGGTTCTGCTGCTTGAGATAGCGGCCAGTGCCGGTGATCGTGCCTCCGGTACCAACGCCGGCAACGAAGTGGGTAACTTGACCGTCGGTGTCGGCCCAGATCTCCGGGCCGGTAGTTTCAAAGTGGCTCGCCGGTCCTGCGGGGTTGGAGTACTGGTCCGGTTTCCACGCGCCCGGAGTTTCGCGAACGAGTCGATCCGAGACGTTGTAGTACGAATCGGGGTGCTCTGGCGGAACAGCGGTCGGGCAGACCACAACTTGCGCCCCGTAAGCCTTCAGCGTGTTGCGCTTGTCTTCGCTGACCTTGTCTGGGCAAACGAAAATGCACGAATAGCCACGTTGCTGGGCCACCAGCGCCAAGCCAATCCCGGTGTTTCCTGAAGTCGGTTCGACGATCGTGCCGCCGGGCTTCAACAAACCGGCAGCTTCGGCCTCATCGACCATTTTGACCGCGATCCGGTCCTTGGAGCTGCCGCCCGGATTTAGGTATTCCAGTTTGACAACGACGGTGGCCGAACCGGCAGGAACGACTTTGTTTAACCTGACCAGCGGAGTGCCGCCGATCAGGTCAACCACGTGATTAGCGATGGGCATGAACCCATCATGACTCACGAACGGAGCACGCGACCCTCGGCGTCAGTTGAATCCGACACGAGCGTGATGATTCCGTCAATGAACGGCCAGATAGATCCAATTCCACAGGTGAAGATCACCACAAGCAATTGGGCTACACCGATGCCGGTATGTCCGGTATAAAACCGGCCAATCCCGATCGGCAACAGAATCTGCAACAGGCCGGCAACTAGTTTTGACTTGTCCGACATGGGCCGACCCGAAATCGGATCTATTCCGTAGCCGTAACCCGGTGCCCCGTAAGCGGGTGCGCCGTAGCCCGGTGGTGGGGGCGGTTGATAGCCAGCATTTGGGTCCTGATACGGCTCATCTGGGGGTGTGGTCATAGTTGAACGCTCCTCACAGGGTCGCGGATTGGTCGGGCAGGCCTCGACCGTCGCCGATGTGGGCATACGGGTCGACATACTTGCGCTTATCGCGTTCTGGGTTGTGTGGCCACTTCTCTTCGAGCAGAAGCCCCATGGTCGCAGCAGTGAAGACGGTTGAGAGGTGCCCGAACAGCAGACCCATCAACACCGCGATCGAGAAGTCTCTCAGCGAGTCGCCTCCCAAGACCGCCAAGGCGGCCAAGATGAACGTCGCGCCCATCGCGGTGTTTACCGTTCGCGGAATTGTCGACAAGATCGCCTCATTGACCATCTCGCGAAGTGGAATGTCAGCCGTCTGCGTTCGTTCGCGAACACGGTCAAGAACAACGATCGAGTCGTTCACGGCCAAACCGATAATCGACAAGATTGCCGCCAAGAACACGCCATCGATCGGTTTACCCCACCAAGCGAAGACGCCAACCACAGCCAGGACCACCGACGCCATCGAGATGATGGCGGCAAGTGCCCAAGTCCAGCGGAAGCGCCATGCCAGATAGAGCATCTGTGCTGCGACGGCAATCAGGAAGGCCAAGATCGCCTTATTGCGAAGTTCCTTGCCCAAAGTCGGGTCGATGGTGTCGGACCTGACCTGAGTTGTCTCGCCGCCAACCTTGGCGATCGAAACGCGAACAGTTTCGGCCTGAGCCTCGTTGATCTTCGGCAGTCGAACGGAGATGTTCTCCTTGCCATCGCTAGATGAACTCTGAACGACGGCTTCGGGGAAGCCGGCGTTGGCTACCGCCTCGCGGGCTTGATCGGGGGAAATGATCTTGCTGGTCGAGTATTCGATCTGGCGACCGCCAGCGAACTCGACGCCAAGGTTCAAGCCCTGGACGACAATTCCAGCAATGGCAAACACGGCAATGCCAAGCGATACAGTCACCCACATGCCCGCCCGGCGGACGAGGTAAGGACCGTGGTTGTTGAGCCAGCGGCGAACGCCCGAAATGCCAGCGATGCCCGATACTTGTGGGTGCTGTCGGATCCAGCGGCGCTTGACCAGCCACTCGGTTAGCCAACGGGCTACGACCAAGGCGGAGAACATCGAGGCCAAAACACCGATGGTAAGTGTGACGCCGAAGCCCTTTACCGGCCCAGAAGCCAGCCAGAACAACAGCATCGCCGCGATGATCGTGGTGACGTTAGAGTCAATAATTGCCGACCACGCTTTTGAAAAGCCGGTTGTCAGTGCCGACAGGAGGCCAGCGGATGGATTCTCGTGGTACTCCTCGCGTGCTCTCTCATAAACAAGCACGTTCGCGTCGATAGCCAAACCGATGGCCAAGACGAAACCGGCCAAGCCAGGCAAGGTAAGCGTCGCCCCGAGAGCAACGAGGATGCTGTAGGACAGCAGGCTGTAGACGCACAGGGCGATCGTGGCCATCACGCCGGTGAGGCGATAAATGAAAATGATGAACAGGCCGGTTAGTGCCAAGCCGATAATCGAGGCTTGGATGGAGGCATCAATTGCTGCCGCACCAAGCGTCGGTCCAACAGTCCTCTGGTCGATGATCTTGACCGGGACCGGCAGTGCGCCACCCTTGATCAGGACCGCAAGATCATCAGCCTCGGCCTGAGTGAAGTTACCGGTGATGCTGGTGCTATTGCCGCCGCCAGAACTACACATTTCACTCACGATTGAGGGCGAGGAGATGATCTCGCCATCTAGCACGATCGCGATTCGGTTGCTGCCGGCCTGGTTAGCGCAAGCCGAGGAGACTAGACCCTTCCACGGATCTCGGCCTTCCTTGTTGAACTTGACGTTGACAACACGCTCGCCGAGGCTGTCTTGCGGAACCGCAGACTCCGCGTCGCTGATGCCGTTGCCGTCGAAGGCGATCTTGCCCAGCAGCAGGTTTTGGCCACTTTCGTCGGGCAGAATAACTTCGCCCTCGCCAGCCTTTTGCCCTTCGGCCGCAGGTGACATGACTTCGCGGAACTC